>Ga0065721_10049013_pt1 | contig 52156 bp, 41 predicted proteins | sample Mesricmetagenome_FD_59108 | JGI IMG/M metagenome (GOLD analysis project Ga0065721, IMG submission 59108) | Mesophilic microbial community from rice straw/compost enrichment Sample: eDNA_1 v2 (version 2) | ecosystem: Engineered > Solid waste > Grass > Composting > Bioreactor | place: USA: Davis... | reverse complement strand
CCTTCTGCAGATTTCCTTTGGAGAGATCTGCGAGCCGCTGCCTCTCTGTCGATTGAAGCCGAAACAGCTCGAACAGATTGTCGATGATCCCGTTCGCCGCCTGCGGCTCCATACCGCGAATTTTCGCCATTGCGAGCAAATATTCCCTCGCGGAGTGACGCAGCCTGGGGAAGCCGTCCGGCGCAAATCCGATGCGATTCGGCGGTATGCTCGCCAATCTGGCGCCGCCGTCCAGGGCGCTCAGTCCGCTTAGCGCCTTGAGCAACGTGCTCTTGCCCGATCCGTTGCTCCCGAGCAAGGCAACGACTTCCCCCCGCCCGATCTCCAGCGACAGCTTGTCCAGCACGATGCGACCGGCGAAGCTTCGCCGGACTTCCTCAAGCCGGACGATCGGCTTATTTGGCATGAAGACGCCTCCTTCTTCTTCCGTCTCGCCGCTGCAACACGACTGTGCGAGGTTGCAGACTCGCCGGCCCTCCGTTTGCTGCTGCAACACGGCTGAGCGAGGTTGCAGACTCGCCGGCCCTCCGTTTGCCGCTGCAACACGACTGAGCGAGGTTGCAGACTCGCCAGCCCTCCGTTTGTCGCTGCAACACGACTGAGCGAGGTTGCAGACTCGCCGGCCCTCCGTTTGCCGGCTGCAACGCGACCCAATCGCCTTAGATTCTTCGACTTCTTACGCGGAGGCTTGGTCCTCCCGCAATCAGACTCTCGCCGGCTAGAAGATGCGTGCTTGCTGGACACGCCATCCATCAAAAAAAGCGGATACCGCTGCCGGTATCCGCTTCTGTGACAATTGATGTTATTCCACGCCGACCGGTTCCAGCTCCGCCGTTTCGTCCGTTTGCTCGTCAAACGGGGAGACGACTTTGATGTTGCGGTAACGAGCCATCCCGGTACCTGCCGGAATGAGCTTCCCGATAATGACGTTCTCCTTGAGGCCGAGCAGGCGGTCGACCTTGCCCTTGATCGCGGCATCGGTCAGAACGCGGGTCGTCTCTTGGAAGGACGCCGCAGACAAGAACGAATCGGTCTCGAGGGACGCCTTCGTAATGCCCAGCAGTACCGGACGGGCAACCGCAGGCTCCTTGTCTGACAGGATCGCTTCGCGGTTAGCCGCTTCGTACTCGTGCAAGTCGACGAATGCTCCAGGGAGCAGCGTCGTGTCGCCAGGATCGACGATGCGGATCTTGCGAAGCATCTGCTTGATCATGACCTCGATATGCTTGTCGTTGATCTCAACGCCCTGGTTCCGGTATACGCGCTGAACCTCTTGCAGAATGTAGTTCTGCACCCCGCGAATACCTTTGATGCGCAGCATCTCTTTCGGATCGATGGAACCGTCCGTCAATTCGTCGCCCGCTTCGACCTGCTGGCCTTGGACAACGCGAATGCGGGAGCCGTAGCTGACCGGATAGATCTTTGATTCCGCTCCGCCCTGCAATTCGATCTCGCGGCGATCCTTCGTCTCGCGAATTTCCTTGATGACGCCGTCGAGCTCGGAGATGATCGCTTGACCTTTCGGATTGCGCGCTTCGAAGAGCTCCTGAATACGCGGCAAACCTTGGGTGATATCGTCTCCGGCGACGCCGCCGGTATGGAACGTACGCATCGTGAGCTGCGTTCCCGGTTCGCCGATCGATTGAGCGGCGATGATACCGACCGATTCGCCGATCTCGACTTGCTTGCCTGTCGCCAGGTTGCGTCCGTAGCAGAGCTTACATACGCCATGACGGGCTCGGCAGCTAAGCACGGAACGAATCTGAATGCTCTTGATGCCCGCGCGAACGATCTCTTCGGCCTTAGGCGTATCAAGCAGATCGTTGCGGTGCGCGATGATTTCCTTCGTCTCCGGATGACGGATCGTCTCGAACGCGTAGCGGCCTTCGATCCGGTCGAACAGATCTTCGATGACCTCTTTGCCGTCCTCGATCCGGGAGACGGTAATGCCTTTATCCGTGCCGCAATCGTCCTCGCGAACGATTACGTCCTGAGCGACGTCGACGAGACGACGAGTCAGATAACCCGAGTCGGCGGTACGAAGAGCCGTATCGGCAAGACCTTTCCGCGCGCCATGGGTGGAGATGAAGTACTCCAAGACCGTCAGACCTTCGCGGAAGTTCGACTTGATCGGCAATTCGATGATCCGTCCGGACGGGTTGGCCATCAGACCCCGCATACCGCCCAGCTGGGTGATCTGCGATTTGTTGCCCCGCGCCTTGGAATCGACCATCAGCATGATGCTGTTGTAACGATCCATCGACTTCATCAGAATGTCCGTAATCTCGTCCTTCGTCTTGCTCCAGATCTCGATAACGCGATCGCGGCGTTCTTCGTTCGTGATCAGACCGCGACGGTATTGGGTCGTAACGACTTTGACGCGCTCTTCCGACTTCTTCAGAATTTCTTGCTTCTCCTGAGGAACGATAACGTCGGATACGCCGATCGTAATGCCCGCGCGAGTCGAGTACGTAAAGCCGAGCTGCTTGATGTTGTCCAGGATGACCGACGTCTGGGTCGTATGGTAAATGCGGAAGCATTCGCCGATAATGTTGCCCAGATACTCTTTGCCGACGGCTCCGGGAACGGCAGGGTCCTCGATAAACTTCGAGATGTCCGCGCCTTTTTCGTAGATGAAATATTTATCCGGTGTACCTTTAACGAGGTTTTCTTTCGTCGCCTCGTTGATGTAAGGGAAGGTGTCCGGGAAAATTTCGTTGAAAATGATTTTGCCGATCGTCGTGACGATGAGCGCTTCCTGCTGCTCCGGCGTGAAGGTTTTCTTCTTCAGCTCTTTCACCGGAATAACGACGCGTGCGTGCAGGGAAACCCCTTCCGTACCGCGTTGGTAAGCGGAGACCGCTTCGTTGACGTTCGCGAATTTGAATCCGGAACCGTAAGCCTTGTTGTTGTCCATCGTCAGATAGTAGCAACCGAGTACCATATCCTGAGACGGAGTAACGACCGGCTTGCCGTCTTTCGGGTTCAAGATGTTGCCCGCGGCCAGCATCAGCAAGCGCGCTTCCGCTTGGGCTTCTGCCGACAGAGGCACGTGAACGGCCATCTGGTCGCCGTCGAAGTCGGCGTTGTACGCCGTACAGACGAGCGGGTGAAGCTTGATCGCGCGGCCTTCGACCAGAATCGGCTCGAAAGCTTGGATGCCCAGTCTGTGCAGCGTCGGAGCGCGGTTCAGAAGCACCGGGTGTTCCTTGATGACTTCTTCCAGCACGTCCCACACTTCGGGGCTGACGCGTTCGACTTTGCGCTTCGCGCTCTTGATGTTGTGGGCCAGACCTTTGAGCACCAGCTCCTTCATAACGAAAGGCTTGAACAGTTCCAGCGCCATCTCCTTAGGGAGACCGCATTGGTACATTCTCAGGCTCGGACCTACAACGATAACGGAACGTCCGGAGTAGTCGACCCGTTTACCGAGCAAGTTCTGACGGAAACGGCCTTGCTTCCCTTTCAGCATGTGGCTGAGGGATTTGAGCGGACGGTTGCCCGGGCCCGTTACCGGGCGGCCGCGGCGGCCGTTGTCGATCAAGGCGTCGACGGCTTCCTGGAGCATCCGCTTCTCGTTCTGCACGATGATGTCCGGAGCTCCGAGGTCGAGCAGGCGCTTCAGCCGGTTGTTCCGGTTGATGACGCGGCGGTACAGGTCGTTCAAGTCGCTCGTCGCGAAGCGTCCGCCGTCCAGCTGAACCATCGGGCGCAGCTCCGGAGGAATAACCGGAAGCACGTCGAGGATCATCCAGTCCGGCAGGTTGCCGGAGTTGCGGAACGATTCGATGACTTCCAGACGCTTGATCGCGCGGTTGCGGCGTTGGCCCTGAGCCGTGCGCAGCTCTTCCTTGAGCGTCTCCAGCTCGCGGTCGAGATCGATGTCCTGCAGCAGCTTCTTGACCGCTTCCGCGCCCATGCCGGCATGGAACGCGTAGCCGTACTTGTCGCGGTAGCTGCGGTATTCCTTCTCGGAGAGCAATTGCTTCTTCTCGAGAGGCGTGTCGCCCGGATCCGTTACGACATAGGAAGCGAAGTAGATGATCTCCTCGAGGGAACGAGGAGACATATCCAGCGCCAGCCCCATGCGGCTAGGGATACCCTTGAAATACCAGATGTGCGATACCGGAGCGGCCAGCTCGATATGCCCCATCCGCTCGCGGCGCACTTTCGCCCGCGTGACTTCGACGCCGCAGCGATCGCAGACGACGCCTTTGTAACGCACTCTCTTGTACTTGCCGCAATGACATTCCCAGTCCTTGGTCGGTCCGAAAATCTTCTCGCAGAACAAGCCTTCTTTTTCCGGTTTCAGCGTCCGGTAGTTTATCGTCTCCGGCTTCTTGACTTCGCCTCTGGACCACGATCTGATCTTGTCGGGCGAAGCCAAACCGATCTTCATAAACTCAAAGTTATTGACGTCTAACAAGGAGCAAGCCCTCCTTCATCGTTGCTAAGATTTCGGATCCTAAAGTTATTCGACGCCGACTTCGGAACCTTCGAGGTTCAGATTCAGCTTATCTCCCGCGGAATCGTCTTCGTCGTCGATTTCCTTCATTTCGATCTCCTGCTCGTCGCCGGACAGGATTTTCACGTCCATACCCAAGCTTTGGAGCTCTTTGATCAGTACTTTGAACGATTCAGGAACGCCCGGCTCCGGCACGTTCTCGCCTTTGACGATCGATTCGTACGTTTTGACGCGACCGACGACGTCATCGGATTTGACGGTCAAAATCTCTTGCAGCGTGTATGCCGCGCCGTAAGCTTCGAGCGCCCATACTTCCATCTCCCCGAAGCGCTGGCCGCCGAACTGGGCTTTACCGCCGAGAGGCTGCTGCGTAACGAGCGAGTATGGACCTGTGGAACGGGCGTGAATCTTGTCGTCGACCATGTGCGCCAGCTTGATCATGTACATGACGCCGACGGTAACTTCGCGTTCGAACAATTCGCCCGTGCGTCCGTCTCGCAGGCGCCATTTGCCGTTGCGGGCCATGCCGGCCTCTTCCATCGTGTCGAAGACGTCATGTTCGGATGCGCCGTCGAATACCGGCGTAGCGGCGTGAATGCCGAGCAGCTTACATGCCATGCCGAGGTGGACCTCAAGCACTTGCCCGATGTTCATCCGGGAAGGAACCCCCAGCGGGTTCAGAACGACCTGTACAGGCGTTCCGTCCGGCAGGAACGGCATATCTTCTTCCGGCAGAATGCGGGCGATAACCCCTTTGTTTCCGTGACGTCCGGCCATTTTGTCGCCCTCGGAAATCTTCCGCTTCTGGGCGATATAGGCGCGAACGAGCTGGTTGACGCCCGGAGGCAGCTCATCGCCGTTCTCGCGCGTAAACACTTTGACGTCGACGACGATGCCGTCCGTACCGTGAGGAACGCGCAGCGACGTATCGCGCACTTCGCGCGCCTTCTCGCCGAAGATCGCATGCAGCAAGCGCTCTTCCGCCGTCAGCTCCGTTACACCCTTCGGCGTAACCTTGCCGACGAGAATGTCGCCTGCGCTGATTTCCGCGCCGACGCGGATAATGCCGCGCTCGTCAAGGTTGCGAAGCGCGTCCTCGCCGACGTTCGGGATGTCGCGCGTAATCTCTTCAGGCCCGAGCTTCGTATCGCGCGCTTCGGACTCGTACTCCTCGATGTGGATCGAAGTGTAGACGTCCTCGCGTACGAGCTTCTCGGACAGCAGGATCGCATCCTCGTAGTTGTAACCTTCCCACGTCATGAAGGCAACGACGACGTTGCGGCCGAGCGCGAGCTCGCCGGTGTCCGTGGAAGGACCGTCCGCCATGATGTCGCCTTTCTTGATCACGTCGCCGCGGCGAACGAGAGGACGTTGGTTAATGCACGTTCCTTGGTTGGAACGCATGAATTTCTGCAGCTTGTATTTGACGATGTCGCCTTTGACTTCCTTGCCGTCGATGATCTCGACGCGGCGCAACTGGATTTCATTGGCAGACACCCGTTCGATATATCCGTCGTATTTGGATACAATACATACCCCGGAGTCCTTGGCCGACTTGTGCTCCATGCCCGTTCCGACGAAAGGAGCTTCCGGAATGAGCAGCGGAACCGCTTGACGCTGCATGTTCGAACCCATCAGCGCGCGGTTGGAGTCATCGTTCTCGAGGAACGGAATCATCGCCGTCGCGACCGATACAACTTGCTTCGGAGAAACGTCCATGTAGTCGACCCGATCGCTCGGCATCGTCAGGATGTTGTCCGTCTGCTTGTTGTAGCGAACGATAATGTTCTCTTCCTGGAACGTACCGTCCGGGTTCAGCAACGCGTTCGCTTGCGCGATAATGTAGTTATCCTCTTCGTCCGCGGTCATGTAGACGATCTCTTCGGTGACGCGGTTCGTATTCGGATCGACTTTGCGGTACGGAGCTTCGATGAAGCCGTACTCGTTGATCCGCGCGAACGACGACAGCGAGTTGATCAGACCGATGTTCGGTCCCTCCGGCGTCTCGATCGGACACATGCGGCCGTAGTGGGAGTTGTGAACGTCCCGTACTTCGAAGCCCGCGCGTTCCCGCGTAAGACCGCCCGGTCCGAGAGCGGACAGACGGCGCTTGTGCGTCAGCTCGGCCAGCGGGTTCGTCTGATCCATAAACTGCGACAGCTGGGAAGATCCGAAGAACTCCTTGATCGCCGCAATGACCGGACGAATGTTGATCAGCGCTTGCGGCGTGATCGCGTTCTGGTCCTGGATCGACATCCGTTCGCGAACGACCCGTTCCATCCGGGACAGACCGATGCGGAACTGGTTCTGCAGCAATTCGCCGACGGAACGCAGACGACGGTTGCCCAAGTGGTCGATGTCGTCGGTGTTGCCGATGCTTTGCAGCAGGTTCATGAAATAGTTGATCGACGCGATGATATCCGCCGGCGTGATGTTCTTCACGGCCTTGTCGATAATGCCATTGGAGATGACCTTCACGACTTTGCCGTCTTCCACCGGGGAGAACACGTTGATCGTCTGCAGCGGAATGTCTTCCGTCTCTTGAATGCCGCCGGCAACGCGATAGTTCTTGAAGCCGACATTCTTCTCGAGCATCGGAAGAATCTGGTCGAGCAGCCTGCGATCGATCATCTGACCGGCTTCGGCGATGATCTCGCCCGTCGAAGGATCGACAAGCGTCTCGGCGAGCCGTTGATTGAACAGGCGGTTCTTGATGTGCAGCTTCTTGTTGACCTTGTAGCGGCCGACGTTCGCCAGATCGTAGCGCTTCGGATCGAAGAAGCGGGCGATCAGCAAGCTGCGCGCGTTCTCGAGCGTAGGCGGTTCGCCCGGACGAAGACGCTCGTAGATTTCGATGAGCGCTTTCTCGGTCGAGTCCGTGTTGTCCTTCTCGAGCGTGTTGCGAATAAAATCGTCTTGCCCGAGCAGATCGAGAATCTCCGCGTCGGTACCGAAGCCGAGCGCGCGAAGAAGCACCGTTACGGGAATTTTCCGCGTACGATCGATCCGCACGTATATAATATCTTTAGCATCCGTCTCAAGCTCAAGCCAGGCTCCGCGATTCGGAATGATGGTGGCGGTATAATTCTTTTTGCCGTTCTTATCCACTTTCGTACTGAAATAGACACTTGGGGAGCGCACCAATTGACTGACGATAACGCGTTCCGCGCCGTTGATAATGAACGTGCCCGTCTCGGTCATAAGCGGGAAATCGCCCATGAACACTTCCTGCTCTTTCACTTCGCCGGTTTCCTTGTTAAGCAACCGCACTTTCACGCGAAGCGGAGCAGCGAAGGTGACGTCGCGTTCCTTAGATTCGTCTACCGAATATTTGGGCTCTCCCAGGCTGTAGTCGATAAACTCCAACACCAAGTTGCCCGTAAAATCGGAGATCGGCGAAATATCCTGAAAAATTTCCCGCAAACCCTCGTCCAAAAATTTCTGGTACGATTGCTGCTGGATTTCGATCAGGTTCGGAACGTCCAACACTTCATTAATGCGGGCGTAGCTGCGCCGCGTACGGCGGCCATACTGAACAAGATGTCCTGCCAACTTAACCTCACCCCTTAAGTCTGCTTCAACACATAAATAAAGAAAAGCCACTTATGCGCCGGTTGGCGGCACAATGGCAACTCATCCTGCCTTTACCCCAAAACAAACCCATTATACGCCATTCGATGCGATTTTATTCCTGGGAAAAGAACCGGAGTTTGCTGGCTTTTGTGTTGAAGACAATTAGCCCATCCTAATACTGACATTTTTTAATAATACCATAGCGAAAATGTCAAGTCAAATTTTTTATTCACTTTTCGCCTTTTTGGCCTTGTAAATCCGAAATCCCTTATCCTTGGCGACTTCCGCGACTTCATCCTCGCCAAAAATTTCTTCCAGTCTGGCTCTCGCCGAGGGAGCTCCCTGCTTGTTCTGAATGACGATCCAGAGCTCTCCTCCGGGATTCAGCCTTTCGAAGGCTTCCAGGAACACCCGGTGCACGACGGCTTTGCCCGCGCGAATCGGCGGATTGGACAGAATGACGTCGAAGCTGTCATCCTGTACCGCTTCGTACAAGTCGCTTCGGGCGAACGATACGTTGCCTATGCCGTTCGCTCTGGCGTTCATTTCAGCCAGCTCGACCGCTCTCTCGTTAATATCGATCAGCTTGACATGTCCTTGCGGCGCAAGGCGGGCCGCAACGAGACCGATCGGGCCGTATCCGCAGCCGATATCCAGAACCCGCGCATCCGCGGGAATGTCCATATGCTCGATAAGCACCCGACTTCCGTAGTCCACCCCGTCCCGCGAAAACACGCCCGCGTCCGAAGTCAACTTCAGACGAACGCCGCGCAGCGTCGTTTCGAACGAGCGCCGGTCGCTCTGCGATTTGGGTTTGGCCGAATAGTAATGATCGTTCATTCTGTACTCCTCCGCACACCGGTCAGGCTGCCTTCTCTAAGCATGATCAACTTTGCGCATGAACAAACCCCTCGAAGAAAATCTTCAAGGGGTTTGTGAGGTCCCGCTTCTTATTTTACTTCTACTTTAGCGCCGGCTTCTTCAAGCTTAGCTTTGATAGCGTCGGCTTCTTCTTTGGAAGTCTTCTCTTTGATCGGCTTCGGAGCGTTGTCTACGAGGTCTTTTGCTTCTTTCAAGCCGAGGCCCGTGATTTCGCGAACCGCTTTGATAACGTTGATTTTGGAAGCGCCAGCTTCGGCCAAAATAACGTCGAACTCAGTTTGCTCAGCAGCAGCTTCAGCAGCGCCGCCTGCAACTACCGCTACAGGAGCAGCAGCCGTTACGCCGAATTCTTCTTCGATTGCTTTTACCAGATCGTTCAGTTCGAGAACAGTCATCGTTTTGATGGCTTCCAAGATTTGCTCTTTGCTCATTTGATGTTCCTCCATGTATTGAGATCACTGGGATCTTCTTATTTTTTGATAATTCGTTCGAAAAGGTCTTACGCGCTCGCTTCGTTCTTCTCCGACACCGCTTTGACAGCGAGGGCGAAGTTGCGAACAGGAGCTTGAAGTACGCTAAGCAGCATGGACAGCAAGCCTTCGCGGGACGGAAGATCCGCCAACGCCTTCACTTGAGCCGCGTCGTAGAATACTCCGTCTACGATACCGCCTTTGATCTTCAGCGCGTCGTTCTTCTTGGCGAAGTCGCTCAGAATCTTAGCTGGAGCTACGGCATCAGCACCGAATGCAACTGCAGTCGGTCCGGTCAGCACGGCGTCCAGATCGCTCAGTTCCGCGCTTGCGGCAGCGCGGCTGACCAGGGAGTTCTTCAACACCTGGAATTCAACGCCGGCTTCGCGCAATTGTTTCCGAAGCAACGTAACTTGAGCCACGTTCAGACCGCGGTAATCGGCGATGACCGTGCTGCTGCTCTCGCGCAGCTTCGCCGCGATCGCGTCGACCTCTTGCTGTTTCGCTGCAATGATTTTCGCATTTGCCATTGTGTGCACCTCCTATGATTTTTGGATAACACCGTATATCGTCACGTACGATCTCAGAGGCATAAGAAATGCCTCCGCAGACTGTGCGGAGGCATGACGCGATCTCGCTTCTACGCACGAATGCGCTAGGCATCCGGCATACAAGAAAAGTTCTATTCACACACCTCGGTAGGAAATTAAGCTTGGCAATGCGCCTAGCACCTACGGTCTACGGTATCCATATTCGTTTGTCAGCTTCATCAGACTACCACTAAAGCGGTCCGATGTCAAAGACCGTTTGTTGCCATCTCTGCCAGAAGGATTAGCGGTATGCCGCCGCGTTAACGCGAGCGCCTGGTCCCATCGTCGAAGAAATCGAGACGTTCTTCAGGTAAATTCCTTTGGAAGAAGCTGGTTTAGCGCGGTTCAGCGCGTCGATCAGAGCTTTCAAGTTCTCGTTCAGCTTGTCAGCGTCGAACGAAACTTTACCGATCGGAGCGTGAATTTGTCCGGCTTTGTCCAGACGGTATTCGATTTTACCGGCTTTGATCTCTTGGATGGCTTTCGCAACGTCGTTCGTTACGGTTCCAGCCTTAGGGTTCGGCATCAAGCCTTTGCCCCCGAGAATACGGCCGAGCTTACCTACTTCGCCCATCATGTCCGGAGTCGCGACGCAGACGTCGAACTCGAACCATCCTTGTTGGATTTTGTTGATGAGGTCAGCATCCCCTACGTAGTCCGCTCCAGCAGCTTCAGCTTCTTTCAGCTTCTCGCCTTTCGCGAATACGAGGACGCGTTGCGTTTTGCCGGTGCCGTGAGGCAGGACGACTACGCCGCGCACCGCTTGGTCTTGCTTTCTCGGATCAACGCCGAGGCGGACGGCAGCTTCGACAGTTTCGTCGAATTTGGCCGTTGCCGCTTTCTTCACGAGCTCGATCGCTTCCAACGATTCGTAGGTAGCGTCGCGGTCGATCAGCTTGGCGGCTTCTCTGAATTTCTTACCGTGTTTAGCCAAGTTGTTCTCCTCCTTTTGTGGTAGTAACGGTCTGTTCCAATCCGCGATCCCTCTGCAGGGAACGGCAGATTGTCCCTCCCACTAGCGCGTCCGTGCGGACGCGTCAAACCGCCGTCAAGGCGATTAGTCTTCGATCGTAACGCCCATGCTGCGGGCCGTACCTTCGACCATACGCATTGCAGCTTCAACGGAAGCCGCGTTCAAGTCTTGCATCTTCTGCTCGGCGATCTCGCGAACTTTCGCGCGCTTAACCGTAGCGACTTTCTTCTTGTTCGGCTCGCCGGAACCTTTTTGGATTCCCGCCGCTACGCGAAGCAGTACCGCTGCCGGAGGAGTTTTCGTCTCGAACGTGAAGGAACGATCCTCGTATACGGAAATGACGACCGGAATTACCAGGCCGGCTTGATCCGCCGTGCGAGCGTTGAACTCTTTACAGAATTGCATGATGTTAACGCCAGCTTGACCGAGCGCAGGACCGATTGGCGGCGCAGGGTTAGCTTTACCCGCGTTAACTTGCAACTTAACCAGCTTGATCACTTTCTTTGCCATGTTGCACACCTCCCTGACCCATAATGCGGTTTAACGGGACTCTCGTCCCTCCCGCTCTTTCAAGAAACCCGAACTGCAAAGATACTTATATCTTCTCCACTTGAGTGAAATCCAACTCAACCGGGGTTTCCCTGCCGAACATGTTGACGTGCACCTTCAGCTTGCTCTTGTCGGCGAGAATCTCTTCCACGGACCCGACAAAATTGGCGAAAGGCCCGACCTTGACGCGGACGTTCTCTTTCAGTTCGAAATCGATGACCGGCTTCGGCTCGTCCATGCCCATGTGACGCAGAATTCCTTCCACCTCGTCAGGCAAGAGCGCCGTCGGCTTCGATCCCGATCCGGTGGAGCCGACAAAGCCGGTAACTCCCGGCGTATTGCGGACCACGTACCAAGAATCGTCCGTTTGGATCATCTCCACGAGGACGTAGCCCGGATACACTTTACGCATAACCGTCTTTTTCTTGCCGTCCTTGTTGACGATCTCCTCTTCCATCGGCACGAGGACGCGGAAGATTTTGTCTTGCATACCCATAGATTCCACGCGTTTCTCCAGGTTCGCCTTAACCTTGTTCTCGTACCCGGAGTACGTGTGGACTACGTACCATCTTTTCTCCATGGAAAAGCCACCTTTGGTTCCTGCGTCAGATGATCATATCGACGAGGGATGAAATACCGATGTCCAGCACCCAGAAGTAGATCGTTACCAGAACCACGGTCACAATGACGATGATCGTGTAGCTGACAAGCTCTTTCCGGTTGGGCCAACGGACTTTCTTTAGTTCGTTCCAGCTATCGGCAAAAAACGAAAAAAAGGACCCAAAGTTTTGCTTCATTTTAGCCAGGAAAGTCACGTTCATACCTCCTAGGAGTTACCGCGTCTCGCGATGAGGAGTATGTTCATTGCAAAATTTGCAGAACTTCTTCAACTCGATGCGATCGGCGTGAGTCCGTTTGTTCTTGCTCGACGTGTAGTTCCGTTGCTTGCAGCTTGTGCAAGCCAGCGTGATGATCACCCGCATCCCTTCCACCTCCCGGGATCATGACTTCATAAAAATACAACCATTCAGCGGAAACTCCAGCTTGGCGAACCAAGGCTGAGTTTGAAATCGTCGGCCGATGGCAAGCCATCAAGACAACAATTCCTGGTGTTTCGCCGATGATTCAGAGCCAGCGCATAAGAAACCACGTTAAGGTTACTAAAATAATTTATCACAGGGGCAAATCGATGTCAACGAAAACCGTCTGGGCATGTCTGGCATCGGTTAATACCATTCTTCCTGTTTTCGTTCTATTTAATCGCCGGCCCCGGAAAAATATTTTCATAGCAAGCGTCCAATCCGCCTATTTTAAGCGCTTATTGATGACGACCAGCTTCGTTTCCATCATTTCCTCGACCGCGTATTTGACGCCCTCGCGCCCGGTTCCGCTCTCCTTGACGCCCCCGTACGGCATATGGTCGACGCGGAAGGTCGGAATGTCGTTGATCATGACGCCTCCCACCTTCAGCCGTTCCGCCGCGCGAAGCGCCGTGAACAAATCGGACGTGTAAATGCCCGCCTGCAGACCGTATTTCGAATCGTTCACCTCGTCGATCGCCTCGTCGACCGATTTCACGCTGCCGATCACGACGATCGGGGCGAACGCCTCGCGGCACGACACCTTCATCTCCCGTCCCGCCTCCGTAATGACGGTCGGCTCCAGCACGCCGTTGCTGACGCTGCCGCCCGCCGCTACTTGCGCGCCGCCGTCCGTCGCTTCCCGAATCCAGCTCAGCGCCCTTTCGGTCTCCCGCCCGGAGATCATTGCGGACAGATCGGTCTCCGGATCAAGCGGATCTCCCTGCTTCAATCGCTTGGCCGCCTCGGCGAACTTGCGGACGAAGCTCTCGTAGATCTCTTCGTGAACGTAGATGCGCTGCAGCGAAATGCATACCTGGCCCTGGTTGGAGAAAGCGCCGGTCACGCAGCGCGGCACGATCGCGTCCAGGTCGGCGTCCTTGTCAACGATCAGCGCCGAATTGGAGCCGAGCTCCAAGGTGACGCGCTTGAGTCCGGCTCTCGCCCGGATGACTTTGCCCACCTCGGGACTTCCGGTGAACGTGATCATCGCGACCCGCTCGTCCTCGACGATCGCTGCGCCTGCTGCCTCGCCATGTCCGGGAACGACGTTCAGCGCGCCCGGGGGCAGCCCGGCTTCGGCGAACAGCCCGGCGATATACAGCGCCGACAGAGGCGTCTGCTCGGCCGGCTTCAGCACAACCGTATTGCCGGCGGCAATCGCAGGTCCGATCTTGTGCGCGACCAGATTAAACGGGAAGTTAAACGGCGTAATCGCCCCGATGACGCCGAGCGGCTCGCGCACCGTATACGCCAAGCGGCCTTCCCCTCCCGGAGCCGCGTCGAGAGGAATCGTCTCCCCTCCGATCCGCTTCGCTTCCTCGGCGGCAAACTTGTAGGTCTGCACCGTGCGGGCGATCTCCGCCCGCGCCGCCTTGATCGGCTTGGCCGCTTCCAGCGCGATCAAGCGAGCCGCCTCCTCGGACCGGGCGTCGAGGAGCGCCGCGACCCGCTCCAGAATGGCCGCCCTCTCGTGCGCCGGCATGGCGGCCATTGCACCCGTCGCTTCGCATGCGGCGCCAATCGCTTCGCGCGTCTCTTGCTCGTCAGCCGAGGGAACCTTAGCGACGACCTCCCCCGTATAGGGAGAACGCAATTCCTCGCAACGTCCCGCTTCCCGCCATTCGCCGCCGATAAACAGCCCTTTTATCGTTTCCATTTTCCACCCGGCTCCTTTCGGTTTGGCCCTTAAGGCCGTAAAAAAAGCAGCTTCGGATTGGCTGCTTGTGCTTTACTGCATATAGATGTATCGGATCAGTGCTAACTGCCTATGTCGCGAATCTCCAAGTACCGTTCGAGCTTGCGCTTGACGCGCTGCAGGGCGTTGTCGATCGACTTCACATGTCTGTCCAGATCAACCGCGATTTCCTGATAGGAGCGGCCATCCAAGTAGAGCATCAGCACCTTGCGCTCCAGATCGCTCAATATCTCGGTCATCTTGTCCTCGAGGCCGTAAAACTCCTCTTGGTTGATAATCATCTCCTCCGGGTCGCACACCCTGGAGCCGCAGATGACGTCGAGCAGCGTTCGGTCCGAGTCCTCGTCGTAGATCGGCTTGTCTAGGGAAACGTAGGAATTCAGAGGAATATGCTTCTGACGGGTAGCCGTCTTGATCGCGGTAATGATCTGCCTGGTGATGCACAACTCCGCGAAAGCCTTGAACGAAGCCAGCTTGTCGCCCTTGAAGTCGCGAATCGCCTTGTAGAGGCCGATCATCCCTTCCTGAACGATATCCTCCCGCTCCGCGCCGATGAGGAAGTAAGATCGCGCCTTGGCGCGCACGAAATTGCGATATTTATGAATGAGGTACTCCAACGCTCCGCTATCTCCCAAGCGAACGAATTCAACGATGTCCTCGTCGGCCCTGAAGTCGTACTCAAGCGTTGCCAGTCTCTCCAAGTCGACGCTCACGAACATCCCTCCGGTCTGCATTGGCGTACTGGAACCTCTTACTCTACCAAACTATTATCAATATACTTGATCTGACGCATAGCGTCAATGGATTTGCCGTTATTCGCCCTCAAGCGGGAATGGTAAAATTGTAAATTAAAGCCACGATTCGACATTTTCCCTTATAATCCGTCACGAATCTTTGAGTCCCCGTCTCATCCGCTCCAATCGCGACTGGACGTCCTCCGGCAAAATGCCTTCCAACGGATTTTTCTTCAGCCGATGATCGTTCCTGATGGCCGTCCGGATATCGACGCTGCTCTGCCGGACCGCGTGCCTCAGCTCGCGCGCCGACACGCGGAGCGCTCCGCGCCCGAAGACGACGTGCTGCTCGACGAGATCGGATGTGGCGACGTAGACGTTGCGCTTGACGGACAGCCACTCTCCGACGAGCCGCTCGATGCATTCGTCGGCGGTCTCCTTCTCTCTCGTGTAGACGACGCTGAACTTTTTGCGCGGACGGTACTCCTTGCCGGTGCCGGGCACGCGGAACGCATCGAAAACGACGATGACGATCAGTCCCGCGTAGCCCTGGTAGTCCGACAGCATATCCAGCAGCCGATCCCGCGCATCCTCCAGCTTCTCGTCTTTGAGCGCGCTTAGCTCAGGCCACGCCCCGATCACGTTATAGCCGTCGACGAGCAGAACGTCCTCTCTCTGGAACGTCCTGCCTTCACGCATGACCGGTAGGGGACACCGGCGACGGGGAATCCCCGCTCTTCGCCGCTTGCCCGCGCTGGCGGACGACTTCGTACAGAATGACTCCCGTCGCTACGGACGCGTTCAGCGAATTGATCCGGCCGACCATCGGCAGCGACAGAATAAAGTCGCATCTCTCCTTCACGAGCCTGGACAAGCCTTGTCCCTCGTTGCCGATCACGACGGCGAGCGGGCCGGTCAGATTCGTGTCGTAGAACCCTTCTTGCGCTCCGACGTCCGCTCCCGCGATCCACAGTCCCGCTTCCTTGAGCTTCTCCATCGTTTGCACGAGATTCGCGACTCTGGCGACCGGGACGTACTCGACGGCTCCGGCCGACGTCTTGGCGACGACCGCGGTCAGGCCGGCGCTGCGCCGCTTCGGCACGATGACGCCATGCACGCCGGTGCAATCTGCCGTCCGCAGGATGGAGCCCAGATTGTGCGGGTCCTCGATCTCGTCCAGAAGGACGAGGAACGGCGCTTCGCCCCGCTCGGCTGCGCGGGCGAGCAGTTCGTCCACGTCGGCGTAGGCTACGGCCGCCGCTTGGGCGACGACTCCCTGGTGCTGCATGTCGGGGACGAGCCGGTCGAGCTTGCTCTTGTCCACCTGCTGAACGACGATGCCGCGCGCCTTCGCCTCCTCCATAATCGGCTGCACGAGAGAGCGCTGCGCCTGCGCGGAGACGAATATTTTGTTGATCGAGCGGCCCGCCTTGAGCGCCTCCAGAACGGGGTGCTTGCCCGCGACGTACTCTTCTTCGCCCTTCAGCGCGCTCTCTTCGCTCCACCGCTCATCGTCGTGCTCGGTCGGCTGAACGCCGCGCGTCGGCCGCGCGTCTGGTCTCTGTTCCTTGCGATCGCCTCGCCAAGGCGGGTTGCCGCCGCCGAGGCTGCGCCCTCCCTTGCCTCTGGCTGCAGGCTTCCCGCCCTGAGCGGAACGGCTTTCCGGCGATCTCGGATCTTTGTTGCCCATTTCCATCTTCCTTTATCGTTTAATGCGCTTATTCAGTTTCGGCGGCGAAAGCCAACTCCATCAACTGCTCCAAGCGCTCTTTCTGCCCTTCGTAATACAGATAGCCGACAAGACACTCCAGCGCGGTCGCTTGGCGATAGTCCGCGGGATCGGCATTGCGGGGAGGCTGACCGGACTTCGTGTTGCGCCCTCTGCGCACGATGTCGGCCTCTTCCTCCGTAAGCAGCGGCGCCCACCGCTGCAGCAGCTTCGCCTGCGCGGCGGCGGAGACGTATTTCGTCGCCGCGCGGTGCAGCTCGTGCGGCTTGCGGCTGCTGCCCGCGATCAGCCGCTGGCGGACGTACACCTCGAACACGGCGTCGCCCACGTAAGCGAGCACGATCGGGGACAGCAGCTTGACCGGAACGTCCGAGGGGACGACCGGCGCAATGACGGGCGGAACGGCGGACGTTGGAGCGCGGCTCGTCATTTGAGGCGCCAGCGGATGCCTTGTGGGGTGTCTTCCAGCACGATGCCCCGTTCCGCCAGCAAATCGCGAATTTCGTCCGCCCTGGCGAAATTGCGGTTCGCCCGCGCGGATGTCCGCTCCGCGATCAGAGCGTCCACTTCCTCGTCCAGCAGCTCCGCGTCGGTCTCTTCGGGGAGCAAGCCGAGAATGCCGTTCATCTCGCCGATCAGCTCGCGAATGAACAGCAGATCCGTCTCGCTGACGATTTCCCGCTGCAAATACGCGTTCGCTTCGGATACGACGCCGAACCAGGCCGTAATCGCGTCCGGCGTGCTGAAGTCGTCCTGCATGCGGGAGTGGAAATCGGCGCGCAGCTGCTCCAGTCGAGCCTTCAGCTCCGCATCGGAAGCCAGGGACAGATTGCCCTTGGCCACCGTGGACAGCCGGTGCTTCACGTTGTCGCGGCAGTTGGTCAGCCGATCGACGCTGTTGGCCGCCTGACGAATCGTCTCGTCGCTGAAGTTCAGCGGGCTGCGATAGTGCGTGGCCAGCATCAAATAACGGATCGCATACTTGCTCGTGCCTTTAAGAAGCTGGCGAACGTTAACGCCGTTGCCGAGCGACTTGGACATTTTCTCGTTGTTGATGTTCACGAAGCCGTTGTGCATCCAGTAGCGCGACAGCGGCTCGCCCGTCAGCGACTCCGACTGCGCGATCTCGCACTCGTGGTGCGGGAACTGGAGGTCGTGGCCGCCTCCGTGTATGTCGAGCGTATCGCCCGCGAACTTGCGCACCATCGCCGAGCATTCGATGTGCCAGCCCGGACGGCCGTCTCCCCACGGGCTCGGCCAGTGAATCTCGCCCGGCTTGGCCGCTTTCCACAAGACGAAGTCCTGCGGGTTCTCCTTGCGCTCGTCCACGTCGATGCGGATGCCGTACTGCAATTCATCGAGATTTTTGTGGGACAGCTTCCCGTAATCGGGGAACGTCGACGTGCGGAAGTACACGTCCCCCGCGCTCTCGTACGCCTTGCCCTGCTCGACCAGCTCGCGGATGAACTCGACGATCTCGTCGATCGTCTCCGTTACCCGGGGCGACACCGTAGGAGGAAGCGCTCCGAGCGCCTCGCGGTCTTCCTTGAAGGCGGCGATGAACTTCTCCGCCACTTCTGGCACCGTAATGTTCATATCTGCCGCTTTGCGAATCATTTTGTCGTCGACGTCCGTGTAGTTCACGATGTAGTTGACCTGGAAGCCGATCGCCTCCAGATAGCGTCTCACGACGTCGAAGAAGATAACCGGCCTTGCGTTGCCGATATGAATGTAGTCGTACACGGTCGGCCCGCATACGTACATATTCACTTTTCCCGGCTCACGCGGGACGAAAGGCTGCAAGTCCCTGGTCATGCTGTCGTATATTTTCAAGTTCACGTTTGATTTAGCTCCTTTTCTTCTCTAGTTCCGGCGAGTGCACGAGATCGCGCGCGTTCCCGGCATGCCCGGAATCGTCTTCCGCGCCCAGATGCTCGTATTCGGACGAGCTGCGCGGCTGCGGTTGTCCGGGACCGCCGTCCGAGGGACGAACGTCCGCCTGGCCGCCCTTTTTGAGCCGTTCAACCTCGGCCTTGAGATCGTTGATCTCCTTCTGCATGAACCGGAACGTCTCGATGAGCGGGTCCGGCAGATTCGTATGGTCGAGCCGGTCGCCGATCTTCTTGCCGTTGCGCTTGACGACGCGCCCCGGAATGCCGACGACGGTGCTGTTCGGCGGCACTTCCCGCAGCACGACCGAGTTGGCTCCGATATTCGTATTATCCCCGACCGTGAACGATCCGAGCACTTTCGCTCCGGAAGCGATGACGACCCGGTTGCCGATCGTCGGGTGGCGCTTGCCCTTCTCCTTGCCCGTACCTCCGAGCGTCACTCCCTGATAGATGACGACCTCTTCCCCGATCTCGCACGTCTCGCCGATGACGACGCCCATGCCGTGGTCGATGAACAGCTTGCGGCCCAGCTTCGCCCCGGGATGAATCTCGATTCCGGTGAAGAAACGGCTGACTTGGGAGATGATGCGGGCGATCGTATACAACCGGCGGCGGTAAAAAAACTGCGCGACGCGGTGAGCCCATATCGCGTGCAGCCCCGCATACGTAAAGACGACTTCAAACCAACTTCTGGCCGCGGGATCATTCTCGAATACCGCCTCGATGTCCGACTTGACCGTACGCCATATCCCCATGACCCATCCCCCCTGCTCTTTCTCTATAAAAAAAAGTCTCTGCAGCGATAATCGCTGCAGAGACGTCGTGACGCGGTCCCACTCTGCTTAAGCAAGCGCCGTAATTCGGCATGCCTGCTCCTCTACGGATCGGTAACGGGAATCCCCCCGGCACCGCTTAACGAAGACGCGGCAAACGCGACCATCGTCGCATTCCCTGCCGGTCGTCCGCTCGGCGGCGCAGCTCCCAGGCGCATTTCGGCTTTGCGAGAACGAGGCGGCTTTCAGCCCATGGCCGCCCTCTCTGTGCATTCTGCAGCAAAACTTACTCTCCTGTTCGTCGCACGTTTTCGATATAGCTCAAGTATATCCCAACCCCGTACCCGTGACAAGACGCGGGACTTTATCCGGGCTCGGGCCTATGCTATCCCCGTTAATCAGACGAAAAAAGTCCCGTCGGAGCATTTAGCGGTCTGCCAGACCGTTCTCTTGCCAGACTTCCGCATTCTCGCCGACTTAACGGTCCCGCAAACCACTAATACTGCTCCCTCGCCACTTCGCAAACCGGCGCAAGCCTGCCAAAATCGCCTTCTCGCCTCACAGCCGCTCAGCCAGACGCTTCAGCACCTTGTCCCGGCCCAGCAGCCAGATTGTGCCGTTGAGGTCCGGTCCGTGCGTCTGTCCGGTCAATGCAACGCGGATCGGCATGAACAAACCTTTGCCTTTGACTCCGGTCGCGGTCTGCACCGCCTTGATCAGAGCCTTCATATTGTCGATCGTGAAGCCTTCCTCGCCAGCTGCCTCGATCTGCTCGCGGAACGCTTGCAGCACGGTCGGCACGGTCTCCTCCGCCAGCACCGCGCTCGCCTCGTCGTCGAAGACCAGCTTCTCCTGGAAAAACAGATCGGACAGAGCGACGATCTCCGCCCCGAACCGCAGATGGTCGCGGAACAGCGTCACCAAGGCGGAAGCCCACTGCTGCTCCTGCTCGCTTGGCGCCTCCGGCAGACGTCCGGCCGCCTTCAGATGCGGAAGGCACAGCTCCAGCACCCGCTCCGGCTCCGCCTGCTTCAAGTAGTGCTGGTTGAGCCAGCCCAGCTTGGCCGTATCGAATACCGCCGGACTCTTCGACAGACGATTGGCGTTGAAAATTTCGATAAGCTGCTCCCTGCCGAAAATCTCCTCTTCTCCCTCAGGAGACCAACCGAGCAGCGTAATGAAGTTGAACAGCGCTTCGGGCAAGTAGCCCAGCTCTTCATACTGCTGGATAAACTGCACGATGGATTCGTCGCGCTTGGACAGCTTCTTGCGTTGATCGTTCACGATCAGCGTCATGTGCCCGAATACCGGAGGCGTCCAATCGAACGCTTCGTAGATCATCAGTTGACGAGGCGTGTTCGTGATGTGATCCTCGCCGCGCAGCACGTGCGAGATCGCCATCAGATGGTCGTCGACGGCTACCGCGTAGTTGTATGTCGGGATGCCGTCCTTCTTGACGATGACGAAATCTCCGAAGTCTTCCGACTTGAACGAAATTTCGCTTTTGACGATATCCTGGAACGTATAAGTCCGGTTGGCCGGCACCGTAAAACGAATGCTCGCCGCACGGCCTTCCGCCGCCAGCTTCTCTCTGTCCTCCGCGCTCAGATGACGGCATTTGCCCGAATATTTCGGAGTCTCGCCGCGCGCCGATTGCTCCTCGCGCTCCCGCTCCAACTCCTCCTCCGTGCAGTAGCACGGATAAGCAAGCTGACGATCCAGCAACTGCTGCGTGTGGGCGCGGTAAATGTCGAGTCGTTCGGTCTGGCGGTACGGCCCGTACTCACCTGGACGGTCGGTGCTCTCGTCCCAATCGACGCCGAGCCATTTCAAGTATTTAAGCTGGCTCTCTTCGCCGCCCGCGACGTTGCGCTTAACGTCCGTATCCTCGATTCGGATAATGAACTCTCCCCCGTGATGGCGGGCGAACAAGTAGTTGAAAATAGCGGTTCTCGCATTACCGATATGCAGATGCCCCGTTGGGCTCGGCGCATAACGTACGCGGACTTTAGTGGACATAATCCGTTCCTCCTTGAACAATCGTGTATATATGGCGTTGTGCTCGAGCGTTATACGTTATTCCTCATCCCACGCATTGCCGACACTCAACCCCAAGGCACTTTTCTGGCCTTCAACCGACGCGCCCTTCCCCCACTCCGAGCAGCCGAGACACTTTTCTGGCCTTCAGCGGATGCGCCGAGCTAAACTTACTCCTTCAACAGCAGCACGACCGCCTGAGAAGCGATGCCCTCGCCGCGGCCCGGGAAGCCGAGCTTCTCTGTCGTTGTCGCCTTGACGTTGATCTGCGACTCGTCGCATTCGAGCGCGCGCGCAATAACCGCGACCATTGCCGGAATGTACGGCGCCATCTTCGGCGCCTGGGCGATGATCGTCGCGTCGGCGTTGCCCAGCTTGTAACCTCGCTCCTTCGCCAGCCCCCAGACATGCTCGAGCAGCTTCACGCTGTCGGCATCCTTAAACGCCGGATCCGTATCGGGAAAATGCTTCCCGATATCCCCCAAGCCCAAAGCCCCGAGAATCGCGTCGCTGATCGTATGTAATAGGACGTCGGCGTCGGAATGGCCGAGAAGGCCTTTCTCGTACGGGATGATCACGCCCCCGATGATGCACGGGCGGCCCTCCACCAGTTGATGCACGTCGAATCCTTGTCCCACTCTAATCATGTTATTGCCCCTCCCCGATCGTTGGCCTCTGCCGTCTTTCCTTATGTCCTGCCGTTTCGCCGCCTACCCCTGCCGCCTCGACCGGGCCAGCAGAAGCTCCGCGATCGGCAGATCCTCCGGCGTCGTAATTTTCAAGTTTGCGTAATCGCCCTGGACGATGGCCACCTTGCGCCCCAGCCGCTCCACGAGCATCGCGTCGTCCGTAGCCGCCGCTCCTTCCTCCTTCGCCTGCCGGTGCGCCCGCATCAGTTCCAGCCGCCCGAACGCCTGAGGCGTCTGCACGCTCCACAGCGTGCTGCGCTCCGGCGTCGCCACGATAAAGCCCTGCCCGTCGGACACCTTGATCGTGTCCTTGACGGGCACGGCCAGCGCCGACGCGCCATGCTCCTCGGCAGCCGCGCAGCAAGCCGCGATCTGCTCCGGGCCCACGAGCGGCCTAGCCGCATCATGGACGAGCACGCCCTCCGTCCGCAGAACGGCCAGTCCGGCGTACACGCTGTCCTGGCGCTCCGCGCCGCCGACGATCACGTCGGAGACTTTGCCGTAGCGCCCCGCAGCCACAAGCTCCGTCGCCCGCTCCGTCTCACCTTCTCCGACGACCAGTACGACGGCGGATACGGCGGCGCAGCGCTCGAACGCGCCCAGCGCGTGATCCAGCACCGTTCTGCCGGCCAGCTCCAGATACACTTTGTTGTCCGGGGCGCCCATGCGGGTGCCCCGACCCGCCGCGACGACCACGGCCCCCCACTCCCAAGACATTCGCATGATCTCCCAACGCACGATCCTAGAATAACAAGCAAAAACGCCTTCGGCGTCCTTAAGGACGGAGAATGCGTTTTGTCGGAGACGACTCAAATAAGAATAAAGGATGTTATCCTTGCTGAATCATCAAACGAAAGACGGGACACTGGAGCGCGTCCCGCCCGTAATTCTATTATCATACCGCTTCAGAGCGCTTTTTCCAATAGCTTCGGCTTCGCGAAGATCATTCGGCCCGCCGAAGTCTGGAGCACGCTCGTCACGAGCACCTCCATCGTCGTTCCGATAAAGTCCCTTCCGCCTTCCACGACGATCATCGTGCCGTCGTCCAGATAAGCGACGCCTTGTCCGTGTTCCTTGCCGTCCTTGATGACCTGCACGATGATTTCCTCTCCGGGCAGCACGACCGGCTTGACCGCATTGGCCAAATCGTTGATGTTCAGGACGGATACGCCCTGCAGCTCGCACACTTTGTTCAAATTGAAATCGTTCGTGACGACCTTGCCTTGCATTGCCTTGGCCAGCTTCACGAGCTTGCTGTCCACTTCTCCCGGCTCTTCGTTCGCATCTTCGTAGATAAGTACTTTGACGTCCAGTTCTTTCTGAATTTTGTTCAGAATGTCCAGTCCCCTGCGCCCTCTGTTGCGCTTGAGCAGATCCGAGGAATCGGCGATGTGCTGCAGCTCTTCCAGTACGAACTCCGGAATGACAAGCGTGCCTTCGATAAATCCGGTTTTGCAGATGTCCGCGATCCGGCCGTCAATAATGACGCTCGTATCCAAAATCTTATGTTCCTCGTAACGCGGCCCCGACTTCTCAGTCGTCTCGACCCTTCTGCGTTCCAGCAGCAGCACGCCGAGCTCGTCCTTTTTCCGCAGGCCGACGACCAGCCCCGCATATCCGAGCGCAAGCGCGGTTCCCGCCGCCAACACTTGTCCCACATATGGAACATCCGTGATATATGGATACAGGAAGGAAGATAGCGCGAGCCCGAAAATCAACCCGATCATACCTGTCAGCAGCTCCGACATCGGGTAGTCGGACAGCCGATCGATCCCGCGATTCAACGCGCGCGACAGCGGCGTCGACACGGAAGTAGCCAGCAGAAATCCCGCTCCCGCTCCGACGACCAGGCTCAGCGTACCGCCCGATCCCGTCGTTGCGCCCAGCAGAGTTCCCATCCAGGGCGACTCGGAAGCAAGCTGCGAAGCCGACATTTGCTGACCCAGCAACGCTCCGATCAACAATCCGAACGTCTGGATCACTCTTCTCATAATCATAGAAATCACTCCCTCTCTTGTCGCAATCGAAAAATTCTCGTTACTAGTATGTTCCAATTTTTCGCTTGCTAACCTTCCCCCCGGCCGCATCTTAAAGTTTCTTTAGAAATCGTAACTTTCTTTGAATTCTCTTCCCCCTTGCTCTATAATGGAGGAGAAAAAGTAAATAAAAGGTAACCGAGGTGGAACGGATGGGCGCGCCTACGCTTCAGGAATTTCAAAGTCAGGTGTCGGAATTGTTGCTCCGCCATCGCAGTCTGCTCGACGTCGTCACGAAGTTCAGTCAATCCAATGCCTCCGTGAACCGGGCCGTATCCAAGTCCATTACGGAGTGCGGATGCATCGCTTTGAACGCCCGGAATCAAGGTTTCTCCGAGGAGATGCCGCTGGACCAGGCGAATCGTCAATCGAAATCGCATATGGAAGGCGAGCTCTGCGAGCAATGCCGTGAAATCATTCGCAACGAAATGGGCAAAAATCTTTTCTACATGTCGGCCATGTGCAATCTTCTGGACATCAGTCTCGAGGATGTCGTCGCAAGGGAATCGGAAAAATGCTCAACGCTCGGCTGGTTTAACCTTACCTGAGACATAAGTCCGCCGATCGACAACGAAAGCAGCCCCCTGAGCCGGGAGGCTGCTTTTATGTAGCTGCGTCCGGCCAAACGATAAAGGCGCCGATCCATCCCCCCGCGGGAGACAATCGGCGCCTTCGTCTATTCGTCGTTATGCGCTATGCTTGGATCGTTCTTCGTCTTCGGCCGCTTCTCTTCGAGCGGCTCTTCTTCTGGAAGGGAGCAGGCTTTCAACGTTTTTTTTTAGTCCCCATAACGCGTACAGCAGCAGCAAGGCCAGAATGACCTTCGGAATCGCCTGTTGGAACATATAAGCGAGCACCGCGGCTCCAAGCACGACGACCGGAATCGCCCAGAACGCTTTCCTCGGCAGTCCCAGCTTCTTGAAATTCGGGTACTTCATGTTGCTGACCATCAGGAACGACAGCGCAAGCGTGCTCAGCAGCAGCAAGGAATAGTGCAGCTCGCCCTTGAACAGGGCCAACGTAGCCAGCACGCCTCCCGCGGCGGGAATCGGAAGCCCGATGAAATAACCCGGAATGCCGTCTATAACGTTAAATCTAGCAAGCCTCAGCGCTCCGCAAATCGGGAAGATCGCCGTCACGATCCAGGCCAGCGCGGGGCTGACTCCTTGGAATGCCGCCTGATACATAATGAACGCCGGAGCGACACCGAAGGAAATGACGTCCGACAACGAATCCAGCTCTTTGCCGAATTCGCTCTGGGCGTTGAGCGCGCGCGCCACGCGACCGTCCAACCCGTCCAACAACATCGCAATGATGACCAGCAGCGCGGCCGTATTTGAACTGTTCGTATCGTTATTGAATGCCAGGATGATGGCGATTACGCCCAAACCCAGGTTACCTATGGTAAATAAATTCGGTATTGATTTCGTAATCATGTTTGCCACCTCGACTTTACTATACCCTATTGGCCTGTTCGTTAAGCGTAATCGAACTTCTCACGCATTCTAGAAAAGGAATGATCTGGAAACGCAGTCCATCAAGACCCTTCCAATTGTAGTCGGCTTATATCTGTCTGTCAATAAACACCTGATCTTGGATTCTTTTTAGTCCTTCCTTGATCGCACGGGCCCGGACTTCCCCGATCCCGTCGACTTCGTCCAGCTCCTCGATGGAAGCCGTCACGATATGAGGAAGAGCTCCGAATCGGTCCACCAGATTGTGAATAATCACGGCGGGCAGTCGCGCAATTTTGCTCAAAATGCGGTACCCTCGCGGAAGCAGGCCTTCCTCCACGACGGAATTCAGCGACGGATAACCCAATATGCGGATCAACGCTCCGGGATCCAGCAGCTCTTCGGACGACAGCTTGCGGATCGCCGTCTGAATTTCCTTGACCTTGCTCTCGCCTTCCTCCTTGGCATAGTCGCGCAGCAGCAGCCACGCTTCCTCCTCCGCGGAGCCGACGAGCTCTTCCTTCTGCATGCTGATCAAGCGTCCCTCGTTGCCCAGCTCCAGCACGTACCGGTTAATCTCGTTGTTGATCCGCAGCACCATCTCCGCGCGCTGGATGACGTGAGCCACCTCGTGCATGGTCACCATCTCTTCGAACTCCAGCGCGGACAAGTTCGTCAGCGCCTGCGTGAACACGACCCGATATCTCTCCAGCGTCTGGATCGCCTGGTTTGCCTTCGTCAGAATGACGCCCATCTCTTTAAGCGCATAACGCAGCTGCCCTTGATACAAGGTGATCACGTTGCGCCGCTGCGAGATGGAGACGACCAGCTTACCAGTCTGTTTCGCCACCCGCTCGGCCGTCCGGTGACGGATGCCGGTCTCCGACGAGGAAATGGACGAATCGGGAATGAGCTGCGTATTGGCGTAGAGGATTCGCTTGACGTCTTCGTTCAGGATGATCGCGCCGTCCATCTTGGCCAGTTCGTACAAATAGTTGGGACTGAAATCGCAGTTGATCGAGAAGCCTCCGTCCACGACTTCCATAACCTCGGGACTGTAGCCGACGACGATCAGAGCTCCCGTCTTGGCCCGCAGCACGTTCTCCAGCCCGTCGCGAAATGCGGTGCCCGGGGCGACCATCTGAAGGAGCTGGTTCATCGTTCTTTCCTGCTGATGGCGCTCTTTGTCTTTAACTTCTTTATATTCCTTCATGATGTCATTAACCCCCTATTCCAATGCGGCCTTTAACGCCTCCGCGACCGTTCTGACGCCGATCAGCTCGATGCCGCGGGGCGGCTGCCACCCTTTCATGCTCATCTCCGGCAGAATCACGCGCTTGAAACCCAGCTTATGCGCCTCCTTGACCCTCTGCTCGGCCCGCGAGACCGCCCGCACCTCTCCCGTCAGTCCGACCTCTCCGAAGATCGCGTCATACGGCTTGGTCGGCGCGTCCTTGAAGCTGGACGCCAGACTGACCGCGGCCGCCAAGTCGGTCGCCGGTTCGTCCAGCTTGACGCCTCCCGCAGCGTTCAGGTACGCGTCCTGATTTTGCAGGAACAGGCCCATCCGCTTCTCCAATACGGCGATGACGAGCGACATCCGGTGATGGTCGAACCCGGAAGCCATCCGCCGCGGAGACGGAAAATGGGTCGGAGCTACGAGCGCCTGCAGTTCCACGAGCACGGGACGAGTCCCTTCCATGCTAGCCACGACCGTAGACCCTGCGACGCCGAGCGGCCTCTCGGAGAGAAACAGCTCCGACGGGTTGGCCACTTCCTTCAAGCCGTCTTCCGTCATGTCGAAAATGCCGATCTCGTTCGTGGAGCCGAAACGGTTTTTCACCGCCCGCAAAATCCGGTAAGTATGATGCCTCTCTCCTTCAAAATAAAGCACGCAATCGACCATGTGCTCCAGCAGTCTGGGGCCGGCGATCGCGCCTTCCTTCGTCACGTGGCCGACGAGCACCGTCGCCACGCCGTTCACCTTCGAGATTCTCATGAAATGGGCGGTGCATTCCCGGACCTGCGCCACGCTTCCCGGAGCGGAGGCGACCTCCGGCCGGTATACCGTCTGAATGGAATCGATCACGAGAAAATCGGGCTGCACCTCGGTGATTGCCTCTTCGATCGTCTCCAGATTCGTCTCGCAGAGAACGTACAATCTATCGTTCAACGCGCCCAAGCGGTCGGCCCTCAGCTTCGTCTGGCGGACCGATTCCTCGCCGGACACGTACAGCACCTTAAGCCCTTGCGCGGACAACGAGTGCGAGGTTTGCAGCAGCAGCGTCGACTTGCCGATCCCCGGGTCTCCCCCGACGAGCAGCAGCGAGCCGGGAACGAGCCCTCCTCCGAGCACCCGGTTGAGCTCGGACATACCGGTCTCGACGCGAGGTTCTTGCCCGCTTTCTATATCTATGATGGCGCGCGCCTTTTCTTTCGTCCGGATCAGTTCGCTTCGTCCGACCGGCGCCTTGACCTCTTTCTCGGTCTCTTCCACCATCGTGTTCCACTCGTGGCATCCCGGGCATTTGCCCATCCATTTGGGCGATTCGGTGCCGCATTGCGTGCATACGAATTTTATTTTAACCTTAGCCATAGCAGATGATGGCTCCTTTAGCTGATGAGTAGTCCTTATTCAAGAATTTTACCACTTTCGCCCCCGCAGAGAAACCGAACGGGACTTAAAAATAGCCCAAAGAGCGAGCTTGGGCCAGAGTGGGCGAACGGAGGGGTAGCGGAACTGCATCCGCGCTGGGCAGGCTTAGAGTGTGTGAGCGGAGGTCGGCGGTGCTGCAACCGCGCTGGGCAGGCTTAGAGCGGGCGAACGAAGGGGTAGCTGAGCTGCAACCGGGGTAGGCAGGCTTAGAGCGGGCGAACCGAGGTTGGCGATGCTGCAACCGCGCCGGGCAGGCTTAGAGTGTGTGAGCGGAGGTTGGCGATGCTGCAACCACGCTGGGCAGGCTTAGAGTGTGTGAGCGGAGGTCGGCGATGCTGCAACCGCGCTGGGCAGGCTTAGAGTGTGTGAGCGGAGGTCGGCGATGCTGCAACCGCGCTGGGCAGGCTTAGAGCGGGCGAACGAAGGGGTAGCTGAGCTGCAACCGGGGTAGGCAGGCTTAGAGCGGGCGAACGAAGGGGTAGCTGAGCTGCAACCACGCTGGGCAGGCTTAGAGTGTGTGAGCGGAGGTTGGCGATGCTGCAACCGCGCCGGGCAGGCTTAGAGCGCGTGAGCCAAGGTTGGCGATGCTGCAACCTCGCTGGGCAGGCTTAGAGCGCGTGAGCGGAGGTTTGCGAAGCTGCAACCGGGGTAGGCAGGCTTAGAGCAGGCGAACAATGGTTGGACAAAGCTGCAACCGGGGTAGGTAGGCTTAGACAGGCGAACGGAGGTTGTCCGTAGGTATGGGCGTACAAGATTATCGGTGAAAAAGAAGGGTATCTATCTCCTGGAGACTGTTATCTCACATCGGAAGGAGATAGATACCCATTACTATGCATCCATTGATAATCGTTTGTTACGCCTTTTATTACTTTTTACTAATTACTTCGCTCTCTCGCCCCGGCGGAACGCGCCCGGCAGCGCCATCAGCGCCGGAACGAGCATCGGAAGGAGCACGAAGACGAGCACGACAAGACCGACAATGACGGCCGTGGCCATCTCGATGAGCAGCACCAGCCCCGAAGGCATCAGCGTGGCGAACGTTCCGCCGAGGATGACCATCGCGGAGATGATGACGCCTCCTACGCTTCGGGTCGCGCGCTTGATCGCTTCGTCGTGATCGATGTCTCCGTATTCCTTGTACCGCATCATCAGGAAGATGCCGTAGTCGACGCCGACGGCGACGATGACGATGAACGAGAAGAACGGCACGAACGAAGACAGCCCTTCCGTTCCGAGAATGTGCTCGGCGACCAGCTTCGACGCCCCCATGGCGACATAGTACGAAGCGATAAGCGACACTACGATATAGAGCGCGGGCAGAATCGAACGAATGACCATCAGCAGCACCAGGAACACGCTGACGATGACGATGATCGCCGCACTGTTGAAGGAGGCAAGCTGAGACTCGTTCATATCGTGCGTGATCGAAGTCGGCCCCGCCGCTCCACGGGCCGCGTCGCCCAGCACGGTGCCGTCCAGGCGGCTGTCCGTCGTTTCGTTGATTTGGTCGATGATCTTAAGCGCTTCGGGAGAATACGGATCTTCGTCCAGCACGACGATCAGCTTCGTCACCTTGCGGTCCTTGGACATGAACGCGTCCTTGGACAGACCGAATTGCTCGCTCTCCAGCGCCTCGCGCGGCATGAAGAACGTCTTCGTCGTTCCCATCTGCACGAGGAAATCCCCGGTTTGCTTCAACCCGTCCGAGATGTCGGACAGCCCTTGACCGCTCTGCTGCAGGCCGTCTTTCAACTGGTCGAATCCCCCGTTCAGAGCGCCGAGCCCTTCGTTCAACTGCTGCTGGCCGGATTGGATATCGGACAACGCCCCGCTTAGGCGCTCCATCGAAGCCGCGAGCGTCTTGCCGCCGGACTGTCCTTGCGCCAGACCGTTAGACAGCTCCTTGGCTCCCCGCTCCAACTCCTCCAGTCCTCCGACGATCTGCTGCTGCCCCGCATTCAACTTGCGCAGCCCCTCGACCGAGGAAGAGAAGCCGGCCTGCAGTTCGGACGAATTGCGCTCCAGCTCGGCGAGACCGTCGGCAATGCCGGCCAGAGCGGAAGCAAGCTGCTGTCCCGCGCTGCGAAGCGCCACGAAATCCTCGTCCTCGGCCAACTCGCTGTGGGTTTGCCCGAGCTTGACGATCAAGCCGTTCATGGCCGCCATGCCATTCTGCACGTCCGGAATTCCGTTAGCCAGCTCAGCGTAGCCGCCTCCGAGCGCGTCATAGCCCTGGCGCAGCCGATCGAGCGCATCGGCGAGCACGCCGGTCTGCGCGGCAATGTCCGCCATGCCCGTGCGCAGCTTGGCGATTCCCTCTTCGAGCGCGCGTCCTCCGCTCGCTCCGTCGCCGATGCCGGAGACGATCCGGTTCACCGCGTCGGTCACCTGGTCGAATCCGTCCCGCACTTGTCCGGTTCCCTCCGCCAACTGCGCCACCTGCGAGAAGTCCGGGGCGTTCAACTCCGAACTCATCCGGTTTAATCCCTCCCGCACGGCATCGACGCCGTCGCGGGACGCAGAGATGCCTTTCGTCACCTCGGCGGTTTGGCTCTTGATATAGAACTCGTCGATCTGCTTGCCCTGCGGCTGAGTCACCCCGGATACTTGATTAACGCCCGGAATGTCTCTGAGCGCGTTTGTCAGATCGTCGATCACGGCCAACGACTCGTTGTTGTCCAGCGCTTCCTTGCCCTCGATCACGAGAGTCGTCGGCAAAGCCTGCCCTCTGCTGAACCGCTCGGCCACGATGCCGAACGCCTTGGTCGACGGGTGATCGTCGCCCAGCTCGGCCAGTTGGTCGAAGCTGAGCTTCTGGCCGCTGTTCAGGAAGACCGGAATCAGCAGCGCGGCAATAACGGCGATCGTGACGATCGGACGCTTGACGGCGACCTGGGTCAATCCGGCCATCAGATGGCTTTCCTTATGCCCGGCCGCTCCGCGGGAAGGCCAGAACAGCTTGGCTCCGAACGTCTTCATGACGAACGGCGTCAGCGTCAGGATGACGAGCACCAGGATGACCGTTCCGATCGCGACGACGTTCGCCGACTGATAGATGCCGAAGTCCGAGAACGTCAAGCCGGCGAAAGCGATGAACACGGTCAAAATACTGTAAATAATCGTTTTGCCCGCGGTCCGGTAGGAAGCGATGATCGCTTCGTCCGTCGTTTTCCCCTGGGCCAGCTCCTCCTTGAACCGGTTGAACAACAGGATGTTGTAATCCGTTCCTATCCCGAAGAGGATCAGCACGAGCAGCATCTGGGTGACGCTGGTGATCGGGAATTCCAGCTTCTCGATCAGCTGCGCCGCGATGCCCATCGATACCAGATAGGAGATGCCCACCGTCAGCAGCGATACGAATGGAATGACGACGGAACGGAACATCACAAGCAGCACGACCAGAATGAAGATGACCGTCAGCGCGGCGCTCTTGTCTACGCCTTCGATCGTCGCCTTCAAGTAGTCGTTCTCGATAAAGTCTTCGCCCGTCAAATAAAACGGAACTTGAACGTCGGCCAACGCCGCCTCGAACTGACCGGCGATGTCGTCCACGCTGCGTCCATTGATCTGCAGCACGAACGGTATCATGACCGTCGTGCGGTCCTTGGAGATCAACTGTTCGGCGGCTTCCGGAGCGGAGAAAGGGTCGATCAGTTCGGCCGCGCCCAGCGCTTCCTGTTGAGCCTTGATCTGACCGACGCCGGATTCGATCTGCCGCATGTCGTCCTCGGACAGCCCTTCCTCTTTGAAAAAGACGACGATATCGCTCCGGCCCTCCGCGTTGCTCATTTTCTTGAGCAGATCGTGGGCGATGACCGCGCGGCTGTCCGCCGACAGCGGGTTTTGTCCCCGTTCGTGCAAAATGGCGTTAACGTCCGGCTGGATAACCGTCAACACGACGGTTGCGGCCAGCCACAAGGCCAGCAGCGGCCAACGCCAGCGAATAATTCGTTGCATTCTTTCCTCTCTCCCTCACTCTTAGCTTCGGTACGTTTCCAAACGTTTCTCGATGCCGCCGCCGAACACGTCGATCATCCGCTCGACCAGCGTTCCGACCATGTCGGAATCGTGATACTTGGCGACGATCCAGGCGACGCTCTCGATCAGCGTAGCCGACAGCATGCCGATCTCGATCCGCTCCCGTTCGTCCAGAGGGCCCCCCGGGCCCTTGACCGCCGTGAACGTCTTCGTCAGCAGACTTTCGACAAACCCGGTAAGCTCGCTGCGAATGCTTTCGTACTTTGAACCTTCGCTGCGGCACAGCAACAACAGCAGACTGGGGCCCGACGCCTTCAGCAACCCGACCAGCGTATCCTGGACACGGTCGAAAAAGCTGATTCTCGCCTGAACGTCCCAGCCGTCCGTCACAATAGCCTCGGCGGTCTTCAAGTACTCCTCCGCATATCGGCTGTACTCGCTGTACAAAGGACCTACGATAGCATCGAATAAATCCTCCTTGTTACGGAAATACCGATAGATGTTACCCGACGTCATTCCGGCCGCGGCTGCGATCCGGCGCATCGAAGCTTCCGAGTAACCGCTCTGCCGAAACTCCTCGTATGCGGCCAGCACGATGGCGCTGCGCACTTCCTCCTTCAAAATCTGCATTAGTAATCACCTGATCATTATTGTGATGTAAATATTATACTCTGACCGGCCCGTTTTTAACAATTTACAAAAATGTGAACTTCGTCACATTGCACGAGGCTACCGTTCCGCACCCGCAGCCGCCTCAGTTCCCGCAATCCAAAAAGCCGTCCCGCAAGGTCCGATGAAACGAACCTGCGGGACGGCTTATGCCGTATCGCTATGCTCCGATCAAGCTTTGGACAGCTCGATCTCGCCTTTCTGCTTGACGACCAGGCCGCCGTCTTCCTCGTCGATGACGAGCTCGTGGCCTTTGGTGATTTTGCCGAGCAGCAAATCCTCCGACAGCCGATCCTCGATATGCTTCTGGATCGCTCTGCGCAGCGGACGCGCTCCGTATTGCGGATCGTAGCCTTCCTTAGCCAGGAACGCTTTGGCCGATTCGGTCAATTCGAAGCTGACGTTGTGCTCGACGAGACGCTTGCGGAGATCGTCGGCCATCAGCGTCACGATCTGAGCGATATGCTCCTCGTTCAGCGGGTGGAACACGATCGACTCGTCGATCCGGTTCAGGAACTCCGGACGGAACGACTTCTTCAGCTCCGCGAGCACCTTCTCCTTCATGTTCTGATAGTCGCGTCCCGCATCCTGCGCCGCGGTGAAGCCAAGCGTGGAGTTCTTCTTGATCTGCTCCGCGCCGACGTTGGACGTCATGATGATCAGCGTGTTGCGGAAGTCGACCGAGCGTCCCTTGGAGTCGGTCAAACGGCCGTCCTCCAGCACTTGCAGCAAGATGTTGAACACTTCCGGATGAGCCTTCTCAATCTCGTCGAGCAGCACGACCGAATACGGCTTGCGGCGCACTTTCTCCGTCAGCTGACCGCCTTCGTCGTAGCCGACGTATCCCGGAGGCGCTCCGACGAGACGGGACGTGGAGTGTTTCTCCATGTACTCCGACATGTCGATGCGGATGACCGCGTTCTCGTCTCCGAACATCGCTTCCGCGATCGCGCGGGCCAGCTCCGTCTTCCCGACGCCCGTAGGTCCGAGGAAGATGAAGGAGCCCATCGGACGCTTCGGATCCTTGAGACCGGCGCGTGCGCGGCGAATGGCGCGGGACACCGCTTTGACGGCTTCCTCTTGGCCGATGACGCGATCGTGCAGGATGCTTTCCATTTTCAGCAGGCGCTCCGTCTCTTCCTCGGCGAGCTTGCTGACCGGGATGCCGGTCCAGCTGGCTACGACTTGGGCGATGTCCTCCGGAGTCACCTCGGAGTCGGTGCGGCCCTGCTTTTCCTTCCACTGGTTCTTCGTGAAGTCGAGTTCTTCGCGGATCTTCTGCTCGGTATCGCGCAGAGCGGCCGCTTTCTCGAACTCCTGGCTTTGAACGGCAGCGTCCTTCTCCTTGCGGATATCTTCCAGACGGGTTTCGAGCTGCTTCAAGTTAGGCGGAACCGTGTAGGAGTTCAGCCGTACTTTGGAGCCCGCTTCGTCGATCAGGTCGATCGCTTTGTCCGGCAGGAACCGGTCCGGAATGTAGCGGTCGGACAGCTTCACCGCCGCGTCGATCGCCTCGTCGGTAATTTTCACGCGGTGATGCGCTTCGTAGCGGTCGCGCAGGCCGAGCAGGATCTGCACCGCTTCTTCCGGAGTCGGCTGGTCGACCGTAATCGGCTGGAACCGGCGCTCCAGAGCCGCGTCCTTCTCGATATATTTGCGATATTCGTCCAGCGTCGTCGCGCCGATGCATTGCAGCTCTCCGCGGGCCAACGCCGGCTTCAGAATGTTGGAAGCGTCGATCGCGCCTTCCGCGCCGCCCGCTCCGATGAGCGTGTGCAGCTCGTCGATGAACAGGATAACGTTGCCGGCTTGACGGATTTCGTCCATGATTTTCTTCAGACGGTCCTCGAACTCGCCGCGGTACTTCGTGCCTGCTACGACCGAGCCCATATCCAGCGTCATGACGCGCTTATCGCGCAGCGTCTCGGGAATCTCGTTGTTGACGATGCGTTGGGCAAGCCCTTCGGCAATCGCCGTCTTGCCGACGCCCGGCTCCCCGATGAGCACCGGGTTGTTTTTGGTCCGGCGGGAGAGCACTTGGATGACGCGCTCGATTTCTTTCTGCCGACCGATAACGGGGTCAATGTTGCCTTCCCGCGCGCTTGCGGTCAGGTCGCGGGCCAAGCCATCCAGCGTCGGCGTGCTGACGTTGGAGGACGGGCCGTGGTTCTGAGATACGCTCTCGTTGCTGCCGAGCAGCTGAAGCACTTGCTGTCGCGCCTTGTTCAGGCTGATGCCCAGATTGTTCAGCACCCGGGCGGCGACGCCTTCGCCTTCGCGAATAAGGCCGAGCAAAATATGCTCCGTGCCGACGTAAGTATGGCCCAGCTTGCGAGCCTCGTCCATCGACAGTTCGATCACCTTTTTGGCGCGGGGAGTGTAAGCGATATTGGTCGGCTGCTCCTGTCCGCGGCCGATCAGCGACTCGACTTCGTCTTGAATTTTCTCCAGTCCCAATCCGAGGGCGATCAGCGCCTTGGCGGCAATGCTCTCCCCTTCGCGGATCAGGCCGAGCAGAATGTGCTCCGTGCCGATATTGTTGTGTCCCAACCGCACTGCTTCTTCCTGAGCCAAGGCCAATACCTTCTGCGCGCGTTCCGTGAATCTGCCAAACATCATGAGACACACCTCCTAATAAGATAAGAATAAAACATTTATGAAAGAGTTGCCAGCCGGGAACGGATTAATTCCGCCCGCGACTTGTCGCGGTCCTCCGGACTCATCGCTTCCCCGAACGTCATCTGCAGAAAGCCCGGCTGCGTGGAGACGAGCAGCTCGTTCAACACAAGCGGGTTCACTTCGGGCAGCAAGCCCAGATGGGAGCCGAGCCGAATGTCGGACAGCCGCTGCGACGCCTCCTTCGAATCGATGATCAGCGCCTGCGTCAAAATGCCGTAAGATCTGCGCACGCGGTCTTCGACGCGCAGCCTCGATTCGCCCAGCAGCTTCGCTCTGGCCGCTTTCTCGTGCTCGATGATCTGCCGCGCGACCTGGAACAGGTTGTCGATAATCTCCTGCTCCGACTGCCCGAGCGTCACCTGATTGGATACCTGGAACAGATTGCCCGTCGCTTCGCTGCCTTCTCCGTAGATGCCTCTGACGGCCAGCCCGACCTGGTTCACCGCCGACAAAATCCGGTTGATCTGCCCCGTCATGACCAGCGCAGGCAGATGCATCATGACCGATACGCGAATTCCTGTACCGACGTTCGTCGGGCAGCTCGTTAAGTATCCGTGCTTCTCGTCGAAGGCGTAATCGATCTGCTCCTCGAAAATATCGTCGACCTTGCTGGCCGAATCCCAAGCCTCGTTCACCTGAAAACCGGGGCATAAACATTGAATGCGAAGATGGTCCTCTTCGTTAATCATTACACTGATATCTTCGTTCGGACTCAGAATCAGCGCGCCATTGCGCGACTCATTCGCCAGATTCGGACTGATCAGATGCTTCTCGACGAGCACGAGCTTCTCCAGCTCGGTCAGCTCCGACAGCCGCAGCTGGTCGATCTTGCCCAAGCCGTTCAGCCGGCCGCTCTCCGCCACGCCGAGCAGTTGATCCGCTACCGCCAGGGACTGTTCGGGGTTCGCCATCAGCGGAAAAGGCATATTCCGCAAGTTGCGCGCGATCCGCACGCGGCTGCTGATCACGACCTCGGATTCGGGGCCGTTCCCCTTCATCCACTGACTGAGCGCCTGCTTCGTAAATTTTCTTTTCGCCATCGTTTATCCCCTGCCCTTCATCCGCTCATTTCGCTCTCGAGCTCGCGGATTCGGTCGCGCAGCTGCGCGGCGGTCTCGAAATCCTCCCGCTCGATCCTGCCCTGCATTTCCTTCTTCAGCCGCTCGATTTCGCGCTTCGTCTTCAAGTGGCCGCCCGCCCGCTTCGGCACCTTGCCGACATGCACCGTATTGCCGTGCACCCGCTTCAGCAGCGGATCGAGCCGCTCGGAGAAATGCTTGTAGCAATCGCTGCACCCGAACCGTCCCACCTTGCTGAACTGCGTGTAAGTCATTCCGCAAGTGCCGCACTTGACCGCCGGCGGCTTGACCGTCTGGTTCCGCGGCTCGAAGTCGAGCAGGCCGGAGAGCAGGTTATGGATGGAAAATCCGCCGGCGGTTCCGGGGAGCATCTCCCCCTTCTCCCGGGCGCACGTCTCGCAGATGTGCAGCTCGGTTTTCTCCCCGTTGACGAATTTCGTAAAATGAAGCGTAGCCGGCCGTTTGCCGCATTCTTGGCACTGCATGGCCTTCAGCCTCCTTTCGTCATTTCGCAAGCAAGGCGATCAGCATCGCCTTGAGCAGCTTCGCCCGGATCTCGTCCCGCAGCGGAAGCTTCAGCGCCAGCGCGTCCCGCGAGACGGCGGCCTTGAGCAGATGCGCTTCCCGGCCGGTTACAAACCGGGCTTCCTCCAGCTGGTAGATCAGCCCTTCCGCCGTCGTCTGGTCGATCCGTTCCCCGACCGTCTGGCGGATATGGCGCTGCACCGCTTCCAGCGAAGGAAGGTTCACGCGCTGAATGCGGATATAGCCTCCGCCTCCGCGCTTGCTTTCCACGTAATAGCCCTTCTCGAGCGTAAACCGCGTGCTGATCACGTAATTGATCTGCGACGGCACGCAGGAGAATTTGTCGGCCAGATCGCTTCGCTGAATTTCGATGGCGCCTGCCTGGCTGTTCTCCAGGCTTTGCTTTAAATAATGTTCGATAAGATCGGAAATATTACGCAACGTCCAACCTCCTTTCTTCGATCCAAGCCGGCGGTGCCGGTCAGTCAATGAGGGGCGGATCTGACTTTGACTTTCTTTGACTATAATCTCATTATACGCCGCTTTGCGAAAAATGCAACTTCGCCGCCCGCGAATTTCCCGAATCCCGCGAGAAGCGTCCAGCATCAAGTATTCCCACATTGGCCCCGAGCCCATACAATGGAGATACACTGTTCGGAAACGAGGCGATTCCATGTTTTCTTACGCGATTATTTTTGTCGCGGCGCATGAAGAAAGCCGCCCGCAGTCTTCCCCCCCGGGCGGCCCAAGCCTGATCCTGAATCTCATCCAATGGGATTGCCCATTCCTTCGTAGACGAACCCCAGCTTGCGCATCTTTGCCGGCGGCAGGAAGTTCCGCGTATCCAACAGATAGGGGTGCCTCATCGCGCTCCGTACGGACGGCCAGTCCAGCTCGCGATAGATCGGCCAATGCGTCAGCAGCACGACCGCTTCCGCCTGCCTGGCGACATCTTCGGGACAATCGCAGAACCGGACGTCCAGCCCCCCGTGCAGCTTGCGGAAAGCAGACATTCCCTGCGGATCGTGAACGAGGATCTCGCAGCCGAGCTCAAGCAGCTGGCGAACGATCGTCGCCGCCTGCGTCTCCCTCACGTCGTCGGTATGCGGCTTGAACGTCAAGCCCAGAATCCCGATCCGCTTCCCGTTCAAAGTCCGCAGCCGGCGCTTCAGCTTCTCCACGCTGTAATGAAGCATCTCCTCGTTGGAGGCGACGGCCGCCTCGGCCAGCATCAGCTCGCTTCCGTAATGCCTCCCGGTCAGAATCAGCTCGCGCAAGTCTTTCGGAAAGCAGCTCCCGCTCCACCCGCTGGACACCTCGAGAAATTTGTTCCCGATCCGGGAGTCCATGCCCATCCCCCGCAGAAGATCGGACACGTTCGCGCCGAGCGCGTCGGACAGCCTGGCCAATTCGTTCGTATAACTGATCTTGATCGCCAGGAACGCGTTGGAGGCATACTTGATCAGCTCCGCCGTGCGCGCGTCGGTCTCGAAATAATGCGTGCCTTCCGTCAGCAAGCCTCGGTAAAGCCGTCTCATGACCCGCCTTGCCCGGGCGCTGCTTGTCCCGACGACGATGCGGTCGGCGCCGAATACGTCGTCCAGCGCGCTGCCCTCTCGCAGAAATTCGGGATTGCTGACGACGGCGAAGGACTTGTCCCGGGACAGCCCCGACGTCTCCTCCGCGATTCTCGCCACCAGCTCGGCGGTCCCGACCGGAACCGTGGATTTGTCCACGATGACGGTGAAGCGGCCGGAATTCAGCCGGCTGCCGATTCCGGCGGCGGCATGCTTCACGTAGCCGAGATCCGCCGTGCCGTCCGGCCTGGAGGGCGTGCCGACGCAGATGAATACGACATCCGCCTCCGCGACGGCATCGTATCCTTCGTCGGCGAACAAAGTTCTCCCCGCCAAGCGCCCCAACAGCTCGTCCAGTCCCGGCTCGAAGATCGGACTTCGCCCCGAATTCAGCATTCGGACTTTAACCGGATCGACGTCGATCACGGTCGTCCGATGACCGATCGATGCCAACGCGGCGGCCGTGACGGCCCCCACGTATCCCCCTCCTATACATACGACTCTCATGTTCCCTTCCCTCCGATACCGATTCAATCGTGCCAGATTTCGCGGATCTTGCTCCGCCGAGAATCTATAGAGGCATAGTATGTCGGAGAGAAGAGCTTGGTCTAAACTTATAGCTCGAAGGCCGCGAATTAGACGCGGCCTCGGGATGCCGGCCGTCCCTTCAATCGCTCGCGGATCGTTCGGCCGACCGATGCGGGGGAGAAGAGAGTCCGAATCGTTCTCTGTCCGTTGCTTGCGATCCTGCGCCTCCACTCTTCGTCGTATACCGCTTTCCACATCAGATGAACGGCATGCTCCAGATCGGGTTCCGCCCAGAGCTGATGCGCTTTATACGGGCCGTAGTGGGTTCCGATCCGCGTCAGGCTGTAGCGAACCGCGCCGGAATTCGTCTCGTCCATGAAGTCCGCGTTGCCGGACCAATGCGTGCCGATGGCGGGTTTGCCCAAATACATCGCCTCGGCCAGCGGCAAGCCGAAGCCTTCGGAGCGATGCAGCGCGATATAACAGTCCGAGCACTGAAGCAAAGCGTTGGCCTCCAAGCGGCTGAGCACCCGGTCGATAATCCGCACATTAGGCAGTCCTTCCGCCTCGCGCCGCAGGTTATCGGCTTCGGCGCGCTGCGGATTGTTCATCTTGATGACCAGCCCGGCCTGCAGTCCGTATCGCTCGACCGCGATGCGGTAGGCTTTCAGAACGGCGGACGGATTTTTGCGCGGAGAATAGCTGAACGTATCGTACATGCACAGGAACAGAAACTTCCTCTCCGGCAGCCCGAACGACTTCCGCCCGACCCCGTCGGGCACTTCTACCTGAATGCCGTGCGGAACGACCGAGACGGGAACCGGGGATTTGCGCGCCACGCTGTCCCGGATAAACGCCGAAGGAACCCAGACTTCGTCCAGATGGCGGAAGCCTTCGGCATATTCGTCGGGAAATTCCGGCAGCTCCCAGTGCCAGTAACCGATGTTGTATCTTCCGCCGAACCACTCGTCGCCGAGCTCCTCGTACGCAAGTGGCATCTGATCGGCATTGATGTGAAACAGGTTGATCGGATGCAGCGGCGCATCAACCTCCGCCGACGCCCAGGAGAGATCCTGATCTCGCGACATGTTGCCGCCCGAATAGTTCAGAATGCCGAAAGGAATGCTTGCCTCGCGCAGCGCCCTGGCCGCCAGCCTGCACGACTCCCCGATGCCCATCTCGTATCTCGCGTAGCCGATCAGATTGATGCCGGACGGCATTCCCCTCTCCCCTTCCTAAGCGTAGATCATCGAATCGATGACCGGGTGCCAGACGATCGGATCCATGCCGTATTCGATCGGAACGAACTGCCGGGCCCAAACCATCAAGCCGTGCCGGCTTGCCCCGTGGGGGTCAGGAAACAATCGCTGAAGGTCAACCCGGGTCTCGTAAATTTCCTTCAGCAGGTTCGGCATCGGAGAGACGCTGCTTGCCGGGGCGAACAGCCAGCGATAGAATCCGTTCGGAGTCAGCGTGTGGAAGGGATTGCCGAAGTGCGAAGGCGCTCCGAGCTTCCGATACAGCTTGCGGACGATCGCCGGAATGGCGATGCCGTTGTCGAAGTAATTGTAGGTGTAGCGCCAGCCCGCCGTGGCCGGGTATCCGCTCGCGATCAGCCGCGAGACGTAGTCTTTGAATAGTCCGTGCAAATCCGGCGCGTCCGTCCACTGGTGGCGGGTCTGATGCTTGGAGATGCGGGAGAGGTCCGGAGTCAGACCGCTGAAATGATAGAAAATGAGCGGGCTCCCGTATATCTCGTACATCCCGTTGCGCCAGACGATCGGCCGCTCGTGAAGATTCCAATAGGCGGCGTTATAGGCGGGGTCCTTCAAAATATGGACGCCTTCGAACAGGGCCGGAACGAAGTCCATCCATTTCTGATCGACGTGATAGCCCTGAGCGGGATCCATCAGGCATTGGCTCGTCAGCCTGTCTTTCCACCACCGCAGCATCTTGAGCGTCTCGTCCGTGCGGGTCAAGGCGATAAAGCCCAGATTGTATACTCCCGCTTGCAGCAGTTCCACCTCTCCCGGCTTGTGCCGGTCCGAAGGCAAAGGCGTCAAAATATGCGGAGTCAGCACAATCGAATACTGCGGCAGCCGCCGGTACAGATCATCCATTCGATGCGTCACGAGAATGTCCGGATCCGCGTACACGACCGATTCCAATCCGCGCCGAAGCAGCAAATATTCGAGAAAATACGGCTTAACGGCCGTATTGAACTCCGTAATATCGTACTGGAACCTCATATCGGGCCATAACGGCAAACCGATTTCCGTCAGGCGCACCCATTCGAACGTTGCTTCCGGAGCTTGAAACATCCCCTCGTCTTCATCCGCCAACAGAACGTAAACTTTGCCGGCCGGATGATGTTCGAGGAACGACTGCGCGAGCGTTCGCGCCAGCGCGATGTAGTTTTTGGAGACGATCGTGCACAGGTTATCCATTATTCCGCTCCCTCCTTCAAGGCCGCGAGCGCCAATACTGAAGAAGATCCTCCATCGTCCGCTCGAACGGAATTTCCGGCTTCCATCCCGTCGCTTCATGGAATTTGCGGTAATCCCCGAGCAGAATTTGCACGTCCGAAGGACGCAAGCGGCTCGGATCGGTCTGCACTTCGATGCTGACGTTGCTGAAGCTCAGCAGCGTATTGAGCATCTCCTCGATCGTGTAACAGGTTCCCGAGGCAATATTGTAATTTTCTCCAGGCTGCCCTCGCTCCAACGCCAGCCAGTAGCCGCGAACGACGTCCCGCACATCGGTGAAATCCCGCTTCGCCTCCAGGTTGCCGACATGGATAACGGGCGGTTTCCTGCCTTTCTCGATATCGACGATCTGCTTGGCGAAGTTGGACGTCACGAAGTTCTCTCCGCGGCGCGGACCGGTATGGTTAAACGTGATCGTTCGAACGACGTGCAGGCCGTAGCTTTTGTAATACTGATATCCCAAATAATCCTGCGCCACCTTGCTGATGGCGTACGGGCTCAGCGGACGAAGCGGATTCGTCTCCCGGATCGGCGTCTCCTCCGGCTCCACCTGGCCGTATTCCTCGCTTGAGCAGGCGATCTGGATTTTCGTCGGCAATTCGAATCTGCGAACGGCTTCGAACAGGTTCACTTGTCCGGCGACGTTGTTGTGAATCGTATCGATCGGCGAATTCCACGACGTCGGCACGAAGCTCTGCGCCGCGAGATGGAAAATAAGATCCGGCTTCTCCCTGCCAATCAGCGTCTCTACCGAGAACGGATCGCGCAGCTCGCATTCCGCGAGATGAATGTCCTTCAGCAGATGAGAGATATGGTCCATACGGCTCCGGTTGCGGATCGTTCCGACGACTTCCACGCCTTGGCGCAGCAGAAACTCCGCCATATGACTTCCCACGAAACCCGATATGCCGGTCACGAGCGCCTTCATCAACCGACGCCTCCTCCCTGTTTTTCCACATGCTGAACGATCGATTTCAGATTCTGCTCCATCGACTTATGGCAGATCAGCACGCCCTCCGCCGTGGAGACGATAATGAGGTCCTCCGCTCCGATGACAATCGTCTTGCGGCCTTCGGAGAAAATAATGTTATGGCTCGATTCGAACGCATGAACGGCCCCGTGCAAAATATTGCCGTTCGAATCCGCGTCGTCCTCCCGGATTCTCTCCAGCGACGCCCAGCTTCCCATGTCCTCCCACTCGTAGCGGAACGGCAAGGTGAACAGATTGCCCGCCTTCTCCAGAACGGCGTAATCGACCGAGATTTTCGGCAGGCTCGCGTACACCTTCTCAGGTTGCCGTCCCGCTTCCGTCAGCGCATTCCACAGAGCAGGCTGGTGCTTCTCCATCGCCTCCGCGATCGTGGACGGCCGCCATACGATAATGCCGCTGTTCCAGAACACATCCGACTTCGCGACCAACTGGCGGGCCGTCTCCAAATCCGGCTTCTCAAGGAACGAGACGACTTGGCGCGCGCCCTCCGGGCCCTTGTCGCCGGCGGTCTGAATGTAACCGTAATTCGTCTCGGGGCGCACCGGGACGATGCCCAGCGTCACGATCGCGCTGGACGCTTCGGCGATCGCCTCCGCCTTGCAGAACGCTTCATACAGCGCGAGAATATTCGGGATATGCTGGTCGGACGGCATCATGACGAGCGTCTCGTCGTCCTCCAGCCGGAGAAAATGCAAAGCCGACAGCGCCGCGCAAGGCCCCGTATCCCGCTGTACCGGCTCCAGAATGAGCCGACTTTCGTTCAGTTCCGGCAGCTGCTCCAGCACGAGCGCTCGATACAATTCCGCGGTGACGACATAGATCTGCTCCGGAGGCACGATTCGGGCCAGGCGGCGGTACGTCATCTGGAGCATCGTCTCCTCCGAGGTCAACGCGAGAAACTGCTTGGGCCGGTCCTCCACGCTTCTCGGCCACAGGCGACTGCCTTTGCCGCCTGCCATTATGACGATTTTCATGTGTCAGATCCCCTTCGCTGGTATCAACGGAATCCGATCTCGGCGGATCGACCGCTGCAAATGCACGGTTTATTGTATGGACTGCCCACCCGGATGGCATGGACGATTAACTACCGCGCGCAAAATGGTCCATCCGCCCTGCTCCGCCGCCCGCTCCCGGGGACGCCTTCATCGCATGCCGAGCAACTGCCTGATCTTGCTTCCGATGACGGAGGGCGAATATTCGAAGTGCACGTCGAACGCCGCTTTCCTGCTGATCTTCTCCCGCTTGGCCCGGTCCTCGTACAGCTCCCTCATCGCCTCCCCGACGCGATCCGGCCGAATGTCGGCCCACATGTGGCTGTAGTAATATTCCGGGCGTTCCGTCTGCAGCTTGGCGTCGACCGGGACGAGCTCCTTCTCCGGTTCGATCAGCACGCTGTTGTCTTCGTTCATGAACTCCGTGTACCCGCCCCAATTCAAGCCGATCGCGGGTTTGCCGAGCGCCATCATCTCCATCGCGGGCATTCCCCAGCCGGCCCGATCCACCGACACGTAGGCGTCGCAGCTCAAATACAAGTCGATGAGCTCCTGCTCGCCGAACGGTTCGACGATGACGATAATTTGCGAGAACAGCCGATCCGCGGGAACGTAGGAGCGAATGACCGCCATCACGTCCTCCGGCTTGTAGCCGCTGTGCACGTAGACTTTCAGTACGAGGGACACGTCCTCCGTCCGGTCGAATTCCCGGCAGAAAGCATAGACCAGCAGATCCACGCCTTTGCGAAAATCGAATCCGAACACGTACAGGAACGAGAAATTTCTCAGAGGGGGAGAGAAGACGATCCGGTTGTAAGGTCTGCCTGGATAAAAGCGCGTCACGTCGATCGGGTAGGGAACGACGCGCAGCTTGGAGGTGTCGACGCCGCTTCGCGAGAACGTCTCGTAATTAAACTTGGAAGGAACCCAAACTTCGTCCAGCTGATTGCACAGGCGCGGCCAATCCGCAGGAACGCGATCGGTCTCGAACAACGTGACGCCGATCGTCTTCACGACGCGCGCGGCGGGACGATGCATGTGAAAATGAGCCGGGACTCCGTGCTGGATGCAGACGGGCCGGGCGCCGATTTTGTCCGTCGACAGCCTCTCCAGCCAGTTCACCGTCTCCTCGCCGATCTCCGTCTTGTGCCGGCTCGCCATCGTCGGCGCAATATAGACGGGAACGTCCGCCGCTTCCAGCGCCCGCAAATAGTTGCGCGACACGTTGCCGTAACCGCCCATGTCGTACACCGGACCGACCCAGTAGACTCCCGTGCAGGTCACCTGCCATCGCCTCCCTTTCGTTGCTTCTCCCGTTTCCGTCAGTATATGAACGCGCAAGCGGCGTTGCTTCGCCCTTCCCGCCCGTAACGCGTCCTGCACCGACATTTGTCCATGCACAATAACGCTCGTCGCATATACTTCATTACTGGCGTGAATCATCTACCCCGTTAAGGAAGGAGTGCGCCCAATGGGAATTGCCGGCCTGGAGCTGTTCAACTACTTCTTGTACGACCGGGAGCCGCTCCCCTACAATCAACTGCCCTACGGCAACTGCTCGGAACGAACGATAGAAATTCCGATCGCCATTCGCTTTCTCAGGAAGATGGAGGCGGGAATTCGGGAGCCCTATCTGGAGATCGGCAACGTCTTCGCCAACTACTTGCCGCTGCTCGATCCGCATCCCGAGCTCAAAAATCGCATCGTTCTCGACAAGTTCGAGGAAGCTCCCGGCGTGCTGAATGAGGACCTGATGGATTACAAGAGGAAGCATTCGCTCATTCTCTGTCTCTCCACGGTGGAGCACATCGGACAGCATGCGTACGGGGAGCAAAAATCGGGCGATCGCGAAGCCCCGCTCCTTGCCCTTCGCCATTTGTACAATCTATTGGAGCCGGACGGCTCCGCGCTCGTTACCGTGCCTTTCGGCAAGCTGATGGACATGGGGTGGCTCATCCAATTCAGCGACGAATACCTCCGGCTTCTGACCGACAGCTACGGCGTGCCGGCGGAAGCGCTGAACGTTTCCTATTTCCGCAAGCTCGATATGGATATGCATCTGAACAATCCGAAGCAGTGCTGGATTCAATGCGGGAAGGAGGAGCTCGCGGACGCGCGGTTCGACAGCCCCTTCATGTTCGCCAACGGCATCGCCGTCATCCACATGAAGAAGATCGGCAGCGACGTCGCGATCGCCCCCCGGCCCCACGAGCCGCTGAACTACCTGTCCGCTCCAACCGTCTCCAGCGTCTATTTCGCCCCATTCGTCCGCCCTGCCGGTTTTGACAAAGACGGTTATTTTCCCGCCGTTCGTCCCGGCTACGTTTTCTACGGTCCGTCGCTAACGTTAGCTCCCGGAAGTTACTCCCTTGAAGCGTCGATCGAGATCGACGGCCCGGGCGAGTTCACGTTGGAAGTCACTTCGAATCAAGGCAGGCGCCTCTTATGGAGCCGAAAAATCGTTCGCAGCGAGCGACTGTCCGCGCCGATCGAAATCGAGCGCGAAGAACAGCAGGCGGAAATCCGCCTCTATCAGCATAATGCCGCGCATTGCCGCGTCCGGGTGCCTTCTCTCGTCTTGAACGAAGCGTAAACGAATTTAGGAGGAATTGAAGTGTTCGATCTGACCCGACCTTACGTCTTCGTAGGGGATCACACGATATTGACCAATTTGAATGCCGGTCCGGCCATGTTCCTGGACCTGCGCGATCCGGTCTGCCTGGCGATCTACCTGACCGGAGAATGGGAGGGCTGGCTGACGGGTACGTTCCTCTCCGTCGTCCGGCCGGGAATGGTTGTGCTGGATATCGGCTCCCACAGCGGCTACTTCACGCTGTTGGCCGCCCAGCAGGTCGGTCCGAGAGGTTATGTGCACGCGTTCGAACCGAACCCGTTCCATCATCGCAATCTGATCAAGAGCGCTGCCGTCAACGGATATGCCCATGTCCAGCTTCATCGCGTCATGGTTTCGAATAAGAACGGCGAGGAAGTGATCGAGACGCTAGGGGACGGAGGTTCAAGCATTGTCTATCCGGCTCTGGCTCCGCTCATTACGCCTACTAAAACGAAGGTGCGCAAAGCGATCCTGAAGGACCTGATCGCTCCCCATACTAAAGTCGACGTCATCAAAATCGATATCGACGGCGGAGAGCCTTACATTATGGACAGTTTGTTCGAGGTGATCGATGCGAGCGGACCGTTGGTCATCTTCATGGAGTATCTGCCCCTGCTGTGGGGAGGCATCGATCCTCGTCCGATCATGCAGAAGTTTTACGACCAGGGCTTTGCGATTTTCAACGTTCCGATGGACAGATCGGCCATGACGCCCGTTACGCTCGACCAGCTTGCCGCACATACCGGCAAGTTGCATTTGGACTTGATCATGGTTCGCCATTAAAAAAAAGAGAGGCGCATCGCCTTTCGGAGCAGGCGGGAGCGACTTCCCGCTTGTATCCGAAGGCTTATGCGCCTCTCTGTTATTTACAGTTTCTCGATGATTAAGCCGATCGATGTCGATACATATTGGCCGAGCAGGAGACGAAGATGGACCGGATTGCTGTAAGGGGGAAGATCGACGTAAGACTCGAACGGTCCCGTTCCGGCCGTATAATTCACCGTTACGCGGTAGCCGCGGCCTCTTAACTCCGCGATCATCGCTTCGATATCCCGATTGCGGAAAATGACGAGTACCGGAGCTTCCAGCGTATCTTCGTTGGAGGTCAGATTATACTCGGTCGTATGGACGGCAACCCCTCCGGGACGCAGGCATTCCATCTGATTGACGATAAACCTTTTGCCGTGCTCGATCGAACCCAGATGCTCGAAGCTGCAGGAGGACCACGTAAAATCGAATTGTCCGGCATAGCTGGGGCTGATATTGTTCATATCGGCGCTCTCGTAAGTGACGAGCTGCTGGAATTGATGGGGATCGCACAGCCCCCGCTCGTTCAAATCGGCGAGGCTGACGGCATGCTGGTTCGTATCCACCCAGCCCTGCTCCTTGGCGCGCGCCACGTCCAAATCCGTCGCCACGACTTCGACTCCGTGGGAAGCGAATGCGGCCGTCAGCGGCTCCTTGCCTACCCCGAAGCCGAGCCCCCGCCTGAACGGCATCAGCTTGCCGCGCTCGCGCAGCGCTTCGTAGATATAACACCACTCCCACAGCTTGCGATGAAACCTCATCTGCTCGTTGAGCTTGACGCATGCGTTGAGGAACCATGGCTGCGTGAAATCCGTTTCCCGACATAATTGCGATTGAAGCATCGCGCGCCCTCCTTCGTTACGTGTTTCGGATTTGCGGGACGCCTCCCGGACTTTCCTGAATTCGCCACAGCACCGTCGGATTTTCTCCGAAGGAGCTGCTCTGCTCGATCGCTTCCTGCAGCGCCTCCGAGAAATTCGGCAGCGTATGGAGCTCGCTCATGCAAGCGGAGGCGCGGGCAGACATCCCCTCCCTCTCCTCCTTGTCGCGATACAGCTTAAGCATCGTCAGCAGCAAGACGCTTTCCTCATCGTCACCGGGCTGAATTTTCGCCGCGGCGTCGTCCGGAACGAAACGATAGAAGTCGCCGTCATATACAATTGTCGGAATGCTTGAAGCGATCAGTTCGAGAGCGATATCGGGCGAAGCGTCCGCGCTCGGGTCGCTCAGCGCGATCACGGCATGCGCTCTGGACAGCAGACGCTTGAATTGCGCGTATTGGGGCTCGACCTTAAGGTGAACGTACGGCTCCAGGCCAAGCTCGGACACCAGTTCGGCCGCTCCTTGCGGCAGTTCGGCCTCGCGGCCGGCCAGAATCGTATAGGAGACGTTGGAGCAGCCCTCGTCGATGAGCTTGCGCAGGCAGCGCAGAATGAGACGATGCGGCGGACGGCTTCCGTCAGCAGCGACGGTTGCAAACCGGAACGGAGAGCGGCCTCCGGACTTGTCGGCCTGGAGCGCAACCGCAGGGGCGAGAGCTTCGATAACATTGCGGTAGCTGCGCTGGAGAAGCCGGTCCCTCGTTTGCCGTCCATAGACGATGACGGATTTGGCATGCTCGAGATAATAACGGTCCAGCGGGGCCGCGGAACGAGGAGCCGTTCCGCCGAGCACGGCGTCCATCCAGTGCGGAGCGGCCGGGCCGAACTCTTTGTCCAGCACCCGGTAGTAGCCGTGCAGATCGTTGCGTTCGACCGTATTCATCCAGGCCAGCTCGTGAAGATGGCTGCCGTTCAAGACGACGATGCCGGGAATGCGCGCCATTTCTGCCAAATAAGGAACGACGAACGAATAACGCTCTCCGTTGCCGATCTCGTAAACGATAAAATCGTACTTCGTTTTACGACTCTCGAACTCGGTATGAAGGTAGACCTCGATCGGGCTCTCCTCCTCCGTCCTCTCTTCCCCGATTCGGTCGTCCAACCGTTCTTCGACGAACACGTCGATCTCGCCGCGATTCGTCAGATAAGGGACCGCATGGTACAGAGCTCCGTAGGTCTGAGGATAAAAAGGATGACGGGGAGCGAAGACGGCGATTTTGCGCCGATATACCTTTTCATAGCCTTCCGTCACTTTGAGAGCGACCGATTCCCAATTGTATTGACGCGACCGCTGCAGCCCCTTGGCCGCCAGCCCTTGCGCCAATTGAGGATCGGACAGCATATGGACGATCCCTTGCGCGATGCTCTCCCGGCTCGCAGGGTCGACCTGGTAGACGGCGTCGTCTCCGATCTCGGCGAGAGAGGAGTTGTTCGAAGTCAGCACGGGCGTGCCGCAAGCCATCGCTTCCACGATCGGCAGTCCGAATCCTTCATAGAGCGACGGAAAAGCGAACAGATCGGCGCCTCCGTACAGCTCCACCAGATCGCCGTCCGGAACGTAACCGGTCACGACGATGGAGCCTTCCCCTCCGAGCAGGCGCGCTTGCTCCAGCATCGCCCGTTTCTCATCGTCCGAGGAGTTGTAGACGATGACAAGCTGGTACCGCTCGGCCAAGGAGCGGTTCGCGATAATGAAAGCTTCGATGAGGCGGGCCAGGTTTTTGCGCGGATCGTCTCCGCCCGTGCAGAGCACATAAGGTTTGGAGATGCCGTAGCGAAGCGGCGCCGTTGCTGCGGTTCCTGGGGAGAGCGGCTTGAACTTCGGGTCGTAGCCGCCCATGACGACGCTGATCTTGGCCGGGTCCATGCCGGTCAAGCGGACGGCGTCAGCCTTGGTCGTCTCGGATATCGCGTAGATAATGTCGCACGACCGAATCATCTCGATGACCCTCATGTAGATCGGCCTAACGAAATCGTTCATGTACTGATGCTCCAGCACGAGCGGGATGACGTCGTACAGCGTGGCCGCCACGCGGGTGTAACCGAACCACGCTTTGTTCAGCATCGTATCGCTGTATGCCTGGAACAGGCTCGCGGGCAGATGGAACAGATTAAACGGGCTCGTCATATGGTACACGTCGATGCGGTTGCGGTACAGAAATTGCTGAAGCTGATCCTTCAGATAGTCCGCGCCCTTGCTCACGTCGGGATAGAAGTAATAGTAGGAATTGTTCGTCTCCTGCTTCAAAATCGCTTCGATCATGTTTTGCGAATAGCGGCCGATCCCCCTCTTCATCGCCTCCGTCTTGGCGAAAAACATGTCGAACGCAATGTTCATCCGATCGATTCACCACCGTTCGCAGAGGTCTTCATCGTGCACATGGTTATCGTATGTTTCCTTGGCTGGAGGGGATGGGCATACGCGGGGCATTCGGCAAAAAAGGGCGGGCTTTTAGGCGACAACGTCGCCAAAGGAAGGAGCTTGGAAGGCGCCGGACGTCGGAGTCTCGGAAAATTCGCTTGAAAACGCGTAGATTCGCACCTCAAAGCCGGCCGTTCGGAGGCGTATAATGGAAGTAAATGGTTTCGAAGGAGAGCGGCCGCATGCATCCCGACTTCGTTCCGCAAAAGAAAGTTATTTTCCCTTTCGTCTTGAAGTTCGGCCTTGGAATTGGCATGCTGATCGGCGCGGTCGGCTGTTCCGGCGGGGAGCGTCTTGCCGAGACGATTGTGGAAGCCGACGTCGCCTATGCTCCCGATTCGTCGGCGGCGGACGCAATCATCCGGCTTCGCGAGAGCAGGAGAGCCGATGCTTATCTGACCGATGTCTACGAACCGCTGACCGTCATCGATATTCATAATCACGACGCTTCGACCCGCGATCCCGCGGGATGGTGGGGCGCTCAGGGGATGGATCGCCTCGTCCTGTTCGGAGATGTGTCCGAGCCCAGCGCGCAAATCACCGATGCGATGGCCTGGGAGCATTATCGCGCGAATCCGGAGCGCATCTATCCGTCGTTCGCCGGGTTTCCGGTCTACGATGAGGAAGGACCGCGGATTGTCGAGAGGAACCTTGAACAAGGTTATCTGGCCATCGGGGAAATCGTCGCCGCTTCCACCGCATCCCCCGTCGTCAGCCAAGTGGAGTGGAAAGCCCAGCACCCCAACGACGGCTACCTGCCCGATATCTACGAGCTGGCCGCCGCTTACAAGGTTCCGATCCTGCTGCATATCGATCCGCCGAACGGGATGCCGATCGCTTATTTTGTTCGAGCGCTCAGAGAGCATCCGGATACGATTTTCGTATTCGCACATGCGAATGTGTTTAATCCTCCCTCCCATATCGAGGGCATGATCAAAGAATTTCCGAATCTGTATATCGACTTCTTCCCCGGGTTCACCGCATACGATCCCGGCAGCGGCAACAAGCTGGAGGATTTCGTTCCGTTGCTCGAAAGCTATCCGGATCGCTTCTTCCTTTCCACCGACGGAGGATACGGAATCGGCAAAACCCGCGCGGCATACGCCATGTTCGAAATGCTCGATCTGCTGTCCCCGGAAACCGCAGTGAAAGTCGCTTATCAGAATTATGAGCGGCTGATCGAGCAGCAGCCTCCGACGGCAACGCAGATCTCGAAGATCAAAGAACTCACGGGGAAGCTGAACGAACCGGGACGATACTCCCTGAATAAACGAAAAGCGAACGAGCTCATTTTCGAGCTTGAACGCAGATTGGCGGGCTTGGACGGTTCGTGAGCTATCGGATTTCGGGGCGATATCTCTCGGGAGCCCGGAGGCCCGGCACTTTCGACGCAGTTAACGGTCCGACAGGCCGTTAACCGCGTTCTTCCGGGCAGTTGGCTTCGTTTAGCGGTCTGGTAGGCCGTTATGCTGCTGTCCCGCTGACGCTCAATCCTCCGAATAACGCAAAAAAGCACCCGGTTAAGGGTGCTTCTTTCTGATATCCGGCCTGGCGACGTCCTACTCTCCCAGGACCCTGCGGTCCAAGTACCATCGGCGCTGGAGGGCTTAACGGTCGTGTTCGGGATGGGTACGCGTGGAACCCCTCC
>Ga0065721_10049012_pt1 | contig 52206 bp, 71 predicted proteins | sample Mesricmetagenome_FD_59108 | JGI IMG/M metagenome (GOLD analysis project Ga0065721, IMG submission 59108) | Mesophilic microbial community from rice straw/compost enrichment Sample: eDNA_1 v2 (version 2) | ecosystem: Engineered > Solid waste > Grass > Composting > Bioreactor | place: USA: Davis... | reverse complement strand
TGGCGCTAGCATTCATTCGGGCTGGCTCTCCTGGCGATTGATTAGGATTCGACAACCAATTTATCGCCTGGCCAGCCCCCTTTTGTCAATTAAGTCAAATGGTTACAGCTTAAGGAAGTGCCATTCGGGTTAAAACTCGTCCATAGAAGTTACACCAGCGCCGGGACTAGACACCACCAGCCAATCCATGTCCTGCTCCAAAAAGCGATCACTAAAGCCGGAAGCACTGTTTACCTCGTCCAAACGCTGGCCTACAGTTAACGCCGCCAAGAGCTGCGGCTTTGTAGTGGATTGCATTGGGTAGCGTAGCGCTAAACCGCAAAAAAGAACGGAAACGCCATCAGCCTGATTGGCATGTTAGGTACCACCACCCTCAAATGAAAATCCTGGCGGATACTGGTGAAGTCCATCGAAATCTCCTTTGGTTAATTTAACCCCTCTAGAACGAGCTATCGCATATACCATACTTAAGTGAAAGTAAAAGTTTGGGTATGCAAACCGGACTAAAAAATCACCTGCTTTCATAGATACTGGAGCTGGACCAGCCATATCTTTGACTACTACCTCTAGATTATTTTCCGCCGAGTCCAAACTTTTTAAATATTCAACCGTTTCCTGCAGCTGAGTCTTCAAACTTGAGAAAGACTTCTCGACTTTCGCAAACGATGCAACTTCCACCCCAGCAATTGGACAGCACGATCTTAAGGCGAAACTTGCTACGATCTCCGCCTGAACGTACAGCGGAAACATATCTTCGATTAAACGTGCCTCTAGAATACTTTCATCACCTTTAAAGTGAGCCTCTATTTTTTCAATGACATTCGACAAAAGATCAAGATACTCAACGAAGATTTCTATGTGTTTATTTTTCACTACTAAATCCTATTAAACCTTACGCCGCAAACAGCTGCGGCTTTGTAGTGGATTTTTTTCGGTAGCATAGCTTTAAACCGCAAAACAAGAAACGGAAAAGCCGTGAGACTGGTTGAAGTGTTATGCTAGCTGCGCCCAGTGCGACTGGTTAATATAAAAAATGGCATGTTACTGAAAAGTTAAAACCAGATCTGAAAGATACTCTTCATTGTCTTCGAAATTTATTGAATTCGCCTCCCTGACCAATTTTTTCAGGAGATCTCCGGGACCTTTTATTGAATTTAACAGCGACATACCATGCTCCTTTAATTTGCATAACAATTATATCGTGGTCGCAAAGACCGATTTCTCCTCGACCGCTTTATGTTGCTCAAAACTTCGCCAAACTACCGTTCAAAGCCCCGCCTCGTCAAGCTTATGTCTGAGGTAGTTCTAGGTCCTTTCTACCAAGCGGTCACCGGCAAACAATTTTCCGCCCTAATTAATTCGCCGCCTACGCGGCCTCGCAGAACACGTTACGACTTCTTACACTCAACCCTCTCCCCACGCGCTATCATCTGCAGCCCCATGTCGAACCGGCCCGAGCTTGTTCGACTAATGTGGCGGACTCGGCCGCACTCAAAGCAACAGGAGTTCACGTGCAAAGCATTATTTCCATTCAGAACCTCAGCAAAACCTACCCTTCCGGCTTTCAGGCGCTGAAGGAGGTGAATCTGGATATTCAGGCGGGCGAGATTTTTGCCCTGCTCGGGCCTAATGGCGCGGGCAAAACAACTTTGATCAGCATTATCTGCGGCATCGTTAATGCGAGCGGTGGTCGCGTGCTGGCGGATGGCTTGGATATAGTTACGCAGTACCGGGAAGCGCGGCAGCGCATTGGGTTGGTGCCGCAGGAGCTTTCGGTGGCGATTTTTGAAACTGTGTGGGATACGCTGAAATTCAGCCGCGGCCTTTCCGGCAAGCCTATGGATAAAGTCTATCTGGAGCAGTTGTTGCGCGACTTGTCCCTGTGGGACAAGCGCCACAATAAAATCATGACGCTCTCCGGCGGGATGAAGCGGCGAGTGTTGATTGCCAAAGCCCTGGCGCATCAGCCGCGTATTTTATTTCTCGATGAACCCACCGCCGGTGTGGATGTGGAGCTGCGCCGGGATATGTGGCAGATGATTCGCGGCCTGCGCGATAACGGTGTGACCGTGATTCTTACCACGCACTACATCGAAGAGGCGGAGGAGATGGCCGATCGCATTGGGGTAATCAATAAAGGTCAGCTGGTGCTGGTAGAGGAAAAAACCGCGTTGATGAAAAAACTCGGTAAAAAACAACTCACTCTGCAATTGCAACAACCGCTCAGTGAAATTCCGCCGTCCCTTGCGGATTTTCCGTTGGCATTGGGGCCGAACGGCGAGCAGTTGATTTATACCTACGACGAGCAGAACGAGAAAAACCGCATCGCAGATCTGCTGCGCCAGCTCAGCGCGTTGAATGTGGAATTTCGCGATCTCAATACCTCACAGAGTTCGCTGGAGGATATTTTTGTCAGTCTGGTGGAGGAAAAATAATGAACCTACACGCAATCAAAGCCATTTATTTATTTGAGATGGCGCGCACCTGGCGCACGCTGATGCAGAGCATCGCTTCCCCGGTTTTATCCACGTCGCTGTATTTCATTGTGTTTGGCTCGGCGATTGGGTCGCGCATGGCGGAAATCGACGGCGTTAGTTACGGTGCTTATATAGTGCCTGGGTTGATTATGTTGACGGTGTTGACGGAGAGCACGTCCAACTCGTCTTTCGGCATTTATATGCCGAAATTTTCCGGCACCATTTACGAAATTCTCTCCGCACCGATTTCCGCACTGGAAATTGTGCTCGGTTATGTGGGCGCGGCGGCGAGTAAGTCCATTGTGTTGGGGTTGATCATTTTGCTGACCGCGCGTTTGTTTGTTGATTTTTCCATTGCTCATCCGGTGTGGATGCTGGCGTTTCTGCTGCTCACCTCCGTCAGCTTCAGCCTGCTGGGTTTTATTATCGGCATCTGGGCGGACAGTTTTGAGAAATTACAGGTAGTGCCGCTGATGATCATTGCACCGCTGGCGTTTTTGGGTGGGAGTTTTTATTCCATTCATATGCTGCCGCCGCTGTGGCAAAAAATTACCTTGTTCAACCCGGTGGTGTATCTGGTGAGCGGCTTTCGCTGGAGTTTTTACGGCGTGTCCGATGTGAATGTGGGTATCAGTCTGGGCATGATCGCGGTGTTTATTGTGATCTGCCTCGGCGTGATTACTTGGATGTTTAAAACGGGGTACAAGATTAAGGTTTAGGCTAAGACTGCGCTCAGCCACAGGGCTTCGACCCCACCAGGCTCCGACTTCGCTCAGCCAACTGGATCGGCCTTTGGCCCAAATTTTCGGGTGGGGGAGCGCAGTCGAACCCCGGTAGTTAACCTGCAACCGGCTCAACTTTCTTTGTATGGATGTGGATCGTTATGGAATTGCGATCTTAAGCAAGCGCTGTGACAGCCAAGGCAAGGTACAGAATCTGGTATAGAATTACATTCGTTTTTATCACGGCCTTGCCAAGCAGTATCAATGTCCGAATCCTCCGCCGGTGCGTTGCGGTCCAGCACCAACCCCCGAATTCTGAAAGGTGTCCTCTATGCAGCGATTGGTTTGCTGCTGTTTGCCTGCATGGACTCCGTCACCAAATACCTTACCCACCATTACAACGTGCCGTTTGTGGTCGCCATTCGCTATTTGGTGCACTTCGGTTTGATGGTGATCATTCTCGCACCGCGCGGCTCCGCGCCCTTGCTGTACGCCAACCGGCGCGGCTTGGTGATTGTGCGCGCTTTGGCGCTGGTGGTGTCGTCGCTGTCGGTGGGCATGGCGTTGCATCGTATGCCGCAAGCGGATACTACGGCAATTACTTTCCTGGCGCCGATGCTGGTGGCGCTGTTTGCGTTTCCGGTTTTGGGTGAGCGCATAGGGCCATTGGGTTGGGTTGCCGCATTTATGGGTTTTTGCGGCGTGCTATTAATTGCCAGACCAGGGAGCGGACTTGACGGTGTGGGGATTTTTTTCGCGCTCTTGGCGGCGGTCGCCAACGCCACCTATCAAATGCTCTCGCGTCTGCTCGCCACCACGGAAAAAGCCATTTCCATGTTGTTTTACACCGCCCTCGCCGGCTCCGTAGTATTTGGTTTAGCGCTGCCGTGGACCTGGGAAAATCAAGCGCCTTCCACGTTGGAATTGGTGTTATTTTTCAGCATGGGCGCCTTGGGCGGCTTGGGACATTACTTTTTCACCCAGGCTTATCGCTTCGCCCCCACGTCGGTGCTCGGGCCGATTGTGTATTTGCAATTGCTCTGGGCGGCCCTCTTGGGCTGGCTGATCTTTGGCAACACCCCTGACAATTTGAGTTTGCTGGGTATGACAATCATCGCGGGCTCGGGGTTGCTGATTGCGCTCAAGTCCCGCTTCAGCAAAAAATCCAACGCATAACGCTATCGAGCACTTGCACTTTAGTTTCCATGGAAACTAAAATATCTGCATTGTCCAGCGATAGCCGTTGCCATGAACAAACCGTCCAAACAATCCAGTCCAACTGGCGAAGGTCTCGAATCCCATTTGGGGTTCTGGATGCGTTTCGTTTCCAATCACGTATCTGCGGAATTTAAAAAGCGGGTGGAAGAAAACGGCGTTTCCGTCTCCGAATGGGTTGCCCTGCGCCAGATTTTCGATCATCCCACTGCAACCGCTGCCACCTTGCAGGACACCTTGGGTATGACCAAGGGCGCAATTTCGAAAATTCTGACCCGCCTGGAACAAAAGGATCTGCTGCAGCGGGTTTATCAAACCCAGGATAAACGCGCACAGCATTTATCTCTCACCACCGCAGGCAAGCGCCTCGTGCCCCGCCTCACTCGCCTAGCGGATGATAATGACGCGCATTTTTTTGGCCATCTAACTGCAACTGAACGTGCAGCGCTGGTGCATTTACTTAAAGACATAGTCCAGCGGCACAATTTGAAATCCGTTCCGGTGGATTAAACCTGAGGGAAAAATATGAATGAGCAGACGATTCTAGTCATCAATCAGTGCGCGCAGGCATCCTATGCCGGCACGCTGTCATTTGGCGAGGTGGTCGGCAGGCTCGCCCAGGCGGGAGTGGAATCCTACTTTGCGGATTATCGCGCGCAACTCACTACTTATTATTCTCCAGCTGGCGATACCTATTCCATCAAATTGAATATCCAGCCGCAATCCGTGGTGAAAGAGTTTAGTAAAGACGATATCCAAGCGGCAATTCGCGGTGCCCAAAGCGGCGAAGTGAAATACCCGGAATTTCTGCAACGTTCAAGTGCAGCTGGCTGCTGCGGCTATTGGGCGTGGATTGCCGGCAGGCATGTGACTTATTTCGGTCGCAAGGGCGAGCAGCATATTGAGCGTTTTCCGAATTAACGCTTTAGGCATTAAATAATCTGCGCGAGCCAAGCCTCACACTCGCGCTGCACTTTTTGATATTCACGGGATTCCGCTCCCGCTTTTAATTGCAGCAGCTCGCGCATTTTGCGGCGCTGCATATCCCAGCCGTCCGGCGTCTGATTTTGTTCTTTGTGTTCCACTTGCACCGGATTCAAAGCGGCGTGACCGCGGCGGAATAAATGGCGCAATAAAGACAACTGGCGCAGCAGCAAAATATTCAGAGTGGTGTCGTCCACGCAGAGAATTTTTTCGCCGCGCCAGCGTGCGAGCAGGTCTCGACCGTAGCGGCGACCGGTGTGCCAGGCGGTGCCGATGGCCGCGCCGGTAAGGCTGGCGGCGCCCAGACTCAAACCCGCGAGCAATAAATCCACTCCCGCACCTACGGCCGCGCCCGCCGCTGCGGCGGAGGCGGCGTCCAGACCGAATTTTTTTAATGTCTCCGGCGCGAATAAATCCAGTTCCCACTCGCCGTTTTGCACGGGCAGATTGGCGAGCTGTACATCGCTGCTGGAAAAATTCAGCAATTCCAATACATCACGCAGACATTGCTGTTCGCGCTGGCGCACGAGATTTTGCAATTCATTGATGCGCGCCGGGCGCGGTTCCGCCGCGATGATGGTGGTCGCCATATCCAGCAGCAATTTCGCCACCTGCGCAATGCAGGCACCGCGCACTTGCTGCCACTCCTGGGCGCGGTGATCGAGCAGCTGTTGCAGCGGCTGGTACCAGGTTTCCAGCAGCGTCTGCAATTTTTGATAGAGACGTTTTTCTGCGGCGAAATCAAAGGCTACCGTATCAAATTCCACCAGCGCGTGCAGGCCGAGTTCCGCCAGTCCGGCGCGCCAGCTCTGCAGGTGTTGCGCGTCCGCCTGAATAAAATTCAGCACCGGCAAAATGGGGCGAGAGGCGAGGCTCAAGGTGGCAATTTCTTCGCGGTATTTTTCCAGCACTTCTTCGCGACAATCGATCACGTACAGCATGGCGTGACACTCCAGCGCCTGCCGCAGCACTTTGATCTCCTGCTCGAATTCCTGGGCGATTTCCGCCTGCGCGCCGCTGATGAAATTTTCCAAACAGGCGCGGCCGCGCAAACCCTGCTGCTGGGTATTTTTTAAATGTGCGTCGAGGGCGACAGAATCCTCCAGACCGGGAGTGTCGCGCATTTCGATATAGGGTTTGCCCTGCAACAACAGCTGCGCCGCTTCCACATGGCGGGTGGTGCCGGCGCTGTCGCGCACTTCGCCGAAACTGGCGTTGCGCAGCAGAGTGCGCAGCAGCGAGGTTTTACCGGTGTTGGTGTGGCCCACCACCGCGATAATCAAAGGGAGGGCTGGCGTGTCACTCATACGACGTCACCTTCAGTCATAGCAGTCACCTGCTCGGGCGTCAGGCCGGCGCGCGCCGCCGCCTGCAACCAGCTTTGCTGTTTCTCCTGCGCCGGCTGCGGCCGCAGCACCAGCCAGAGATTGCGCGCACCGGCGGCATTGGCGAGTTCCACCACTACGCGCTGCAGGCCGCGATCTGCCGCTTTATTGCCGTCGATTAATAACGCCACCGCGCCGTTTTGCTCAGCGATCACCGCCAGCGCATGGCGCTTGCTGGGCTCGTCTCGCACATTGATCAAACCCGTTGCCACGCTGCTCGGCAACGCATAATTCCCCGGCAATTCCAGACCAATCCACAAACAATTGGCCGGCAACTGCCCGGATTTACCGGCGGATTGTTGCGGCTGCGCCGGCTGCTGATCCGCATCCAATACCCGGGCGCGACTGCCCTGTGGCCAGAATTCCCGCTGCAGGCGAATGTAATAGGGCCGGTTGAAATCCAGGGTCTGGCGCGCCTGCAGACGGCGCTCGCCGAGCATGCAAATCAGGCCGATCAGCAAACGCGGCAACAGGCCGTAAATCAGCACACAGCCCAGTAAAAAGATGGCCCAAACCCGGCGGGTTTGCGCGGCGTCGACGGGGGTCTGGTCGACGCTGCTGGCGAGAATCTGGTTAGCATCGGGCACCGGCACGCCGATGGCGGCGAGGGGTGGAGTGAGCGCCTGGGTGATCGCGACAAAACTGTCGCCGCCCAGCAATGTGGATTCCCACACAAAATCGAACTGGCGGGTGGTGAACAGCAATAACAGCCCGAGCAGGCCGCCGAGGAGATAGGCGCTCCACAGTACGTGGGTGATCCAGCCTAAACGCAAGAATCCGCTGGATGAAAAAAACAGGCGCTGCAGCCACACCCGGTCCGCCGCCTGCTGCGCGCTAGGCTCCCGCCGCTCCGGCAGAAACCGGTCGAGCAGTTTGCGAAACAGCGGCGCCAGCACACCGGCGTGGTCGCGGTTGAGCAGCAGGGTCATAAACCAGAGCAGCAGGGACAGCCAGCTCAAGCCCAACAACACCCCCAGCACCCAGAAAATATTCAGTTGGGTGCCGGCATTGCCCAGAGCTTTGATGCTGGTGATGGCACCGGCCAAAACCGCCACCAGCGCTGTGCCCAACAGCAGGCGGAAAAAAATACCCGGGGCGTGTTGCAGCATGCGTTGCAGAGCTTCCCGCCAGCTCAACTCCTCGTTGCGGCGCACCAGCCAGGAGGGAAAATCCAGGCCGGCAGAGGCGACCGCGGGCACCGGCTCGACGCCCTGGTTTTCCTCGATGACACGAATTTGTTCAGCGGTGAGTTGTTGTTTGAAGGACAGGGACACTGGGCGCTATTCGATTAAGAACGGGTCAATTTTGGCAAGGGCGCAACATAACACCGGGCCTGCTGAATTGATAGCCGACTCAATCGGCCCGCCCGGTGCGCAACTGATTGACGTACTCGTGGGCGAGCCGCGTGGGTTCCGGCAGGCGGTAGCCGCGCAGGCACTGCTGGGCGATGCTCAGGGCATCCTCACAGCTCATGCCCGTGCCTGGGGAAATAAAAATAGGGCGGCAGTTTTTGCGGCTGCGATAACAATAGCCGCGCATGTCTTTTTGATATTCCACGGTGGTGACATCCCCGGGTACAAATTGCGGGTCGATAAATTCACCGGCAAGGGGTTTTTTCGCGCAGCCCAGAGTCGGTACACCCACCGCCAAGCCGAAATGCGTGGCCACCCCCATCATGCGCGGATGCATGATGCCGTGGCCGTCCAGCATCACCACATCGGGTTTAACTTTCAGCCCCTGCCAGGCGCGATAAAGGGCCGGCACTTCGCGAAAAGATAAAAATCCCGGCACATAGGGCACTTCCACTTCGTCCACCACGCCGCTGCGGGCGATGGGTTCGAGCGTCTCAAAATCCAGCACCACTATGCCGGCGTACACCACTTTGCTGCCGCGATTTAACGAAAGATCCGCGCCGCCAATGGTGCGCGGCGGCTGCGCCAGCGGTTGCAGAGAAATTTCGTTGCGCAGGCGCTCCTGAATTTTGCGCAGCTCCTGAGTGTTGCCCTGCCACAGAACTTTTTCCACGCGTTTCCCCTTTTTCGAAATACTCGCTTAATTTTCAGATGCGTTCGGATTGTATAACCAAAAATGAATACTGTGAGGCGGAATTTCTTGCGTCAAAGGCGCGCAGGGAAAATCCTCGAGGCGAAACGCACCGTCGTTATATCTCGCTTTTTTGCCGTTGATGCGGATTTTTTTACTGCGCAATTTTTTTGCCGTCAGGGAATATTGCCGCAATGGAATACCGAAACCGGACGTTTGCAATTGCATGGCGCGGCTGGACAAATTAATCAACAAAAGGGTTTTGCCGTCGCCGCCCGGCGTATTGTGGCAATAACAGCGCAGCATATGATGTGGACTGTCCACCGCAAACACCTGTTCGCCCATAAATTGTTTCCACAACCAGCTCAGCCAATAATCCGGCCGCGGTTTTAAGGTGACGCGGTTGATCAGGCCGTAATCGCCGCCGATCAAACTCTGGCGGATCATGACTTTCTGACCCATTAAAGCGCCCTGCCCCAACTGATCGGCCCACCAAAAACACGACACAAAACGGTCGGACAATCTTGGCTGGCCGCCGCACTGGGCGGAGCCGGTTTCGCCGGTCCAGATTTCCGCCTGCGGAAAATACCGGTCGCGCCAAGTGCGCAGCTGGCGGCTGTATTTGCCAAAATCATTCAGCGCGTGCGGTTTTAACATTGCGTTTAAGGTCGCGGTGCGAGTGCGCACCGGCGAGCGCAGACTTTGAAAGGGGTAGTAGTGCCAATCAATAATGTCGATGGCGGTATTCTGCTGGCGGCAAATTTCGAGAAATTTGCGCGTGATATTGGAAAAGGGTTTGATGGTCTCGCCCAATTTTGGCCAGAAGGCGCTGCCCGGGCCGATGATTTTTATCCCGGGAAAATAGCGGCGCAGCAATTGCGCAAATTGCTGGTAATCCGCTGCGAGTTTTTCCGCACGCGGTTGGGAGCGCAAACCGTGGAACGCCCAGTAAGCGTTTAATTCGTTGCCGAGTTCGCACACATCCATGCGATAACCACGCTCGCTGCTGTAGCGCAATAATTTTTCCACCTCATCGCCCTGCCAGCGGCCGTGCAGGCGGCGCTCGAACAACCCGTATTTCACGGTGAAAAAAAACTTCAGCCCGTTGCGCTGCAAAAAATTGTGCAGGTTGTCCCATGTCGCCTGGGTGAGCACCAGACTCTGCGGCTCCTCCGCCGGTGCGGAAAAATAATGGATTTTATCCGCCTCCGAGCCGCCCACCCGCAAATACGCCGGCGCCAGTGCGCGAGTCAGCGTATCCAGTCGTGGCGAGTTGAGATCCAACGGTGCAATGCGCCGGGCCCCCAGGCCGCGCCGGCTGCCGAGGCTGCCCTCCCACCAGAAACCGCCGGCCAAAACAGAAATATCCAGAGAAAAAGACAGATAGTGCGCGGCGACCGTCGCTACCGGCTCGCTCCCCTTCAAACGAACCTGCGCCTGCAACTGCCGCGACGCTCGCTTTATCGGCCATTCATCGAGCGCGCGGACCAGCCATATGGGCAAAAGGCGCGTCCGGCGGCTCGGCATTGGCGCGGATGTATCCATAGGCAATACTGGCTCAAGACAGTAAAAACACGGGCACCACACCATAACTGAGTTGTGTAGCGCCTTTATGACGGAGACAGCAGATGCAGACAGCGATTCATTTTTGGGTAAGCGGCCGGGTGCAGGCGGTTTACTTCCGCAAAAGCACCCAGGCTACTGCCCGCCAGCTCGGCCTCACCGGCTGGGTGCGCAATCTGCCGGACGGACGGGTGGAAGGTGTGGCCTGCGGCAGTGGCAAAGCGCTGGATAAATTGGTGGTCTGGCTCCATCACGGACCGGAGCATGCAGAGGTGACGGATTTGCGTATAGAAGCGGAAATCGTGCAGAACTGGAACGGATTTGACATTCATTAACGCGGAGGGTGTCGCATCGCTGCAGCTGTTAAAAAAGGTAAACTTCGCCGGCAATCAGATCTCATAACAATCAAACAAGGTGGCGAGATGAAGATAATAAACGCGTTAATCATTGGCTCCTGTGTGAGCCTTGCCGCGTGCGGCGGCAGCTCTTCGGGGAGTTCGGGCGGATCATCCAGCAGCAGTTCATCGAGCAGTTCGAGCTCCAGCAGCTCCAGCTCTTCCAGTTCCAGTAGTTCAAGTTCATCCAGCAGCTCGAGCTCCTCCAGCAGTTCAAGCTCCTCCGGCGTGGTCAACAATCTGCCGGACAAAATCAAAATCAACCAATTGGGCTTTTTGCCCGACGCGCCCAAGGTCGCGGTAGTCGCCAATACCGGTGCCACCACCTTCTCGGTAATCGACGCCCAGGGCAACAGCGTGTTCAACGGCAACCTGTCCGCTGCGGCAGTGTGGGAACCGTCCGAGGAAAATGTGCGCAAAGCCGATTTCTCCAGCTTCACCACCCCCGGTACCTATCGCCTGCGCGTGGCCGGCTTGGCGGATTCCGCAAGCTTTGTCATAGCGGCGGATGTGTTCGATGATCTGCATGATGCGGCCGTCAAAGCCTACTACTTCAACCGCGCCGGCACCGAACTCACCGCCACTCACGCCGGCCAATGGGCGCGTCCGGCTGGTCACCCGGATACCAACGTGCAGGTACACAGCTCCGCAGCCACCGCCACCCGTCCCACCGGCACGGTGATTTCCGCCCCCAAAGGCTGGTATGACGCCGGCGACTTCAACAAGTACATCGTCAACTCCGGCATTTCCACCTATACGCTGCTGGCGGCCTACGAGCACTTCAGCGACTTCTACCAAAACCGCGACATCAATATCCCGGAATCCGGCGACGCGGTACCGGATCTGCTCGATGAAATCATGTGGAACGTCGAGTGGATGGAGAAGATGCAGGACACCGACGGCGGCGTGTACCACAAACTCACCACCCAGAACTTCGCTGGTGAGGTGATGCCGCATCAAACCAACGCCCAGCGCTACGTGGTACAGAAGACCACTGCCGCGACCCTGAACTTTGCCGCCGTCATGTCCGTGGCGAGCCGCGTGCTGGCGGATTATGAACAGCAGTTCCCGGGCAAATCCGCCGCCTATGCCAGCGCCGCATTGAAGGCGTGGACCTGGGCCAAAGCCAACGCCAATGTGCCCTATCGCCAACCCACCGACATCAAAACCGGTGAGTACGGCGACCTGACCTTCAACGACGAATTTGCCTGGGCGGCCGCTGAGCTGTACCTGCAAACCGGCGAGCAGACCTATCTCAACGAATTCTGGGCGGCCAATGCGCCGGCCTATGCTCCCTGGTGGGGAGGTGTTGGGGCGCTGGGTTATATCTCCCTGGCTACCCACGGTGAGGGCAAGTTGAGTTCTTCGGACTACACCAAAGTGCGCAACGCCCTGCTGGATACAGCGAACTACCTGAAAGATCGACAAGCCGCTTCCGCCTACGGTGTCAGCATGATCGAGGACGATTTCGTGTGGGGCTCTAACAGCGGCGGTATGAACCAAGCGTTTATGTTGTTGCAGGCTTACCGTCTGACCAAAGACATCTCCTATTACAACGCCGCCTACGCCATGCAGGATTACGTTCTAGGGCGCAACGCCACCGACTATTCCTTTGTCACCGGTTTCGGCAGCAAGTCGCCCAAGGCACCGCACCACCGCGTTTCCGAGGCCGATGGTGTAGCCGATCCAGTGCCTGGCTTCCTGGTGGGCGGTCCTCACGATGGTCAGCAGGATTCCTGCGCGGGCTACCCCTCGAAGATCCCTGCCAAATCCTATGTGGATAGCTGGTGCAGTTACTCCACCAACGAGGTCACCATCAACTGGAATGCTCCGCTGATCTATGTGACAGCGGCCCTGCTCAATCCCTAAAGCACCACCGGGTGGGGCATTGCCCCACCCTCTCTCCGATTCCCCTCCATTTCCTCAAGCAGCCTCGTCGCGACGCGGCTTGATCATCAAATCCGCCGCCCGCTCGGCAAGCGCTGCAATGGTTTTGGACGGATTCAGCCCTATGGGGCGCGGCACTATGGCGCCGTCCAGAACGTACAGCCCTTTGTGGCCGAATACCCTGCCCCTATGATCCACCACCCCCGCCGCGGGACCAGTCGCCATATTGCAGCCGCCCAGGGGATGCGGCGTCACCAGCTGCCGCAGCACGGTCCAGGTAGCGGGGACCAACGGCTGGCCGCCGGTGGCGCGGGAGAGTTTTTCATGCATCGCCACCATACCGCCCACCCCGGTTTCCGAGCGCATGGGATTCCAATCCAGCTTGAGAATTTTCTGCCAGGGCTTGATCCAACGCCGGCCGAGATAGAGTTTGCCGTCGGCGCCGTCCACGGCTTGGCCAAACCAGGGCATCACATTGGCGAGGGCGTCGTTGCCGATGCTTGTGGCGAGGAGTTTCAAGAAGCGGCGCTCCAGGCCGAACCTGGGGGCGGACTTCAAGCGCGCGGTGATATAGGTGGTGAGGATATTGGGAAAGCCGCCGTCCTCGACAAAAAACCGGCCGCCGCCGTGCTCCTGCGCGCCGTCGAGAAAATCGATGGCGGAGGAAATCGTCGGCCCGACGGTGGGCGAGATCTTGCGGTCGGTATAGAGCGCGGGGGTGAGAAAGTCGCCGTTGGAACTCCAGCCATGTCCCAGGGACGTGGATAGGTTCGGCAAAGTGCGGTACTGATCGCGGCAACGCAACAGCAGCTCGGTGGAGCCGAGGGAGCCGGCGGCCAGGATCACCTCTTGGGCATCCACAGATTCCGGCACCCGGCGCCCGTCCACCAATCGGTCGTAATGCACCCGCCAGTGATCGCCGATCTGCTTAAGGTGAGTCACCAGCGATAAAGGTTGAATCACCGCACCGGCGTTGCGGGCGGACGCCAGATAATTTAGATCCAACGTATTTTTGGCGTGCACCTGACAGCCGATATCGCAGTAGCCGCAATGAATGCAGGTGCCCTGCTTTTTGCCGTGGGGATTGATCCAGGTTTTTGAGCGCGCGGGATTGTGCGCATCGGGCTGGTCGTAGCGCCAGCCATCGTCGAAAGTGACGGCGAGTTCCACCGGGCGAAAACGCTGGCCTTCGCCTATGGCGATAGCGGCCTCTTTCATCAAGCGCGTGCGTCCCGTCCACTGGTTTTCCGGCAGTCGGCGCACACCGAGCATCTCGCCCACTATGGCGTAATAAGGTGCCAGCACATCGCCATTGATGGCGGCGGGCCAGCCGTCGTCGAACACGCTGGTGATGCCGCGCGCGATAAATTAAGCCAGAAAGCGCGATAAACTGCGCTCTCTTTTTCTTGCCCAGAGTGAAACATAATATCCGATATTGAAACACCCCAAGGCTACCAGTTAAAGACCAGCAGCTCCCGCACATCCTTGCCCTCGCCACCCCCACCAACCGTGTATTTGGTCGTCAGCACTTCCACCCTGTAATCCTTAAACAGCCCTCGGATGTCTGGGTGGTCGTTGATGCTGATGATCATCTTGCCCTTCACGCTGCCCATGGCCTCCTTGAGGCGGACGTATTGATCCCAGCCGAACTCGACGCCATAGCCTGCGACTTGCCAATACGGTGGATCGCAATAGAACAGCGTGTGGGGCCGGTCGTAGCGGCGGACGCACTTGAACCAGTCCTCATGCTCGATGTACGCCCTGGATAAACGCAGGTGGGCTGCTGAGAGATCCTCCTCCATTCGGACCAGGTTTAACTTTGGCGCGGATGTGGTGGCTGTGCCGAAGGTCTGGCCGGTGGCCTTGGCGCCAAAGGCGCAGCGCTGGAGGTAGTAAAAGCGCGCCGCCCGTTGAATGTCGGTCAACCCCCTGGCGTCGGCGGCTTTCATCCACTCAAACATCTGGCGGCTGATCAGTGCCCACTTAAACTGCCGGATGAACTCCTCCAGGTGGTGTTGGAGGCACCGGTACAGATTGACCAGGTCGCCGTTCAGGTCGTTTAGCACTTCCACCTTGGCTGGCTCGGGGCGCATGAAGAACAACGCAGCCCCTCCGGCGAAGGGCTCAACGTAGCAGCTGTGTTGCGGGAAGTGGGGGAAGATTCTATCGGCAAGCCGTCGCTTGCCACCCATCCAACCCATGATTGGTTTGCCCATGAGGCATCTCCTTAACTGTGGCGCTCATGGGCGCGGGTGGGGGGCTCTCGGCCCTCAAATGATTGAGTGTTTTACAACGCGGGCACTTGATCTGGATTTCGATGTATTCGGCGATGGCCAGCTTCCGACCGCAATGCCCACAATTTACGTTTTTCATCCTGCGCAAACCTCTTTCACTTGCTACCATGGCCGCGCTCACGTGAGCGGGCGGCCTTGGCTGGTTTGCAGATGCTCCTGCTAACTGGCGCCTTTGCCAGGTGGTCGCAACACCTGGTGGGGGCGCCGCCTTTTTAAAGCGCCGCTCCTGTGCTCCATCCGCTGGACTTGAACATCGACAGAAGCTCCTCGTCGATGATCACGCAGGTCCAGCCGATTTCGGGCGTGTAGAAAACCCACTCCTCTGTGTCGCCATCCCAGACCGCTATATCGTCATCGTGTGATGCCCAATCACCCGTCGCGGATCCGCCGACAATGTAGGCATCGCCGTCTGCGGGGCTTCCGGGTGGGGATGTGAGATCTCGGTCGGCAACCCTGCAATGGAAGCCGACGCGGCCGATTTTTTTGAAGTTGGCCACCATTGCCGGTGCCCACCCATTATCGCCAATCTCGATCTCACCGAAATGGGTCAGGCCGCTGCGTGGTTCTGTGTTGCTCATTCTTTCCTCCGTACCGATGTCATTAAATCTGCCTCGCCGCTACATGTCCGGGAATGGTTCGGCAGGAGGAGCAATAATGCGTTTCTTTTTGGTGAATCTGACCTCATCGATTTGACCGAAAAAGTCCGCGGCGCCTATCACATCTCTACCAATAATCATTGGCTTGGCCGAGCCCATGTCCGAGAGTTTTGGCCCTGAAAACACCTTTGTGGTGCCGATCCACATTTCCAATATGTTGGCCTCCCTCGTGACAGCAATATACGTCCACGCGCCCAATGGAACAGTTGCACCGGAACCGGTTTTTGTTGAACTGTCGTAATAGCATAGGTTTCCAGAGGAATCGATAAATACCACAATGGAATTGAGGTCACTGCCAGATGACCTATTGTCAAAAATCACGCAATTGCCGTTTGCTCTTTTCACGTGAGCTTCCCACGTGAAATCTCCGATTCCAAAGCCAAATGCGGCGCTCGATGCACACCGGATGTCATCATCAACGCCATCTAGTGTTAAGCAGGATGTGCCGAACATAGAGTCGGATGTAGTCAGTTTTGCGTTACCACTTGCGGTCCAGGTGTTGCCTATTTCATCCGGGAAAATAGTGCTGTTATGTGCTCCCTCGAAGTGCAGCAATCCTGTCACATTCGCGAAATCTGGATCGGAAGGCAGTGCCGCCAGATGCTCGATTTCAGAGCTAACATTTTCGACGGCTGGGACAGTTAAAAACACTGACACACGGTAGAAATAGGTTTCGCCATCCGTGACCGTTGTGTCTTCATAGTCCCTTTCGCTGAGGGAAACCGTCGCAAGTGGCGTTGGCAGCGCGTTTGGATCCATTGGTGAGGTGTCCCTGTAAATATTAAAGCCATCGCCAGATGCTCCATCGAATGACCAAGTTAAAAGTGACACGCCATCCTCATATTCGGCTTCGAGCCCATATGGTGTTCCCATTGACGAAAATTCATGCGTATACCTCTGAAAGCTTTCGTATCCGTCACGGACAGAAAAGAGCTCGATCCTACTGAATGCCGCCAAATTGGCTGCAGAGATTTCGATTGGAAATGAAGCTATCCCAGAATCGGAATAGATCAAATCATCGGTGGTAAGGTCGTAGATTTCATAGGAATATGTTTGGCCATCTTCGGGAGCGATGTCCACATCGTCAAAAAAGCCAACCGCGGCGGCGCCGGCCTGGACCAACCGGTTTCTTCCGCTGGCAGTAATCTCCAGATTTCCATCGATTTCGCTCGGCCAGTATTCTCCATTCAGTTTTACATTTGCCGGTGGGTAGGCCCGATAGGCACGGGAATCCACTTCAACAATATCCGCAGGGGCGGAACTGAGCGGCAACAATCCGCCAGACGCGCGAGTCAGAATTTTCGCGCTGATCTCACTTCCACTCGTGTATTGTTCTTCGTTGGTCGTATAGGAACCGCTCCACCAGATAATTTGGTCACCCTCTTGGTGGTCGGCAGGAAGTGTGTCCAGCACACCGCGAAGGAGAGTAATTTCGATTGGATCGGCCTCCACATCTATCTCAGCGCACGCGACAAGCTCATTGTTCAGCGACCCGATCATGCCGACCTCAATGCCAAATATTCCCAGTTCTCCGTCAACGGTGATAACACCAGAGAGGCGCGGCAGATCTCCAGTGAGCGTGGTAGTTACCGCATACGTCAAGCTGCTGGCGGCCTCATAACCATTGCCACTGTCGATCCAAAGATCCGCTCCTGTCGATCCGGCTGGCGCGCCCGCTGCAACGCCCACAAATCCCAAATCAGGATCGACAGCCAATGCGGCATCAACGGCTGCTTGCCCTTCGCGCTGTACCAAAGCCCAATATGGAAGCTCCATCACAAGCCTAGGGGTCGCAGGCTGTGGTTCCGCCTGCGGGTCCTCATAGTCGGGCGTTTGCACAACCACCGGTAATTCTGGCAAAGCGTACAAATCCTGAGACAGGACCAGCTTGATCGTTGCGTCGTCGGTATCCATGATCCCTATGTCCATCACCCGCATAATTAAGTTGTGGGCTTTGTGGTTTGGCAAATTGAGCTTGACCACCGAGCCGAAATCCACCGTTTCGCCCACGCGCGTCACTTCAATCTCGAATGTCCATGCCTGGTTGCCCAATGACCGCAGCTCTCGTTGAGCGCCCAAAATCGCCAGATGGCTGCTTGAAAATCCAGTGAGATCGAGAGGTGCGGCATTGACAGGAGCGCCATTAGCAATAGCCGCAGGATTGCTGACGCAGACCGTGCGCGTTTTGCCAATGGCCGGATCCCAATAGGTGGCCGTGACTTTATTGACGAGCTCGTGCGGTGATGTGCAATGAGCACTCAGGACTCGCTTTACATTGCTGGAATCAAATACCGGCAATTCATCGGGATCATAGTCGTCGCGGATGAGCCATAGCTTCAATTTGCCAGTCTGAAAACTGACTGCGTGAATCGCGTCGATGTGCCGGCAAACAACGTTGGAAAAATCGTTTACGGACTTTTCCGTGCCATCAAATCCCCACAAATAACCAAAGCCCATCCTTTCATCGAACAGTCTATCGGCTGCATCGGCGAATGCGTCGTCATCAATGTCAGACTCAGGGTGTCGCATGCCGTAATAGCGCGATGTGTCAAGCTCGCGCAGAATGTGCGCGGGATTCATATCGCCCTGAAGCACTTGCTTGGTTTCTGAGTTCACAAATAGGTGGCCACCACCGTTATCATCTACCGGGGTATCAACCAGGAAAAATTGCAAATATGAGGACGGCGGAAACGTTATAACTCCGCCAGGATAGTCGGCATGGAATTCTTCCAGTGCTGCTTCTTCTGTTGCGCCATAATAAAAATAATTGAGCGCTCCGAAATCTCCCAGCACAGCGAACTTGACGACGTATTTCTGGCTGGGAATATCTTCCCAGCCCTCAAACCATCTCGTCCACGTACCCTGGACAGTGTACGTCCTGATAGTTGGCGGTGATCCAGGAGTGCCAACGGTTACACCCAACTCTGGCGTCCACTCATTAGACGTATGGTTGGGATTATCAGCTTCAAGCGAGAACATGCTTGGAGGCACCGGTATTGTTACATATTCACCAATGATCGCCTTCTCTGGATACCACTGCTCCTCCCCATCATCGCGAGTCATAATCCGCGTGCAGAGATATTTCAACGGTTTCGGATATTTCGTGATCCCCACATACATTTGCTTTTGGATGGCACTCACAACGCCGCGGTGCGCAGGAATTTTGGTGGTGCCGAGCGCGCCCTGGAGGTAGCGATTTTTTTGCTGATCGGCGGCACCCATTTCGATATCCAGCCACCCCAACACACCGCCTTCGCCGTCATACTGGCCACCATAGGCGTCGACTGCATCGATAAAGATTTCACCGCCAGTCGTTTGGCCTTGCCATACGGTTTTATCTTCGCCCCGAATTCGCGATATGTAGTCGATGGGTCCTTTGCACAAAACGGAGTGCGTACCAAGGAAATGATGGAATCCAATTGGCGGATTTGGTTTGCTGAATAGTCCCATGGTTATGACAATCCCAGCGCGGCTTCACGTTTTATTTGCTCCAGACGGAGGCGTGCAATGCGTGCCTGCGGTGTCGTCCTTCCTCTGCCGTTGGCAAAACCCAACTCCGGGGAGTAGAAGTTGACTTTGGAGTTGTCGCGCTGGTTATACGATTCCGATACCAGGTCGCCGTGCCACACCACGTTATAGGCGGCGATTTCGCGTGTGCCGAACAACACTGGAATGATTTTTCCATCTTCTGCTGTGGGGATTTGGAAGTCATCCAGGCTTGGAGCTTTTCCGCGCTCGGGGTCTTTGCGCATCGCCGCAGAGACGGCAAGTGATAAGACAAATAAAAAAACCTGCAGTGGCCAGCCCATTGTTACCTCCGATCAAAAAACCGAGTCGCCAGAGAAAGGATTTCCGCGGCGCTGGAAATAAAATCCGCCGTTGTTATCCAGATTGTCGAATCGCTCATCGCACGTTTTAAGGGAGCCGTCGCAGCCGGGATATATCGTTACGCCAACACCGCCGAAATATTGCCCCCAGGCTTGCCCCCAGCCGGCGTTGGTCAGCATGTCGCTGACGGTTGGCTCGGGGCGCCAGAGAGTGATTTGGTTGCCGGCATGTTTGCTGATGTAGCGCATGCGGCCATTCGGGGTGCGGAGCATGCCACCGGAAAAATACCCATTGGGAAACGCCGCAGCTTCCGGGCATGTGATGACGCTGTAGGTGGAATCGATGGCGGTGGGGACTGTTGCGACCGCAAAATCTTCGCGATTCAGTTTGCAGCCAGCAGAGTCATAAACCACGTGGCGGCAATAGCCGTGCATGCGTTCGTGTAAACCGGTGACGAGCGATGTGGTGAAAATGTCCTGCAGGGTGATGCGGACTTCGTCTTCGTCGACGCCGACATCCGTAATGCGCCCCTTAAATATCGGGTAAAACGAGTTGTCGTTTGCCGGCTCACTACGCCACACAGTCGCCAGCGTCACACCGTCCGGCCCATAACCCAAATAATCCATCGCGAACGGATGACCGAGCGGGAAAAATAATTCCAGCCCGTTTTTGTTGATCTCGCCGCTGCGGTTGATGCGGTCGCGGCGGATCTGCGTCGACGACCACACATGGCCACCATAAATAATTCCGTCGCCGCGGCTGGTGTAGCGGACAACGCTCTCTATGGTGTCGTTGCGGAATTCAAAAAGCTCGCGCAGGTTACTCATCGTCGCTATCCCGCTTGCTCATAAAGTTCAATTTGACGATGGCCACATCGTCTTTCTTGTAGGCGATTTCCACCGTATCGCTGGCCAATCTCATCAGCCGCATGTAGCTCACCCGCGCGATGTCAGACGCAGCCACGTTGGCGCCCAGGGCGGAATCGATGGTGAGGGTTTCGGTGGTGCCGGATGGTGCGATGTCGGTGATGCGGCGGTAATAGCGAGTGCCGTTGTGCAACTCGATCATGATGTCGCGCCGACCGACTTCACCGGCGACCATCGCGTGCTTACGGTTGGCGACGGTGATGCTGGTGGCAGCGCTGCCGATGTTGCCGGTGACTTTGAAGTCATCGAGGTTAGATGGCGCCCAGAAAGGGGCGTAGCGCCCTCGGCGGGCGGCGATCCAGGCGCGGAACTCCGCCAACTCCTGCCGACCTTCCAGCACCCAGCGGTGCGGGTAGCGGGCGCGGTGCACCCCTGCTTTATCGCGATAACCTGGCTTGCCGACGACATTGTCGAAAACGTGAATATTCCGGGCAATCTGAGCGCTGCGGTTCTCACCCCAATCGGTGCGCGCGATAAAAACCGGACAGCCGCGATAGTCGGCGCTCTCGGATGCGGGGCTGCCAATCCATTCGTCATCGAAGGAAAATTCTACGTCCGCCGTCATCACGCCGTCGCTTAAATAGGTGAGCGGCTGCGCGGCTTGAATGCGTGCTTTCACCAGCGGAATGATTTTTGTCCCAACCGGGAATTCACCCGGTGCGCCCGCCAGGGTGATGCTGTCTTCCTCGATGCTCTCGACGGTTTCAATCGCTGCAGAGCCTTCGCTTAACAAAACCACTTCTGCGCCGATTGAAAAGCTTTTGCCTACTGTGGAATCAACAGCAATCTCAACATCGACGTCCGCGACAGCCTCAGTGACAAACGCGGCATCCATAAACAGCGGCAGGTCATAGCTATCGGCTTGGCCGGCGATCACGGTGTTTTCATAGAGCACTCGCTCGTCATCACCGGCAACCACGGTGGCCACATTCAAAAACCGGCGGGCGCCGGTGCGCACGCTGACAGCATCCTCTGTGTCGTTTTGGGAAACCACAATCGAGGTGAGCCACTCCAACCGCTCGATGGGGTCGCGTCGCCAGTTGATGGAGAAGGGCCACAGCATCAGCGTCGAGCCCCCCCACGATTGAGCATGCCGGCGATGATTGTGCTGTTGCGCTTAATGAAATTGAGGTTTTGTTTTTCGTAGCGCGGTGACTGCACATACTCGTCGAGCAGATCTGGATCGAGCACGTTGATGTTGGCTATCTCAACCTTGCCCGTGCCCAAATCCAAGGCCGGGTTTGCCATGGCTTCGGCAGCGGCTGCGCTGGGCGCAGGAGCAGCTGGTGCGGGGTAGCCGGCGAGACCGCCGGTCTCGTGGTGGACCGGCGACCAATCGGCCAGTGCGGCCATGCCGCGGGCATTGAAGTCGTGCAGGAAGTCGAGCGCACCGGGTTGAGTTACAACCGCAGACCGGGCAACAAACTCGTTGTTGGAGAGCATTGCCGGGATGGAGTCGCTGGTGCCGGTGCCAGGGCCGGTGACGTGCCCGCCGGTGGATGCAGTCAGAACCAGCCCGCCTTCAGTCACGCCAGATGCGCTGGACGCCGCACCGGCACCACTAAACATAGAACCCACCAGTGAGATCCCAGCCCCTACCCAATTCACGCCCTGACCCACCAGTGCCTGCGCAAACTGCTGCGCTTGAATTCGGATGATCGCTTCCGCCACCGTCACGGCGAGACTCTTAATTGCATCCTCGAATGACTCAGTGCCTTTGGCCAAGCTGATGATCATGTCGCCCAGGCCGTCTTCTAGCGAGTTGGTGATGGTGTTGACGAGCACGTTGGTGGTGCCCTGGAGTTTTTCTGCCTGCTGGTTGATCGCTTCGAGCGCTCGCGCAGCCGCCTCGCCAATTGCGCCTGGCTGTCTTGCCATCTCTTCCAGAATCGGGCGCTGTTTTTCCAGCTCGGCGAGCGTTTGCTTGTGCAGCTGCACGATCTGACGGCGGGCGTTGATCTCGGTGATCAGCCCGGATTCCCGCTGTGCATTGATGGAGGTCTCCTGCGTCTGCTGGTCACGCATTACTTTGTCGATTTCGCTTTGCGCGTCAGACAAGCGGGTTTTCAGTTTTTCGAGGTCGATGATCTGATTGACGAGATCCAGGTTGGCGGTGTCGTTGCGTGCGCGAAGGCGCTCGATCAGCTCGCCGTACTGCTGATCAATTTCCAAATTGGTAGCGGCAATCTCGTGCCCCTGCGCGCGGTAGAGTTGGATCTGCAAATCGGCCAGCGTCTTTTGGTCTTTCTCGACGGCGAGGCGCTCTTTTTCCTTGTCGATGATGGCCTGCGCGGCTTCAACTCGCTGGCGCTGCGCTGCTGTTAATTCCAACTCAGCAGCACGAAGAGCGGTAATTTCCGCAGCGGTCTTACCCGCAGCAGCGGCCTGCTGCTCCAGATTCTTGATGTAATTTTCCGCCTCGCGGGTTTGGTTGTCCGGGCGATCCGCAAAACGCTTGCGGATGTCGTCTTCGAGGCGCTTGCGGTTTTCATCACTGAAGTCGGGATTGTCTGTGCCGGTGCGGCGTGCAGCTTCAAAATCTTTGGCCAATTTATCCAGCTCGGCCTGCATCTGGCGCTCACGATCAGCCCGCAAGCTGAGATCGCGAATGCGCTGCTGGGCGGCAATGGTCTCGGCATCGCGGCGGGCCTGATCGGCTTTTTCCTGCGCTTGCTGCTCGCTCTCCCGGATCAGGCTCTGCAAATCAAAAATTTCCTGTCTGTACTCCTGCACCTGCGCATCGTCGTCCGGGTTGCGTCCGAAACGCGCCAATAACTTCAGTCGCTGCTCCAGCTGGAATTGCCGACGCTCCAACAACTGCGCATCGTTGCCTTCATTTTGGCCGGCCAGGTCCTTCGCGAATTTCCAATAATCGGAGGCGGCTTTTTTGATATTGATCCACGCGCCCTCAATTTTCCCTATGCGCTCTGTTACTGCTGTTGCATAGCGATCATTCAGGGCTTCACTCAGCGCCAGCTGCGCACCTTCCACATCGCCGCGATCTTCCATCGCGCGGATGTTTTCGTACTGAGCCGCAGTCAGGAATCGCCAGGTTTCATTTTGTTTCGCAGCCCACTGCGCAATGCTGCCGTCCATCTCGGCGAATTCTTTTGCCAGCTCATCGGCACTGCGGCCAGTAACATCAGTCAACGCCGCGATGGCGCGACCATAAGAGGCGATCACGTCACTGCCGAATTTTCCGGTGCGCGCCAGCGCGAGGGTTATTTCCTCGGCTTGGCCAATAGTAGCGTTGCTGGTTTGTTCGATGGTGCGGGAAATGGTGGCGAAGCTGGCCTCTGTGAGACCTGCCGCATTGCCGGTGATCAGGAGCGCGTTTTCCAGTTCGCGCACATCCTGGAATGCAGCGTAAGAAACTGCGGCGAATGCGCCCACAGCTGCAGTAGCGGCACCAATGGGAACCGCCACCCGCAGGAATGAGCTGCCGGTTTTGTCCGTGTTGCTGGCAAGCCGCACCAAGCTGTTAGCTGCACCAGCAAAATCGCCCCGCGCAAGGGCTTGCGTCATGGTGATGATCTGGCTGCGGGACTCACGGCTGCGCAATCCCAAACGTCCTATCGCATCACCAGTCGCTTCGATTTCGGCGCGGCGGCGATTGATGCCGGCGAGCGCCGCGTTGTATTGATCGACGGTGATTTTGTTTTCTTTGAAAGCCTTTTCCAAAGCGTCGGCGGTCGCGTCCAGCTTGCGCAATTCGGCGGCGGCTTTATTGCTGGAGCCAACCAGTTTTTCCAGTTCGCGGGCTTCTTTTTCTTGTTCGCGTGCGAGAGAGGCGGTCTGCTTACTTAAGCGCTCCTCCGCCTTGTCGAGATTTTGCAGCGCGTTCTCATATTCTTCGAGGGAGATTTGGCCATCCGCGAACAGACGATCAACGCGCTCCTCCTGAGCGGCAATATCCTGCAGGCTGTTGATGGCGCCATTGTTCGCTGCCTCGAAGTCGCGCAGGTCTTTCATTACGCGCGCAACATCGCTGCCGAATTGCTGGGTTGTCTTACCGGCATTTGCGAATGCGCTGTTCGATTTGTCGGCGGCGTCCGATGTGCTATCGAGCTGCGCGGAAAAATCCTGCAGCTCCTTCTGCGCAGACGCCAAGTCGGCTTGAACGCGCAGGGCAATGTTGAAATTGTTGTCCGCCATGGAAAATACCAGCCAAACGATGTGAGGCCAGTATCACGCGCGCGCGCGCGAGGGTCATTTTGCACACGCAAAAACGATACAAAAAAAAGCCCGCGTTAAGCGGGCAAGGATCGAAGGAGAGTCTTTATTCTAAGAGTTTTCGGTAATGATCAGCGGCGTTTTTCCCGCCCTTGAATGCGAAGCTTTGGTCGGTCATAGCGTTCGCGCGGGCGCGCCTTTCTGCCCGCAGCGCTGCATCGTAGTACAAATTTATTTGCCGCTCGGTATAGCATCCGATGTCTGCTGCACTGTGGTTGTTGCGGATGAGCGTGGTGTAGATGTCGCCCCACCTCGACGGCTGGCCGCCAGCTTTTGCGCGATGATTGCGTCTACCGCTTTTCGCAAAAAAAAAGCGCTGTTCACCGCCCACCAGACCGTCATCAACTTCGTTCCCTCGTTTTGATCGAGCCCGTTAACAAAATCGATCTCCACATCGGCAGATTGCGCAATAAGGCGCACCGTTAAATCCGCATGCGCAGCCAGCACATTCTGGATTCGCGTTAGTGGCGCTTCCTGTTCGGACTCCAGCAGCTTTCGCAAATCGTCCAGCAGGGGCTGGACTTTCGGCAGCAGGCGCAAGCCCTCGACAAAACTGTATTCCCGAACCGTTACCGCAGCACCCGCAATCGTCACCTCCTGGTGCGGGTGCAGAATGGTTAAATCATCCGCGCCTGCAGCGGTCTGCTGCGTAGGCTCGGCGCGGATGATGCCTTTCTTTTTATCCGCCATGGATTAATACCCGATGGTGACTTGGCGACCGTATTGACCCAAAGAGCCGCTGGCGGGTTTGCTTGAGTCGAGCAATGCCTCCATCTGCACCTGGGCACTCGCGAGCTGGTTGCCGTTGGTGATAAGCGACAACTGATTCAGCAAACCGGCTGAACACTTGTAAAACTCCACCAGCACTTTTTTGTCACCTTCAGCGAGGTTGATGCCTTTAAATCGCACCGCATACTCCTTGCGATCCGCATTAAAAAATGCGGCTTGATTGTACGCGGAGTGACTATAGGCAGCCTTCAACGGCATGGTCGGCGCGGGATCACTTGGCAGCGATTTAAATTGCACGGTGCCGAATTCGTCATATTCATAGTGACTGGCCGCGATAGTGGCCGGAGTTGGGTCAGCGCTATCAGTTATCACCAAGTCGGTCACGCCATAGTGCGCCAGCTGGATTATGCTGGAGCCGGTAACTGTGCCAAGACTTTCAGCTGATACAGTGCCCGCTGACTGAGAGGTCGCGGTGCCCTGCATAAAGCGCGCTAGGTTCTCGGTGTCCAGCTGGAACATGGTCAGATTGAACAGCAGTGTTTTGCCGAGGTAGATTTTTCGCACAGACCCTTTTTTGCCGCTGTAGCTTTCCTGGTGAGTGAAACTCTCCTCGCTGGGAGCGCCACTCATTTCGCTAACATCACCAATCCAGGTCCACGGACCCAACCCTTCAGCAAGGCGCTCGGCAATTTCGATCTTGCCTTGGCCGTAGTGGTAACTCTCGCTCATTGGGCACCCCCTTCAGATTGTGCATCTACGTTTGAAAATTGGTTGTTGGCAGGTGGCGCGATGATGTCGTGCGCTTCCAGCCATGCTTTTTCCACACCGTTAACTTCGATAACGGTGCCAGCCTTGAGCTTTTCGCCTGCGTGCTCATGTCCATCGCGCAACAGCGTCACGCGGAATGTGTTCGCGTTTTTCTTTTTGCTCATGTCATGTGCTCCCGAGAATGTGAGTGGTAGTAAAAACGTCACACCACAAAATGTTGGTCTTGTCGTAATCCATCACATCGCCCTGCAGCCACTTGCAGGGTGTGCATTTATCCGGCGTCCAGCCGATCAGCGCCGTGCGCACACGCCCCACCAGCGGTTTCAATTCTTTGGCAGCATCGCCACCGGCAGTGCCGCGAAAATTCCGCGCGGCAATCACAACTCCAAACGTCACAACTGCGGGCGTTTTGAATTGGCCCTGCTGGTTTTCGCCAGCGCCGTTGCGCTCACCAACCAGAACCACATAAACAGCACCGGGCCGGAAGCTGCCGAGTTGAGCAACAGACGCATAGTCCGCAGCGGAACCGACAACCTCAAATCCGAACTGCTCCTGTTTGAGCCGGTCTTCAATTTGGGCTACATCGAAAAAATCCATTTCAATAGTCCTTCAGCGCGTCGCGCACCGGGGTGCAGCCTTTCTTAAAGATCGGCATACCGACTCCGGTTTCAACAACTTCGTCATCAACGCCGAGGGATAATTTTCCGTCAGCCACTTGCTGCAGCAGCTTCAGTGCGTCTTTGTAATCCCGGACGATGGTGTCGTCGGATTCCAGACGCCCGCGATTTTTGTGCAAAAAATATCGCGCAATCGCGCGGGACCATACGGTGACAATTCGCGGAACCGGCGACAGCGGAATCGGATATCCGCGTTTGCGCAGATAGCCGTCGATCAAACCGTCCGCATCCGCCACCGCATCATCAATGCGCTGTAGCGCCTCATCAGCCAGCGCAATTTGCGCAGGCTCGAATGCATCGCGATCACCACCCAGCAGCGTCAACTCCATCAGCGCATACGGCACCATTGGCTGGTGCTCATCGCTCGCCACCTCGGCCAGCTCGCGGCTACCAGGGCGCTCGTGGAGTTGCTGATGAGTAACGTAGGGCATGAAAAATTCCGCCTTGGATTAATTACTTGGTGCCGGCTTTTTTGCCGCCCTTTTTGGCCGGCTTTTCTTGCTGTTCGGCAGCCGTTGCTGCTGGCGCAGTTTCGGCTGGAGTTTCTGCCGGCACTTCGGGCGCGGCATTTTCTTTTTTCTCCGATTTCACCGGTGCTTCTTTCAGCGAACCGGTTGCCAACACTGGCGCAGCTTCTTCAGGCGTGCATTCCACTGTGCCTTCTTTAAAAATCTCCTCGCCTATCTGCACCGGGCTGAGTACCAGATAGAGTTTTTTAGTTGACATAACAGGTCTCCCAACGGGGGCGGGCTCTTTCGTTTTCCGGTACGAGCCCGCCAAAGCTCCCGGACACTCTCTCGCGGGTTATGAGTTACGCGACGTTCTGCATCAAATAGCCAGCAGTAATGCCACTCAATACAGGCACGCGCTCATAGGTCACCGGATAAATCCAGGACTTGGCGTTGTTGTCGTAGTAGGGCTCCTCAACCAGCGGGTGGCCTTCCATCGTGTAGGTGTAGCCGAAGCTTGGCTCCTCCATCCCTTCCGGCGAGATGGCCGTATACGCCAGGATCGCATCGGTGCCCCAGATGTCGCTGAATGCACCAGCGTCACTGGCTGTCACACCTTTACCAACCACCACACGCTCCAGATCCCACATTTGTGCGAGCATTTCTGCGGTGATGGATTCTTTGCTGACGTACTTAAAGCGCTCTACAACCTTCGCGTTATTTTTTGCAGCTGCGAACGCCTTGGCAGACAGCAGCAGGGTGTTTGGATAAACACCCGTGCTTGCGCGGATGGCTTCTTTGCCGGTTTCGATGTTGGCGGACGGGTTGTTGGAATCGCTGGTCCACTTGGCAGATGCGAGATCGATCTTGTGGTCGGAGTCGTAGTTGCCAGCAGTGCGCGCCAATGTCGCCTGGTCGCGCTCAAGAGTGGCGCTCAGGATGTTCATTACCATGCGCACCGAGCGAGTACCCAGATTAATGCCGGGCATTACCGCCGCATCGCGCAAATGCTCGCGTGGCACTTTACCCTCCAGCGCGTCTTGCACCAGGGCAAATTGTTTGCCGAGGTAGCCGAATTCGACGCGCTTGGTATTTGCGCCAGGAACGCGCCGAGCGTTGTATGCCATAAAGCTCTCTTTGCCGAACTCTATGATCTGCCCACCGGATACCGTCACCGGAACGCGTGGAAACAAATAGCTGCCGACATGCTCCTGATGTTTGTATCCGATGGCGACGTTAGTCAGGATGGGATCGACAACGCGAACCTGTTTCAAATTCATGGCCATGAGCTTTTCCTCTGTGTAATTAAAACTTTTTACCTACCGAAAATGGCGAGGCGTTAATTAGCCAGCGCTGACAGTGTCAGGAATTAATCCGGGCACAATCAGCAGAGCTTCGAATTTCTGGCCATCAGAAGCCGCTTCCAATGCAACTGCCACAACACGGCCTTCGTCTGCCTCGGTCGCCTTGCCACTGGCTCCAACCTCCAACTCCATTCCTTTGGTGACAGGACCATCCGCAGTCAGGGTGGTAGTGCCGATCACATCGACGGCGAACGCGTCCCCGTTTGATGCGTCGGTCACTGCAACACCGATTACAGGACTGCCCGCAGTGGCAACTGCGCCGGCAGCCGTAACAAATTGACCGGCGGTAATCGTTGCCGATGCCACCAGCGTCAAGGTCAATAACGAGATTTTTTGTGCGCCCATGTGTCGGCTCCTGTTTAACGAGAAAAATGGGTTAAGGGTTCAGCTTAAAATTGGCGATCAACCACCGACTGCTGCGACGGCGACGACGTAATCGCACTTGTGCTGCGCCTGATAAGCCAGCGCTTTGTTGTGCGATTCAAGGCGCGTCTTATCGACACTGAAACCAGTCGGAGCTGCAAAGCTCGCGGTGGCGTTCGTGTCTGTCTGTTCTGCGCCAGCACGCTCGGCGAAGTCCACACGCGGCGGCAGCTTGGCAAGAAACTCTCGAACGAATTCGCCTGGTGACTTTTTCTGCTCTTTGCCTTCGACATCAGCAAAGCTCACCACTGAATCAGAGGGGAGCGTTTCCAACAGAGCGGTGATGCCGGCCTTTTCTGCAGGGAGCAATTTGCCCGCTGCGCAAAGCCCTTCCGCAAAACTGGCAATTTCAGCTTTGCGAGCTGCCGATTCCCGGTCTGCTATAGCTTTTTCGCGCGCCGCGATTTCCGCTTCCTTCTGAGCGAGCGTCTTCTGCTGGTCAGCAAAGCTCGCTTCTTTGGTCTGCAGCTCTTTCTCACGCTGCGCGATCTCGTTTTCTTTGGTCATATCGGGCTCCTGGGTATCGGATGGGCAGGAAAAATCAACGGTGAACAGCGGGGCATCGCCATCGGCGAAAGAGGGAGACTTCAAACCAGCAACCGCGGGCGGCACTGCACCGAGAAATCCAACGTGCCGCAAGTAGTAGCCTTCGGGTGCTGGATTGCGCGGGTGGCCGGGTGGCCAGAATGAAGCAGAGATCGAGCTGTAGCGTTTGGCATTCACGAGTTCGGCAAATTGCGGATCCACATCTGCAGGCTCCGCAACCACAACACCGTTTTCGTTAATGCTGAGAGCGTCGGCGTAGCCGTATGCCGGATCATCCATTTTCGGATGACCAACGACCAGCGGCGCCCGCCAGCGCTCCCGCGAATAATTCGCAACGATTGCCTCCAGCATTTTTGGGGTGAACTCCAGCTCCGCACCTTCGACGGATCGGAATTTCCCCGGCTTGAAGATTTCAATCGCCACGCAATACCCCCTGATCAACTTGCAGAGGTCAATTTATCCATGCGTGAAGGGAGCGTCATTTTGCAGTGGCAAAAATCGAATGAAGGGATGGTGCGGGGGATTGCGGAAGGGGACGGTAGGAAGCCTACCAGAAAATCGCCGGAGTTGGGCCTGGGAGCGTTTATAAACGCATCGAACCTAAAAATCCATGGCAGTGTAGCGTTACGCCAGCCCAGCGGCTCAAACCGGCTTAAATTACCGACCTCAAATAATCGAGGGTGATGCGGGTAATTTCGGCATTGTCGTCCGCTGACGTGCCCAACCAGGGGCGTGCGGGCATTGTAATTTTGTGAGCGCCTATGGTCACGTACTGTGCGAAGTCGCTTTTGCTTTTCTTGACGAATTTATTTCCAACGCTGCCGTCTTTCTGTCTTTTGAAATACGCCTGCTGACTGCGTGCCGGAATCGGAATCGCGCCACCAAAATGGTGGATAGCCGCATAGGGTCGGTTGCTACCAAACAGCAGCGTCTCTCCATTGACTTGGTAACGCAACGTGCTGGAGAGGTATCCGTCCAGATACAAGATGCGGTTTTTGTTTTTCTTTTTCTGCTTCAGGTAGTCCGGGTGCAGCGGGCGCCATGGCACGCCGTCCGGCGATTGCATGATCTTGAATCTATTCCAGTGTGCGATCAGCAAATATTCCCCGATGTCGCGTAACAGCGGAGCCGCATCACTGAGTTTTGCGCCGACGCTTTTAAGCGCCTCTTTCGCTTCCGTTGCATCGAATTCGAGAGTGATGCCTGTCATTGCTCAGTCTCCCGGTAGATCAGCTCGCCTTGCCGGTAATTCTCCGCAGCGTCTCCAACCTCGGCCCACCATCCATCGCGGCCCATATCGACTGCGACGGTGTAACGCCCCGCATCATCTTCCATCTGCGCGACATAGCTGCGGCGGACAAATGCGCGCTGCAGTTTTTCATCCCACTGCGTGCGCACGTAAATTTCACGCGGCGATTGCAACGCAACAGCGAGCGCATTCATAAATTCACGCACGCGGATATTGATCCGCAGCATCATGGATGGGCCAATCACAATCGGGTTATTCAGCACATCACGGAAAATCACCGGTTCATCCGCAGCACCGAATGATTCCAGAAATGCACGCGCCGCATCATCGACTCCAATATTGGTCGGCAGGCGTGGAGGCGCAGGAAGTGGCGGCGGCGCAGGCGGTGGTGGTGTTTGCGGCGGTGGCGGCGGCAGAGGTGCTGCCGGCGGCGTTGCACCATCCATGCGGCTCTGTCCTGGTATGTGCTCGAAGCTGGGATCTATGCCCTCCGGCACGCGCACCGTGAGTGGACCGCCGGGGCTGCGCTGGCCGATCTCCTTGTCTACCCACACAATCTCCGGCGCCTTGTCGACGGTGCGCCCCATACGCTGCAGGTCAGCATCGCTGAGCGCCATCACGCGGCACTGACAGCCCCACCCACCAGGTGGGAAGTGCGTCTGCCACCAGGGATCATCCCAGCGCAAAATCAAACCATTCCAGGAAACGTGATGCGGGCGCGGATGTTCAACGGAATCGTTGTGGATGTACTGCCAATAAGGCCGGCGATCACGCACCGCCATCAGCTGCTCGTAGCGGCCAGCTTGGTAGCTGCTGTTCAGATTGGTTTCGTAAATCACGCGGCTGCGCCAGTTGCGTCCGCCTTTGTAGCTCCAGCCGTTGCGCTCGACGATAGCGTCAAACTCCTTGCGGAAATCTTCCAGGGTCATACCTTCGTCGATGACCTTCTCGATTGCGCGGCGGAAATCCGAAACGATTGCATCGCGGTTTGCACCTGCAACGACAAACGCCCAGTCGTGCTCGTCGTTGTAAATATCAATCCATGATTCCGTGTTGATATTGCGTTTGCGCCGTAGGAATTCCGCCTGCTCGCGAAACGGCAAATCGACTGCGCTAATTGGCATTCGCCGCCTCGCTCATCAAATCATCGCGGCCCGTCAGTTCGGCAAGCCGCAATGCTTCTGCCATCACATCCGCGTATTGATCGAGTTTCATATCGGGCAACAGTGTTGCGAGATTGTCGCGCAGCTGGTCCAGGCTTTCGGCGCGATTTACCAGCTCGCGAATTTGATTAATCCATTGATCAGTCACTGGCTGAAGTCGGTCGTCGAGCTGATCGGTTAGCGTTTTGGCTGCACCGTTATCCGCGAAGGATGCCGGTGGTGTTGACGTTGCAGGCGTGCGGTTTACTGGCTCCCATTCGCCGCCGTAATCATTGACGATTGCGCCGAGTGTTGGGCGGTAGCCCATATCGAAAATGTGCTTGTCGCGTTGAGCACGTGCGGTGAGATCTTCGTCCGGCTGCACTTTGCGGAACACACGTGGCGGCGTTGCGCCGGGGAAGTTGTATTCCGTCGCCCAGCGTACCACCGTGCGGTTGAAACTCTCACACACCAGGTCAGCGTCGGCTTTGATCAAATCCAAACGCACATCGCCCTGTAGCTGATCGTTGCCGAGTCGGCCTGGTGTGCCCTCGCTGGATGCCGTTTGACCCAACGTCATTTTGGCGATGGCGCGATCCATGTGTGCATACAGTGCCGCATAGTCCGCTGTGCCGCTGCGCGCGGCCTCCAGGAAGCCGATGCTCATGCCCTGGGGGATAGCGATGCCGCTGTCGGTATTAATGGCCTCCAACGCGTCCAGCAGCTTCTGGCGCTCTGCTGGAGTTGCTCCGGTCGGATACTCACCTTTGGCCGTAGGCTGTCCGAAACGCTCCAGGAAGGTCATCCAGTAGCGCATGCCGGCACGTTTGAAGAACACCGGCCAATACAGCCAGTGGGCCAAGCCCAGGCCGTAGGGCTCGTCGTCGTGGTCAGCGCCAGTACAGAAGGTCCAGAATTTTTTCGACGGCAGCAATTCGCCATCGGGATCGCTGAAGGTTTTGAGTCGCAGCTGGCCAGCGCCATCGAAGCCAAAGCGGCGGCGGTCGCGCACCTTGATTTGGTCGATGGTGATGTAGTTGCCATCGCGGCCCCACATTACCTCGGCAGCGGCATAGCCATAAAACACACCGAACAACATCAGGTTTGTGGCGCGGTCCCAACCAAAATGATTGAGCTGTTCCTCCAGATATTCCGCCGCCTTTTTCTCGGCGCGCGATGTGCCACCCGCTTCAACGCCCCACTCCTTGCCGATCACCGCCAGGCGTCGCTGGTTAAAGCACGCTGCCACTTGGTCGTCGCGCAGCACTTCCTGATAGATCGTGTAATCGCCATTGCCACGCAGCCGCAGAACCGTGTCCAGCGGCTGTTGGATCATCATGGGATCCACATAACCGCGGGTGATGTCTCGGCCGTCGCGCGTCGTGGCAACCTCGCGGAATTCCGGGCGCTTGGATGTGGCAGCAAAACTGGCGGGCACCATCAAGCCGGATTTGTGCTCAATAAATTCACTCACTTAAAACCCTCCGAATTTGGTGCGGCCTGAGTAGCCAAAGCCGGCATCAAAGTTTTTCGCCGTGTGGCGTTTGCCGGTGGAATGGAACTCGATTGGCGCAACAGGGGACGCCGCCGCATGCACCGCAAGACCAAGCGCCCAGAAGTGGTCCGCGTGGCCGTCTGGTGTGCGCTCTGCAGCAAAGCGCACATTGCCCGCAGCGGTGGTTTGCTTGGTTACTTGGCGCAGGTCAGCGCGAATGACCGGGTCGTGTGGAATGCGCAGAGTGCGGTCTTCCATGCGTCCTTTGATCGGATACGCCAGTTCCTCTTTTACCCGCGTAGAAAATGTCACGCACTCGATTTTCTGTTCGCCGAACTTGTCTTGCGCGTCGTCACCCCAACCGATGCCGAGGCCGGTGTAATCAATGCACACCCGCTCACAGCGCTCGAACCACGGCCAAAGAATCTTTTCCTGATCGGACTTGCGCATTTTTTTAAGGCGTTCGATGTGGCGCGTGTAGAGCACATCGCCCAGCAGTTCAACTACCCACAGCACTGTGAGATCAGACTTGCGGCCAATATCCACACCGGCAAACAGGCGCTTGCCTTCAATCTGCTGCCATTCCGCATTGGCGGGATACTCGGCGCTGGCGATCAGGTCGTATTCCAGGAACGCAACATCGTCGTCCGCAGGGTTGCACATGTATTCCTGCTGAAAGCTTTCCTCGTCGGCACAACCGCTGCGCACGAAGTCGAAATATTCCGCCTCATCCATAGCCTGACGCTGATCACCAGCGGGAAGCATCTGCTGGAGTTTGTACAGAAACCCTTGATCCAAGGCATCTTGCAGGGTCACACGGTGCAGGCTGATATTTTTCGGGTTACCGCTTTCGCGGGCTTCGCGCACCAGCTGGTTAAAAAAATTGTTGGAGCCTCGGTGAGTGCTGATCACTTCCATGTTGCCGCCCCAGGTGATACCAGGGTAGGCAATGCTCCACAGCTTGCGTGGGTCCGGGTGGAGCGCGAACTCATCCAGCACACGGCCACCGCGTTTACCGGCTTGGGCGTCCGGGTTGCTGCTCATGCTGTGGATGCGTTTGCCACTCGTGAATTCCAGCACGTAGGCGCTCACGCGGTTTTTTTCGTCCAGCATGACTTCGCCCAAATCCTTGGCGGCCATGTTCATAATCTTCGCCCAATGCTTGCAGTCTTCGATAAACAGGCGCGCCTGCAGATCATCGCGGCTGCTCACCCACTGATCATGCCGCGCACCTTGCATCGCAGTGCGCTCGTTACAGGCATAGGCAGTGGACCAGGACAAACCGATTTGGCGTGATTTCTCCATCAGCTTCAGGCGCGAATCATCTTTGATCCACGCACTTTGAAACGGCAAAAAAATCGCGTCGGGATTTTTCGGAATGCACTTGGCGTTGCCTTTCATCACACAATTCCCAGGGCTTCGCGGATGGCTTGCTTGGTATCTTCGGTGACGCCACCTTTAACAGGCATGGCTTCGAGTTTGGCTTTTTGCTCCTCCAACAATTTCTCCCGCGCCATTTTCTCGATCTGCTGGCGCTCACGCAGGCTCAATGTGCGGGTTTCCTGTGCAGCACGAGCCGCGCGCGCAAGCTTCAGCACATCGCCGATCTCCACTTCCTCCGGGTTTTCCAGCGTCTGGAATGCAACATTGGCAGCAAGCGTTGTGACGGCTTGCGCCAGCAGTGCGCCGCTGCGGTCGTCGAAGTTTTCGCCGAGCTCAGCGACCAGCGCACTGGCGGCAGCGTCGATCTCGCGAAGGGAGCGGCCCATTTCCTCGACAGCTTTGCGTTTGCGGCCAAGCGCACTGCGGCTGGGCAATTCATCGTTCGGAAAATGCGTTTGCAGATCCTCGATCAATTCGTCGAGGGTCATTGTGTTTTCGCGCAGCCGACGCTCGATGTGGCTGCGCACTTCGGCGGGCAATGCGTCGATGCTGGATTTGCGGCCCATGCTCACGCTCCCGGACGTTTTACGCCGGGCACGATGGCGCGGCCCGAGGCAACGTCTGCACCGCGCTCGGTGAGCGTGGCGACCAGCACGTCGCTGATGTCGTCGATAGTCACCAGCCCCTGTTCGGCCAGCCAATGTAGCTCGGTTTTGACTGAATCGCGGCTGGGGCTGTGGCCGTACTGGCTCAACAGATTGGTCAGCACGCTGCTGTTGGTGCGATAGCTGGGCAGTTCGATGAGCACACGTAAAATCACGAGGCGTTGATCCTGCCGCAGATATTCCGCAAATTTACCGCTCATAAAACCAACCTCACTTGTTGTTCAACAAATACTGCTCGATGCGACTGAGCTGGGTGTGCATCGTTTTGAGTTCACGGTTTAGCCCTTCAGTCTGTGCGTCTAGCTTGGTGAGCTGAGCGCCCATTTCGCTGACTTCCGGCTGGCTGGGAACGTGCTTCAGGCGTTCTTCCAGCGTCACTATTCGCAAACGCAATTCCTGCACTTCGCGAGCACTGGCGGAGAGTCTTCCGACAAACCACGCATAAAGGCCAATCGCCGCCATCACCAGCCACTGCACGGCTGTAAAACTAAATGTCAGCTGCTCCACACCCATTTGCCACCTCAACTATTTGTGCGTCGGATTTTTTGATGATGTTGATGTAACCGCTAGGCTCCCGACTCCAGTAGCCGTCGCAGTCCTCGCGCACAAATTCCACAGCGCTCCACACTCGATCCGCATACCACATCAGCGGGTCGGCGCATCCTGTAATTAATAAAACTTTCATTGTTATTTCTGCGCTGCGTTGATGAGCTCCAGCAGTCGCCCCGCGCATATTCCGTAGGCGTCGTATAAATCCTTAATGTGCAGTGCGGCTGCATCGCAGGAATTATTTTCCGGCGGTGGCAGCGGTGGGCACTGAATCAGTAATGCCGGCGGCAGCGGCTGTATTCGCTCGATGACGAGCGGCTTCGAGTTGGCGCATGACACCATCATCAAACACGCAATCAACGCGCAAATGAGCTGTAGTCTGGAGCGCATGGCGTATCTCCTGAGTTGCAGTGGCGTCGGCCTGCTGGCGCGCACTGATGAGCTCGCCGAGCCGCAGGCTGGCATGGTTTGCGTGGCTCGCTGCAGCGTTGATTTGCTGGAGCGCGGTCGTTAACTCCTGGATTTTTGTGGCCTGGCAGGCTGAGTGCTCGGAATGCGTTGCGCGGGCACTGCCCAGCCGGTAAACAGCGAAATGGCTGCCCGCCAGAATGATTAACGCCAACGCGATTCGAATCACCGGATTCATGCGCACACTCCACGCCCCCAACCAGCGGCGACATATAACGGCTCCCACTTCAGCAGAATCGCTCTGACGTAGTGCCGGTTTTCATTGAATGCCGACATAGAGCGTCCAGAGTTGAATCGCTCTATATCGTCGAACCACCCCAGCCCACGCGCCCCGGAAGCGCGCGCCAGGTCGCGGTCGCGATAGACCCAACCTAAACCGCCGTTATAGGCACTAAGTGCGAGAGCCCATTTTTCACAAGGGCTTGCGGGGTGGTTTTCGAATTTCTCCAGATGCCACGCGTCATAACGCACCATCGCGCGCAACGCCCAGCCGGGATTAAACGGATCTGCAGGACCGAGAGCGGGATAAATCTTGGCGATCCAAGTGGCAGTGGCCGGCATGAACTGGCTGATACCGCGTGCGCCTACCGGACTTTTCGCATCTGGTTGCCAGCGGCTTTCCTGATGAACCTGCGCGGCCAGTGTGGCAACGGGTGCATCGAGGCCGATTTCGAAGTGAGCGGCGCGCACGAGCGTGTCGCGGTGAATTTGCGCAGCGCGTGGAATATCGCTCGCATCTGCGGATTGCGCGCTGACAGCAACCAGCAGCACAAAACCAATAAACACAATAATCCAGGGCCAAGCCGCTCGCGCGGGATCGCCGCCGTAGCGGTGAATGGTTCTCATGCGGGGTGCTGATCTCATGATTACAGTCCCAACGTCAAACCAAGAACACATGCCAGCACAATCAGCGCTCGCCGTATCATCGCCATCGCCCGCGGCCAATAATCAGTGCCTGTGCAAACCGAATGCGGGCGCGCATAGGGAAACAATGCGCGGTCTATCCAATATCCCAGCATCGCCCCCAGCGTCACCAGCGCCACCTTGTACAACACCACCGGCAACTGCTGGGGCGCAAAAAGCCCGAGCAACAGCAACAAGCCTGCAGTGATTACTGCGATCAATGTCAGCCTTGGCAAACGTGATCGCGGTTTCATCGGTGTTAATTCCGGGCTGCCGTACATAGCGCGTCTCCTGTCTGTTTGGAAAAACTTTTCAGTGACGCCAGATTACGGGCTGCCCTCCGCTTAGGTCATTTTGCCGGTGCAAAATGACGCGCCTCACGCGCGCGCGTGAAACTGCGCTCTCGTACTGAGGGCGGCGGCATGATTGATTCGGAGAAAATGCAGCATTCGCTGTTGAGCGCAGAGCAGGAAATTGAATTGGGCAGGGAAATTCGTGCAGGCAACAAAGCCGCGCGGGAAAAATTAATCACCCACAATTTGCGGCTCGCCATGAGCATGGCGCGGCGATGGAAGCGGCGCGGAATGGATTTTGAGGATTTACTACAGGAGGCGTATCACGGCTTGATTTTAGCGGTGGATCGCTGGGATCCAGAACGCGGGTTTCGCTTCAGCACCTATGCTGGATGGTGGATTCGCCAAAGCATCGAACGCGCCTGCTCGGGCGAGCATAGCCTGCACATCCCCTACCACATTTACGTCGCCATCATGCGCACATTGCGCACCAGCCAGGATCTGCAAAAACAATTAAATCGCCAACCCACCCACGAGGAAATTGCCACGGCAGCGGGATTTGAGGTGGCAGAAGTCGCGAAGCATTTTGAATGGGCAGCGCCGGTGCTGTCGCTGGATTATGAATTCGACAACGACAACACACTGCTCCACCAGATCGATGACGGCGTGTGCGTTGAGGATCTGGTGCAGGAGGCAAAAACCGCCGAATACCTGGACGAATGCGTTGCATCATTAAGCCCAAAGGTTCAGGGCACACTCAGATCGTGGATGCAGGGAGGGAAATCCTGTTCCGACCTCGCGAGAGATGAAGATTTATCCCCCCAGGCAATTAACATGCGACTGCAGAAGGGCAAGCGCGAGGTGTACATCAAGCTATTCAGGCGCGGTATAAACGGTAAAAACCACAAAGAGTTTTTTTAATCCAGACCCGAGGGCGGCATCATGAACAAATGGCACTTTGGAATCCTCTTCCGATTCAGCAGCCTTTGGATCGGCGCGCACTATTCGAAAATGAACCGCCGCTGGTGCATCAACCTTGTGCCGATGCTCACCCTGTGGGTGACCCTGCCCGGCGGCGCCGTGCCGAAACAGGGGCGGGATATTTACCGCAGCGATATTTAGGGGCTCAAAACCACTTCCGCGACTTGGCCATCTTTCACGGATACGGACTGCATCAGCGCACCGCCCTGGCTTGCATAGTTAACCGTCCAGATTATTGCGGACGTGACAAAGAATTCGCCATCAGCAACGTCTGCGAATTCAAAAAATCCCTGCGCATTGCACAGCGTCTTGCGAGTGTGCTTCCAATACCCTGGCTCGTCGGGCGTAAATTTCCGATTGCTGGTGAGTTTCGCAAACCCGCGCCGGTCATTTCCGTAAATAATCCGCACCCTCTCGGCGGCATAGGCGGTTTTCGGAATCAAACCCACCTCCAGGCCAGCGCAAGTGACGACACCACCACCCTGCTGCCGCATCAGGGCGCTGCCCTTAATGATATTTGGCCCCGGTGCTGTCAGTTCTTTTGCATATTCCTCATCAAATCCTTCCGTCAAACGGTGTGTCGTGGTGCAACCCGAGACGCACAAAATCGCTACCAGCAATAATGAAAATTTATTCACGTGTTTATCTCCTGACATTACGTTCTTAATAGGGACAGATTAGTCCGCAGATTTAGGTTGTTCGAGTTTTGTCATCAGCTCCCGGAGCTGTTTCTCTATTTCTTGCAATCGCTTTTTCTCCTCGGCAGCTGCCTGTATTTCACGCTGCGCACCTTCATCCAGGCTATTGAATAGGTCCAACATGGCTTTCCCCTTCGGATTGGCGTAAGGAGGCGGCGAGGTTTCGCGGATCATTCCCTCCTGGCGATCCAGCCCCGTTAAAAGCCAGTCCAACGACCAACCATGCTCTTCGGCGAGCTTTATGCAGAGTGCGTAAGGCACGCTGCCGCGCCCCCGCCAACTACTCAAAGTTTGGCGGTTCACCCCCAGCATTCTGCATAACTCACTGTCATTTTTGGCCCCCAAAACACTTGCAAGCCGCGCCAGTACGGCATCAACAGATTTTTTATTCATTTGGCGTAAAACTCATTTGACTTATGCGTTCCGCATAACTACAGTTATTCATATAGAGTACATATTACCCAAAAGAGGACAAAACCACCATGGCTATGAGTAAGCGGCAAATCCAAGCACGACTCATCGAACAGAACAGCAATTTCAGGAAGTTCGCCCTGAGCCGCGGCTATGAACCGCGCACCGTGACGCAGGTGGTCAACCGATGGGCCGGCAAGAGTGAACTTCCGCGCGGACGGCTGAGCTTCCGCATCCTGCGCGACTTATCCAGAGCAATTGGCCGGGAGATCAGCCCCGGTTTGTTAGCCAACGAGCAGTAAGCACAACACCCCAGGAGGTGCCACATGAACCTGAATGCATCGGCAAATGCCATTCAAATCGCCCATCAACAGTACCGCGAAGCGCTGATGCGCAGTCGCTACAAGCGCGGAGACGACCTGGATCAGATCGTTTCCGAATTCGGCAGCAACGCCGTTGAGCTGTGGCTGGTACTGGAGGACCTGTTAACCCCGGACGACCGCATCCGCATCGAGTCGGCGCTCCATCGAATGCTGACCCCTACGGCCAGCATGTAATCGGCGAATAGCACAGAGAGGAAGGAGAGAGTTTATGAACCCGACCGACATCGACAGCGAACAACGCCGCCGCGCCGAACGCGATGCCCGCATCCTGAAGCTTTTGGAGACTGGCAAAAGCCACCGGGAAATCGCCGCCCTGATGGGCCTGGAACTGAGCTTTGTGCGCGAGGTGATTCTCAAGCACCACCGCGCCCAGGCTGGCCGCAACGGCGGTGTGTACGCCCAGCTCGTGGAGCACGAAGGTCGCATCGTGTGGGCAGATCCAGCACCCGCAAAAGACGGCGACGCGTTGCAGACCGCCGAAATCTGGCGAGCCCTGCGCGCCGCTCGCGGCACCGGCAACCGCGTGATGATCTGCGTGGCCGTGCTGCCGCCAGACGAAGAAATCACCATCACCGCGAGGGCTGCACTGTGAGCAATCAGGAAGCGCCAAAACGGCAGGCGCTTGCCGTTTTGAATCGACTGCAGCAGCGCCTTGATGCTGAAGCGCTGGACCAGCTGCGCGAGGAAGTGGCGCGGCTGGCAGAGATCAATGAGCGGCTGACTGTGGAATTGAGGGAAGTCCGTGAAGAGTGTTACCGGGCTATGGAAGACGCCAACACCTGGTGGGAACTCGCCGGAGCCATGCAGCAAGAGCTGGCGCACCTTGGATCCGCAGCAAAGCCCGCGCTCAGCCAGGACGGCACCATCGCTTTGGCCAACAGCACGAGGACCGTTCAATGAACCAGAACGACGACTCCCTGAACGCCGCCCGCGGCATCTGCATCGGCTTGGCCATTTGTGCCTGCCTTTGGGTTGTGTGCGGCCTGATTGGCTATCTGGCGTAGGAGCGCTTATGCGGATTGTTCACGACGATTTTTTACCTGTACCTGCTGACCGCGAAGCCACGCGGCAGGTGATCGCATCACAGGTGAACGACTTCCTACAGAGCGGCGGCACGATCCACGAGATCCCTCGCGGCATGTCGGGAGAAATGATTCGACTCACCGAGTGGAATCGCAATTTCAAATCCATCGAGGCCCGTAAAAAGGCCAGAGCGAAAACAAGGAGATAAAAATAATGAGTGATCGCACAAGTAATTCAGGCGCCCGAGTGCTGCGCGTATTGCACGCACTGCGCGGCAAATCGCTGGCAGGCGTGAGCAATGGCGAATTGGCCAAGGCGCTCAACGAAAGCCCCGCCACCATCAATCGCTGCATGAATACCCTGATCAGTGAGGGCTTCGCCACGCAGCTCGAAAACGGCCGCTATGCCATGAGCGTGAAGATGCTGCAGATCGCGCAGGCTCACGCTCACGAAATGGCCAAAGCACAAAGCCGGATCGACGAGCTGACGCAACGCGTAAATGCGGGGTCGCTATGACCCTGGTGGAACAACAAGCTGTTTTTACGGCGCTGTTAACCGGCAGCATTTTGCGCAAATACCGCCGCGAAGGCCGAGAGCAGGAAGCCATGGTTATCGTTGGCGGAGAGCCGAATTTTCACCTGCTAATCATTTTGATTAATCGATTCGAGACACTGATGCACGGGGGCAAATTGACCCTGACGGATGCGCTCGAACAACTCACGAAGGAGGGCTACACCGACCGCGTCATGCGCCTAACACAAGAACAACCCATTACCTACCCACCCTGTCCCAACTGATCGGAGTACTTAGATATGGCTCGAAAGCCAAATAACCCGCCCACTGAAGTCGTGATTGAAAACGACATCATCAAGCACGCGGACGCCATCGAAGAAACCAATAACGCGATGGCCGTCCACTCAGCAGAAATTATGGAGAAGCTCGGCGACGGTCTCCCATACGAGAAGCACCGCATCATCAACGAAACGCGCTTTTACATGGCGCAGAGCGCAGAGGCCATGCTCGAAGCCGGCAAGCGATTGGTGATCCTGAAAGAGCATGAACCCCACGGCGACTTCGAAACCATTCTGCGCAACCAGATCGGCATCCCTGAGCGCACCGCCCAGCGCCTAATGCAGTGTGCCATCAAGTACCTGTCACCAAAGCTTCAGGCAAAAGCGCCAGCGCTGGCGCTTTTGGATAAAACCAAACTTTTTGAACTGGTGACTGAAGACGACGACGACCTGGCCGCGCTGGCTGAGGGCGGCACTATCGCCGGCCTGACGCTGGACGACATCGACCGCATGAGTTCACGCGAGCTGCGCAAAGCGCTGCGCGAATCCAAAGAGGAATTGCAAGCCAAGGAGGATGTGCTCGCCGACAAAAACAAGCAGATCGACAACCTGCAGGAGAAATTTAGCCGCATCAAAAAAATGCCGCTGGATGAGCAGGAAAAGACTCTGCGCTCCGAATGCAACTCCTTGTGTGATGACGCCGACCACCTGGTGCGAACCAGCGTGCGCAGCGCGCTGATCAGCGTCCTGGAATTTGGCGAAGCCACCGACGATGGCGACGGCCAGGAAGCGCGCAAGGCATGGGTGCGCGACCGCATTCGCACACTGGAGGAAGCAATCGCGCTGCTCCGCCACGACACCGGCATCGACGGACTGGAGTGGGAAGCCTGATATGAACCCCGCCTTGATACAACGGCTGCTCGAAGTCGCGCGCGAAGCGCAGGCCGCGCCGCACGGCAAAAAAGCTGCCGTGTATCAGGCGGCTGCCCAGGAAATGGGAATTTCCCTTCCGACGCTACACCGAAAGCTCAAAGAGATCGTTATGACAAAACAAAGAAAAAAGCGCTGCGACGCCGGCGAGACTTCATTGAGCCGCGAAGACGCGTTGATGATCAGCGCATATTTAACCGAGAGCCAACGCAAAAACGGCAAGCGTTTGTCCAGTATTGAGGACGCGCTCGAAGTGCTTCGCGCCAACGGCAAAATTGTTGCCGCCCGCCTGGACGAATCAACCGGTGAATTAATTCCGTTGAGCGTGAGCGCGGTCAGTCGCGCATTAAAGAAAATGGGCCTACACCCAGACCAGCAAAATCGCGCAACACCCAAAGTGCAACTGGCCAGCGAACACCCCAACCACGTATGGCAGATCGACCCCTCGCTGTGCGTGCTGTATTACCTCCCTCGCACCGAAGGTTTGCAGGTAATGGCGGAGGATGAGTTCTACAAAAACAAGCCGCAAAACGCACGCAAAATCGAGAACGACCGCGTCTGGCGCTATGTGATTACCGATCACGCCAGCGGCTGGATCTATGTGCATTACGTGCCCGGCGCCGAGAGCGGTAAAAACCTGGCCGAGGCGTTTATCGCAGCGACACAAAAACGCCACGCGGAAGACCCATTCCACGGTGTACCGCGCATCGTGATGGTTGACCCAGGTAGCGCGAACACTGGTGCTGTATTTCAGAACCTGTGCCGCGCGCTGGATATTACGGTACAGGTGAACCAACCCGGCCAGCCCTGGGCGAAGGGGCAGGTGGAAAAATCCAACGACATCGTGGAGCGAAATTTTGAACACCGCCTGCGCTACGCGGCGAATCCACCGAAATCCGTAGCGGAAATAAACACGCTCGCGCATGCGTGGATGCGCTGGTTTAACGCCACCAAAATTCACAGCCGCACACAAAAAACCCGCAACGCGGTTTGGCTGACGATCACCCAGGAACAACTGCGCATTGCACCGCCTGCATCGGTAATGAACGAGCTGGCCGTGGCCGCGCCCGAGAGCCGCGTTGTTTCCAATTTTCTGACCATTCAATACCGCAGCCGAGAGTGGGATGTGCGCGATATACCAGGCGTAATGGTTGGCGAGAAATTAATGGTTTGCCGCAATCCATGGCGCGAAGACAGCGCGCAAATCATGGCAACCGACGCAGACGGCAAACCGATTGTTTACGTGATCGACGAAGTGAAAAAAGGTGAGTTCGGTTTTGCGATTGATGCGCCAATCATCGGGCAGGAATTTAAGGCCAAGCCCGACACCATCGTCGATACCGAGCGCAAAAACATCGAGCGCCTGGTGATGGGGGAAGACTCAGACGAAGCCGCCGAAGCTGCCCGCAAAGCCAAGCGCACACCGTTCAAAGGCGCGGTGGACGCCATGAAACCCATAAACGACACACCGCTCGCAACCACCATTCCGAAGCGCGGCACCGCCATGAATATCAATTCTCCGGTGGTGGAGCTGAAGCTCATGACGCACGTGCAGGCGGCAAAAATTCTCTCCGCAAAAATGGGCGCAGCTTGGCGCGGTGCAGAGCACATGACGTGGCTCAAGCAACATCACCCGGACGGCATCGACGAAACAGCACTGCCGGAAATTGAGAAAAAACTAGCAGCCGGCGCATCACCGCTGCGACTGATCAAGTGAGGTTTTCTCCATGCTGCGATTGAAAAACGTAATGGACGCGCGCGGGCTTAAACAAGTCGAGCTAGCCGAACGCGCCAAAGTGAGCCCGGCCACCATTTCCCTACTTATCAACAAGGGCCAATGGCCGAAGTCGCGCAAGGCGGCGGCGTCATTACGGAGGAGTATTCAGGAAATTTTTCACACGGATGGAATATTCGAAGAAGTGGGGCAGCCACACGGCAATGCAGCTGCCCCTGACTGCACAAGCAATCAGTCCCAGGAGGACGACAATATGTTACTACGCAAACAAACCCTCTCGCCACAGGCCAAGCGCCAATTCAATCTGGTGCGCGATCCGTTTGGGGATCTGAATTCCTCGGCAGAAATGTGGGTGTCATCGGATATCCGTTACGTCCGCGAGCACATGTTTCAAACCGCAAAACACGGCGGATTTTTAGCGGTAGTCGGAGAGAGCGGCGCAGGCAAATCAACTGTACGACGCGATCTGGAACAGCGCATCCATGACAACAAACTGCCCATCGTCATTATTCAGCCCTACGTGCTCGCCGCCGAGGATAACGACACCAAGGGCAAAACCCTGAAATCCACCCACATTGCCGAAGCCTTGCTGGCCGCTGTGGCACCGCTTGAGCGCATCCGCAGCTCACCCGAGGCGCGCTTCGCCCAATTGCACAAAGCACTGATCTCCAGCCACAACAGCGGCTACCGCCACTGCCTGGTGATTGAAGAGGCACACAGTCTGCCGATTCCGACACTGAAGCACCTAAAGCGAATTATGGAATTGGAGATTGGCTACACCAAATTGGTGAGCGTGATTTTGATCGGCCAGCCGGAATTGCTCGTGAAATTAAGCGAGCGCAACGCCGAGGTGCGCGAAGTAGTGCAGCGCTGCGAAGTGGTAAAACTCACGCCAGTCGCCGCCGCAGAGTTAACCGATTTTATCGACCACCGCTTGAGCAGCTGCAATAAAAAAGCGGGGGACGTTATCGACGATTCTGGAATTGCCGCACTGGTTGACCGTCTGGTTTCCCGCGACGGATCGAGCCAGCTCTATCCGCTCGCCATCGGCAATTTCATTGTTGCTGCCATGAACCTCGCCGCGCGCATCGGTGTACCGATGGTCGACGCGGACATCATCAACGAGGTGATTTCATGATTGGCCAACCTAAAAGCGTTTTGCGGCAGCGTCTCGACGAGGCCGTGGAAGCAGTCAAGGTGATGGAAACCTCCGGCCTCAAAACCGTCGCCATCACCATCACTCCCAAGCGCGCAAAAATCGCCCTCCAAAATGACAGCCAGCACCCGCGGCTAAATGGTGTTTTGTGCGGACAAAAAAGCGACTCGACCGGCAAATGGTACGTCTACGAAACCACCGTTGGTGCAGTGGTTGTTCGTTGGCAGGTCAGTGAAAAACGAGCGAGAGCACAGGCATGAATTACAAAACCGACATTTTGGCCGCTGGCGAGCGTTTATCGCTGATCGTTAAAAAAGCCCGCGTCGCAACCACTCTCGGAGATTTTCGAGAAGCAGAGCGCCTCTTCAAGCAAGTGATTGATGAGGCGGAACACGCAAAACAAATGGCCAGCACATCGCGCGAATTCGAAGAGAAAAAGCTCGCCGCGCGCTACTTGGCCCAACAGGAGGTAATCGCTAAATGAGCACGCAAAACATTATCCCGCCCGGCTACCGGGAAAACGCACGCGGTGATCTAGTCCCGGAAGCCAGCATCGCGCCCATCGATATTGTTCGCGATCAACTGGTGATGGAGATCGTGAAAAAAGCCGAGGACATGCGCAGCCTGCTGCGCGCACTCAAGCAAAACGTGTTTGAGGATATCGAATCGTTTATTGAATTGAGCGCGGAGCAATACGGTGTAAAAACCGGCGGACTTAAAGGCAACTGCACTCTGACCAGCTTTGATGGCCGTTACAAAATCGTGCGCGCCAACGCGGACGAATTAACGTTCGACGAACGCCTGCAGGCTGCAAAGGCGCTGATCGATGAATGCGTGCGCGAATGGAGCCAGGGCGCAAACCCTGGCCTCATCACACTGGTTAACGATGCATTCCGCGTCGATAAACAAGGCGGCCTCAGCGCCACCCGCATCCTCGGTCTGCGCCGCCACGACATCAACGACCCACGCTGGAGACGCGCGATGGACGCGATCAGCGATGCGGTGCAAATCGTCGGCTCCAAATCCTACGTGCGCGTGTATGAGCGCGTGGGCAAGACGGAGAGCTACAAACAAATCCCATTAGATATTGCGGGGGTGTGAGATGAACGCCGTGATTGCTCTCTCCCATGTTTTTGCTTTTTGGCTTTGCCTCTGCATCGTTTTTATTGTTGGCGTGTTTCTGCTGACGATTTTCCGCGAAATTGTCCAGCGCGTCAGAGAAGAAAAACTCCGCAGAAAGGCGGCAGAGGATGCATCCTACGCGGCATACGAACGGCTCATGAAAACCTGGGCACACGATGGCGATTTAGATTGGGATGATCCAGCCCACCAAGCCCACTTTCATAAGACCTTTCCTCCCAAACAGGGCGGCTGGGTTTCCGGTGATCTGGTTCTGTGGTTTTGGGGCATCGGCATCGCAACCATCGTGATCAGCTTTCTGCGTGAGTGGTTTTTCTCATCCTCCACACCTGCCATGCACACCGTCTACTGCGTGATCCTGGGAGCGTTTTTCTGCGCGATGGCGCTGATCTTGTCTCTCGTGTGGGGTGTGGCGGAATTCATGAGGGTCTGCGCATGAGTATTTTCCGATCCTTCGTGCAGGCGTTCTGGCAACTGGTTGCCGCGATTGTCACCAAAGAAGCGGTAAAGACCTGGTTAATTCGGCAGGCACAAAAACGCCCGTATTTTCACCTGAATGGCTACATGAATCGCTGGTGGTTGATCCCGGAAGAGCTGGTGCTTTTCGACCGCACCCTCAGTTTGCGAGGCCGCAATTTCCACCTGCGATTGGCAATCCCGCTGCCGGTGGCTGTGCGAATCCACCACATCCTGCGCGCCGACGCCGACCTGGTGTTGCACGATCACCCGTGGTCATACCGCACCATCATCCTTGACGGCTGGTATATCGAGGAAAACGTTTTCGGTGAGGTGAAGCTTTGCCAGAAAGGCAGCACCCGCGCCGCCGCGGCGGAAACATTCCACCGCATCGACGAGGTGTCAGACGGAGGCGTATGGACCATGTTTTTCATGTACGGGCGCCGCTCTAATCGCTGGGGTTTCATGATCCAAACCGGCATCGGCCCGCGCAAGATTTTCTGGCGTGACTATGAATCAGCCAACAACCGCATCGATCCGACACCGGATGGAGGTGTGTGATGTGCTGGATTAGTGTGGAAACCCAACTGCCTGCCAACGGTGAAGAAGTTGACTTGTTCACCGTAGAAGGCAAGCGCCTGGCGCAGTTCACTTGCGTTAATAACGCGGCATTAATAACAGTGTTTTTTACTCGTCCAGGTTTTCCGCGTGCGGTTCCTTTGAGAGAAGTAACCCATTTTCGATACCCGCCAAGCCCACCGACAGGGAGAGCGTGAAATGAAATATTCACATTTGACCCACGATGAATTCGAGCGGATTGCCAGAGCGGATGCCACCACCGAATTAGAAAAGGAATTTGTGAAGCGATGGGACGACATCGAGGAGGAGGAAGCTGGCCGATCTCTTCAGCTGGCGCACGACCAACTCGAAGAGGCACAGAACGAAATAGATGATCTCAAAATGGCGGTGACTGCGTTCCGCTCTTATAAAGAGCACGCAGAAAAAGCCTTCGAGTTTTCATCTAAGAAGCTGGAAATGCTCAAGGGCTACATCACCGACATCATCAACACAAACCCAGAGCCAACTCTTTTCGCCGTGCTTACGCAGGACGCCGTTAACCAGGCCGACGCAGCCATCGCAGACCTTAAAACGCTGGTTGATGCGGCGGACTCGGAGCTTGATGTATGAGCCTCCGCCAGCAAGCCCTATACAGAAGCCGCCAGCGCATCCGCGCGCTGACCTTCTGTCTGGACCTCGCACTCACCAGCCACAACAATTCCCGCGTCAGCTTTTATGTGCGGGAAATCGTGGCAGAAACCATCCTCGCCCGCACGCTGGAGGCCGCAGCAGCATGAAAATCAACGGCCAGCGCGAGCCATGGGATACACCGTGCCGCGGCATCTGCACAGCAACAGCGCTCGGCGATGCCGTATGCAAGGGCTGCGGGCGCACGCGCAAGGAAATTTCGGACTGGATTCACCTCAGCAGGGAAGAAAAAACCCGCATTAATCAGCGTCTTGAGCAGGAGAAACGATCATGAGGGTTAAGCGATTCACCCCCGCACTGAATTTATCGGGTACATACCCGACGCCCGCGATGACAGAACACGTCGCTGGTCGATACGTGAGCTATGACGATCACGAGAAAATTGAAACCGAACTTGCTGCACTAAAGAATGAACGTAATTGCGACCAGGAAAACTACTGCGCGTTGCTTGAGAGACATGATGACATGTTTATCCAGATTGGAGCATTGCAGACCAGGGTGGCGGAGCTGGAGAAAGCCGGCGCCGAAATGATCCGCGATCTGAGAATGCGCGGCTCGCGCGACTCAGAGAGCGGTCTCGTAGTGAATGTCTCCAACAGCGTATGGGTTCGCTTTTGCGATCTGATCGAGGGTCCAGAGAATGGCTAAGCCAATCGAGAACACCTGGCGCCCTGACGATTCCGCCTTCGATCTGTTGGCCCAGCACATGATCCCGCGCGAGTTTGCCGAGGACGCGATCCCGGAATTTATTCTTTACTGGCGCGAGCGCGGCGGCTTCAAACATTCCTGGACCATGACGTTTGTAAAGCACGTCATCCACCGCTATCGCCATCACCAGGCCAACCCCGCCGCGCGCATTCAGCCAGTGCTGATGACGCGCGACTGGAAGCCAGACCAGCTGGCGTTGGAGCAGCTGGCGAGCGAGGGAATTCCTACCGGAGTCATCCGCGATGCCCTGGTGAACTTCCTCCTTTATTGGATGGAGAGCGGCCAGGCGCGCAACGATTGGTCGGTTAAGTTCCTGGAGTTTGTCCGCAACTATGCGATCCGGGTGCAAGGGCAGCGCCAGCGGTTAACGCGCGACCTGTCGTTGCAGGAGCAACTAAGCGACCGCTCCTGGGCCGGAGAAAACAATGACTGATCGCCGCCTCAAGCTGATCAAAATAATCCACGTCGCTCGCCGTGAACTCGGCATGGACGAGGACAGCTACCGCCAGATGCTGGCCAATATGCCGGAAACCAGAGGCAAAACCAGCACTGCGGATCTCACCGAAGGACAGCTGGAGGCGGTGGTAAAAACGCTCAAATCGAAGGGCTTTAAGGTCAAGCCGAAACCAAAATCGCGGCGCCTGGCAGATGATCGTCAGTCTCGATTGATCAGAAGCCTGTGGCTGCAATTGCACGAGGCGGGCGCGGTCCGCGATGCCAGCGAATCCGCTCTTGCTTCTTATATACACAAACGCACAGGCGTCGAGGCCATGCAATGGGTGGCATCGGATCAAGCGTCAATGATTATCGAGACGCTGAAAAAGTGGCTTAAACGAGTGGAGAAACAACATGGCTGAGCGCAAGAATTCACGTCAGTGGGGCATTCGTCACGAGTTCTTTGAGGAAACCGCAGCCAAGGTGGAAGCCGTGCTGAAGGACTTTAATATCGACGCTGACGTCGCGGAGCAATGCGGCTCGGCTATCGCTGACATGCTGGCAAAAGACTGGGGCGGTCAGATACTGACGATCCCAATGGACTACCACTTTCAGCTGAGCAAGCGCGACCTGGAGATCTGGGACGCATTCAACGGCACCAACCATTCAGAACTGGCCAAGCGATACAACGTGAGCGTCAACGCGATCTATCGTATACTGGCGCGCACCAGGGGAAAGGCAACAGCTAGAGTCCAATCCCAGCTGTTCGATGACGACAAATTCTAAGGTTTCCTGAGTTTCACCTAGAGCAACACTGTTTCAATACCTGTCCCAATATATCCCCCTTCATCCCACTAAATCCCGTCAAATATCGCGCTCATGAGTTGGATTTATATCTCTCCCCTTCACGCTGGGGTCGGCATCCAGGCTGACATTAGCGTAAATCAGCGAGCCGCCGCCGACGCCCGCACCCTGGGCCACCCACATCTGATCCATCATGCGGAAGTCGATCCAGCCGTTCTGTTTTTCGGGGCAGGTGTGATTCCAAATCCAGGCGCCCTGGTGGTCGCGGGGATAACTCTCCGGCGTCCACTCGCGACCGCGCTCCAACACCAACACCTGCCGTCCCGCATTGGCCAACCGGCAGGCCATAACCGAACCGCCGAAGCCGCTGCCGATAATCACTTGGTCATAGATCACGGCTTTTTCCTCCTTGGAATAAAAATCGGCGCTTCGATCAGATGCGGCGCCAATTCTTCGGCAGGATCAAATACCCGCACGCAATTGTCCGGCACAGTGACGCACTGCACCTTCGCATTGACTTTTTCCACCTGCACACCCGGCGCCGGTCGCCAGCGCCGCGCGGATTTTTTTAAGCCGATGGGATAAATCGTCAAACCGTCCCCGGTGATGTTCATGCGCAAAAAACTTTTGTAATCCTCGATGCTCTGCGCGGAAAAAACGTCCATATCGTGCAGCTGCAAAAATTTATGGCTGCACACCAGATAAACACCGAATAAGGTGCCGCAATAAAAAAACAGCAGCACAAAAGTCATTAAGGTCGCGACAGTAAAGTGCAAAAAGCCAAGCGGCGGCAGCACACACGCGGTCAGTTTGATCACGAGCCAGACCAATCCCACTGAACCCAATGTTTGCACCAGCCCATGGCCAAGTCCCGCGATAATAGCCGGCCATTTCGACCCACTCGCAACTTGGCCACTAACGGCGTACACAGAAAATCCGGCCAATACCAACAGCAACCACAGAGTCGCCGCCGGTGCGCGTAACAGCAGCGCCAAATCTGGCCACAACTGAGCAAAATTGCCGGCGCGCAGCATCTGTGCAAACCAACTGCCCGAGGCATCCGCCGCGGCGGCATTTATCAGCCACAGGGTGATGAATTGGATACAGGCGAGCAGTACGGTGAAGGAAATATTGTGCAAGGGAAATTTCAGCGCGCCGCGGCGCATTTGTTTGGAAGTCTCGCGATCTGGAAATGAAGTTTTGCATTCCGCACTGACAAAACGCTCCCTGGAGGTGGCGACCCTGACCGTGGATTGCAAACTCAATGTGCCCAACCCAAAGGCGCCACCACCACCGCATACGATGTAGTGGGAAGCATCCGCCGCCGAAGAAAAATAATGGGCGTAATGATGGTTGTCCCCGGTCAGATAAACCGGCGCCCGCGCCAGGCCGTCACCATCGGCGAGATCCGCAATGATTTTGAGTTTGCTGGCCATGCGGTACCGCACCTGATCACTGATCGCCGCGCTGGCATCCCGCTTGAGCCACACCGGCGTCGGCAGGCAGAGAATCACTTGGTCGTCCTCACCCAGCTCCCGCGAGCGCTCACGGAAATATTCGTACTGCGGCGGATCGAGA
>Ga0065721_10049011_pt1 | contig 52211 bp, 39 predicted proteins | sample Mesricmetagenome_FD_59108 | JGI IMG/M metagenome (GOLD analysis project Ga0065721, IMG submission 59108) | Mesophilic microbial community from rice straw/compost enrichment Sample: eDNA_1 v2 (version 2) | ecosystem: Engineered > Solid waste > Grass > Composting > Bioreactor | place: USA: Davis... | reverse complement strand
CAACCCGTGTGTGTCGGGTTAGAGCGCGCGAACGGAGGCTGGGGAGGCTGGCGGAGCCGCAACCCGTGCGCGTCGGGTTAGAGTGTGTGAACGGAGGCTGGAGGAGCTGCAACCCGAGCTGGTCGGACTCAAGCGTGCAAATGGCGGGGCGGCGAAGGGGGGGTGTAAGAGCTGTCCCATAAGTCTGGTCAACAAAGATGATCCATAAAAAGAATGGGAACATATCTCCTGTAGAGCGAAGCGCCTGCCTCATACGGTCATGAAATTACCCTGTTACGGATTAATCAAATCGTGATTTCATGATCGTATCAGCAGCGTAAGGAGATATATTCCCATGTTAATGAAGGGATCATTTGATAGGTTTAGAATGCCGGAACGACCGCAACCCCGTAAGTATCTTCAATGAATTTTTTCACTTCCGGCGTGGTCAGCGCAGCGTCGAGCTTCTTCACCGCTTCGTTGTTCTCGTCGCCCGAGCGAACGACGATGATGTTCGCGTACGGAGAGTTGGCGTCCTCGCGGAACAGAGCGGAGTTCGGATCGATCTTCGCCTCCAACACCAGATTCGTATTGATGATCGCTCCGTCCAGATCCGGCAAGGAACGCGGAAGCGTCGCGGAATCGGCTTCGATGAACTTCAGGTTTTTCGGGTTGTCGACGATATCCTTCGGAGTCGCTTCGTAAGTCGTGATTCCTTCCTTCAGCTTGATGAGACCCTGGCGCTCAAGCAGCACGAGCGCACGATATTCGTTCGACGGATTGTTCGGAAATCCGATTGTCGCCCCTTCGCCGATCTCGTCCTTAGACTTCAGCTTGTTAGAGTAGAACCCGATCGGTTCTACGTGAACCTTCGTCGTCACGGCAAAGTCGTAGCCCTTCTCGCCTTTTATCGAATCCAGGTAAGGAACGTGCTGGAAGTAGTTGGCGTCGATCTGTTTGTCGTGCAGCGCCGGATTCAGCTGTCCTTCGTCGTCGAATACGACGACGTCCAGGTTTACGCCTTGCTCCTTCAGAGCGGGCTTGACGAAGTTCAAAATGACGGCGTGGGGAACGGCTGCAGCTCCGACCTTCAGCGTCAATTCGGACGCCCCGGACGAAGACTGCGAAGCGGATGGAGATGCGCTGCCCCCGTTGTTGTTTTTCGAGCCGCAGCCCGCCAGAACCGCGCTTGCCAGCACTAACATCGAAATAAGAACGACCCAATTTTTCTTCTTAGACATAACCCTTCACTCCTGATTTATATTTGTATTGACCTTGTTACTCCGGCTTGTATCGCCTTCTGTTAATCGATCGGGCGATCGAATCTCCGGTCCACTGAAGGACCTGAACGAGCAAAATAATGACGATGACGGTAGCGAATAAAATATCTTCCCGGAACCTCTGGTAGCCGAACCGAATGGCCAAGCTGCCGAGCCCTCCCGCTCCGATCGCTCCGGCGACGGCCGTCAGCTCGGTGATCGCGATGACCGCGATCGTCAAGCTCCGCACCAGAGCCGGCAGCGCTTCGGGAATCAGCACGCGGAAAAGGATGTCCAGCGGCGAGGCGCCGAACGACTTGGCCGCTTCCACTTTACCAGGCGCCACTTCCTTGAGCGCGCTCTCCACGATCCTTCCCAGGAACGGCGCGGCTCCGATCGACAGCGACACGACCGCGGCCGTCGGTCCCAGAGACGTTCCGACAACCCATCTCGCCACCGGGATCAGCAGAACGATCAGAATAATAAACGGCAGAGAACGGACGCCATTGATCGCCAGGCTGACGACCTTGTGGATCGGACGATTTTCCAGAACGCCGCCCTTCTCGGTCGCCACCAGCGTAATCCCCAGCAGCATCCCGAGCAGAATGGCGAAAAACGACGACCAGACGAGCATGTACAGCGTTTCTCGCAAGCCCTCCCACAGCAATTCGAACAAGTCGTCTCTCATATGCCGGCTCCGACCCCTTCCACCGCGAGCTGCCGCTTCTGCCGATAGCGTTCGACAATGTTAACGAATCGGCGGGCTGTGTCGCTCTGAGGATTGAGAAAGAACTGATCGACCGTTCCGGTCTCGACGATCTCCCCCTGCTCGATGACGGCGACGTTATTGCAAATGTGCTGGAGCACTTCGAGCTCGTGCGTAATCAGCACGACCGTTAGACCCAGCTGCTGGTTGATCGACTGGAGCAGCTCCAGAATCGAATAGGTCGTCTGCGGGTCCAAAGCCGAGGTAGCTTCGTCGCAGAGCAGCACATCCGGCTCGTTCACCAGCGCGCGGGCGATTCCCACCCGCTGCTTCTGACCTCCGCTGAGCTGAGACGGATAGTGTCCGGCTTTGTCGGAGAGCTGCACCATCTCCAGCACCTCCGTCACCCGTTTGCGGATGAACGCCTTATCCCGACCGGCCACCCTCAAAGGGAAGGCGACGTTCTGGAATACCGTTTTGCCGTCGAGCAGGTTGAACTGCTGGAAGATCATGCCGATCTTCTGCCTGGCTTCGCGAAGTCGCTTGCCCTCCAGCTCCGTAATGACCGTATCGCCAATCGCAACCGTCCCTTCGTCGGGTTCCTCCAAACGGTTCATGCAGCGCACCAACGTGGATTTACCGGCGCCGCTGAAGCCGATAATCCCGTAAATGTCCCCCTTCTCGATCGTCAGGTCCAGTTTGTTCAACGCCTTGAACACGCCGCTTGCGGTTTTGTAGGACTTGCTGAGATTGCTTATCGCGATCATGCCCCTCACTCCTCGACAAAAAAACCAAGCCAACGCACACAGAATCACGAGATTCCGCCGCATCGCTTGGTTTCCAGTTGACTGGTCAACCCTATAATTCCAAGTAATTCAATTGGTTTTTATTTAATTTATTAGAAAAACCGTGAGTTGTCAACTGTAATTATTGGAAAAAAAAGACGTTCGAACTTCCTGCCGCTCAGGCAGGCGATTCGAACGCCTTATGTTTCGGTCGATTATTGAGCGGACGCCGACGGCGACGCGCTCGGGGATTCGCTTGGAGACTCAGCCGGCGATTCTGCCGGGGATTCCGACGCGCTGGGCGATTCGGAAGGCTCCTGAGGCAGCGTAACGACGATGCCCAGCTTGTCCTGTTCGCTGACGATATATTCGTTCAGCTTGGTCGAAGCCAATTGCATGCTGATCGATTCCTTCGACTCCTCGGACAGCTTGTCCGCGGAAGTCGCTTCCTCGCGGCTCTCGACCTTGATGACGTGATAGCCGAATTGTGTCAGGACCGGCTCGCCGATCTCGCCGACCGGCTGCGTGTTGGCCGCTTCCTTGAACTCCGCGACCCAGCCTCCGGCGACTTGCTTCTCGTACAAGCCTCCGTTGTTCTTCGATCCGTCATCCGTGGAATACTCCTTGGCCAGAGCTTCCCAGTCTCCTCCGGCTTCGAGCTTCGCCTTCACTTCTTCAGCCGTCTTGAGCGCCTCTTCTTCCGACTTCAGCTCGGCTCCCGTGTTGGGATCGTTCGTTCCGATCAGAATATGGCGGACCGTGACGACGTTATAGTCGGACGGAGCTTTGTCGAACTCCGCCTTGATCTCTTCGTCCGTTACCTGAGTTTTGAATTCCTCGCCCTTGGAGGAATAGTAAGATTGGAATTTAAGCGTCTCTTCGTAGAAAGCGACCATGTCGGCCACGCTAAGGTCGTTATCCTTCAGCTGCTGCTTGAAATCCGGCTGCGTGTTGCGCGCCTTCTCCACGTTCTCCTTGAACGTCTTGGAGTCCTTCTTGGCCTTGTCCTTCTCCTCAGCGGAGATTTGGTCGCCGAGCACCTTGGCCGCGATGTACTGCTTCACCAGCTGCTCCTTGATTTGCGGGATGGACGCGTACATGGCGATCTGGCTGTTGCCGCTCAAGATCTGGTAAGCGATATACTTCTCGAACTCTTTATCCGTTACCTGTCCCCCGTTATTGTAGGTAGCAATTACGGTATCTTTCTCCTTCTTGCCGCACGCGGACATCAGTGCGACCAGCATGACCGCCGCCAGCGTTAACAAAGCGAGCCGACGATACGGCATGCTTCTATGGTGCAACATCCTGTAGTTCCCCCTTCGATTTTGTCGCTTCTTTGTATTGTACCAGAAAATCCTCCAAGAGCGCCAATAAAGCGTTCTCATCCAACCCTCGTGCCTTGAAGCGGATCAGCGGCTGTTGATCGCCCAGAGCGGACGCCATGCGGCCTTGGAATTTCGCCTCCAGCGCCTTCAGCTTCTTCTCGTCGATATCCGCGCGGCGGCGCGGCTCCAGCTTCAACGTCACGTCGTCGCCCCTGCGAACGATCGACTCGATGCCGTATTGGCGCCCGTACACCTTCAGCCTGGCAACCGCCATCAGATTAAGCACCGCTTTAGGCGGCTCTCCGAAACGGTCGATCAGTTCCTCGAACAAATCTTCGACGTCATCCAACGAGGCGGCTGCGGCCACCTTCTTGTAAATTTCGATTTTCTGAATGCTGTCGTAAATGTATTCCGGAGGCAGGTAAGCGTCCACGCCCAAGTCGAGCTGCGTGTTCACCGGCAGCGGAGGGGCGACGTCCCCGCCCAATTGCAGCTTGCGGCTCTGAATCTCTTCCGCCAGCATCTGGGAATACAGGTCGAAGCCGACCGACGCGATAAATCCGTGCTGCTCCGCGCCGAGCAGATTGCCCGCTCCGCGGATGGACAGATCCCGCATGGCGATCTTGAAGCCCGATCCCAATTCCGTGAATTCCTTGATCGATTGCAGGCGCTTCTCCGCCACTTCGGTCAACACTTTGTCCCGTTGATAGGTGAAGTAGGCGTAAGCGATCCGATTCGAGCGTCCCACGCGTCCGCGCAGCTGGTAGAGCTGCGACAGGCCCATTTTGTCCGCGTCGTGCACGATCAGCGTATTGACGTTCGGAATGTCGACTCCGGTCTCGATAATGCTCGTGCTGACGAGCACGTCGTATTCTCCGTCCAGGAAGTCCAGAATCGTCCTCTCCAGCTCTTGCTCCGACATCTGGCCGTGCGCCACGGCGATTCTGGCGTCGGGCACGAGCGCGCTGATCTGCTCCGCCGTCTGGTAAATTCCCTGCACCCGGTTGAACAGATAATAAACCTGTCCGTCGCGGGCCAGCTCGCGTTCGATCGCCTCGCGAACGAGCGTCGCGCTGTATTCGACGACGTAAGTCTGCACGGGGAACCGGTTCTCCGGCGGCGTCTCGATGACCGACAGGTCTCGCACGCCCAGCATCGACATATGGAGCGTGCGGGGAATCGGCGTTGCCGTCAGCGTCAGCACGTCCACGTTCGTCTTGAGCTTCTTGAGCTTCTCCTTGTGCGTCACGCCGAAGCGCTGCTCTTCGTCGACGATGAGCAGTCCGAGATCCTTGAACACGATGTCCTGGGACAAAATCCGGTGCGTTCCGATGACGACGTCGACGGTGCCTGCCTTCAACCCTTTGATCGTCTCCGTCTGCTCCTTGCGGCTCCGGAACCGGCTCAGCACCTTGATGTTGAACGGATAGCCGGAGAACCTCTCCCGGAAAGTCTCGAAGTGCTGCTGCGCCAGAATCGTCGTCGGCACGAGCACGGCTACCTGCTTGCCCTCGATCGCAGCCTTGAACGCGGCCCGGATCGCCACCTCGGTCTTGCCGTAGCCGACGTCTCCGCACAGCAGGCGGTCCATCGGGCGCGGGGTCTGCATATCCTTCTTGATCTCCTGGATCGCCCTCAGCTGGTCCGTCGTCTCTTCGTACGGGAACATCTCTTCGAATTCCTGCTGATACGGCGTATCGTCGCCGAAGCCGAAGCCGGTCGTCGCCTGCCGCTCCGCATAGAGCTTGATCAGATCGTCCGCGATATCCTGCACGGAAGAGCGGACCTTCGACTTGGCCCGGTTCCACTCCGCGCCGCCGAGCTTGCTGATCTTCGGCTCCTTCTCCTCGTTGCCGACGTATTTCTGGATCAGATCGAATTGCTCTACCGGTACGGAGAGACGATCCCCTCCCGCGTATACGATGTGAAGATAATCTTTGTGAATGCCGGCGACCTCAAGCGTTCCGATGCCGAGATACTTGCCGATGCCGTGATTCTGGTGCACGACATAGTCGCCCACCCTCAGCTCGGTGTAGCTCTTAAGACGCTCGGCGTTGTCCAGATGACGGTCGACTCTTCTGGCCTTGCGCTGCTTCTGCGTGAACATTTCGCCTTCGGTAATGACGACCAGCTTGATTGAAGGCAGCTCGAAGCCGCTTTGCAAGTTGCCCTGCAAAATCTCCGGAGGCTCGATCTGATAGTCTTCAAGCACCCGCCTCATCCGATCGGCCCGCTCCGCGTTGCCCGCGAGCATCAAAATTCGGATGCCGCTCTTGCGCCAGCGCTCGGTCTCGGCCTTCAACACGTTCATCTGACCGTGGAAGTTCTGCATCGAGCGGCAGACGAAGTTGATAATATTTTGCGGCTGCGTATGCGGAATTTGCCGGACGAAGAGCGACAGGTAGACGGTCTGGAACCCTTTCGGATAGAGCGCCTGCTCCGCCGATACGGCCAGCACGTAACCCGGAAGCGACTTGCCCTGCTGGAGAAGATGGGTCGTCCACTCCGACTCGTCGCGTTCCAGCTGGCGCGCCGTTTCTCCGAGCCTGTTCGGTTCGTCCATCAGCAGGATCGTATCTTTCGGCATATAGTCTAGCAGCGTCTGGCGTTCCGGATAGAGCAGAGAAATATATTTGTAAATCTCGGGAAAATACACATTTTGTCGCAAAAGCTCAATTTCCCGGGAAATCTCGGAGCTCAGCCGCTCCTTGGCCTGCCGGTCGGTCATTCTCTCCAATTGCTTGTCGAGAAGGTCCCGGGCATGCTGGGCCGCGTTCTGGAATCTCCTCTCTACGGCGATCCATTCCCGGCTCGGCTGCACGGTATACGTCTCCACCTTGTCGATCGAACGCTGATCGGCCGGATCGAACGTACGGATGGAATCGATCTCGTCGTCGAACCATTCGACGCGATAAGCGAGCGCGGAAGCGAGCGGGAAGAAGTCGACGATGCCTCCGCGCACGCTCATATGGCCTTTCTGTTCGACCCGGTCGACTCTCTCATAGCCGAGCTCGACCATTCTGCGCAGAAACTGCTCCATCGGCAGATTCTCTCCGACGCGCAGCACGATGTGCGCCTCCGACATCGTCTGGCGGTCCGGGAGGAATCTCCGAACCCCCGCGAACGGCACGACAATAACGCCGCGGAAGCCATCCGCGAGCTTGAGTACGGCGTCCAGCCGCCGCGCGGAAGTCTCCGGGCTTGAGATTGCGGTCTCCGCGGCGATCAGCTCGTTGGCGGGATACAGCAGCACCTCGTCCGACGATAGACACTCCTGCAGGTCGTCCGCGATTTTCTGCGCCGAGAACATATTGTGCGTAACGATAAGAATCGGCCGCACCAACTCCCGATACATGCCGGCGATCGCCGCCTGCCTGGCGGAACCGGATAAGCCCGCGACGAGCTGCTCCCGCATTCCGCTTTTCAGTCCTTGAATGACGCTGATGAGATCGGGATCCTTAACGAGCGATTGGATTAACGGCTTCATGGCATTTCCCCTCTCCGAAACCAACCTTCCACGACCGACGCGCCCCCGTCTCTCCGAAGCGCTGCTGCGCGCCCCGGTTAACTGCGCTCGATCGTCGAAGCCAAATGAATAATATACTGCCTGCCTCAAATCGCGCCTAGGAAATCAAGAAAAAAGCCCCGGCACATGCCAAGGACTCCTAGAGGATGTCGGAACGTGATGCTTTCGGCGCTTATTGCAACGGATTGGACAGCAGCGCAAGCTCGGGATTCGCATCCAGCGTCTGGCTGCAATAATCGCAGATTACCCGTACGGTCACGTCCCCGTTGGAATTATACGCTATTATACGCTTTCGCTCTTCGGGGGTCAAGAATTGCAGGCCCAGCCGGTATTCGCCCACCTCCGAATGATTGAAGCTTCCTAGCGACATGCCGCAATGGCGGCAAATATAGTTCACAGTCATAGCTATGCCTCCTGGAGTGAGCATATGCGGCATCCTCCGCATCTCTATCCAGTATTCCCGCAAGCAGCCATTTTTAACGATTCGGCAAGATAAAATCCGCTTTAGCCTTTCGAGTTGAATTTCGCCATCGTCTGTTCGAACGTATGCGCCAGAGCGTATTCGATCGCGTCGCAAGCCTCTTCAACCGAACGCTGCAGCGCTTCTTTCTCCGACTTCGGGAAGCCCGACAGCACATAATCGGAGATGACCATTCCCGGCTCCGGCCTGGAAATGCCGACTCGAACCCGGTTGAACGTCTGCGTGCCCACATGCTGAATGATCGACTTGATCCCGTTGTGTCCGCCGGGGCTGCCTTGATACCTGAGCCGGATTCGGCCCACTTCGGTGTCCAGGTCGTCGTAGACGACGATCAGATCTTCCAGCTTCGCCTTGTAGAAGTCCATGAAGGCTCTTAACGACTCTCCCGACAGATTCATATAGGTCATCGGCTTGATGAGCGCGACCTTCACGTCGCCGACTCTCGTCTCGCCCACCAGAGCCCTGAACTTCTGCGTGCCGACGTCCGCGTTCAGTCTCCGGGCCAGCTCGTCGACGACCATAAATCCGGCATTATGCCGCGTATTCGCGTAAGCGGCTCCGGGATTTCCTAATCCGACAATCCAACGCATAACGATATTCATCCTCCAAGTCCGAACAATTTCGTCAAAAAAATCGACAGCCGATGCAACGATTGCAATTTCTCGCGTGTCCTATTCATTACAGATTCCAGAGAGAGGGGTGAATTGACGTGTACATGAACGGGCAGATGATCTATGACGATCAGCATTTCCTGGATCACATGTCTTCTCAGGTTCCGGTTCAGATCTATTGCGGACGGCGGCACAGCGACATCGGTTTCATCGAATATTATGGCAAAGAATTCGTTCAGGTCAACAATATTTTCTACAACCGCAAGCAATTTACCTTCGTATCTCGTCCCGGATATTGATCGGCCGCGGTTCCGTCGGCTATTCTTTCCTTGATCGTCAAAAAGGCCCCGCTCCCGCGACGCGAGAGCGAGGCCTTTTTTTGCGTGCGCTCCGAACTTAATCCTTCTCCACCGCCAACGCGGCTTCCGCATGCTTGCGATCTTCCTCGGCCTCGTCGTTAAGCGCCTCGACTTCCTCCTCGGAACGCTCCTTCTGCGGCGCCAGAACGGCGACGATAATCGTCTCCGGGTCCTGCGTCGCCGTCACGCCGGACGGCAGCGACAAGTCTCCGATCGTCAGATGCTCGCCCATTCCAAGCCCGCCGACATCCGCCGCGATAGCATCGGGAATATCCTTCGGATAACATTCGATGTCGATCTCGTGAAGGACGAGCTGCAGCATGCCGCCTTCCTTCTCTCCGGGCGATACTCCGGTGAAGTCGAGGCGCGCCGACGTCGTAATCTTCTCGTTCATGTCGATGCGGCGGAAATCGATATGCATCACTTGTCTGGAGATCGGGTCTCTCTGCAGCTCCGACAGCATCACCGGCTGCTTGCCCGCTCCCGGAATATCCATGTCGATGACCGCGTACGGATTGCCCTTCAGCATGTCCGCCAAGGCTTTCGCGTCAACCGCGATCTTGGAGGGAGTCGTCAGCCCTTTGCCGTACACCACTCCGGGAACCCCTCCTGAAGCGCGTATGCGCCTTAACTCGCCTTTGGTCGAAGCTTCGCGCAGTTGAACTTGAAGCGCGGCACTCATATCGGATTCCTCCCCTGCTAGGTATATCCTTGTTGTACCCCAGGGAGGCGCTCGTTAAACATGCGGCTCGAACAACGAGCTGAGCGACTGCTGCTCGTGCACCCGGACGATGGCTTCCGCGATCAGCGGAGCTACGGACAGCACCTTGACCTTCTCGGTGCCGCAAGGCTGTCTGAGCGGTATCGTATCCGTCACCACGATCTCGACGAGCGGAGAAGCGTCCAGCCGCTCTATCGCCGGTCCTGACAGGACGGGATGCGTGCAGCACGCGTAGATGTCCCCTGCGCCGGCTTTCTTCAGCGCGTTGGCGGCCAGAGCGATCGTACCCGCCGTGTCGATAATGTCGTCGATCAGAATCGCCGTCCTTCCCTCGACGTCTCCGATGATGTTCATCACCTCTACGACGCCGGGTTCCGGCCTGCGCTTGTCGATAATCGCCAGGGGCGCCTGGAGGGAATCCGCCAGACGACGAGCGCGAACGACCCCTCCGTGGTCCGGAGAGACCACGACAGGCGATTCAAGCTTCTTCTCGTGAAAATAATCCCCCAGAATCGGCACTCCGAGCAGATGATCGACGGGGATATCGAAGAAACCTTGGATCTGCATCGCGTGCAGGTCCATGGCAATGACCCGGTGAGCCCCCGCCGTCTCGATCAGATTGGCCACCAGCTTGGCGGTAATCGGATCGCGGGAACGGGCCTTCCGGTCTTGACGGGCGTACCCGTAATACGGCATGACGACATTGATCGTCTTGGCCGACGCCCGCTTAAGCGCATCGACCGTGACGAGCAGCTCGATCAAGTGATCGTTGACCGGCGCCGAAGTCGATTGCACGACGTATACGTCGCTCCCTCTCACGCTGTCGTCCAGCTGGATGTGGATCTCCCCGTCGCTGAACCGGCTCATCGTCACGTTCCCCAGCTCGACGCCGATGTAGCGGGCGATCGAGCGCGCCAGCTCGGGATTCGAGCTGCATGAGAAGAGCTTTAACGTTGGATCCGAATAGGCCATCGTATTACCGCCTTCGTTATTCGGTTTCTTGATTCTTCTTGGCCCGGGCGCGGGCGCGAATCTTGTCCGCGTAGCCCGGCTTGTTGACTTGACGCTCGCGGGCAATGGCCAGATCATTGTCCGCCACGTTGTTCGTAATCGTGGAACCGGCAACCACGTAAGCGCCGCTGCCGATCTTGACCGGGGCGATCAGATTGGCATTGCTGCCGATGAACGCGTTGTCTCCGATCTCGGTCATTGATTTATTATACCCGTCGTAATTCGCCGTAATCGCCCCGCAGCCGATATTTACGCCGGAGCCGACGATCGCGTCGCCGACGTAGCTCAGATGCGGCACCTTGCTCTCGTCCCCGATCGTGGCGTTCTTGATCTCGACGAAATCCCCGACCTTCACGCGACGTCCCAGCTTCGTTCCCGGCCGCAAATAAGCGAACGGACCGACGTTGCAGCCGTCGGCCACTTCCGCGTCTTCGGCCACCGTCTGGCGAATCGTCGCGCCGTCTCCGACGGTCGTATCCGTCAGGTCTGCCGACGGCCCGATTGCGCAATCGGAGCCGATCGAAGTCGCGCCGCGAAGAAACGTTCCGGGATAAATAACCGTATCCGCCCCGATCGTAACGCCCGCTTCAATATACGTATTCGCCGCGTCGATTATAGTCACGCCATTCGCCTGATGGGCCTCATTAATTCTTTGTCTCATCAGACGTTCGGCTTCTCCGAGAGCGATCCGGTCGTTAACTCCCGTCGCCTCCGCCGGATCCTTGCACTTGCTGGCCGAAATCCTTTCGCCGCGGCCCCGCAGAATGCCGATGACGTCCGTCGCATAGTATTCACCCTGGGAATTATCGTTCGTCACGTCCGAGAGAGCCGAGAACAGCTTGCGGTTATCGAAGCAATACGTTCCGGTGTTGATCTCCCGGATCGCCGCCTGCTCCGGAGAACAATCCTTCTGCTCGACGATTCCAAGGACGCTTCCGTCTTCGCCGCGAATGATCCGGCCCAGCCCGAAGGGTTCGGCGACATCCGCCGTCAGCACCGTCGCCGCCGCGCCTTCCCGAACGTGATGCGCAATCAATTCCTTGATCGTATCCGCCGTCACGAGCGGCGTATCGCCGTAGGTGACGACGGTAACGCCGTCTTCCTGTCCGAGCAGCGCTTCCGCCTGCTGTACCGCGTGGCCCGTGCCAAGCTGTTGCGCCTGCAAAGCGTACTCGACCGATTCCCCCAATGCCGACTTCACGTCCTCCGCGCCATGCCCGACGACGACGACCGCTCTGTCGCACTCCGCGTTCCGAACCGCGTCGAGCACATGACCGACCATCGGCTTGCCGCATACGGGATGCAGTACTTTATATAGTTTGGATTTCATTCTCTTGCCTTGCCCCGCGGCAAGGATGATCGCCATTTTGTTCATCAATGCACAGACCCCTTTCTGTCGCTCCGGTAAACCTTATCTTTCATCAGAATCATAGCTTATTCAAGTGTAAATGAAAAGAGAGCCTGTCCAGGCTCTCTCCTCAATATTTCATCATTATGCCCCTTCTACCATGACTTCTTCGTCTTGCGCTGCCCGTTCGTATTCCGCCAGTACTGCGGCTTGGATCTTCTCGCGCGTTCCGGAAGAAATGGGATGGGCAATATCCCGAAACTCTCCATCCGGTGTCCGTTTACTCGGCATAGCGACGAACATGCCATTGTTGCCGTCAATAACGCGAATGTCGTGGACGACGAATTCGTTATCGATCGTGATCGAAGCAATGGCTTTCATGCGCCCCTCCGAATTGACACGGCGGAGTCTCACGTCTGTAATTTGCACTTGTGTTCACCACCTTTGTCCCTCAGAAAGACTTGGTGTAATATTCCACAAAGCAACGCAAATTCCTTCTTAAATATGGAAAAACTCCTGCTAAAAATCAAATAATTTTTTAATTCCTGACAGTTTCGACAGATATCGCCGCGATCAATTCTATTTCGACAAGAACATCCTTCGGCAGCCGCGCCACTTCAACGGTCGAACGGGCCGGAGTGTGCGTTCCGAAGTACGAAGCGTACACTTCGTTGAACTCCGCGAATTGATTCATGTCCTTCAGAAACACGGTCGTTTTGATCACATTCCGGAGATCGGCGCCCTCGGCGGCTAGAACCGCTTTCAAGTTGGTCAGCACCTGGTGGGTCTGCTCTTGAATGGTTCCGACGACGAGCTCGCCCGCGGGAGTGAGCGGAATTTGACCCGACGTATACAGCAGGTTGCCCGTCCGAACCGCTTGCGCGTAAGGGCCGATTGCCGCTGGAGCTTCGGATGTGGAGACGATTTTCAAAGTCATGATCTCATCCTCCTAGAAAAAAGTTGCCCGGTTGGACTTTGATTTGCCGAGTCTTCAGATCTACCTCGGACAGACTCGCCAACGATACGTAGTCATGCAGCAGCCGTTCCTCGCTGTCGACCTCTCCGGATTCCACGAATACGCCGACTCCGGCGACGACCGCGCGGAATTCGAACAGCAGATCGACCATGCCCTGGATCGTTCCGCCCGCTTTCATGAAGTCGTCTATAATGAGAACCCTGGATTCTTCCTTAAGCGCCCGGCGCGCCAGCGACATCGTCTGAATGCGCTTCGTCGAGCCCGAGACGTAGTTGATGCTGACCGCGGAGCCTTCCGTCACCTTATGATCCCGCCGCACGATAACGACGGGCAGATTCAGGTACTGCGCGGTGGCATGAGCCAGCGGAATCCCCTTCGTCTCGACGGTCATAATCACGTCGATATTCCGGTCCGCGAACGCCGTCGCGAACATGCGGCCTACCTCTTGCATCATCGCCGGTTGACCCAGCAAATCGGTCATATACAAATAACCGCCCGGCAGCAGCCGATCCGGCTGTTCGAGCTCGCGGCAGATCGATCCGATTCTCTCGAGCGCTTGGTCCTTGCGGCACTTCGGCACAAACCGGACGCCGCCGGCCGCGCCGGCCAACGTGTTCAGTTCCCCGATTCCTTCGTCCTCGAACACTTCTTTGATGATGGCCAGATCCTCGCTGATCGAGGATTTAGCCGACTGATACCGTTCGGCGAATGCTGTCAGGGAAATTAACGTATGGGGACGGGCCAATAAATACTGCGTCATCTCTACGAGCCTGGCGCTGCGTTTCAATTTCTTCACGTTCCCCTCTCCCGTCCAGATCCGAATATTTTACCAGTATCATAACACCTTTATACGGTTTTGTTCAACAGAAACGAGAGATGGAGCCTAACGGTCTCTCACTATGTCAACATTCTTACCACATATACCTCTTTACAGAACCCGCGCAGCGCATTATAGACACGTGCGACCTTCACTTCCTTGGACACGAGACCGAAGACGGTCGGCCCGCTTCCGGACATGAGCACCCCGTCGGCTCCCGATTTGACCATGCAGTCCTTGATCTGCCTGACCTCCGGATAACGATTCAGCGTGACGTTCTCCAGCACGTTGCCCAGCGAGGCGCACATATCCTGGAACGACTGCCGCGACAGAGCGTCCAGCATGCGCGGAATCGAAGGATGCTCCTTCACCTCGTTCACGCGGAACTTGCCGTACACGTCGGCCGTGGACACGTTGATCGGAGGCTTCGCCAGAATGACCCAGCATTGTGGAGGGGGAGACACCGTCTCCAGCTTCTCTCCTCTTCCTCTGGCCAGCGCGGTGCCTCCGCGAATGCAGAAGGGGACGTCCGAGCCGAGCTCGGCGCCCAGCTCCTCCAGCTCCTCTGTCGGCAGCTCCAGATTCCACAGCCGGTTCAGCCCTTTCAGCGTCGCCGCCGCGTCGCTGCTGCCGCCCGCCAGCCCGGCCGCCACCGGAATCTGCTTGTCCAGATGAATGTATACGCCGCGCCTGACCCCGTACCGCTCCTTGATCAGCCTCGCCGCCTGGAAGGCCAGGTTCTTCTCGTCGAGGGGAATAAACCCCGCCTGGCTCGACAGCACGATCTGATCGCGGGGAAGCTCCTCCATCTCCAGACGATCGGCCAGATCGACCATCGTCATGATCATCTCCACTTCGTGGAAGCCGTCTTCCCGCTTGCGCAGCACGTCCAGCACGAGGTTGATTTTGGCCGGCGCTTTCTCATAAATTTTAGACAACGTTCTTCACCAACTTCCGGACGATACCTGTATGTAGGCTTGCTCCCAACCACGAAAACTTTTACATCATTATAACAAAGGATGCCCGCAAATGCGAAAAGAGGTCGAATTCTCGCGACCCGCGGGAATCCGCCCTCTTGGTTCCGATCCGCCGTCAGGATCTCGGCGCTCTGGACGCCGCCTGCTCGGCGATCTGAATGGCGCGTTTCACCATATTGCCGGCGTCCTTCGTGCTGATGCCGCCCCATCCTTCTCGCTGAACCTTGTCGTAGATGCCCAGGTCCTTCGCCAACTCCGCTTTGAACTGCTCCGACATGACGCTTCTTCTTCTGCTCATCGTACGCCTCCTGCTCTCGATGTCTTGGGACGTTCACGATTAGAATGCCTCGTATGTTCCGCAGGCATGCAAAACGGGCAGCACGGCGCCTTCGGATCGGCGCGGTGCTGCCCGTACTATTCAACCGTCTAATGCGACAAATAATTGATGCGAACCTGACCGTCGTCATTGCACAGCATCACTTCAACGGATTCGGTCAAAATATCGGCGTAGCTGTACGACACCCGCTTGAACGTGTGCTGCTCCTGGTCCAGCTTGACAATGAAAACCGATGGGTAGATTTCTTCCAGAACCCCCGTGCGTTCGATGGTTTTGCGTCGTCCACCGTTGGCGCGGAGCATGATTTTGGAACCGACGTGAGGCTCCAGGCTTCGCTTGATATCGAGAAGCGTGTTTTTAGCCATGATCCACTACCACCTCTTTCCCTGTAAATTATATCTAAAAACAGGGGAGGTGTCAAATGAATCAAAATATTATATCAACGATGCGGATTTACTGTCAACGGTCATTTTCCTTGAGATTATCCGGTTTTTTTAAAAGATCCTTAATTTTCGTCACAAAATGTTCACATTTTGTTCAGAATTGGCTGCTTTCAAATTCGGGACGCCTATCCGGTAACGCCCCATCGTCTCGATGCCCCCTACGCCCTGCCTGCCGCTGATCGTATGCGCGATGACGTCCGTAATATTGATCGTGTCGCGGAACGGCGTGAACGCCGCGCGTACGGCCACATAGACGGGGTCGAGCGCATGGATCATGATGCGGCCGGGAGAGCTGGCGAAATTCGCTCCCGCCTGAAGCAGCGCCTCGAAGTGGGATTGGCATGCGCCCGCGACGACGACCAGAGAGTCCCGACTGCGCTCGTAATCCCTGGCGACGTTCACGGCGTGCACGAAGTTCAAGGAGTTCTTGTAGCTGCTGAGCTGCTGCAGGTCCTGTCGCTGCTTCAGGACGCCGTCATGGCCTGTGATGACGACGATATCCGGATGGACTTGGGGAAGCATGCGCAGCAGCATGTGCGGCATCTGCGATTCATGGCAATGAACGCCTTCCGCGGGCACCTTCAGCTGCGCGTATACCTGCATGCTCTTCTTAAGATAATTCGGGTCGCCGTCCAGATGAAGCACTTTGCCCGGCATTTCGAAGAACGGCTGTCTCCGGTCGTCCAGCGCTCCCATAAATCCGATGCGGCCGAACTGGCGGCTTCGTTCCTCGCTGATCTTGCGCAGCGATTCGTTCGCTTTAATACGCGCTTGGCGCGTCCCTCCGAGCTCGTCCGGGTTTCGTACCGTTTGAAGATCCTCGATCGGCGCATCCGCCAGCAAGCGATAATCCGTCCCTCTGAGCACGGCTTGCTGAGCGGCGAACGCCGCGACCCGGAACAACACGTCTCCGCCATAGGATTTCCGTACGACTAGATCCCCCTGCTTCATGGGCCACTCACCTCTCCGTCTATCCTATGGAGTCATGAGACGATGGGTGCGCGTCCGGGGGAACGGGATTCGCGCCGACGGGACGTTTTTATCCGAGCATGCCGCTGCGGGTCAGCGCTTCGCACACGGAGGCGAACTCCTCCAGAGACAGCGTCTCCGCACGCCGCTCCGGCTGAATGCCGATCCCCCGAAGCAGATCTCCCAGCTCGGCTTTGCGGTCCTTGCCCGAGAAGGCGGACAGATTGTTCGCCAACGTCTTGCGCCGCTGCGCGAACGAAGTCTGAACGACGCGGAAGAACTTCTCCTCGTCCGCAACGCGAACGGCAGGCTCCGGGCGGCGCTTCAGCTTGATGACCGCCGAGTCCACGTTCGGCTCGGGGATGAATGCCTTGCCTGGCACAACGCAGACCAGCTCGGGCTCGCAATAGTATTGGACGGCGATGCTCAAGCTGCCGTAATCCTTGCCTCCCGGCTTGGCGGACATTCTTAAGGCGACTTCCTTCTGCACCATGACGACGATGTTCTCGATCGGCAGCTTGTCCTCCAGCAGCTTCATGATAATCGGCGTCGTCACGTAATACGGAAGGTTGGCGACGACGCTGACGCCGGCCAGACCCGCGAATTGCTCCTGCCAGAGCGCGTGCAAGTTGGTCTTCAGAATATCGCTCTGGACGATGCTCACGTGCTCGTAAGGAGCCATGACGTCCTTCAGGATCGGAATGAGACGCCGGTCGATCTCCACCGCGGCGACCTTGCCCGCGGCCTTGGCCAGCCTCTCCGTCAGCGAGCCGATTCCCGGGCCGACCTCCAGCGCTCCGCGGGTTCCGTCCAATTCCGCCGCGGCGATGATCCGGTCGAGCACATTCCCGTCGATCAGGAAGTTCTGCCCGAGGCTCTTCTTGAATGTAAACCCGTGCTTGCGAATAATTTCGCGCGTCCGGTTCGATGTGGCGATGTCGTGCATGCTGATTATCGTCCTTCCCGCTCCAACTGTTCCAGCGCCGTCTGAAACTCGGCTTTCGTAATCCGGAACATGAGACATCTCTTGTAAAATTGTTTGCCGTTCGCGTAGCCGATGCCCAGAATCTCTCCCATCCGCTCCCTGCGACTTGCGGACGCGGCATGAACGATGAGTCCGGCTTCGAGCAAGTCGTTCCATTCGATCTCCGCAGGCTCGTCCGTATCCGTCTCCGGCCCGCGAACCCGGTCCAACGCGCGGCGGATCGCCTCATCGGACGCATGCTCCACGCCGATGCCCCTGCGCCCCCGCGCCTCGTCCTTCGTCAGGAAGGCATGCTTGCACCCCGGCACGCGCTCGGAGACGATCTTGCGGATGCGTTCCCCCGGAGAGTCCGGATCGGTCAGCACGATCACCCCTCTGCGGGCTTGCGCAAGCTCGATCCGCACGAGCACGTCTTCCCCGATCGCCGAGCCTCCGGTCTCGATCGTGTCGGCGCCTACGGCCCGCTTAACCGCCGTCGTATCGTCCTTGCCCTCCACGACAATCATTTCTCGAATCATTCGTTTTCATTCCGCCTTTACTCCGCGCATTCCTTCAAGCGTATACGAGATCTCGGAAGAGGGCAAGTCCGGATGGCCGGCCCTCTCCATCCCGCGCAACGCAAAAATCGGGAAGAAACCCCAAGGGGCTCTTCCCGACGTATAGCTCTATTGCATCGCAGCCGACCGGCGCGACTAATCCGAGGACGGTTTGACCGGCCCGATCACGTATACCGTATACCCGCGCTTCAATCCGAACTTGTTGGCATACGATTCGCTGTCGTAATAGATATCGATCTTCTTGCCCTTGACGGCGCTGCCCGTATCTTCCGCCCGGCGGAAGCCGATTCCTTCGATATAGACCCACCAGCCCAGAGGAATGACTCTCGGGTCGACGGCGATCGTACGGCCTTCCTTCACGGTCGTTCCCGAACGGGTAACTCCGTAGCCTTCGTCCCCCTTGCTCTTGCCCGTGGAGGCGAAGTCCGCGGAATACGCGGTCAACGTTACGTTGCTCAGCATCCGTTTCACTTTGACGCTCTTGCCGTTCAGCTTGACGACCTTCGCTTCCGCGGCTGTCGGCGGTCCGTTGTACGACGCCAGAGCCACTTCGGCCTTCTTCTTCGTTCCGATCGCGACGACCTGCTGCACGGCCGGCTTGGCGATCGTCTTCTCGATCATTTCCTGGCTGATCAGCTTGCCGTCCTCGTACACCTTCTCGGTTTTGTAGACGACTACGCCTTTTTGACCTTCGGTAACGACCTTCGTCTTGCCTTCTTCAAGCTCCGCGCTCTTCTGCTCCACAACCTTGAAGGCGATCGGGCGCTGGGTCTCTGTAACCTCTTTGCGCACGCGGACGACCGACACGGTCATTCCTTCCCGCAAGGGACTGCCAAGCTCCGGAACGACGCGGTCGTGCTCGGCCAGCTTGATGTTTAACGACTCAATGACTCCCCTAACCGTATCTTCGCTCGAATAAGCGACTTGCTGTTTGCCATCCGCTTTGATCATGACGCCTACCGCCCGGTCAATGACGAGCCGGCTTCCCTCTTTCAAGAGATCCGTGGCCGCCAAGGAGAGATGGTCGTTAGGTCCGATATAGATGTCCTGTTCTTCAAGCAATCCGAGCACGTTCGACGTTTTCGTGGAAATCACCTTCGAAACGCCGTTGTCGATAATCGTGATGCTCTTGGTCGCCGCCTTCTGCAGCAACGATACGAACATGACGGTGATGGCAAAAACGAGAATTGCGGCCAATAGCGCTGCACGCAAATGCTCATGCTTCCAACGCAGTGCGAAAAGCTTGCCGGTCGGTCGTGGATCATGGGTTTCCTGTACAGGAATTGCGCCCATATCTCGTTCCTCCTTCATAGCCCCGCCGTCGACTGTAATGCATGAATATTGTCAGACGCGACTAATCCAAAATGGTTAACGACTCTTGGCGATCGGACTCGAAATTTTCGCGGATTTCAGCCGGATCGATCAAGCGCCGCCTTCCCCAGTTCAGAATACTCACATGAGAGCATGTTACCCCAGGCAGTTGTGCTGGCAACACAAAAAGCCATCGAGACAGAGGATCTGTTCGTGGCTTCCGCATGATTGGAATTAAGCTAAGTAAAGTAGCGGCACGAGGGTGACCTCTCTCTATCACGCTTGCGGGGTTAGCTGTCGGATTCGGGCAAAGAGAGTCGCCCTAACGGCTGCATGCCCGACGCGTCACTCAGATAGAGCCGCCGTCCCGGCACTTGCCGTATTCACCCCAAGATTGCTCGGACCGCATTGGACGCTCACATCATGATCGTCGCCGCGTTGGGTCCCCCACTCTCCCGTTCGGGAGATTAAGCGCACTGGAAAAGGAATGTCATATTCAAACTTTCTGATGAAGATCATAACCTCTGCGCGATAACGGTGTAAAGACGACCGATTGGACGAATTTGCCCATTTTTAAGGAAAAACGATCGGAACCTGCGCGATAATCGCAACAAAAGTCAGTTTTTTCTTCGAAGTAGTCCGTTTTTCTTCCGTTTCTTCCGTTTATCTCGTTATCCCAAAACAGCGGCAGGCATTTTCGCTTGTAATTTCTGCAAGTTCCTCCAAAGAAATGCCTTTAATCTCTGCCGCCGTCTCAGCGACCAGACGCACGTAAGCGGACTCATTTCTCTTCCCTCGATGGGGGTGAGGCGTCAAATATGGAGCATCGGTTTCGATCAGCAAACGATCCATCGGAACCCTCTCCAACACCTCTTTCGGAACGCGAGCGTTCTTGAAAGTGACCGGTCCGCCGAAGGAAATATGGAAATTCATATCCAGGCACATTTTGGCCGTCTCCCAGCTTCCGGAGAAGCAGTGCATAATCCCTCCGACCTCCGCAGCCTTCTCTTCTTTCAGCAATTTTACAATATCCTCGTGCGCATCCCGATTGTGAATGACGATCGGCTTGCCAATCCGTCGAGCCAACCGAATCTGTTCCCGGAACACCGTGTGCTGAACGTCCTTCGGCGAAGTGTCCCAGTAATAATCAAGCCCGATCTCGCCGATCGCGACGACTTTCGGATGGGTGGTGCACAGCCGTTCGATCCAGGCCAGATCTTCTTCCAGCTTCATGTCGATCGCATCGGTCGGATGCCAGCCTACAACGGCGTAAATAAACGAATATTTCTCCGCCAGCTCGAGCGTCGTCGGGATCGTTTCCCGATTAAATCCGATGTTGACGATTGTGTCCACGCCGGCTTCCAGCGCGCGTTGAATCATTTCTTCTCGATCGTTGTCGAACTTGCGTGAATCGAGGTGGGCATGGGTGTCGATAAGCATGTCGATTCGTATCCTCTTTTCTTCTATTATATAGACAATCTGGCGCGCGTTTCGGAACTGAGCAGATGAGCGTGTGGCAATAGCCGCTCCTCTGGGTAATAGATGTAATAGTTGCCCCGGTGCAAGCCCGCAATGGAGCGAATAATATCGGATTGGACCGAGATTTCCGTCAGCTGGTCGCGCTTGTCCAGCAGCAGGATCGGAGGCTTCTCTTTGCCGTCCGGAAGCGCTCCCGGCTTGTAGACGTCATAGGGGGAATCTTCGGGGGTATCGACTTCCATATGATAGGAAGGATCGAGACCGATGCTCCGCCACTGGCTGCGGACGTCTTCGAGCCATTCCCTGTATTCTCCGGTCAGCGGAGCGTACTTGTACAGCTGACGGTTCAGGAAGCGCCGGCACAGATCCGACAGCAATTCGTCCCTCTCTTCCGACCACTGGCCGAACGCCGTCTGCACCATCGCTTCGTCGAGCTTCATATATTGTTCCAGCGTAACGGAGCGCGACAGCAATGACCGAATCGGAGCCAGCATAAAAGAGAACTCGTATCCCGACGACAGGAGCTCGCTCGCCCTGCGGAAAATTTGTCTCAGCAGAATTTCGGAGCTGCGGGTGACGGGATGGAAGTAAACCTGCCAATACATCTGGTACCTGGACATCAAGTAGTCCTCGACGGCATGCATCCCGCTGTCCTTCACGACGATTTTTCCCTGGAACGGACGCAGCATGCGCAGAATACGGTCCAGATCGAACGTGCCGTAGTTCACTCCGGTAAAATAAGCGTCCCGCAGCAGATAGTCCATCCGGTCCGCATCCAGCTGACTCGATACGAGACTGACGACGATCGGCTTCTCGTACTTCTTGCGGATGACCGCGGCGACTTTGTTCGGGAATTCGGGGTCGACCTCGCGCAGCACGCGGTTGATCTCCGTGTCTCCCAAGACGACGTTGCAGGTCCATTCTTCATGATCCGTACCGAATATTTGCTCCAAAGAGTGGGAGAACGGACCATGTCCGACATCATGCAACAAAGAAGCACAAAGACTGAGTAATTTTTCCTCTTGCGGCCAGTCGCCGTATCCATTACGCTCAAACTGAGAAATTACTTTTCTTGTAATTTCATATACACCCAGCGAATGGGAAAATCGACTGTGCTCCGCCCCATGAAACGTAAGATAGGAGGTGCCTAGTTGGCGGATTCTTCGGAGTCGCTGGAACTCCGGCGTATTGATGAGCTTCCAGACGGTCAGATCCTGCACGTAGATGGAATGATGCACAGGGTCCTTGAAAACCTTCTCCTCATGTAATTTCGTCAACATGGACATCACCTCATATTTGTCAGCTTTCGACAAAGTGTTTGTCAAAAAATCGATTAAAGTCGAATTTTGTCGAATATCGTTTCCCTTTAATTTTCTCTACGCCTAATTCCGCTGTTTTTGAGAGATCGCCATAACTGAGAGGATTCTCAGACTTTATTTCAGGATTTTAAGCAATTCCTCAGTGCTTTCAGGTTGACTTTTTTGGGAATGGTTGGTACGATAGAGTACGGAAAACAGAGAACTTTGTCGAAAACTGGCGATAACGGACATACTTAGATTTACGCGTTCGTTTTGTACTTATTTAATATTACGAGAGGGGTATTACCAAATGATGAAATCTACCGGTATCGTACGTAAAGTCGATGAATTGGGACGGGTGGTTATTCCGATCGAGCTGCGCCGCACGCTTGGCATCGGAGAGAAAGATGCACTGGAAATTTACGTGGACGGCGAGCGCATCATGCTTAAAAAGTATGAGCCGGCGTGCATCTTCTGCGGCAACGCGGAGAACGTCACCTACTTCAAAGGAAAAATTGTTTGCAGAGAATGTTTGAAGGATTTACCTTCCCCTGTGACAAATTAGAGAAAATAGTTTATAATAAAATTTGTATTCTAATAATTGTTAATTCCAACCTTTTTATACTCCTTGCCCCCTCCCGATGTCGATCTCGGGAGGGAATTTTTTTTGCCTCGGGCGGACTACCCGTCCCCGTTCTCCTCGAGCAGCGCCCGATAGACGTCCCGCTTCGATATTCCCCGATCCGCCGCCGCCGATTTCATCGCATCCTTGCGGGCTTGTCCGGCCGTCTCGTAATGCGCGACATGCTGCGCGAACGATACGGAGGTCCACCAGGCGCCCGCTTGGTCGGCGCCGAGCGCCTCCCGATTTCCGTTGTCCGAACGCGTTCCTTCTATTAATATACAACATTCTCCGAGCGGAGCGTTCTGCTCCACATGCGCCAGACACGCCTCGACCGTTCCTCTGACGACCTCTTCGTGTTTCTTCGTCAACTCGCGAACGATGGCCATTTTTCGATTGCTCCATCTCTCGCCGATCGCCGCTACGGTTTTCTTCAGCCGATGAGGAGACTCGTATAAGATTAGCGTTCCACTCTCGCCTTCCAAACCTTCAAGCAGCTTGTGCACACCTTTGCGATCGCGCGGCGGAAAACCGACGAACAGAAAGCGATCGGTCGGCAGGCCGGAGATGATCAGCGCCGATAATGCGGCGTTCGCGCCCGGAATCGGCACGACGGGTATTCCAACAGCGGCGGCATCCCTCGCCAGATCCGCTCCGGGGTCGGAGATGGCGGGGATTCCAGCGTCGCTGACAAGCGCAACGTGCTGTCCCTCCAGAAGCAGCCGAATCAATTCGGGGCCGCTGGCTTCCCGGTTATGCTCATGGTAGCTGACCAGTCGATTCTGAATGTCGAAGTGCGTCAGCAGCTTGCGCGTCTGCCTCGTGTCCTCGGCGGCGATCAATTGTACCTCCTTGAGCGTGCGAATCGCGCGAAACGTCATGTCTTCCAGATTGCCGATCGGCGTCGCTACCAGATAGAGCGTTCCCGGCTTCTCGCGCGCGGCGAAGCTTTTTTGAACCGTTGCCGTCTCCGAGGAGACTGGGCTCGTTGCCGGACTTTCTCCGCGCTTGTCCTTTGTTTTGTTCACGACCGTTTCTCCTCCCCCTCCCGATTTCTTTTGACCGCCGGCGTGCGTCCGTTCGTTCGCTTGAAGTCGGGCAGCTCCGCCGCTTGACCGTAAAATACGGCCAACAGCTCCTGCGTATACTCCCCGTCCTCTTCGTAGACGATCAGCGGCGGCAGCAGACGGACTTCGGGCCTTCCGTCGCGCGTTCCTTCTATTAATATCATATTCGCCTCCGCATCCTTGCGGGGGTGTACGAAACGAATTCTCTTCGGCTCGATCCGGTAACGGCGCATCAGGTCGATAATATCGGCCATCCGGCTCGGACGGTGGACCATCGCGACTTTTCCCCCGGCCTTTACACTCCTGGCGCACGCCGCGACGACGTCCTCCAGCTTGCATCCGATCTCGTGCCGGGCCATTGCCTGATGAATATTTTCTTTGCGGTCTCCGCTGGCCACCGGCAAATACGGCGGATTCACCGTGACCGCATCGTACAGTTCGCCCTCCGGCTTCCACTCGCGCAGATCGCCTTCTATAATATGTATCCGATCGTTCAAGCGATTAAACCTCACGCTCCTGCTCGCCATGTCTGCAAGGCGGGGCTGGATCTCGACGCCGTCGATCGTCGCAGCCGTCCTCGTCGTCAGCAGCATCGGAATAACGCCGTTCCCCGTGCACAGATCAAGTATGCGCCCCCTCGGAGGCACTCCGGCGAATCTGGCAAGCAGCACCGCATCGAGCGAGAAGCTGAACACTTCGGAGCTTTGGATGATTTTCAGATGATGAGTCAATAGATCGTCAAGCCGTTCCCCGGACTGCAGGATGAGCTCCTCTTCCGCGCTCACGCTTCGCACCTTCCTCTTCTAAGAGCTTACGCCACTTAGCTTACTCGATTCGGGGCTTGATCGCAAACCTTGCCTATCCGAAGCGGACTGAGTTAGACCGCTGCCCATCCGGAGCAAGGGAAATCGGGGGAAAAAAGTATACAGACAGCGATTCATCAGGTAACATTCGAAGAAAAAGCATTCCCGGCAAGCAGGAACAGACACGAAGGTTGGGACGCAGATGTTTAAGAAGGACAGGTACAAGCTGGTCGGCTTTTTGCTGCTTTTTCTGCTGGCTATTACAGCCGTTCGTATAGGCTGGTTAGCCTTCTCTCAGACGTTGAACGATGCGCATGCGCCCAAGATCCAGCAGGGCGTGCTTGACTTGCGCGGTTATTCGTTCTCCCCTCGGCAAACCTTCCGGCTGGACGGACAGTGGATGCCGGTTCCCGATCAACTGTCGGAAAATACGGCGCTTGGCTACAGGGCCTACCGGCTGACCTTGCTGCTGGATGCGGATAAGCCGCCGCAGCCTCTGGCCTTGCGCGTTGAGAAGTCGATCCAGGCATCCGCGGTATACGTAAACGGCGAACGGTTGGCGCAGTCCGATCAGAGAATCGGGAAACAGGAGTATGTTCTGGCGCGCTCCGTTCCGTACACGGTATTTATTGAACCCGCGGGCGACCATATGGACTTATGGATTCAGATGGCGGACGGCAAGCAGGTCGGAATGCTCCAGGAAATTCGTCTCGGTACGGCGGAGGCCATAGCGTTGAGATCGCAGATCGTAGTCGGCTCCCAGATGCTGCTGGTCATCGTCATGCTGGTTCACAGCCTGTATGCGATCATTTTGGGCCTGATGGACAGACGCAACCGCGCATTGATCTATTTTTTCCTGATGATGATACTGGCGACGTTCAGTGTGCTGGTCGATGACGACAAGCTGCTGTTCGTGTGGGTGGATGTCAACCCGGAGTGGGAATCCCGGATTTTCTTTTTCGTTTACAGTGCCGGCATGCTGATCATTCCCGTTTTGCTGCAGCAACTGTTTCCCCGCCATCTGCACCGCGGCAGGATCAAAATCTATGCGGCCGTAAACGGTCCGTGCGTACTGCTGTTAAGCGCGCTTCCGGCTTCCCTGCATTTCATATGGCCCGTATTCACGTATCCGTTTCTGATATGGACGGCGATTCTGGCCGGTACCGTATTGCGGCGGTCAGTGCGCGAGGACAAGGATGTCGGCTTTTTGCTGGCAGCTTTCTTAGGCGTGAGCATAAATATTGGCTGGTCGCTTTCGCATTATCGATTGCGCTTTGAGATGCTGCATTACCCGGTTGATTTTCTGCTGGCGATTATCTTGTTCTCGGCATTTTGGTTCAGGCGTTATTTTCGAACGACGGCGAAAGCCGAGCAATTTGCGGCAAAACTTCAAGCGGAGGAAAAGAACAAGGACGAATTTCTGATCCATACGTCGCACGAGCTGCGCAATCCGCTGCACGGCATGATGAATATCGTGCAGTTGCTGCTTGGCGATCGGGACCGTCCGCTGCACGACGAACATCGGCGTTATCTGGACGTGCTCCAGCATGTCGGCAGCCGCTTGTCGTCTATGCTGGACGACTTGCTGGACATCACGCGTCTGAAAGCCAACACCATAACGCTGCAGCGAGAACCGGTTCGTCTGGAGGCCGTTGCGGCAGGAGTGCTGGACATGGCTCGATTGATGCTGGACGGCAAGCCGGTACAGCTGCGCAGCGACATCCCGACAGACCTGCCGCCGGCCTATGCGGATGAAAATCGCGTCGTTCAGATCGTGTTCAATCTGGTTCATAATGCGATCAAATTTACCGATAACGGAACGATTACGGTGCGTGCCTGCAAGGAGGAAGATTGGATACGGGTCGAGGTGGCGGATACCGGTATCGGCATTCCGGAATCGAAGCTGAACACGATTTTTGATCCGTATCCGCAAGCGGACGGAGACCGGGACAGAGCGGGCAAGGGCGTCGGCATCGGTCTGGGCATCTGCCGCCAGCTCACGGAATTGCATGGCGGCAAGCTGACGGTGCGTTCGACGCCAGGCAGCGGCTCGGTGTTCGCGTTCACCCTGCCTGCGGCGACGGAGGAGCGGATGGCTCTTGCCTCGCCCGTACCGCCGGTTGTCGACGCGGAACCGGAATACGCAAATATGCGGCAGGAATGGCTGCAGTCCTGGCGGCAAACCGCAGCCGCGACTGAAGCTGCTGAGACCAAGGCTGCGTCTGGGGTGCAGGAGCCGCGAGCGGAAGATCGGCTGGCCAGCCTTCTGCTCGTGGACGATGACAGCGTCAATCTGGCTATTCTGCGAGATATTCTGACAGCGGAGCGTTATAAGGTCATTACGGCGACGGGAGCGGAGCAAGCACTGGCCGTCCTGGAGGAGCAGCCGGTCGATCTCGTGATATCGGACATTATGATGCCCGGCGTATCCGGCTACACGCTGGTTCGTCGATTGCGCGAACGTTTCCCGTTGCTGGATTTGCCCATCGTTCTACTGACGGCCAGAGGCAGCGCCGAGGATATCGTCGCGGGATTCCAAGCGGGAGCCAACGATTTTATCCGCAAGCCCGTAGACGCTTGGGTGCTCAAGGCGCGGGTCCGCGTACTGACGGAGCTGAAGCTTTCCTTCGAGGAGCGTCTGCGCCTGGAAGGGGCGTGGCTGCAGTCGCAAATTCAGCCTCATTTCGTATTCAATACGCTGAATTCCATCGCCGCGCTCGGAGCGTTCGAGTTTGACAAGATGCGGGCTCTGCTGGAGGAGTTCAGCCACTATTTGCGTCTTAGCTTCGACTTCCAGAACGCGGAGCCGGTCGTATCGCTGGAGCGCGAGCTGGCCCTGGTCCGGTCCTATCTGTATATCGAGCAAGAGAGATACGGCAGCCGTCTGCAGACGATTTGGGAACTGGACGAACAGTCGCGCTTCGATCTGCCGCCGCTCTCGATACAGCCGCTGGTCGAAAATGCAATCAAGCACGGCTTGATGTGCACCGTCGCGGGCGGAACGGTAGTTATACGAATTCGCGCGCATGCTGCGCATTACGAGGTGGCGGTGGCAGACGACGGCAAGGGCATAACGGCCGAGAAGCTCCCGCTGCTGCTCAGCCAGATGGGGCCGGTGCAGCCCGGCTCGGGAGTCGGTCTGCGCAACATCGATCGCAGGCTCAAGCAGCTTTACGGTCAGGGACTGCGGATAGAAAGCGAACCGGGGCAGGGAACCACCGTGACGTTCCATATTCCTAAGTCTCGATAGGCTTGCGCGCAGGATGAATATTAATGCTGCCGGGACCGGTATTCCCCCGGCGTCAAGCCGCAATATTTTTTGAAGATACTGAAGAAATGCCGCACGTTCTCGTAGCCGACCTTCTCCGCGATCTGATGGAAGGACATCTCTTGTTTGTTCGCCATCAGTTGCTTGGCTTTCTGAATCCGATACAGGTGTACGTAGTGGATAAACGTGATCCCCGTCTCCTTCCGGAACAGGGAGCTGATATAGTTCGGATGCAGGTAGACATGCTCGGCAATCTGATCCAAGGACAGCTCCAGCGCGTAATTTTTGTGAATATATTGAATAATTTTCTCCACGTTTCGCGACAATGGGCTGCTGTTCTCAAGCCGGACGAACGCCGCATCCTTCTCCCCTGCGGACGGACGCGTCGAAGCCGTGCCCATGATCTCTATCGAAACGTTGGCCAGGACATCGTACAGCTCGACCTTGTTGATCGGCTTCAGCAAGTAATCGATGACCTGGCAGCGAATCGCTTTCCTCAAATACTCCGTATGGTCAAAGCCCGTCAGCAGAATGAAGCGGTTGCACAATTCACGGTTTTTAGCTTCGGCAATCAGCTCGAGCCCGTTCATCTCCGGCATTTGAATGTCGGTAATGACCAGATCCGGCTTATAGTCCCGCATTTTCTCCAGCGCCTCGACACCGTCGTACGCGCAGACGATTTCCGAGCAAGGGGTACTGCCTTTTTCAATAATATTGATGAGTCCTTTATGGATAATCGGTTCGTCATCCACGATCATCAGGTTCAGCATCCTTTCACTCCTAATCTCAGAATGTAGGTCGTACCCAGCCCGACGGCGCTGTCGATTTCCAGGCCGGAACGCTCTCCGTAAAATGCCTTTATTCTCTCGCTTACGTTATAGAGTCCAAGTCCCGAGTCTTCGGTCTGCAATACCCCGCGATCGACTTTGTTATCCAGCACGTCCCGAATGATCTTGAGTCTCTCTTCGGGAATCCCCGCTCCGTTGTCCGAGATTTCGATGCGAATCCATTCGTCTTCCCGGTCTACCGTGATGCGGATCTCGCCTTTGCCCCTCCTCTTCGCTATACCGTGGTTGATGCAGTTTTCCAGCAGGGGCTGCAGAATAAATCTGGGGCAGCGCATGTCGCCGATCTCCGTGCGAACTTGAATGTCGTATTGCAGCAGATCCATCATGCGCGGCTTATGAACGTCCAGATAGTGCGTCACGTTAGCCAGTTCCTTCTTAAGCGTCGACTCATTCTCCTGCGAAGACAGACTGTAACGCAGCAGCTTGCCCAAGGAATAGATCGCGTCCACGACCTCGTTATCGTCGTTGATCTCCGCCAGCATACGAATGGATTCCAATGTGTTATAGAGAAAATGGGGCTTCACTTGCGCCTGAAGCACCAGGTAGTCGGCCTCTTTTTTCATCAATTCCGCTTTGTGAACGGTATTGAGCAGTTCGTCGATTCTATGGATCAAGGAGTTGTAGGAGAGAATCAGAAAGCCGATCTCGTCCTTGTTGCCCTTATCCTCGAACGGTGCCAGGTTGTTCTCGTTCACCCTTCGCATATGTTTCGTCAAGTTCAAAATCCGCCTGGTCAGTAGCGAAGCGATCGCATAATAGACGGCCGAGAGCAGCAGGAGCAAGCCTCCCATAATCCAGGCCAGATTTTTCGTCTGCTTCGACAGATCCGAGAACAATTCATCCGTAGAGGACATAAAATAAAACATCAACTGCAAATCCGGAATGGCGATCGCATTCACCAGAATACCCCGCTCGCTCCATATCGTCTGCTCCGTCCCCGCCCGATCCCGGATTTTTTCCGAAATCCAACGGTAGGCCTCGTCATCAAGATTTTCGCCCCGCTTTTCGTATACGCTTTCATTTTCCCTTAAGACGATCGCTCCCATGCCGTCGCCGCTAACGACAGCCTCCAGAAAATCGCCGATAATGCGGTCGTTGGCCCGTATTTCTAGAACACCCAGACGATCCGCGTAATTTTCGTTGTAGAGATTTTGATAAAACACCAATTCCGGAAGGCCCGACGAATCCGACGATTGCGTCATCCACCGCTTCTGATTGATCTTCAGCGCCTGGGAAACGTCTCTTGCCGCCTGGGACTCCTCCTCCCGAATGTCGCTGATCTCCTTATCGACGGCCATTGCGGCGGGTTTTGTCTTGTACAGCCGAACGGATTTGATCAACGGATTGGAATTGTTGGCGAACGTAAAGATCGGCCGGATGTCCTTCAGAAAATAATAGACATAGTCTCCGGGCGTCTGATAAAGCCCTTTCAAATATTCTAACATCTGAGAATTGTGCTGAAACAGGGAATGGATGGATTCCACCTGGGTCAAGCTGACCTTCAAGCTGTTCGAAGCCTGAACGATCAATTGCTGCTTGGCCTGGGAGAAATCGTTAACGACGTTCGAATTGAACTGATGATACAAATACGCGCCCGACAGGACGACAGGCAGCAGCACAAGCAGCACATAGCCGAATATCATCTTATGAACAATTCTGACGCTCTTCAAGTGTCGAATCAAAACGAACTCATCGCTCCCCGGTGTAAAATGACAATTCGGGTAAGACTCCGAAGAATCTTACCCTGTGTGTCCTAAGCTCATCAATTCCTATTATTTCATGAGTGCTTTGGCTTCATTATACTCTTTGGTCGCCCATTCTTCCAAACGTTCGATTCCGATGTTCTTCGTTTTGTCCAGCATCGCTTTGAACGCGGCTTTGGCATCTTCCTCCGATTTAGCCAAATAAATTTTCATCTCTTCGTTCTTGATCATGTTGTCGATATTGACCTGAATGACCTGCTCTTCCGAGTCAGCGGAAGGCACGACTTTACCGAACAGAGAGTCGACTTCCGTCACTTTCTTCAACTCCATCATAACCTCGGTCGAAGCGGAATCAGGAACGTACCGCTGCAGACTGGAGGTTTCGCCCTTGTCCGCCAGAATGCCCCACCATACGACGCCCATCTGGACTTGTTTATCCTGATCCTTGGAATCGAAGTTGAATACCGGATAGCCGTCCGCATGCATCGTCCAGTCCTCGCCTTCGATGCCCCAAGAAGCCAAGCGCTGCCCTTCGATGCTGTACATATATTGAATGAATTTGATCGCCGCTTCCGTATTTTTAGCCGTTTTCGGCACGTACATGCCCGACCAGCCGATGCTGTTCGCGTAAACTTTCGGATTCGCACCGAGATTTTTGATTACTTGCGCCATTCGGAAATTTTTGCCGTCCGTCTCCAGACGGGGGTTAAGCGTCTCCGAATCTCCCGACGCGTTGATCAGAGAGAACGCCTTTCCGTTCAGGATCTGACTTTCCGCTTCCGTACGTTCCTGCCAGGTGAAGTTTTCCGCAACGATATAGCCTTCGCGATAGAGCTTGTTCACGTACAGATAGAACGCTTCCTGTTCCGGATGATTAATATAATATTTTGCTTGGTCGCCGCCGGCGTTGTAGAAGCCGAAGCGAGGCACCCCGTATTGAATGCGCAGATAGCTTCCCGCTTCCCCCGGAGTAATGACCGCCGGTATGAGATCCGGGTACTTTTCCTTGACCTGTCCGAGAATCGCCAGGTAATCGTCCAGCGTTTCCAGCTTCGGATTGCCGAGCGCTTCCATAATATCGGCGCGCACCGACAATCCCTGGCCCGGATTCAGACACTTGTCGCAAGCCACGAGTTCTTCCGACGTCATGAATCCGTTGCGAATCGTATATAAGCTGCCGTCCTTCGTCGCGTTAACGGCTCTGGCGGTCGGAGATATGTCGAAGTCCTTCAACTGATACTTCTCGATCAGTTCATCCCAGGTATACGAAATGTCTGGCGTGGACATCGGTTGATGGTTGTTGTACGTGTAGACGATGTCGGGCATTTCGGCTCCGGACGCGATCATAAGCGGCAGTTGCTGCGCGTCGGCCGCGATCTGCACGTTGACTTTGACGCCGGTCCTCTTGGAGATTTCCTCCGGAATCTTGCCCTTCCATTCGGTCATCGGCCACCAGGGGTGATCGACGAACAAGGTGATTTCCCCGAGGTCTTGGACCGTCCCCTCGCTTCCGGTCTCTGTCTGCGTCGCGGCGGGAGCCGACGGGCTTGCACTCGGCGAGGATTGGGCATTGTTGTTTCCGCCCGAAGAACAGGCCGCGAGTAGAGAAGCGATAAGCATGAGTAACCCCAGCGTTTTCAAGCTTTTGCCGGTTTTCTTTTTCATTGCGTAAACCCTCCTGTTGGTAAAATTGATGTATATGAACATGCGGCGATAAGAGAATCTTTTCCCGCTATCGCGCAAGCCGATACCCGACAGTCCAATCAACCTTTTACCGCACCGATCATCGCGCCTTTGACGAAGTACTTCTGCAGGAAAGGATAGACGAGCATGATCGGCACGACGGCCACCACCATTGACGTCACCTGCAGGGAGTAGGTCGTCACTCTTACTGCGTTGGCCGCGTATTCGATACTGACCGCATCTGTCGGAATGTTGCCCCGGTTGATTACCTCGATCATACGATAGGTCAACGTTCTCAAGTTCTCATTTTGCACGTAATACGCCGAGTCCAGCCAAGCATTCCATTGTCCGACGCCGAGGAACAACGCCATCGTCGCCATTAGGGGCTTGGAGATCGGCAGAATAACGGAACGGAAAATTTTCAAGTCGTTCGCTCCGTCGATCGTCGCGGCTTCTCTCAGCTCCGAAGGAATTTCCCGGAAGAAGGAAACGGCGATGAACAAGAAGAAAATATTGAGCATCGAAGGAATTACGTAAACCCAGAACGTGTTCAGCAAATGTAAATGCCGCAGAATAATATAGAAAGGAATCAATCCTCCGGATACGTACATGCCAATGACGAACAAGGAGAAGTAGACTTTTTTGAAAACAAGTCCTTTATGCGCCAATCCGTAAGACACGAGGCAAGTGAAGACGACTCCGAGCAGCGTCCCGACTCCCGTCCTTGCCACTGTGACGAAGAAGGCCAGCGTCCATTTCGCATCGCCCATGATCTTCTCGTAGTTCGCCAGCGTAAAATCCCTCGGCCAGAAGTAGATTCCCCCCAGCCCGGTATCCAATCCGTTATTGAAAGAGATGACGAACAGATAATAGAAAGGATAAGCGGTTACGATAAAGATGACGATCAGCAGAGCATAAACGATCGTATCTATGGAGTAATCTTCGAACGTTCTTTTTCTCAAGCGAGCCCCTCCTTTCTTCTTCGCGCTGTCTAGAACAAGCCCGACTTGGTCGTTTTCTTGGAAATCCAGTTACTGCCGAAAATCAGAATAACGGAGATGACGGCCTGCAGCAGATCGATGGCGGTGGCGAAGGAGTAACGGCCCTGGGACAGCCCCACCTTAAACGCATACGTCTGCAAAATTTCCGATTTGTCCGCGTTCACCGCGTTCCCGAGCAGGAAGGCTTGTTCGAAATTAGAGCCGACCAGTCCGCCGCCGAGCAAGCTTCCGATCGCTAAAATAAGCACAACGATGGTTGTTCCCCTGATGCCGGGAAGCGTAATATGCCAGATGCGGCGTAAGCGGCCGGCTCCGTCGATATGCGCCGCCTCGTACAATGAGGGAGAGATGCCGCTGACGGCGGCCAGGAAGATGATCGTCCACCATCCAGATTCCTTCCACACTGCGGTTCCTACCGCCATTCCCCAGAAGCTGCCGGGGTCGGACAGGAAAGCGATCGGTTCGCTGATCAGCCCCAGCCCCAAGAGCAGGTTGTTGAAAATACCGCGATTCTCGGACAGGAACACCGAAGCGAGCCCGGCCACGACGACCCAGGAAATGAAGTGGGGCAAATAGCTGGCCGTCTGCACCGCCCGTTTGAACAATCCGTCCTTGACCTCGTTCAGCATAAGCGCCAGCAGAATCGGAACCGGGAATGCGAAAATGAGTTTCAGAAAGCTGATACCGAGCGTGTTGGCGACGATCGTTTCGAAGTTGTAGCTGTTTACGAACTCTTTGAAATATTTCAGTCCGACCCATTCGCTGGTGAATATTCCGGAGATACCGGAAGCGATCTTGTAGTTCTTGAATGCGATCAGAATGCCGAACATCGGAAGGTAGTGAAAAACGAATAGGGAAATCAAGCCCATCCATACAAAAAGCTGCATGTATTTTTGCTGTCTAAAGCGCTTCCACAGGAGGCTGACCGAATGACCCGATTTGTTCGTCGCAGCATGTTCCTTTACCGTTTGCAGTTTCAATCGATTCACTCCTTATCGGCGCGTATTGCTACCTTAATTCGAGGTTACAATACGCGCCCGAACGGCTCAATTGTTCATTTTACAACTCTGATGATCGATTTTAAGATGTTTCTTCGTAAATCCGGACAGGCCCGTACAGTCCCCCTGCGGCAAACTGCGGCTGCCAGCCCGGATCGATGCTGCCGTTCCAGTACGAAACTTTCGGATCGGTGCTGCCTCCCACGTTATGCGACGGCCTTCCAATCTCGTAGTGCGCGCCCAGCGTGTTCGTAACGCGGATACGCAGCCGATGCACACCTTCCTCCAGAGCCTCGCCCAGTTCGAAGCGGTAAGGCCGCCATGCCCGAACCCCAAGCGGGCGTCCGTCCAGCCACGCCTCGGCGGTTCCCCGGACATGTCCCAAATCCAACGTCGCGCGTCCGTCTCCCCGAAGTTCCACGATCCGTTCGTATTCCACCGCACCACTATGATGCGGCAGGGCAAGCGACGTCCGCCAATCGCCCAGCTTGCCCGGCGTGGGCGAGAGACGGAATCGGATCGGCGCGAGCAAGACGTCCGCGTCGGAGCACGGTCCGGCCGGCTCGATCCGAATCGCGGCCATCGTTCCCGCCTCCTGAGGCGGGAAGACGATCTGTCCATCGCGGACGACGCGCTCCCGGCCGGCAATCCAGACTCTCAGCGAGCCGGCTGCCGCCACGGTCATGACGGTCGCGCCGACGGGCAGCGGGAACCGCACCCATACGGGGCGGCCGATTATCGCTGGATTCCGCTGGAATGGCAGCGGCTTGGCGGCAGGAACGGAGTCCGGCATGAGCCAGCCGACATCCGGCAGCGGATGCGGACGGGGAGACAGCCACAGCGTCTCGGTCTCGGCGAACTGAAGCACCGCCTCATGCAGAATCGCCGCGGCTTGGCCGTTCTCGTCCGTCCAGTCTTCCTCGGTCCAGAACTCCATGTTCCTCCCGTCGGCAAGCTCGACAACGCCGTCCGCCAGCACCTCGCCGACGCCTTCGGGCAGTTGGAACCGAATTTCATTGGCTCCTTCCCGCCATAGGGATGTGATATCGACCTCTTCCTGGCCTTGCCGAATATACGGATTAAAGTCGCCGTGCTCCGTCACCTTGGTCCCGTTCACGTACAGCGCAGCCCGGCCTCGAGCGGCAAAAACGAGTCTGACGCGTTCCACGCCTGCGCCCTTTTCCTGCTCGATCGTCTTGGTCAGACGCGAGCCGGCATTGGGAGTCGTCGTCTTAATCCATTTAGGCAGCGATGGCCGCGCCTCGGCGTTCACTTCCACGCCGGCCCGAATCAGTCCCGTAACGATGGCCTTCGCCCGCAGCTTCAATTCGTTGGGGCCGGCGGCCAGATCGATCCAGGCGGTCTGCTCCTCCGGGCCGCCCCGCCAGCGGATCGGTTCGCCCCCTAGCCAGCCCGCGATCTCGGCGTTGCTCTCGACGCGTATCCAATAGCGGCCGGCCGCAGGCGCAAGCACGAAGGTGCGGGCCCATACGTCCCAGCCTCTCTCGATTTCACCCAGGTTCAGAAACCGTCTCGGCACGCGGCCCATCCGGCCGGCCCACGATCTGAATTTGTGGTCTCCGAAGGTGCGGCTGTAGACGACAGGCGTGCATTTTCCGGGTTCGAAGCGCTCATCCGGGGAGGCCTCCCAGTAATCGGCCTCGCTCCATAGACGAACGTTCCAGGAAGCGTCGTCATGATCCGGAAGCTGCCAGCCGGCCCGTTCTCCTTCGGATTCGTCCGTCTCCCGCATCACCCGAACCTGACGGCGCTCGATCGGCGCCTCCTGCGTCCGTTCCCCGTGAAGGTCGAAATCGCCGTAACGATTGTCCATCGTCGGGACCGCCATAATACGCCAATCATTCGAGGACAATTCACGACTTTCGGCTCTCGAGGGAATCGCCGCAGCGTTGGAGGGCAAAACCGCCGGAGCGGTAACCCCGACGAACGGCTCGCCGTTCCCGTCCTCCTCCCGCGGGCAGACGACCAGCGCGGCCGGCCAGGAAACGAAGCTCACGGCCAGTTCCGCCCATTCGCCGTCGCGCGTATATGCAGCGGGAACGATATCTCCGCTGACCGGGTCCCAGAGCTGGGGACGGCCGGGCGTACGCAACCGATAAACGGCGCTCTCGGGCAGCGCCGACCGCTCGTCGGCCGGTCGATGCATCTCCAACAGCCCGCCTTCTCCCGGCAGCAGCAGGAAAATATCGGCCTCCTCCGTCCGGCGGTGAAGCGACATTCCCGGCCCTTCCGCGACGCGGAGAATACGCTCCTTCAGAAGCCGAACGGCTTCGGCAGCGGACCCGACCCGCACGACTCCCTCGAACGCCGGATCGTCTTCCGGCACTTCGATGCCGATCACCCATCCGCCCTCGCGAATCCAGCGTTCTACCTTGCCGCGGGCCGCCTCGTCCATTCTCGTCGTCCCGCACAGCAGCAGCACTTCGAACGTCTCGTCCGCGATGCGCAGCTTGCCGTCTGCCGCCGTGCTTTTTTCCAGTGCCGAATCGTCGACGACGTCGAAATCGAATCGGGCTTCCCTGAGCGCCCCAAGCTTATGCTGATCCCTGCGGGCGTTGTAACCGACGACGTCGGCATACACCCGGCGAAGATGCTCCATCTCGGAGTTGGGCACTCTATTGGCGACCAGCATCGGATGGTCGGAGCTTGCCCCGTCATCCAGCGACATATAGCCGGTGGCGGCATAAGACGGGTAATGCACCGCGACCGGCGCGACATGTGCGCCTTCGCTCAGCAGAGCACAGACACGGCTGATCGTATCGGCGAATACCGAATAATGCTCGAAGTAAGGCTGACGCCAGCCGGTGTCGGGCGGCGCCCATTCCCACCAGCCGCCCCGCGTGCTGTAATAAACCGAATGCGGACTGTACAAGGTGACTCCGGCCTGGAACCACGGAATGAGCCAATGCAGCGTCTCTTCCAGCGTTCCTCCCCAGCCGCTCGTATGGAACGCTTCCAGGAAGACGCGCTTACCGCCGTGCAGATGAACCATCGACGAATGCGGCTTGATCTCTCCGTCCATGTCGCAGCCCGCAGCGTTGTACCAGCGGTGCGTCCGGAGGTAGTCCAAATAAAGGCGCTGCGCGCCGTGCACATCCACCTTTCTCGCCGAACCCGCCTGATCGCAGCACAGCAGCATGCCGTGCTTCTCATGCCATTGTGCGATCGGAACGAAGAAGGCCCGCTCCGCCAATTCCGCCGCCAGTTCGTACACTTGCCTTCGCACCTGCCCCGATTCCGGGAGATCGTCGAACAACGCCGGAAGCTTCGGCAGCAGGCTCTCGCCGTGACGGGCTTCGTACAGCTCCGCGATCTGCGGCGTCCATAAGGGCAGAGGCGGCAGTTCGTCCTGGAAGCTGCCTGCAATCGTCCTTCCCAGATCGTGCGGAAACCGACGCTCGAATTCGCCGTGAACTTTGTCGAGCAGAGCGGCACAAGCCGCGGGGTCCAGCCAGTTAAAGCCTTGCCGTACCGAGACGTAATGATAATCCTCGGTTTGCAGCAGCGGCGTCGCGCCTTCGGGCATCCGTTCGTCCGGGGAAAATCTGCGCAGCAGATAACCGCCGAATTCCGAATTCTCCGCCACCAGACGCGCCGGAAAGTTCGAACCGGAGAAGCCGATCTGATCGTAGAAGTACAAGAACATGCCGAGCCGCTCCGCTTCCCGCAGCGCCGCCTCGAACATCTCCCACCAGCGCTCGCTGAAGTAGACGGGATTATCGCCGACGCTGCCGTATTGGGGGCCGGTCGGCGCGATGTTGATTATGCCGATGTTGCGTAAGCCGCCGGCGCGGAACTTCCGCAGCTGCCAGCGAATGCGCTCCTCCGTGATTTCCTCCGCGCTCCACCACCAGAAAGGCAAAGGTCCGTAACGCGGATCGGCGTCGCGGAACCGGCTTTTCAATCGTTCTATGCTCATCGTTCACCCTCGCTTGCCTCTCGAATTCACATCCCATACCCCTTATCTTAGAAGTCCGTCCGAAGCGGTGTATAGCGATCATTCTTAATCAAAAGCCTTAAATATCCGGATAACCTTCCATGTTATGATGGTGCAAACTTCATGCGCCTGAAGGACAAGGAGGGAACATCCGCTTGAATATTCGCTCTTATTTAACGCCTTGCAAATACGGCCGTCCCGTGCTGGTCGGCTCGGGAGAGCCCGGCAGCTTCGACCGTCACGCGGTCGATTGTCCATTCGTCTTCCGGCATCTCGACCGCTTCTATATGATGTACGTCGGCTTCGACGGCCTGGGCTATCAGACCGCGCTGGCGACGAGTGGCGACCTGCTTCATTGGGAGCCACTGGCGACGATTCTGGACAGGGAAGACGGTTCGCGCTGGGATTCACGGAACATCGCCGGAACGTGGATGTTGCGGGAAAACAACTTGCATGGGGCTCCGACGCTGAAAAAGTGGCAGGGTAAATACTGGCTCACGTATCATTCCTATCCGGGCGACGGTTACGAAGCCGGTCCGGCGAAGATCGGGCTGGCCTGGACGGAGGACGAGAACCTGCTGACATGGCATCGGCTCGAGGAGCCGATTCTCGTGCCAGAAGAAGGCGCGGAATGGGAGCGCGGAGGGCTGTACAAGGAGTGTCTGGTCGAGCACGAAGGCACGTTCTATCTGTTCTACAACGCCAAAAATCAGGATCACGGCCGCTGGATCGAACAGACGGGAGTTGCCCTGTCGACCGATTTGCGAAGCTGGAAGCGTTACGAGCATAATCCCGTTCTCCAAGTGACGCCCGGAGCATGGGACAGCGGCTTCGTCAGCGACCCGTGCGTGCTCCGCGACGGCGACCGGTGGGTCATGTACTTTTTCGGTTACGATTACAAGAAAGCGCAGGAAGGCATCGCCCTGTCGGACGATCTGCTTCACTGGGACAAACATCCTGAACCGATCATCGAGACGGGCACGGAAGGCGAACTGGACGCCATCTTCGCGCATAAACCTTCCGTGATCTGCCATAACGGCATCCTGTATCACTTCTATACAGCCAGCAGACGGCCGCAGGACGGGGATCGGACGTGCAATATTTTCCCAGAGTTCCGCACGATTACGGTCGCGACGTCCGAGCCGCTGTCTCCAAAAACAACAATGAACGCGCTGCAAATCGAGTCGATGTGGACGGAAGGACGGAACTGTCCGTTGGGGTTGGATGCAACCGCTCCCATGCTGGGCTGGTCTTTCTCGCAGTCCAAGACGCACTCACGTCTGCAAACCGCTTATCGGATCGCGGTCGCCACAACCGAGGAACTGCTGGCCAGCGATCAGCCCGACGTCTGGGATAGCGGCCGGCGAATCGGCGGAAACCATGCCGCGATCCCCTGCGAAGGCGCAGGGCTGGAGGCACGGCGACGCTACTATTGGCAAGTGACAGTATGGGACGAACAGGGCCGGCAAACGATGAGTCCCGTCTCCTGGTGGGAGACGGGCTTGCTTCGCGCCGAAAACTGGAGCGGACAGTGGATCGGAGCGGCGCAAGGCAAGGCGGACGACGGGCCGCTTCCCCGATTCCGGCGCAGCTTCCGGATCGGAAAGCCCATCCGTCGGGCGCGGGCGTACATTAGCGGCCTGGGGCACTACGAGCTCCGCCTGAACGGAGCCAAGGTCGGCGACTACGAGCTGGACCCCGGCTGGACGGAATACGACAAAACGGTGCTGTACACCGTCTACGACATTACCGATGCGCTGTCACAAGGAGAGAACGTCGCCGGGATCACGCTCGGCAATGGCTTCTATCATGTCATGGGCGGCCGTTATACGAAATTCAAAGATTCCTACGGCGCCCCTAAATGCCTGGCCGAGCTGATCATCGACTATGCCGATGGAACGACCGAGACGATCGGCACGGACCGATCCTGGCGAACGGCTGCAAGTCCGCTCGTATTCTCCTGCATCTACGGCGGGGAGGATTACGACGCGCAACGTGAGCTGAACGACTGGGATCGGCCCGGCTACGAAGAAGGCAGCGAATGGAACTCAGCCGCGGAGGTGAAAGCGCCTTCGGGAAAAATGGCCGCGCAGTCGGCTCCCGCGCTCAAGGTGATGGAGCAGCTGTCTCCGGTTTCCGTGACGGAGCCAAAGCCCGGCGTGTTCGTCGTCGATCTGGGCCGGAACTTCTCCGGCTGGACGGAGATTGCCGTTTCCGGACCGCGAGGCGCCGCAATCAAGCTGACGCCCGCCGAGCTGCTGACTGGGGATGGACTGGCCAATCAGAAATGGTCGGGCTCCCCTTATGAATGGAACTACGTGCTAAAGGGCGACGGCGAGGAGCGCTGGCGGCCGAAATTCACGTATTACGGGTTCCGCTACGTTCAGGTGGAAGGCGTCGGGGCCATCCGCAGCGAGAGCGATGCCGCGGGAGCCGACGGATTGCCCGTCCTCCACCGTGTCGAAGGCCAGATGATCTACCCGGACGTGCGGACGACGGGAAGCTTCCGCTGCTCCGACGAGCTGCTGAACCGGATCCACGACATCATCGGCCGCGCCATGCTCAGCAACATGAAGAGCGTGCTGACGGATTGTCCGCACCGTGAGAAGCTCGGCTGGCTGGAGCAGGTCCATCTGATGGGCCCTTCGATGATGTTCAATTACGACGTCGAGGCGCTGCTGATGAAGGTGCTGTCCGATATCGCCGACGCCCAGCAGCCCAATGGGCTCATTCCGACGACCGCGCCGGAATACGTCGTCTTCCCCGAGCCGTGGGAAGTTTTCCGCGATGCGGCCGCCTGGGGAGGCGCCTGCGTGCTGGCTTCGTGGGAGCTGCTTCAGCGCTACGGCAATGCCGGGGCGATGAGCCGGCACTACGGAACGCTGGGCCGCTATCTCGACTATTTGACGGCGACCGCCGACGGCCGCATCCTGCGCGCCGGACTCGGAGATTGGTACGACGTCGGCCCGAAGGGGCCCGGCTTCTCGCAGAACACGCCGGTCGCGCTGGCCGAAACCGCCATCTACTACGGATTGGCCGTCGTCATGCGCGTCATCGCGCGGCGTCTGGGCCGCGAAGACGACGCGGCCGCTTACGGGCGGCTGGCCGAAGAGATTAAAGTCGCCTTTAACCGGGAATTTTTCGACGAAGCGGCGTCCTCGTACGCCGAGGGGAGCGATGCCGCCCTGGCCATGCCGCTGGCGATCGGGCTCGCGCCCGAAGCGCACCGGGAAGCGCTGTTCGCGCGGCTCGTTCGCAACATCGAGGAGCGCGGCGACCGGACGACGTCGGGCGACGTCGGACACCGGTACGTGCTGCTGACGCTTGCCCGGGGAGGCCGCTCCGATCTCGTCTACCGGATGACGCGGCGCTCCGATACGCCGGGCTACGGCTATCAGATCGCCAACGGGGCGACGACGCTGACCGAAGCTTGGGACGGGCCGACCGTCGGCAAATCGCAAAACCATTTCATGCTCGGCCATCTGGAAGAATGGCTGTACACCGGCCTGGCGGGACTGGATTACCGCTATGTGCCGGATACCGGACGCTTCTCCGTCCAAGCGAAACCCGGCGTCGTCGGAGACGTGCAATGGGCGGAAGCCCGCTTCGAGCTGCGGGCCGGCGTCGCCTCGATCCGTTGGGATCGCGGGGAGGACCGCAAGTTGCAAGTCGCCGTCGTCATTCCTCCCAACGCCGAAGGCACGGTTCATCTTCCCGCGAAGGATACGGATTCCGTCGCCGTTGAGGGCGAAGGCGCGCGTTTCGTCGGGTACGAGGAAGGCTGCGCGGTCTACCGGACCGGGCCGGGTACGTTCACGTTCACAAGGAGCGAAGCGATATGATCACCACAGGGTGGAACAAAATCTATTACGGCGGGGATTACAACCCCGAGCAATGGCCGAAGGAAGTCTGGGACGAGGACATGCGCCTGTTCAAGCTGGCGGGCATCGACGTCGCGACGATCAATGTCTTCTCCTGGGCGTCGTTGCAGCCGGACGAGGAGACGTACCGTTTCGAGCAGTTGGACGAGATCGTCGATCTGCTGCACCGCAACGGCATCCGCATCGTGCTCGGCACGGGAACGGCCATGTATCCGGCCTGGATGGCGACGCGTCATCCCGACGTGCTGTCGGTCGATTTCGCCGGCAGGAAGCGCAAGTACGGCATGCGCCACAACAACTGCCCGACCAGCCCGACCTGGCGGCTGTACGCGGAGCGCCTGAGCCGCAAGCTCGCGGAACGGTACGGAAGCCATCCGGCGCTGCTCGTCTGGCACGTCAACAACGAGATGGGCTGCCAGTGCTATTGCGACAATTGCGAGCGGGCTTTCCGGGAGTGGCTGAAGAAAAGATACGGCACGCTGGACGCCTTGAACCAAGCCTGGTACACCCGATTCTGGGGTCATACGTTCTACGACTGGAACGAGATTGTGCTGCCGAACCTGCTCAGCGAGCATCTCGATCCGAAGGACCCCGACAAAACCGCCTTCCAGGCGATTTCCTTGGACTACTACCGCTTCAACTCGGAGAGCGTGCTCGAGACGTATTTGCTCGAACGCGACGCCATCCGGGAGTTGTCGCCGAACGTTCCGATTACGAGCAACCTGCACGGGCACGGCACGTACAAGCCGCTCGATTATTTTCAATGGGGCAAGCATTGCGACATCGTCGCCTGGGATAACTATCCGGCGTTCGATACGCCGACCGGCGTGACCGCCTTCCGCCTCGACCTGATGCGCGGCTTGAAAAACGGGGATCCGTTCCTGCTGATGGAGCAGACGCCCAGCCAGCAGAACTGGCAGCCCTACAACTCGCTTAAGCGCCCGGGCGTCATGCGGCTCTGGAGCTGGCAGGCGGTCGCGCGCGGCGCGGACACCGTCATGTTCTTCCAACTGCGCCGCTCGTTCGGCGCCTGCGAGAAATTTCACGGCGCCGTCATCGAGCATGTCGGCCACGAGCATACGAGAGTATTCGAGGAGGTCTCCTCGCTCGGCTCCGAACTGAAGGCGGTCGGCGACGCGCTGCTCGGCTCGCGCATTGAAGCCCGCGTCGCGATCGTGTTCGATTGGGAGGTTTGGTGGGCGGCCGAGCTGTGCAGCGGACCGAGCGTCTATCTGAAGTACGTCGACGAGGTGCAGAAATATTACGACGCGTTCTTCGCGCAAAACATCCCCGTCGACATCGTCAACACCGACGGCGACCTCGACCGCTACGCGCTGGTCGTCGCCCCGATGCTGTACATGGTGAAGCCGGGCTATGCCGACAAGCTGGAACGGTACGTCGAAGGAGGCGGCACGCTCGTCGCGACGTATTTCAGCGGCATCGCGGGCGAGTCCGACTTGATCGCATTGGGCGGCTATCCCGGAGAGCTGAGGAAGCTGTTCGGCATCTGGGTCGAGGAGACCGATGCGCTGTATCCGAGCCAGCATAACCGGCTCGTGATGCGAGAGGCGTTCGCCGGCGGGAAGACGGAATACGCCTGCGGCATCGTCTGCGATCTGCCGCATCTTGAAGGCGCGGAGGCCGTCGCCGTCTATGGAGAGGAATTTTACCGGGGGATGCCGGCGCTGACCCGCAACCGCTTCGGACAAGGCGAGGCCTGGTATCTCGCCTCCAGTCCGTATGCCGCCTTCCTGCTCGACTGGACGGCGGAGCTATGCCGCGGACTCGGTCTGGCGCCGCTGCTCGAAGGAGCGCCGGCCGGCGTGGAGGTCACGAAACGCGAGAAGGACGGTAAGGCGTTCTGGTTCTTGTTGAATCACGCCGACGAACCGCGCCCGGTTCCGCTGGGCTCGCTGAAACTCAAAAGGCTGTCCGACGGCGCGCCGCTGGAAGGAACGTTGGAATTGGAGCCCGCGGGCGTCATCGTCGCGGAGCAAATCGAACACGGGAGTGGAGACGGCAATGAGTAAACGACGGATTCCGGATACGCTGCTGCTGGAGGAACGGGCGATACATGCGCTGAACGCGACGGTGGGCATGGCGGACGAGGACCACGGGGGCATTCCCTTTTTCAACGCCGACCTGAACCATAAACCGGCGTTCATGACGCACGGGGACTGGGATTACGGTTCCTCGCACGGCCGCATGATCGACGCTATGACGCTGGCCAGAATCATGTCGGGCTCGACCTACGGCGTCGAAACGGAGAAACGGTACAAGGAAAATCTGCTCAGCTTCTTCAAGGAAGACGGCCTAAGTTATCGCGGCGTCAATCCGGTGATGTCTTGGGAGTCGAACGCAAACCTGATCGACCAGCGCGCCGTCTTGCTCGCTCTGACCAGTTGGTACATGACGACGGGCGACGCCCGGGCGAAGGAAGCGGCGGACCGTCACGTGGCGGCCCTCAAGCGGATCGCAGTCAAGGAACGGGACGTCTGGTACTACCCCGCTTCGGAATACAAGGACAGCGGCTGGCCCTCGCTGAACGCGGTGCAGCTTCGCCTGGCGCCCGATCCGGCTGCGTTCTGCGGACGTCTCGTCATGCCCCTGCTGAAATATTACGAGCTGACGGGCAATGCCGACGCTTACGAGCTGTGCCAGTTTTTCACGAATCTGATCATTCACCGCAGCGGCGTGTTTAATGAGGACGGCAGCTTTAATTCCTCGCTCGCCTACCGCAGCGGACATTTCCATACGCGGCTCGGCACGCTCGACGCAATCGCGCGCTTCGGCTACCATACCCGCGACGCCTCGATTCTGAATTTTGTGAAGAAAAGCTACGACTGGGCGCTGACCTGGTGCACGTCGTTCGGCTGGACGCCGGGCGATATGCAGGAGCAGGCCTACGAGCACGAGACATGCTCGCTCGTCGACCTGATTACCACCGGCATCACGCTGGCACGAAGCGGCTACACGAATTATTGGGGCGTCGTCGAACGCTTCATCCGCAACCATCTCGCTGAATCACAGCTGCTCGACCTGAGCTGGGTGGAAGAGACGGACGACAAATCCAAGGACGTTCAGGGCTGGTTGTCCTACTATAAGGTCGCGCAGCGCACGCGGGGCTCGTTCGCCGGCTATTCGGCTCCGAACGATTTCATCTGCGACCATAGCCACGGCCGCGGCCATACGAGCGATCTGCAAATCTGCTGCCTCGGTTCGGGCACGCGCGGCCTGTTCATGGGCTGGAGCAACACGATCACGGAGGAGCTCGGCACGGTGAGCGTGAACTTCCTGCTCAGCCGGGGGTCCCGCAAGCTCGACGTCAGCAGCTACCTTCCTTACGAAGGCAAAGTCGTGCTGGACGTTCGCGAGGATATCCCCAAGCTTCAAGTACGGATTCCGGAATGGGCCGGCTTCACCAAGGTACGCATCGTTCGCGAGCTCGACGGAGAGACGACCGAAGGCACAGGCTCGGAGCCGAGCCGCTGGGCGGGCCAATGCTTCCTGCAGTTGGGCGCGGCGCGCGCCGGGGAGACCATCACCGTAACGTTCCCGCTTAGCGTCCGCACGACGACGGAGACGGCGCTCGGCGAGCAATTCGTGACCCATTGGCGCGGAGACGACGTGGTCGATATCTCGCCGCGCGGCAAGCGCAAGCCGCTGTACAGCGGCCGTCCGATCGCGGACCAAGCGCCGCTGCGCAAAGGCGACTACCACCGTCCGGAACGCGAATTCGTCTGGTAAGCGAAACGAACGCTGAACGGACCCCCAAGGAGGAACTGCAAATGACCAAAACGGTTGCGGCCGTCTATACCGGCCAAGGATTGGCGGAGCCGCTGAAACAAGTATTCAACGAAGTGCTGCCGGGTTGCCGGCTGGTAAATCTCATCGACGATAGTCTGATCGCCGACGTCATGCGGGCGGGCGGCGTCACACCGCAAGTGTCCGGCCGTCTGCTCGGCTATTATCGCAGTGCGGCGGATCTCGGCGCCGACGTCATCCTGAACACCTGCTCCTCGGTCGGAGAGGTCGTCGAGCGGGCGAGAGGCTTCGTGGACGTACCTATCGTGAAGATCGATGAAGCGATGGCGCTGGAGGCGGTCTCCCGCTACGCGCGCATCGGCGTCATCGCGACGCTGCCGACTACGCTGGCGCCGACGATGGCGCTGCTGCGGGCCCAGGCCGAAGCGGCCGGACGCACGTTGTCGCTGACGGAGGGGCTGGCCGCGGGCGCCTACGACGCGCTCGTCGACGGCAAGCCGGAGGAGCATGATCGCCGAATCGCGGAGACGGCGGCGGAGTTGGCGGCTTCCGTCGATGCGATCGTGCTCGCGCAAGGATCGATGGCGAGAATGGAAGCCTCGCTGCGAGAGAGGACCGGCAAGCCGGTGCTCTCCAGCCCAAGGCTCGGCGTGCTGGCGGTCAAGCGTCTGCTGGAGGCCCAAGATGAAATCCAATGATGAGGCATTGCAGATGAATCGGGTCATCGCCACCTATCTGGTGGAAACCCCGTTCTCTCTCGAGCGCGCGGCCGTCGCGATCGCCGGGGAGCAATCGACAGGCACGTTCACGGCGGTGCCAGGCGAGACGGCGTCGCTGAAGGAACGCTTCGGCGCCCGCCTCGAACGGGTTACCCCGCTCGAGCAGGTTCGCCAGCCTTCGCTTCCGGGAGCGGCCGTGCCGCCGGGACATCACGGAATCTACTCGCGGGGGGAGATCGCGGTCTCCTTCCCTTTGCATAATTTCGGGCCGTCGATTCCGAACCTGATGGCCTGCGTAACCGGGAACCTGTTCGAGCTGCGGGAGCTGTCCGGCCTGCGCCTGCTCGACCTGGAGCTGCCGGACGCCTTCGCGTCGGCCTATCCCGGACCGCGCTTCGGCATCGACGGCACACGGCGGTTGACGGGCGTTCGCGGACGCCCGATCATCGGGACGATCGTTAAGCCGAGCGTCGGCCTCTCGCCTCTCGAGCTGGAGACGCTCGTCTACGAGCTGGCAGCCTCAGGCCTGGACTTCATCAAGGACGACGAGTTGAACGCCGATCCGCCTTATTGCCCCCTGCCCGACAAGGTCGCCGCGGTCTCCCGCGCGATTGAGCGGGCTGCGGATGCGACAGGGCGCAAAATCATGTACGCGTACAATATTACCGGCGACATCGAGACGCTGAAGCGCAACCACGACACGGTCGTAAACGCCGGGGGCAACTGCGTTATGGTCAGCATGAACAGCGTCGGCCTCGCGGGCCTGGCTTACCTTAACACGTTCAGCGAAGTGCCGATTCACGGCCACCGCAACCAATGGGGCATGCTGACCCGGCACGGTCAGCTCGGCATGAGCTTCCAAGCCTATCAGAAGCTGTGCCGGCTGGCCGGCGCCGATCATCTGCACGTCAACGGGCTGGGCAGCAAATTCTATGAAAGCGACGATTCCGTGGTCGCTTCCGTGCGCGCTTGTATGCAGCCGCTGTTCGGCGGCTACGAGACGATGCCGGTGCTGTCCTCCGGCCAATGGGCTGGAACGGCGGAGATTACGTATGCGAGGACGAAGACGGTGGACGTCATGCATCTGGCTGGAGGCGGTATACTCGCCCACCCGGACGGACCGACGGCCGGCGTCGAGAGCATGAAGCAAGGCTGGGAGGCGGCGATGTGCGGCATACCAGCCGAAAACTACGCGCAGACACATCCGGAGCTGCGCCGCGCCTTCGATAAATTCAAACCCAAGGATGCTTCGAGATGACCAAGAAGAATGCGCGCGGCCAACGGCTGCTTTGTTACTACGGAGACGACTTTACCGGATCGACGGACGTGCTCGAGTCGCTGACGGAAGGCGGTGCGGAAACGGTGCTGTTTCTGGAGCCGCCGTCGGAGGCGCGACTGGCGCATTTTCCGGATGCGCAGTGCTTCGGCGTGGCCGGCGTCGGACGCTCGATGTCTCCGGAGCGGATGGAGCGCGAGCTGCGGCCGTTGCTGGAGCGGCTGAAGAACTGCGGCGCGGCCACCGTTCATTATAAAATCTGTTCCACCTTCGATTCCTCCCCCCGGGCCGGCAGCATCGGCAAGGTGTTGGAGTTGGGACGCGAGCTCTACCCGCGGCAGTCCTTCGTGCCCGTCGTGGCCGGGGCTCCCCGGCTGAAGCGGTATACCCTCTTCGGCCACCATTTCGCCGCCGGAGGGGATGGAGCGACTCACCGGCTGGACCGTCATCCGACGATGTCCCGCCATCCGATAACGCCGATGGCCGAGTCGGACCTTCGCCTTCATCTGCGGGAGCAGACCGATCTGCCCGTGGCGTTGATGGACTGGACTGCGCTGACGGGTACCGGAGAAGAGGCCGGGTCTCGTCTGCGCGAACGCTTGGAAGGCTCGGACGCGAAGGCCGTGCTGTTTGACGTGCTGGACGAGGAAGGGCTGGAGATGACAGGCCGGCTGATTTGGCAGGAAGTGGAGGCTGCCGGCGAAAGTCTGTTTGCCGTCGGCTCTTCCGGCTTGTCGGACGGTCTGGCCGCTTGGTGGAGACGCCAGGGATTGCTCCGTCCGAGGACGGAAGCGACGGTTCCGCCCGGGGAGACCGATCGGCTGCTCGTTCTGTCCGGCAGCTGTTCGCCCGTGACGCAGACACAGATCGAGTGGGCTTTGGCGCACGGCTTCGCCGGGATTCAAATACCTGCCTTGGACTGGCTGGACCCGGACCGGGTAGAGGCTTCGTGCGCCGAGGTGTTCAAGCAGGCGCTCCGCCGCCTGGGGGAAGGTCAAAGCGTCATTCTCTACTCCGCTGCGGGACCGGACGACCCGTCGATCGGAGCCCTGCGCACCAGATTGGACGAACTGGGCTGGGAGACCGCGGATTCTGCGCGTGCCATCGGCACGCGTCTGGGCGGATTGGCCCGCAACCTGGTCGCGGCGGCCAGGCTGCGCCGGATTCTCATTGCCGGCGGCGATACGTCCGGGTACGTCACCCGGGAGCTGGGCATCGACGCGATCACGTTCCGGAGCGCGATCGTTCCCGGCGGACCGCTCTGCCGCTGCTACTCCGAGGATCCCCGGCTGGACGGTCTGGAGCTGTCGCTGAAGGGCGGACAGGTCGGCGGAGCCGATTATTTCGAACTCGTAAGACGAGGAGGCCGTACCCTATGAATCCAAGGATCGACGAGCTGCAAGATTGGGCCAATCTGCAGGTGCTGCAGCGCCATACGCTGTCGCCCCGCGCGACTTCGATTCCTTATGCCGACCGGCTGCAAGCGATCGCGCACGACCGGGAATCGTCGCCCTACTACTTGTCGCTGAACGGTCCATGGAAATTTTGCTACTCAGACTGTCCGGAGGACGCGCCCCAACGGTTTTACGAGGAATCGTTCTCCTTCGAGGACTGGGACGACCTGCCGGTTCCTTCGAACTGGCAGCTGCACGGCTACGGCGTTCCCCTGTACAGCAGCAGTAAATATCCGTTTCCCGTCGACCCTCCGCACGTTCCGGCGCTCAACCCGACAGGCAGCTACTTGCGTACGTTCGAGGTTCCCGAGCATTGGACGGGCCGGAGCGCGATTCTGGCGTTCGAAGGCGTCGACGCGGCTTTCCATGTCTGGCTAAACGGCCGGTTCGTCGGCTTCGGCCAAGGCAGCCATAACCGGATGGAATTCGATGCGACCGAGTTCTTAAAGCCGGGGCACAACCGCATCGCCGTCCGCGTCTATCAATGGTCGACAGGCAGCTATCTGGAGGATCAGGACAAGTGGCGACTGAGCGGTATTTTCCGCGATGTCTTCCTGCTCTCTGTTCCTTCCGCGCATCTGCGCGACGTGCGCCTTCGGGCGCGGCTGGACGAGGCCTATGCCAACGGGACGCTCGAGGCGTGCGTTCAACTGTGCCGCGGCGCCTCGGACGATGCGGCAGCCGGCGGCTTCCGGCTGCGGGCCGAACTGCTCGACGGAGAGCTTCGCACCGTGCTGGAGCATCAATTGGACGGAGAGCTGCCGCCCCCGGGCGGCGAATTGCGTCTCTCCGCCGAGCTGCCTCTGCGCGCTCCGCGTCTGTGGTCGGCCGAAACCCCCGAGCTGTATACGCTGCTGCTGATCTTGTCGGACGATGCGGGCTTCGTGCAGGAGGTGCATCGTTATCCGGTCGGCTTCCGGGACGTTCGCGTACGGGACGGCCAATTGCTCGTCAATGGCCGTCCGATCGTCGTCCGGGGCGTCAACCGCAACGAATTCGACCCGGATCTGGGCCACGTGACGACGATCGAAGCGATGAAACGGGACATTCTGCTCCTGAAGCGCCATAACGTCAATACGGTCCGCTGCTCGCACTATCCGAACGATTCACGCTGGCTGGAACTGTGTGATGCCTACGGTCTGTACGTCGTGGACGAAGCCGATCTGGAGACGCACGGCTGCGTCTTCCTCGGCGAAATCAGCCGCTGGATCGACAATCCGGACGAGAAGACGGCCTACGAGAGTCGGCTGGCTGAAGATCCGAGTTGGCGCGAAGCCTTCCTCGATCGGGCAAAACGGATGGTGGAAAGGGATAAGAACCATCCTTCCATCCTCGTGTGGTCGCTCGGCAACGAGTCCGGCTACGGTCCCAACCACGACGCCATGGCCGACTGGGTGCGGAAGGCCGATCCGACGCGCCTGATCCATTACGAGCGGGCTAAGGACGCGCCGATAACGGACATCGTCAGCAGCATGTACCCTTCCGTCGAGATGCTGATCGAAGAAGGCCGCAAGACGGACGACAGCCGTCCCTATCTGATGGTGGAATTCGGCCATGCGATGGGCAACGCGCTCGGCAATCAGAAGGAATATTGGGAAGCGGTGTACCGCTATCCCCGGCTGTGCGGCGGGCTGATCTGGGAATGGTCGGATCTGGCGCTGCGCAAGCGCTCCGTCGATGGTGCCGATGCAGGAGAATACGCCTACGGCGGGGATTTCGGAGACGTGCCCAACAGCGGGCATTTCTGCGTGGACGGTCTCGTGTTCCCGGATCGCGGAATCAAACCCGCGCTTCTGGAATTCAAGAAAGCGATTGAACCGGTCCGAGCCGAGCTGCTGCGAACGGAAGACGGACCGGAAGCGGACATCCGGCGGCTGATCGTGCGCGTCTCGAATCGTTACGACCATGTCACGTTGGAGCATTTGGACGCGCGCTGGACGCTGCTGCGCGAGGGCGACATCGTCGAGCACGGCCGTCTCCCTTCGCTCGCGACTCCCCCGGGCGCAGACGAAGAAATCGCCATTGCCTATCGGACGCAGTCGGAAGCGCCAGCCGGGGAATATTGGGTGCATCTGAGCTTTACGCTGCGAGACGCGACAGCATGGGCGGACGCCGGACACGAGGTCGCGTGGGCGGATCTTCCTCTCCAATCTGCCGGCGCGGTGCGAGAAGAGCAAACATCGGACGTGACGCGGACGTCCCCCGCGTTGTGCATCGCGGCCAAACCGCTCTCCGTGACGGAAGCCGGCCGCCGCTTCCTTGTCTCGGGATCGGGCTTTCGGCTCGAATTCGATAAGGCGCGCGGCTGTCTCGATCGCTGGACCGCAAGCGGGGTCGATCTGCTTGCAGCAAGCCCTTCCGTTCAACTGTGGCGGGCGCCTCTCGACAACGACGTTCACTTGGCCAAGCAATGGAGGGAAGCCGGCTATCACGAGCTGGAGTTCTTCAAGAGGAACTTCGGCGGGAAGCTCCTCCCGGACGGCAGAGCGAAAGTCGAGTTGGAAGGCATTCTGGGCGTCAAGGGCTCGGGGCCTCTGTTCTCCGTCCGTCAGCGCTACTCGATCTCCGCAGCAGGAGAGTTGGAAGTCGACACCCGGATCGAACCGGTGAAGGACAATCTTCCTCCGCTTCCGCGGCTCGGCCTGGAATTCCGGATGCCGGGCGGCTTCGAGCGGCTGACTTGGTTGGGCCGGGGACCGCATGAAGGCTATCCAGACCGCCGGGAGAGCGGCAAGATGGGCCGTTATGCAGGAACGGTGTCGCAGCAGTTCGTGCCGTATATCAAACCGCAGGAAAACGGCGGCAAGACAGATGTTCGCTGGGCCGATCTGACCAATTCGGACGGGGCGGGATTGCGGATCGCATCGGGGTCCCCTATGCAGCTGAGCGCCCGCCACTATACAAC
>Ga0065721_10049009_pt1 | contig 52233 bp, 39 predicted proteins | sample Mesricmetagenome_FD_59108 | JGI IMG/M metagenome (GOLD analysis project Ga0065721, IMG submission 59108) | Mesophilic microbial community from rice straw/compost enrichment Sample: eDNA_1 v2 (version 2) | ecosystem: Engineered > Solid waste > Grass > Composting > Bioreactor | place: USA: Davis... | reverse complement strand
TTCGTCCTGAGCCAGGATCAAACTCTCCATGAATGGTTGTTTGACTTGCTCAAACTTTGTTTTATCGCTTTTCCGTTATTTCTAACGGGGCAGTTTCGCTCGTTGTTCAGTTTTCAAAGAACAATTTCTTTCAACAACGCTGCATATCTTATCACGTTATCGAATTCAGTGTCAAGCTTTATTTTTCATCAATTTCAATTTCTATCGATCGATGATGTTAAGCTTTTTGTCCCAACCGCTTGTCTCTCTCGGCCGGAATTAGAATATACCATAGGCGTAAATACAAATGCAAGTCTTTTTTTAAAAAACTTTTACTAGCCTGCTGTCTCTATCCTTTTCCTATATGCTTCAAAGCTTCTTTTGCGCTAAGAGAGGAAAGAAGAGTATCGTTTACAAACCGGCGAACAGCATCAGGATTGGACTTTGCGTATTCACGGAGCGCCCAGCCGATCGCTTTGCGGATAAAGAACTCGTCCTCATCCTTTTGCAAATCAATATAATGGAACAGCCTCTCCTGATCCGTATTCCCTTTATATTTCAATTGATAGAGGAGTGCCGTTCTGCGCAGCCACATATTGTCTGACCGAATCCAGCGATCCGGGTATACAGCGATCAAGTCAGTGAACTTCGCCAGATGGAATCCTGCCAGCTGCGCTGCAAGAAGGTCCACTGTATCCCACCAGGAATTCATAACAATTAAATGCTCCAGCCTGTCTATATGATCCTTATCCGCTTGTCTGCGATGCTTGTCCAGCAGAACCATCGCCGTATATTGGTATTCCCGTTCCGGCAGCTGCCACAACTCGTCTACTGTCTGAAGCAGCTCTTCGCCTTGCGGAATACCGTGCTCCTTCCAGAATTCCCTTGTCAATTGCAAACGCACCGGCGACTTGAGACCAAGAAATGGAAACCGATTGCGCATATAAGCTTCCATGCTTCGTGCATTCCTCTCATTCGCGTGTTGGCGCAGCCAATCTGCCAACTGTCCGGCATAAGTTAACATAAGAGTCCCCTCCATCCACCCAAATTATAGGGTGAAGAGTGTACGCCCCGCTACAACCGCTCAAGTCTTGTCTTTCACTTGCGTATTGGATGATCCCGCCGGACGCATCGTTGTCTTCTCCAAATCTTCGCCAGGCGGCGTTTGCTTCCACGGCGGATCATGCTTCCGCACCCTGTCGGACACCCAATAAAAAACCATTGGGATGACCACGCATAAAGCCGTGCTGAGCAAAATACCGGCCGACGGCAAGAGACCAATAATTTTTTTCAGAAAGTCCATATTAATCCTCCGTCAGATTGACATTGCCGCTTCGCCGGACATGTACCTTTACATCCATTTGTACAGGACGGGTTGAAAAGAGCTTGCCGTCTTCCTCCCACTGAGACTGATGCTTCTGGAACCATCTGTAATGCTTATGAAACAAATATTCCCGCAGCCCCATCACGTCACAGTTATATTCATGCTGCAGCTTATTGGCTGTCGCCTTCATAAGCCCGACAATTTCCTTTTCGACAGCTGTCTCCATATTTTTAATGACATCTTTTTTCAGCGTATCAGGTGCATGCAATATTTCATTGACAGCGCCTTCTGCTTCAATGTGAAAAGTAAATGAAGGCAGATTATCGGCATCAAACTTACATTCCAGCCGCCGCTTCACCCGTTCGATTGTGAAGACACCAGTACGCCCTTCAAAGTAGAATTTCAATTGACCTCCTTTCACTGTTCCTTCCATAAAATTAAGCCCCGCCGTCTCTTTTGGATTCAGAAAGCCTACAAGCTGGTTAGAGCTCCCATTAAAGACCGCGGCTTCCGTTACCGTCGAGTAATTATGGTTGCCGTTCTGAACGCCTTGAATAGCAAAGCTTTTATGCTTCAGTAAAAATTCATGTACATCTCCGATTCGGGACTCTGGTAAAATTCTGGAGCTTTCCTTCGTATTATCCGACACTTCCTCCAAATAAGCGGCCGGCAGCTTCTGATCCGGAGGATGTGTAGTTAGAATGTTAATGGCTTTATCACGAGTTACCATAATTCTGGTGGAACGCCTCATCTGACTTTCACGCAGAAAAAAATCAATTGTCTCAGTGAAGCTCTGGGGTCTGCGGGCAACACTTTCCGTAATCACAATAACCTTCAAGTGTTCGAAAAAAGGAGCGCGGCTTAATCGCTGGGCAAGCTTCGCCATAGAAGTCGCCATTGTATCCTCCTCAACAGCCATATTGAAATAAGCTGTATCCTCCGCACTGCCGCCGGAGCCCCCGCCCGACTTATTCGTGCTGAGTCCGCTTGGCGACACAATTTGATAGATGACTCTAAAGGGTTTCTTCACATTGTTGTTATCTCCATTCTCCTCCTTCTCCTCTTCTTTCTTATTAACCTCATCAATACCAACAGCAACTACAAAACCACGCTGGTCAATTTCAACCCGATCCCAGCATCCCGTCATCAGCACAGCACAAACGAAAAGGTACGGGATCAATATCCGTCTCTTACGAGCCGCTGCCACTTGCCGCCCCCTCCTTCTTCTTCCTCCCGCCAAACATAAGAAGAGAAATCGGCAATAAAATACCCGACAGAACAGCCATATAACTGATTAGATTAGCAAGCATATTAATATCCGCCATATCGCCGGGAGCCATGCAGATCAAATAAGCAACCGGAGCCATGATAAGAATCCGGTATCTTTTGCTTAATTTTTTGAACATAAAAGACAAGCATTCGCTCGCCAGATCAAGTCCCATCGCCGAGGTGTTATAAACGGTCATAATCCAAATCGCAAAAAACAAAGATTCGAATCTTTCAAAGAAATTGCCCGGGAACTGAATTTCCTTCGCAAGCTCAATGGTAGGATACACGATATTCATCGTTCCGATATTGGAAAAGATACCGATACAAAGCTGGTAGATGATCAGGTAGATGAATACCGATAAACCAATTCCGGAAAGGACAGCTTTCGCGGCTTTTTCCGGCCGCTCCATAAACATGATGTAATACAAAATAATCTCAAATCCGAGCAGAGAATAAACGACCTCTTTCATTCCTTGAAGGATGCCAATCGGAGGTGTAACGAAATAAGGCTCCAGGTTACTCAGCTCAAACCACCGATATCCAAAGCCAATAACGATCCCAACAACCAACAGCACCAGGGGCAAAAACATGACATTCAGCCGGAGCAGTCCGGATCTGCTGCCGGATATGCCATAAATAATAACAAGAATAAACGCAAGCGAAATGTATTCTACCGGCGTCCTGTCAAATAAATATTGCTTGGATATATTGGCGATTGCTCTCGTCTCATAGGCGCAGAAACCAAGAAAGTAGCTAAATTGCAAGGCGGCAATGATAAACGTAACCGGCCTGCCGACCAAAGTGACGGAGTAATCAAGAAACGATTTATTCCCCGCCTTGATTGCCACTTTGGATACAAGATAGCCGGCTAGCAACGCAACCACACCCGCAAGAATAATGCTCATCCAGCCGTCAAAGGATGCAGTAGAAGTCGCCAGCGCCCTTGGCAGCGTCAGTATGCCAACGCCAATCAGCATGGATGCTATCGTCATCCCCATCTCCAGAGAGGACATCGGTTTTTCGCCAAAGCTATTGACTTTCATTCGAATCCTCTCCTTTACTTGCCATCCGATTATTATCCATGGTTTCTAATATTTCAGGTCTGCTGGACAAACGGATAACCGGCAGCCGGTAAATAAAATCACGCCAATCTGACAATCGAAGCGGTGCAAGCGGCGCCGTATACGGGATTCCGAAGCTTCGCAGATTCGCCAAATGAATACAATTGATAATAAAAGCAAGCACGATGCCGTACAGCCCAAACACACCGCCTGCTATCATAATGAGAAATCGCATCAAACGGATGGAAATCGCAAAGCCGTAAGACGGAATCGCAAAGGATGCAATAGCCGTTACTGAAACCACAACGACCATAACCGGGCTTACAATACCGGCTGTAACCGCTGCCTCACCGATGACAAGTCCACCTACTACGCCGATGGTCTGTCCAATTGATTTGGGCAGTCTTACGCCAGCTTCGCGCAGCAGCTCTAATGTGCCTTCCATTAGAAAAGTTTCGACAACAGCCGGGAAAGGCACCCCTTCCCTCGTCCCTGCAACCGAAAACGCCAGCTTGGATGGCAGCATACCATGATGATACTCCAGCAAAGCAATATAAATTCCGGGCAGAAACAAGGCAATAAATACTGCAAATACCCGCAAAATCCGCAAAACGCTTGCTAATATCCAATTCTGATAATAATCTTCCGGAGATTGAATAAAGGAAGATAACGTAATCGGCATAATGAGCTGAAACGGCGTACCGTCGACAAGCACCGCCACCCGTCCTTGCATCAGCGCACCCGCCACCCGGTCCGGACGCTCAGTATTTAGAATCTGTGGATACGGCGACCAATATTTGTCCTGGATCCATTGTTCAATAAAGCCGGAGCCTTCCGCATCGTCCATACCTATGGTGCTGATTCTGCGTTTCACTTCATCTACCAGCATCGGATTCACCACTCCGTCGATGTATGCAACAATCACATCTTTACGTGACCTGCGTCCGATACAATAAAAATCGAACCGGAGATGAGGGTCCCGGATCCGCCTTCTGATCAGGGTTGTATTCGTCCGGATATCCTCGGTGAACCCATCCCGTGGTCCACGGATAAGAGATTCAGTCTGAGGCTCCTCAATTGCCCGGCTTTTCCAGCCCCTGCTCCCGATCAGAATGGACTCTTCTCTCTCTTCTATAAACAAAACCGCATCCCCGGACAGGATTGTCAGTATAATTTCATCCCATTCTGCCGAGATCCTCATGTCCTGTAAAGCCAGCCGTTCTGACGTTTCTGTTACCGTTCCGAAGCTATATTCATCGTCCTGCTGCCCGCTTTTCTCGGCATGTTCAGATCGGACTAGCTGGCTCCCTCCGGCTTGCATCAGCTGACTGATAACTTGATTCTGAATAACCTGTTTGTCCACTAAGCCTTCAATGCATACGACTGCGGCTTCTTCCCCTTCTGCCGTCAGAAAGGTGCGAATTAATAAGTCATTAGGAGAACCTAGCTTTTGCTTGATAAAAGCGATATTATCCCTGACGGATGTGAATGGTACAGAAGGCTGCTCTTGTCCATTATGTTCCATATACATCCCCTTCTTCATTTCCATAAGATAGACTCCGCCTTTTGCCTTATGATTCCCTTGAAAGGGAATTTTATGAAAAGACAGGATTAGAAGGAGAAAGAACATGCGTTGCGCAATGAAATCCAAGCCCCCGGTATAGAGCCTTTCTATCTACTAAAAAACCACCCGTCGGGGTGGTTTTGGCTTATCTGCGGTATGGCTTACGGTATTCCTGCGGCGTCACCCCGTGAACCTTGCGGAACAATCTGGCGAAGTACGAGAAGTTTCCGTAGCTGAGACCGTCGGCAATCTCGCTGATGCTGCGGTCCGTCGTAGCCAGCAGCTCCGCGGCTCTTTCCATTCTTTCCTTTAATATATAATCGGTCAGCACCATGCCGGTCTCTTTTCGGAATAGACGGGACAGATAGGCCGGATTCACAAAAGCAATAGACGCCAGCTGCTCGCGAGATAGCTCTTCGCTCAGATGCTCGGTGATAAACGCTTTTACCTTCTGTACAATCGGACTAGCCGCCATTGTTCTCGTAAACAGACTGCCCGCGGCTTCGGCTATACAGCTTACCCATAGCTTGAACTGTACGATAGAACGGGTTGCGGTCTCCACACCGGAGCAGGCATGATTCTCGTATAGCTGCTGGGCTTGAAGCCCCTTGCGGTGCATTGCATAATAGATGACTTGCAAGAGCGCATGGTAGGAAGCGGTCAACGACTCAACCGTTGCTTTAGCAGGATCAATAGAATGAGTCCATTCTTCGAGTCTGATCGAAAGCTCCGCCGTGTTTCCCTGCTCGAGTAAATCCGCCCAATCCAGCATAGACTCCGTGAAGCTAACGGCTGGTTTAGCCGTATTGTTCAATGGATCTTCGCTCCAGATCACGCCGCCAGCCATATTCACATTGCGGTATTCCTTGTTAAGCAGCGCCAGATAGCTCTGCAGCACATCCGTTACGGCGGTTAATTGACCTATATAACAGGATAACCGGCAGTAGAAATATTGCCTGCAGGCCTCCACGTAATTCCGGCACAACGCCTCGATTTCCTCTCTTGCCGTCTCCACCTCGCCCAGATGCAGCACCACAAGAATGTTTCCCCGGTGATCCTGAATAACGTTGCCCGGAAGCTTCTCGAGCAGCAGCTCTTCGGCCGATTTGCGGAGCGCGAATTCCATAATAAGCTCATCCCGCTCGTTAAGCGGCCTTTCCCAGCTCTCCACGCTGATTAAGACGAGGCGCACCTGTTCAACCGTACTCATCCGCATATCGTAAGCGGATAGCGATTGACGAATAGCCTCCGGATTACTCGAAACTCTCCGCTCGAGCAGATCCTGCCAGAAGCGCTCGACAAGCATCGGCCTGCGGCTGTTCCACAGCTCAACGATTTTGTTGTACTGGTCGTCGGTCTCGCTGATTCTCCGCTTCTCCTTCACCCGGGAGATCGCGGTCAGCAGCGTCTCCTCCAGCTCCGTGTAGACAACGGGCTTCAGCAAATATTCGAAGCTGCCCAAATGAATCGCGCGCTTGGCGTACTCGAACTCGGAATGGCAGGTCAAAACGATCGTCTCCGGCTGCATGCCTTGCGCTTTTACCCATTCCATCAGTTCAAGGCCGCTGATCTCCGGCATTTCGATATCGCAAATGACAATATCGATCGGCTGTTCAAGCAATAGCTGCTGTGCCATCGGAGCATGGTATGCTTCGTAAACCTCGTCTACCCCGATCATCTCCCACCGTACGCCTGAACGGAGTCCTTTCACCGCATAGATCTCATCATCCACAATAAGTACCCGTATCATAGCCCCGGCTCCCTTTCGCCCGTTTTGTATCTCGGCACCCGAAGCGTTACGACCGCGCCTTGCGGATCCGCGCTGCCAAATGCCATTCTGACCGTTCCTTTATAGTAGAGCCTGCACCGCCGGACAACGTTCCACAGCCCCAAGCTGCCGTCTCCGGGCTCAAGCGAATGCACCTTTGCGCGTAAATGCTCCATTTGCTCCTCCGTTAGACCTTTCCCGTTATCCTCCACCTCGACAATCAGCTCGGCATCCTCTCCTTCGCCCTCGGCCGATACCTTCACCCGGATATGGAACGGTGAGCCCGTGCGGATTGAAAAGCCGTGTACCATCGCGTTTTCCACCATCGGCTGAATGGTAAGCGGCGGAATGCTCACCTTCTCGAGCGCCGGATCAACCTCGAAATCAAAGGCAAGCGTCTCCGGGAAACGGTGTTTCTGAATCGACAGGTAATGGAAAATATGCTCAACTTCTTCTTTCACGGTCACCGTCGATACCTGAGTGCGGGTCGTAAACCGGAAATACCTCACAAGATGAAGCGACATGCTCTGGATGACTTCATAATCTTTGATCTGGGCGAGCTGATAGACGATATTCAGGGAGTTCATGAAGAAATGAGGGTGGATCTGAGCTTGCAGATGCTTGAGCTCCGCCTTCTGCGTCCGCAGCTGCTCCTCGTAAATATCAATCTTCAAATGCTCAATCTGCTGGGCCATGCCGTTAAACGTCTCTTTGAGCGTGATAAACTCCTGAAGCTTGTAATCCTCCATCCGGACGCTTAGGTCCCCGGAACGGATCTTCCGCATCCCTTTAATGAAATGATGGATCGGCTTCACGATCGAATTCTGCAGGAATAAGAGATAGAGTCCCAGCATGATCGCCGCAAGCATCGGAATGAGATACGTCATTTTGCGGAAAATCGGAAGACCTTCGAGCAGCTTGCGCTCCGGCAGCAGGAAGATCAGGTTCATATCCGCCATCCGGGAGCTCTTGGCGACAAGCAAATAAGGATTACCCAGCTTGACGATATTGTAGGCCGCATTTCCGTTATCCATATAAGCCGTCAGGTCGAAAGCTTCAACCTCCTGGCGGATCGATGCGCCTACCGTCGATAAAGGTTTCCCTTCTCCCGATACCAGAAGCGCTTCCGCCTTGCCTCCCTGACCCAACTGACGGATCGGCTCCATCAATCGGTTGAGGTCAATCCATGCTCCGATATAAGAGTCGTAATTCGTATCCACAACGCGGACTAGCGCGTATTGCCCCTTCAGCTCGATAACCTTCCAGCCCGTCCGGAGCGATGGATCGTTCTCCGCAAGCAACTCCTTCAGCTTGGACTGAATCTCCTGCTTGCGGGCATAGGTAACGGATTGCTGCTGGGCGACCAGAAGCTCCTTGTATTTCCCGCCGTAAGCGAACAAAACATCCGCCGCGTCGTAGTAATTGATGTTCAAATCCAAATCGTTTGCCGTCTGCGTCGTAGACAAATAATACTCCCAGCTGTCCTTGTCGTATTGGCTGAGCGAGATCAGGCTTTGATCCTGCTCCGCCGCTTTATAAAGATAATTCTCGATCTCGCCTAGAACCTGGTCCATATCGTTCATGTACATGGTAAGCATATTGCGGTTCGACTGCGCCACCTGGGAATGGACAACCTTCGTCGCGTAAAGATTGTTCCACAACAGCAAAATGACGAGAGGGATAATAACGAGACCAAAGCCAAGTATCAGTCTGGAACGCATCGTTGCTTGTCTCATGACTTCCCTCCTCTCCTCATTGGAAAATGCCGGCGGCTAGTGATTGGCAAGCCATAGATCAAGCTGGCGCTGCTTCTCCTGGACAACCTTATCGGCTCCCGCCGCCTTCAGCTTGCTTACGTACATCGGAATGATTTTCTCCGGATCCTGCGCACCTGTGTTAAAAGCCGGCATAAATTCCTTCTCGACCAGAATCGAAGCCGCAATCTCCGCCTTCACCCGCTCCGGGTTAAAAACAAAACCGAGCGCCTTCGACTTATCGGCCTGCTCGTTAAAGCTGCGGTATTCCTCCCATAACCCCGGGTTCTCGTTATCCCACAGGAACGAATTCAGCTGGTTGCCGAACATCCACGGCTGGTTTAAATTGTAGCCAACCGTCTTCGCGTCAACGCCGGGCGGATACCCGATGACGTTATCGGATTTCTTGACATAATGAATCCCTTCAACGCCCCAATCAAGCAGGTTCAGCAAATAAGGGTCGGTGTATAGCAGATTAAGCAGCATCATCGATTTCTCCGGATGCTTCGCATTGCGGGTTATCGCAAACATCGCGCTTGTTGTATCCGCCGTTGTGGTATAAGGCTTGGTCAGTTCCACGCTTATCATGGGATACCCGGTATCCCTGGACGCTTGAATCTCAAAGCCGGGCTTCAGCGATTCCGCATAAGCAAAGGCATTACCGGCTTTGACCGCGTCATATTCGTTATCCTTCGACGTTGTGGCATCGGCATTGAGATATCCCTTCCGATTCCATTCGTAGAGCAGCTTGGCATAATCCATAAATTCAGGGGTCTCCGCCATACTAAGCACCTTTGTCGACTGTCCTTCGCGGCGCAGAACGCCCGGACCTTCTCCCAGCATGTCAAAAATGCCGTATTGCATCATAAACGTAAGCGGACTGCGGTCTGCCCTTGCTTGAAGCGGAGCCAGCCCCGGCTCATCCTGCTTGATCTTCTCGAAGATCGGGCCAAAATCGGCTAATGTCTTGACCTGCGACAGATCGATATCGTATTTGTCGACTAAATCCTGACGGAGCACAAGTCCTTTGCTGGAGGCAAACTCCTTGTTGGTCACAATGCCATACAGCTTGCCGTTTACTTTGCTGGCTTCCAGAATGGAAGGATCCAGAATCTTGCGGATACCCGATCCGTATTTGTCCAGCAATTCATCCAGCGGAAGATAACGGCCCTTCGCAATCTCGTCTCCAAAACGCATCCAGCCGGCCGTAAATACAATGTCCATCTGCTCGCCCGATGCGAACATCAGACCCGTCTTATCCCACCAGGAGCCCATGTCGATCGTGCGGATATCCACGGTTGCGTTTATTTTCTTCATGAGGTAGTCATTGATTCTATCTTCAACAAGGTTAAGATCCTTAGGCACATTGCCTGCGGGGAATACCATAACGAGCCGGTCGGTGTCGCTCTCTGCAGCCGGTTTGGCAGCAGGAGATTCATTGACGGCATGAGTATCGGAATCGGCCGTTGATCGGACCGGCTTAGGCGTTTGTCCGTACATCGTCGAGAATACGATTAGAATAGCAACGACGAGCAGCGATCCTATCATTATTGGAAGCGCTTTCTTGTTAGCTCTGTTGAACATGTCACTCGTCTCCTTGGCACAAGGTTAGATACCTCATCATACAACGGCCTGATTCTTTTCGACTACTCTAATTGTAACTTTTAATAATAAGATTGTGACCTTGAGCGCATGGCAAAGAGCCGGTCCGGGAAACTCTCCCTGACCGGCTTGCCCGGACTCGCTATTATTTGTTTTATTTGTTTATTAGACCGCCTACCTGCAGGAGTCGCTTCAGCGTTACGGCTGCTTCAGCGCGCGATGCTTGATCGAGCGGCGCAAACTTGCCGGCCGATTTGCCTTGCATGATTCCGGCGGCAACAAGCTCATTAATTGCGGATTTCGCCCACTCGGCAATCTGGCTGCCGTCTTGCGGGAAGGCCGCTTCCGGCGCTTCGGATTGGAATGGCGCGGACCCGTGCTTCGTAACCAGGGCCAATGCCCGTGCCAGCATAACCGCCATTTCCTGACGGGTAATTTCCTGATTCGGACGGAACGTCCCGTCACTCATGCCTTTCACAATGCCGTATTGAACGGCTGTCTTCACATAAGAAGCGTACCAGGCGGATGAAGTGACATCCGTAAAGGATGGTGTTGATGTTCCGCTGCCTGATGCAAGGCCAAGCGCTTTTACGACAAGCGCCGCGAACTCGGCTCTCGTAATATGGCGGTTTGGCGCGAACAGATCGGTTGATACGCCATTCACTATCCGTTTGTTTGCTAACAGCAGAATATCGTCTTTGGCCCAGTGGGTAGCGATATCCTTGAAGGAAGCATCCGTAACCGCAACGGCGTACAAGCTGTTTGTTGTGCTAAGTACCGTCACAACCGTATTTCCGCCTTGGCTTGCGAACAATGCAGGTACCGTTCTGAACTGACCTGTTACCGGATCGTAAACAACGACAGAGCTGTATTCTTGATCCAGTTGGCCTTCAATCGTAAAGCTTCTTGCAACGAACTGCTTGCCGAACTGATGCACCGGTATAGACTGGCCGCCGGATTGCAGCGTCAGCTCGAAGGAAACCGGAGCGCCGGCAATCGTAATGCCTGCGGAAGCGGCTTTGCTCTTCATTTCCTCGGCCAGCGTGCCGGAAGCCGACGAGAGCGTCAGCGTCAGCTTGGCATCCGCAGCGGCCAATACATCCGCATAACCCGCTTCCTTCAAAATCGTCCATATATTTGATGGAAGCGTATAAGTCATACCGCCGTAACGGATAACAATGGATGCGTCCTGCGGTGCGGATACTGCAGCTTTCAAGGCAGCGGCAGAGAATTCGGCAGTGCCCAAGTTACCGCCGTCCGGCAGGTCTATGACGATCTCTTTTATGCCTGCGGTTATTCCGGCATTCAGATCCGCGTCATAATTAACGGAAGGCTCTGCCGGAATTGAACCGCCTCCGCCGGTATTGCCGGAGCCCGAGTTGTCTTCGTGCGTAATCGTACGAAGCTCAAAGCCTGCTGCCTTTGCGTTAAAGACCGGACCAATCTTGCTGTTCCGGACAATGACATTATCCAGGTTAATCGAACCGCTTACGTCATTGTTGACGTGGATGCCCCATGTGCCGGTGCCGTCAATGACGTAGTTCTCAATCGTAATGCTGCGGGTACCATTCTCGATGGCATTAGGTCCGTTCACGTACAAGCCTTGATACGTACTGTCAAGCGCTGTATTGTTGCGGATCTTAATATCCGCGTCAATCGGCTTGTCGCCCGTGAACAGCCAGATCGCACCGAAGTTCTGCCCCCAGCTTGGCTCGCGGCCGCCGGTACGGATCAGCGTATTGCGCTCGATAAGCGTTGTGCCGTCGAAGGCTACCGGATTAAAGCGTGTCGATACCGCGATTCCCGCTCCAAAACCAACCGTATCCGAGAGAATGTTATCCTGTACCTTATTGTCGCGTCCGCCAAACATCGCCACGTTGTCGGCAAGCCATGGCAGCTGAACCGTATTGAAGCGTACGGTATTGCTGCTCACCCGGCTGTCGTCGTCGGACACGCCTTCCGGCTTCTGCGACCAAAGCGCAATGCTGTCATCGCCGGAGTTGCGGATATGACTCTGTTCGATCATCGAGTTTCTTGTGCCCGTCGTAAAATTAATGCCGTCGGCGTAAGTATCGCGAATGCGTACGCCACCTACGTACAAGCCGTCCGTCACAACTCCCTCATCGCTGCGCATCGACCAGATGCCCGCCTTGGCATGCTCGATCCATACATTCTGGATAACGGAGCCTTGACCAAACGTTCCGTCAAAGCCCGCTTCGCGCAGCTCGTCATGGCGTCCCGTCACGCCGAGATCCATATACAGATCGTAAACGCGAACCTTGCTTCCTTCTGCCAAGAAGCCTGCGCCATGCAGCTCCGTATGCCAGATTCCAGCACCGCGAATCGTTACATTATCGATATGAAGGGGTCCTTGCGCAAGATTAAAGCTTCCTGCCGGAATCCACACGCCGGCACCTTGCTCCTTGGCAGCCGCGATTGCGGCTTCAAATGCGGCCGAGTCGTCGGAGCCGTCATTAGCCGATGCGCCAAAGTCCGTCACCGATAAATAACTTTCCGGCTTCGAATATGCGTCAGGCGCTTGCTCCAGATCAACCAGATCCACCACGTAATAATCGGCGTTATCGTCAGCCTCTTTCACGAGACGGATGGTTGAACCTGCCGCCGCATCGCCAATTAATAAGCGGGACTCATCATAGAAACGGTGGGCGTCTCCGTCGGCCGGATTATTCGTCCACGGATATTTGCCGTATACCCAGCTGTACTTGCTGGACAAGTTGATCTTGCCTTGTTTTTCGCCATTGATATAAAGCGTGAGCGTATGCTCCTCGCCGTCACCGGATGCCGAATCCGGGATGATATAACGCATGGTCAACGCATTTGCCTGACCGGTTGTTTTGAATTCGACGTATTGCCCTGTTGCATCCAGACGAACTGCCTCTCTGCCGGAAGCTTCGGAAGCGAAGGTCTTGAACGTCCGATCCTCTTCAATGAGGGTACCGTTTGTTGCGCCATGCTCTGCCTCATAGGTAGTAAACGGAATGGTTGCTCCGCGGTAATCCTTACCCACCGCATTTTTCACGAGAAGGTAATCTACATCGATTCCGCCTGTGTCACCATTATCGTATTGAAACGATACGGTGTTCATGCCGGTACGAAGCGGCAGCTCGACGGATAGGTCTGACCAGCTGCTGCCCGTGCTTGGGAATTCGGCGGCAGCGGCTTGCTTTTGACCATTGACGTAAAGGGCTAACGTTCTTGTGCTGCCGTTGGCGTTCCGATAATGGACCTTTGCGTTATAACTGCCTTCACCGTCCGTATTTACGGCAAACAGCAAAGCCGCATCCTCCTTAGAAAAGCCTGCCGCAAACGTGCCGCTTGCTGAAACGCCGCCCGTCATAAAAGCGTCTTCCGCTTCATAGCGGACATCACTCTTCACCGGTTGGAGCAGCCAATGCGCCGAGTCCTCGGATGGTTCAACCGTTTGAATGGATGCGGCTCCTGTCTCGCCAAGCGTTAAATATTGTCCTGTGGCAGAAGCGTTGCCGAGCACTTGATAACCCCCATAAGACGAGAGATCCCATTGCGTGGACAGGCTCGTTCCATCGGTCAAGATGTTTGCCAGACCACTTGCCTTCACGGCCAGCTTGCGGCCGGTTGCTTGATTCACGTATTGCTTATGTCCATTGTAATCCTGCGGCAGCCATTCGGCAGCTTTGCCATCCGCAGCAACTGGCATATCCGCCACAACAACCCCATTACGTTCGATCAAAGCTTTGCCGCTGATTGCGTCCACAATACGGACCGCATTAAGCTCCTTCAATACCGGAGTTACCGCATTTGCGGGACCGTCAACCGGCGGTACCGTCACCGCTTCTGCAGGCGCCGTCTCGAATCTCCACTGCACGCCGCGGCTTTCGATCGATCTCAGCTCATATTGGGCATAGCCCTGCAGGTCTTCGGTATGGATATAGTTGTCTTCATAACCAACAGCTGCGCTGCGGAGCAGATAAAGGCCGGATGTTGCACCATTTTCCACTACCCATTGCAACTTCGTGTCGTCTGCAGACGGCGATGCCGTAGTCTCGAGGTAGCTTTGTTCACGTTCAATCGAAATCGCGTTGCCGGTCGCCCGATTTACGATCAACTGCTTGCCTTCATTACTTGTAATCTTCCAATGCGAAGCCGCGTCATTGGCAGCCGTTGTTCCGTACAAGACAACGTTGTTGCCATTCTCGTACAGGTATTGTCCGGAAGCTTCGTTCTTGATGCGGATAAAACCTTCCGGCAGCTCGGCCGGCGCTTGAGGTGCAGGCTCCAGCACCCACTGCGCGCTGCCCCAGTCTGCAGGAATCGGGCTCGCCTGACCATAACTGGTCTGGTCCTGAATATGAATACGGGCAGGTTCGTTGTTCCAGTTCGCATTCCAGCCGTTGCTGAATACTTTCGTATTCGCGGACCCTTCAACATCCTTCATCTCCCACTGCACGCTGCCCCATGACTTATCAAGCGTCAAGCTTTCCAGCGGTTTGAGATGGGGGCTCGTTTCATTCTCTGCACGGTTAATATTCTCGTTGGAGATCATATGACCGGTCGCCTTGTTCACAATGTATACGCCTTGCGGAGCGGTTTCGATGGACCACTGGGAAGACGGATCCTCTGCCGCAGGCTGACCGTAAGCAACCTTGCCGTTCTCATCCTCAAAGAGGTATTGGCCAAAATAGCTGTTCTTCAGGCGCACATAGGATGGCGCCGTCTCGCCTACCGTAATAAACTCCCATTTCGGGCTGCCCCAATCCTTCGGCACAACGCTAAGCTGCGCATGCTTCAGTTTGTTCTCGACGTTGACGTATTTGCCGCTGGTATCGCCGGGCTTGCCGATCAGCTTGTAGCCTTGATACGTCTCGATTGTCCAATCGCCTGCCGTTGAATCATCGGTCAAAGCGGTGGACTTCAATGCATCCCGATCGCCCGTTACGCTGTCATTATTCAAATAATGACCGGTGCCGCGGTTCTTAATCCGCTTCACGCCGTCTTGATCCTCGACCAGCCACTGCGCATTCTGGTCCGAAGGCTGTACGTTGCCGTATTGAACAACGCCGCTAGCATCTTCGAACAAATACAGCTGCAGCCAATTGTTCTTGATCCGGATATACGGAACAACGGGCTCCTTCGGCGGAGCCGGATCCTCCAGCGCCCATTGCGCGCTGCCCCAGGTTGCCTGCGCCCAGTTATTGCCCTGCGCGAAGCCGTCCTGATTCTGCACGTTGATGAAGCTGTTTGCGCTTGCCGCGCTTCCGAGCGTGACGTAGCCTTCGACTTCACCGCCACTGTCGTTCTTGGCGGCCGCAACTATCCAGGCCGAATCCGCGCTTGGCGAATCTTCGGCGGAGAGCGGTGTTGCTCCAACGTAATCTGCACTTGTTATATAATGACCGGTGGCGAGATTACGCAGCAGCGTCCCATTTGCCGTGTCGATCAGAATCCATTGCGAGGCCTTATCCGTATAGACAGGCTCGCCGTATTTGATCTGGCCGTTCTCTTCGTACAAATAGGTGCCCTTCCAGTTGTTCTTGATCCGCTTTGGAGTAGAATCCGCCGCAGGCTCAAGCTTCCAGACGGCGCTGCCCCAGCTCTTCTGCGCCCAGTTGTTCGCGCGGACGATCCCGTCCGGGCCGTTGCCGGTGCCCTGAATATTGACGATCCAGCTGTTATCGCGGGAGCTGACGATATTGATGCCTCTATTGTCGTCAGCCGCTTCGAGGGACCATAGATCAGATGTCCAGCCCTCGTCAATTGCGGAAATACCAACCGGATTCGTAATTTGCTCCGCGGTAATCGCCTGCGAATGGAGATAATGTCCGGTCGCACGGTTGCGAAGGCGTTTATAGCCATCCTTGTCTTCCACGAACCATTGCGAAGCTGTATCGTTCAAAGCAATTTCTCCGTAGTTCACTTCTCCGTCTTCTTCATATAAATAGGAGCCGTTCCATGGATTGACGATCCGAACCGGCTCATTTGCTTCGGCGGGATCCAGCGTCCATGTCGCGCTTCCCCAATCCTTTTGCGCCCAGTTGTTTGCCTGCACCTTGCCGTCTTGAATCTGGAAGTTAACTATCCATGACGAATTGCGGGTGCTTATAATATTGAACTCGCCAGGCTTGCTTGCTACTTCCGCAATATCCCAAGTGTCGGATACCGAGCCTTCGCTTATTGCCGAGCTCTCTACCGCATTCGTAATATTCGCATCAGTCACCTGCTCGGAGTTCATGTAATGACCGGTGGCGCGGTTCTTGATGCGCGTGTGGCCGTCCTTGTTTTCCAGCGTCCACTGCGCATACGGATCGTTTACCGCCGGATAACCGTAACGAACCTTACCCCCGGCATCCTCATAAAGCGAATACCCTTGCCAAGGGTTATGAATTCGAATGAAAGCGTCTTCATTATTAACCCCGGAAACGCCGTCCGCACTAGCGGACAGCGGGGGGATCGCAAGAAGGAGCGCCATGCAAAGAATCATCAACTTCTTCAATAATGATGGCATTGATCCCATTCCTCCTGAAATAATAAGAATTGTTAACCTTTGGTTGCCCCATCCGCAAGACCTGAGATGAGGAACCTTTGCAGCAGCAGGAAGACAATCGAGATCGGAATCGCAATCAGAATCGTGCCTGCGGCAAACATCGTAAAGTTATTGGCGAACTTATCGTTAATGAAGTTGTACAAGCCAAGCGCCAGCGTAAACTTCTCCGGGCTGCGTATAATGATCTGCGGCGTCAGGAAATCGAAAAACGGCGCCATAAACGTAAACAAAGCAACAACCGCGATAATCGGGCTGGCTAGCGGCACCAGAATGCGGAAGAAAATCGTCAGGTAGCCGGCTCCGTCGATTTTGGCCGATTCGTCGAGGTCGCGCGGAATCGTATCGAGGTAACCTTTTACAAGAAACAGGTTCATCGGCAGGCCGCCAAATACATAGATCAGGATTAGACCCAAAAACGTATCCAACAGGTTAACCGTATTGAGCAGCAAGTAGATTGCCACCATCCCCATCAAGACCGGGAACATCTGCAGCAGCAGGAACGTATAAATGCTGTTCTTCCGTCCGACAAACCGGAACCGCGAGAATACGTACGCAACGATGGATACGATGCAGACCGAGGCTAGACCGTTCGCAAACGCGATGATCAGCGTATTTTTGTACCATAGGGTATAGTTGCTGCTCGGATTGTTGAACAGCCATTCGTAATGCTCGAGCGACCAGTTGTCCGGGATCATCTTGAGCGAGAACAAGCTGGTGCCCGGGTTGAGGGACATGCTGAACGCCCAGAGCAGCGGGTACAGAATAAGGACAAACATGATAAGGACAACCAGATAAATACCGGACACTTCCAGAGCGGATTTGAGCGAACGTTTCATCTTAGTACATATCCTCCTCTCTGAAGGAACGGGTTCTGCTGAATTGATAGAGAGCAAACGCCGCTACGACAATCCCCATGATGATGGATACGGCGGCAGCCATTTTGTAGTTGTTTTCCTTAAACGTCAGGCTGTACACCCACGAGATCAGGATGTCGGTTGCGCCCGAGTTCTGACCCGGCACCGGAGGACCGCCCTTGTTGAACAAATAAATAATATTGAAGTTATTGAAGTTGTACGAGTATTGCATAATGAGCAGCGGAGCCGTTGCGAACAGCACATGCGGCATCGTGATGAAACGGAATTTTTTCCAGCGGCTTCCCCCGTCCACATCGGCTGCTTCATACCAATCCTTCGAGATTCCTTGAAGCACCCCGGTAATCAGAGTGAATACGTACGGGAAACCAAGCCATACTTGAATGCCGATAATCGCAACGCGCGCCCAGGTCGGATCGGAGAGCCACGGAATCGACACGCCGAAGTGGGAGAAAATATCCCGGTTAATCGCGCCAAACGTATCGTTAAACATCGCCGTAAACACAAGCACGGTCATGAACGACGGAACCGCCCAAGGGAGAATCATAACGGTGCGGATCAGGCGTTTGAACCTGACACGGCTGTCATTGATCATCACCGCAAGGAAAAAGGCCAGCATAATTTGCAGCGTTGTCGCGACAAGCGTCCATACGACCGTCCAGGAAAGAACGGTAAATAAGCTTTTGCTCCACACGGCTTCCGTGAACAGGGCTTTGAAGTTCGCGAAACCAACCCAATCCAGCAGATGGGCAGGCGGAGAATTGTACAGGTTGTAGTTGGTAAAAGCAAGAGAGATCATAAATAGCAGCGGGAAAATGACGATCAGCGCCATCATGATGAAATTCGGCACGACGACGAAATACGGGAAGCCATGCTCCCAGCTGTCCTGGAAGGCCTGCCGGACGGATGGCGTGCGAATGCCCTCCCTGCGTTTTTTCGCATCCTTCCGGGCATCCAGCACATTCAGCACGTACAGGCCTAGCAGGATAACGCCAATGATAGAGGATAACAAGCCTTGGACGAGCAAATTACGGGAATCGTCGGTCTCCGGGTTGTCCCCGAGCGTAATCATTCCTGCTATGCTATTTGCGATAGGCGCGGATAACGCAATGATCAAGCTTAAGCCAATTACAAGAAATACAATTCCTTTAATCCATCGGCGGTTGTAAAGCTGGCCTAATCCGGGAACGATCGAGAGAATCGTCGCTAGGACAGGATTATGATGGTTCTTGCTTGGCCTGGCCTGCGGCGCCGGCTCCAGGGCGTTGATGTTCATGTTTGGTTCACCTTCCATATTTCCGAATGCAATTTAATGGAGAAAGGGGCTGTGAGGAGCCCCTTTCGTTGTTTCATGGTTTGGCGAGCGAGGATTGCCTTATTTCGCGCCGGCCATCTTCATTTTGTCGTTAATGAGTTTGACGGCATCGTCCAGGGAAGCTTGAACATCTTTGCCTTCCGTGATGAACTTCAGGGCATTTGCCATTGGATCCCACACATGGTCAAGCTCGGGAACCGTCGGGAACGGCTGGCCGTATTGGATTTGCTGCGAGAAGCCGGATACAAGCGGATCACCCGTCAGAACCGGATTGTTCAGTACGTTGATAACCGGCGGAACCTCGCCTGTTTTCTGGAAGTATTCAAGCGCATTCTCTTCGTTCGTGAGGAAGGCTGCAAAATCCGCCGCCCACTCTGGGGATTTTGAGAACTTGGAAAGCATCCAGCCTTTTACGCCGATAAAGGAGGTTGGATGCGCGCCGCCTTCAAGGGTAGGAATTGGAGCAACGGCAAGATCGTCGCCGAGCGCTTTTTTGTAATCGTTGATAGCCCAAGGTCCGTTGATAACCGCGCCAACTTTGCCTTGCGTGAACAGGCCGCCAACGATGTCGCCGTTTACGCCTTTAGGCAGATAACCGTTGTTGAACCAGCTTTGGATAAGGGAAGCGCCTTTTACCGTGCCTTCCTTGTTCAAGCCGATATCGTTGATATCGTATTTGCCGCCGTTGTCTTTGAAAATATAGCCGCCTTCGCCGCCGAGGAAGCCCCATGCGAAGTAGAAGTTCGCGGCTTCAAAGAGGAAGCCGTAATTTTGCTTCTTCGCGTCTGTCTGGTCCTTCATGATTTGCTCGAGGTCCGCAATCGTTGCCGGTGCGTTAGGGACAAGCTTTTTATTATAGAAGAGAGCGTAAGTTTCGGTTACGAGCGGCAGACCGTATAGTACGCCGTCTTGGCTAAGAGCCGCAAGTGCTTCCGGTGTGTAGGTGCCTTTTACTTCGTCCGAAGCCTTCACCTCTTGCACGAGGCCTTTCACGACCAAGCTGCCGATCCCCGGCTGGTAGAACAGGTCCGGACCTTTGCCTGCGGGACCGTCAAGCGCGAGCACATCCGGCTGATCGTTCATCGCTACCGGCTTGATGTTGATTTTGATGCCTGTTGCGGCTGTGTATTTATCCGCTGCCGCTTGGATAACCGCGAGTTTGTCTTCCGCCGTATCCGGCCAGATGGTCAACTCCGTTGGCTTCGCTTCCGTTGGACCGTTCGCTTCCGCGGTTGCCGCAGCGTCCGCGCTGGGTGATTCCGAAGCCGGTGCGTTAGCGTTCGTATTTGTGCTTGCGGAGGCATTGGCATTGCTGGCCGTTGTGCTGTTGCCGTTATTGTTGCCGCCGCATGCGGCGAGCGACATCGATACAGCCAGCAGGCTAAGCGTGATCAGCATTTTTTTGCTCTTTAACATCGTTGAGAGCTCCCTTCCCTTTATCAACTCTTGTAGGTTTGTTGACCCCGGTATGCCGTGGTTCATGAGTTAATTGTAGGATTTTGGGCGGGAGTCTCACTACCAATCCGGTGACCTGAAAGGATAAGATTGTGACCTAAGTCGGGGGTATGGGATGGCGAAGGGAGAGGCCGCTACAAGAATGAGGAGGACAGGAATGCTACATTGGATTCCTTACAGCATAATGCGGCATTTTTGACTGGCAACTTACACTACGTTGGCTTCAATACAGTATAATCGACCTATTTTGAACAAAATGGCTCGTTTCGGCGATTTTTACTGGAACAAATCCATCGTAGACCGTACTGCCGCCTTTCTAGACTGATTTTACTGGAGGGAATCCAGCGTAGCTTCACGCGAGTGGTTGATTTGTACAGGTGAGTCAACAAAAAAAAGCCGTCTACCAAGCTAACGCGTGCTTGGTAGACGGCCTCACTATATTATTGCTGCGGTGCAGACAGCACCGTGCGGAAGCCGCAATTGCCGGTGGAGCTGTCGGGGGTATTCTTGCTGCGAGCCGCTACCCGGTAACGGTTGCAGTAGGAGCTGTGGCAAAGATACGAGCCGCCCCGCATGACGCGGCCTTCTCCGGTACGCGGGCCAAGCGGGTTATCGTTCTCGCCGCTCTGGTAATAGGCTGGGCTGAACCAGTCCGAGCACCATTCCCATACATTGCCCGCCATATTATAGAGGCCATAGCCGTTTGGCCGGAAGCTCTTGGCCGGAGCGGTGCCCAGGTAACCGTCGCTGGCGTGATTTTTGACCGGGAATTTGCCCTGCCAGATGTTGCAGTTATGCTCGCCGCCTTGCTTCAGCTCATCGCCCCAAGGGTAACGCTTCTGCGCAAGTCCGCCGCGGGCCGCGTATTCCCATTCCGCTTCCGTCGGCAGGCGCCTGCCCGCCCACTCGCAATACGCCATCGCATCGTTCCAGCTGACATGAATAACGGGGTGCTCCTCGCGGCCTTCGATTGTAGAATCCGGGCCTTCCGGATGGTTCCAGTCTGCGCCTTCTACCGGATACCACCAAGGAGCCGTCTGCGGCACCGTCTTCACCTTCGCCGCTTCCGCCTCCGATACGAACAGATGGAATACGTAAGACCAGCCGAACTTCTGGGCTTCGGTGACGTAACCCGTTGCCGCAATAAAACGTCCGAACTGCTCGTTCGTTACCGCCGTTTCATCCATATAAAAGCTGTTGACGGTAACGCTATGAACCGGTCCTTCCCCGTCTGCCGCAAAGCCTTCCTTATCATTGGTTCCCATTAGGAAGGTTCCGCCCGGAATAAGCACCATTCCCGTTGTATCCGGAACCGGCTCAGCAGCCGGCTTGGAGTCCGCCGGTTTGACCGCTGCTTTCAGCTTCAGATTCTTAGGTGCAATAACGACCGATGAGCGATCGGTTGAACAGCAGGATTTTACCATGTTGCTCTTTGATTCCTGTGCCATCTTCAACTTCCTCTCCGTATAAGAAGTGTCTATGATCAATCTAGCTTTTCTATAAATCTCTTATCTCAACACTACCATAATAAGAAATGGCAGTACAACGCTTTCCGCTTGTAATGGAACGGAAGGCTTTTATACTGCCATCTACTCTATTATTTTATAGGAGTCCAAGCCGGACATATTGCTCTTCCGGTGCTCCGGCCTGCTTCATGCCCGCAACGAGCAGCTCCATCATCCGTGCCTCGGCCGCCTCATCCTGAAGCGGATGCTCCTGATGCTCGTCCCTGGCAAGATCATACAGCCGCGTCTCCATGACGAATTGATTCCGGGCATAGGTTACTCCTTGCGTGCTCTCCGGAATTTTGAACACCGGATATGCCGTATAAGGCAGGAACCGACCCGCTTCAATGAGCTCCGGCGCTACGCGTCCGAGATAGGAACGGAAGGTAGTCGGCATAGCCGTATACGCGTAACAAGGATAATTATCCTTGGAGACCGGAGCGCGCATATACGTATAACGGCCATCCGTTACATTGACGCACATCCCGTGGTAGCCGTACAAAGCCGCTTCCCTCACCTTATCCTCGGTTCCTTCAAGCAATCCGCGAAGCGAAGCGCCCTGAACCGTTTCCGGAATCGAAGCTCCCATATAATCCAGGATCGTAGGCATAAGGTCGATATTTTGCGTAAGCGCCTGGATGCGGGTGCCCGCAGCCCGGCCTTCAGGCAGACGGATCATTAGCGGAATATTAGCCAGCTCGTTATAGACATGCATGACGTTTTTGCCGGTCTGTTCATGCTCCCCAAGCAATAAACCATGGTCGGTTGTAAAAATAACCAGCGTATCGTCCAGAATATCCAGCCGGACCAGCGTATCCAGCAGCTTGCCAAGCCAATGGTCAATCATCGTAAGAGTCGCCGCATAACGCTTCTGAATATGAGCAAGCGCCTCCGGCGGCACGTCAACGGTGCCGTATTTCGGCCAGCTGTAGGCCGGACCTTCATAGCTGTCCTGGTACATCCGCAAATAATGATCGGGCGTATCAAACGGCTCATGCGGGTCAAAAGCTTCCACCGTCAAGAAGTACCGGTCTTCGCGTCCGTTTTTCTCCAGCCAGTCGCATGCCGCCTGAATGGTCCTTGGCCCCGGATAATCCTCTTCGCGAAGAAATTGCGTACGGTTCTTCTCGCATTGCGCGCGTACCTGACCGTAATAACGCTCCGGCGCAGGTTGATCTTTAATAGAAGAAACCCATGGATCATCCTCCTGCCCCCGCTGGAAATCCCACGTGGAGAAGGACTGGCAATAGTTCTCGCCCCCCGTAGCAAAATAATGATAATGGTCGGTCACGATATGGCTGAACACGCCGGACTCCCGCAGCGAAGCCGGCAATGTGCGGTCAAACGGTTCAATTCCGCCCCAGCCCTTTTCCAAGAAAGCAGCCCGTCCCGTCAGCATATCGCGCCGCGCCGGCATGCAAGGCAGCGACCCGGACCAATGCTGGTCGAAGACAACGGACTGCTCCGCCAGCCGGTCGATATTAGGCGTCCGAACGCCTTCCCCGCCATAAGCGGATAAAGCTCTGCGGTTCAAGGTATCGAGCATAATCATAATCGTTCTCATGAAAGCACCCCTTATTTCAGACCTGTTGTTACAATCCCCTGCACGAAGTATTTCTGCGCTGCCAAGAATAATAATACAAGAGGCAATACGACTAAAGTAGTTGCCGCCATGAGCAAATTCCATTCTACGTTCGTCTCGCTGCGGAAAATGGTGAGGCCAAGCTGCACGGTCCGCATATGCTCCGTGTTGGTCATAATAAGCGGCCACATGTAATCGTTCCACGTTGCCGTTGTTTTGAAGATCGCCAGCGTTGCCAGAATCGGCTTGCTAAGAGGCAGATAGATCTGGAAGAACACGCGGTAGACATTCGCTCCGTCAATCTGCGCCGCCTCGTCAAGCGCCCGCGGGAAGTTCAAGAAATATTGCCGGCATAGGAAGATCCCGAAGGAGCCGGCAATAAATGGCAGCACCAGCCCCGTATAGCTGTTAATGAAACCAAAGCCGCCTTGTCCCTGCCAGTCATTGCCCCCAAAGAACGGGAACATCTTCATCATCAGGAAGGTAGGAATCATCGTCGCCTGCGACGGCACCATAATGCCGATCAGCACGGAGAAGAAAAGAACATCCCGACCCGGGAAACGCAGCCTTGCAAAAGCAAAGCCCGCCATGGAGTTAAACACCAGGCTGAATGCAACGGTAACACCGGTTACAATAAACGAGTTATAGAAATATTGAAGCCAATCGCCTCTTCCCATGGCGATCGAGTAATTGTCGAATAACCAATGTTTCGGAATAAACGTAAACGTCGGGGACTGAATCTCGCCCATCGTCTTTAATGATGTCACGACCATTAATAAGAACGGAAACAGCATAAGCAATGCAATGATAAACATAACGATTGAAAAAACTAAAGTAGGCCATTTTCTAGTCATTACAGGTCCGCCTCCTAATCCACATCTGTGTCATTCCCTTTATTTCCGAGACGGAAGTTCAGCAAAGTAATAAGCAGCGTAATCACGAACAGGACCATCGCCATCGCCGATGCGTAGCCCATCTGGAAATCCTGGAAGCCGCGCAGATAAATCTGATGCACGATTGTTGTCGTTGTGTTCAGCGGTCCGCCGTTGGTCAGAATGTTGACCTGCTCAAACACCATAAACGAGTTGATGCAGGACATAACCAGAATAAAGAACGTTGTTGGCTTCAGCATCGGAATCGTGATGGCAAAAAACTGCCGTACCTTTGTTGCGCCATCCATATGCGCGGCTTCATAAAGGCTTGCCGGGATGGACTGCAGGCCGGATAAATATACGATCATCGTATAGCCGATCGATTTCCAGATTCCCATTATAATGATAGCGGCCATCGCCGTGCTTGGATCGTACAGCCATTGCACCGGGGCAAGGCCAAACGTCTTCAGCACGCGGTTCAAAATCCCGAGGGACGGATCGTAAATCCACAACCAGATCATCGATACCGCAACCATGGAGGTGACGTTCGGAATATAAACGCTGACGCGGGCGAACAGGCGGCCTCTCAGCTTTCCGTTCAACAGTACCGCGAGCAAGAGGCCTAATGCCATCTGCGGGAAAATCGAAAACAAGGAATAAATAAACGTGTTGTACACCGCCGTGCCAAACAGCTTGTCATGGAACAGCCTTACGTAGTTGTCGAAACCAACAAAAGCCGGCGTCGAGTAAAAGTTGTAGTTCGTAAAGCTGTAATACAATCCCACCAGCAGCGGGATAAAAATAAATGCGAAATAAACGAGATAACCCGGGGCAATAAACAGATAACCGGCCTTATCGATTGGGGCGCGCCGCCGACTCTTCGAAGTTGTCACCTTGCTTGCTGCAGCCGCCGAATTCACGGAATTCATAACGCCTCACCTCTCTTCCTTCAATGAGAAAAATCCTTTAAAAAAAGCGCCTGCCTTCTTGCAGCAGCAGGCGCCTATCACAAGCTAAATGGATGCCAGTTAGTTGGTAATCAGGTTTGGAAGCTCTTTTTTCAGCTCTGCGGCCGCATCCTTCATCGCTTGCTCCGCTGTTTTCGTGTTGTAGAAGGCTGCTTCAAGATGCTGGCTGATGATCTCGTACATTTTGCTGGAGTAAGTGACCTTCGCAGCGCCTTCCCCGTAGGATACCGCGTCGAATACCGCCTGGTTCATTTCCGGTTTGTCTTTGATGTAATCATCCTTCAGCGAGTTCAGGACAACCGGCGTGCCAAGCTCCTTGTAACGGTTCCAGGTCTCTTCCTTGGACATGACCGTTTGCATGAATTCAAACGCCAGATCCTTCTGCTTGCTTTGCGAGCTCATGAAGAGCAGGCGCATACCGGCGAAGGTTGCTTTTGTTTTGCGCTCAATTGGGCCCGATACGCCGATTTTGCCGGCCAGTTCCGGATGATCCTTTTGTGTATTCACGTAAGCAGCCGGGCTGTCGTACGCGATTGCGGCTTTGCCGTTCGGGAACAGGTTCTCATTGGATTTTGCCGAATCGTTCGGAATCGTTATGCCTTTTTTCACCAGATCCACGATATATTGCGTTGCTTCAATCGATTCCGAAGAATCAAAGAGCGGCTCGTTTTTATCCGCATCGATGATTTTGCCGCCGTTCTGCAGGACAAACGACTGCCAGAAGGTCCAAGCATTAGCCGTTGGAATAGCCAGACCCGCCATCACCGTTGTGTTGCCGTCTTTCTTCGTCAGAAGCTCCGCGTCCTTCGCAAGCTCTTCCCAGCTTGCCGGCGGCTTCTCCGGATCAAGTCCCGCTGCTTCGAACAGGTCTTTGCGCCATAACAGAACGCGCGGGTCGGGAATAAAGCCAAGGCCGTAAACCTTGCCTTTATACGTGCCGGTGTTCAGCACGCTTTCCATCACGTCGCTTTTGCCATCCCACTTGTCCGTATAAGCGTCAAGCGGTTCATATTGGCCAAGATTTGCCCGCTGGGCAACCGATGCCAATGTATAGGACAGCACATCCGGCGCGGTACCGCTGGCATAAGCGGCATTCAGCTTCGTCTCCATATCGTTGCCGAATGGAACCTCGCTGTAGTTCACCTTCACGCCCGGATGGCTGGCTTCAAATTCCTGAATCACACGCGTCCAATACGCCTTCTCCGGCGCGTCCGTTCCTGCCCGCCAGAATGTCAGTGTCTTATTGCCTCCCTCGCCGCTCTTAGGATTCAGCTGTTCAGTTGCATTGCTGCTTCCGCATGCACTAAGCGCGATGCTGGCAAGCACGGTAACACATAATGTAGTTAATAGAGCTTTTCTTTTTTTCATGTCGCTGGCTACCTCCCTTTCTTGAATCTACTGTGAGTATATAGAAATCCCGGAGATGCTTGTGACGCCATGTTCCGGTCTTTGATCATAAAAGCAGGTGATTAGACGTGGCCGATCTTGCTCTCCAAAAAGGAATGAAAAAATATTCGGATCGGATACCGCGCTGTTCGGATCAATCGAGCGTAACCGGTTGCTCCATGCTCAGGAAGGAGCGGCATACGTTGCACAGTGAAATATAAGCATTGCATAAGAAAAGCTTATATTGTCCACCGATTAGTGAATTAAGTATATGTAAAAAAGGAGCAGTTGCCATGGCGGCAAACTACTCCTGGATATCAAGGAAATGTTAGATTGGTTAAGCGATCCTCCAAAATTAAACGCAGCTCTAATGGAATACGCTCAAAAACGACCCCTTTCCCCAAGAACAAAAGCCAATCCGCATAATAAGCCAGTTCTTCAACATCGGTCACATCTAACTGAACATTAAAAATCCCGCTCGATTGAAACATTCCGGTAAAGGACAAAATAATCCCCGGCGGGTGCATGCGTTTAAAGCGCTGAATCCCTGTCGCATCAAGCTTCACAACAAGATTGGACTGACGTGCGCCAATCCGTTTTTTGCTGAAAATCTCTTGTTCGGAGAACTTCATCTCATGCTCGGAAATGGCGGAATCCCGCAGCAAATCAACAGGCAAATAACGAAACTCATCCGTATCAAAATCATAAACCTCGACTAACCACTGGGCGTTCGAGTTAAAAATATGCAGCAAAAAGACATCCAACAGCTGCGGCCAGCCAGGATTCGGCTCATACGTCATGCGCAAATGCTTATCTCGCACAGCAAGCGAAATCAACTGATTTAACTCCGCAGGCGCTGTATCATCGAGCTCCAGAAGATTCGGATTAGCAGGATTCGTATTTTCAAAAAGCAATATATTGTTCAGCTCGATCAGCTCGTCCTGCTGCGTTTGCGACGCGATGCCAATCAGTTTTTCAGTGATGGAGCGGCGATTTTGCAAATAAGGCAGCTGAGAATTTTTCGAGGCGATAAAACTGATAAAAATCGCCTTCAGCTCATCTGGCGTGAAACGTGCTGCGGGCAAATACTGATTTTGCAGGACATTATAGCCTCCACCCCGCCCCAGCTCGGTCGTCAGTGGAAACCCCATCGCCTGAATCTCGTTAATGTCGCGGATTGCCGTCGCGCGGGAAATCTTGAACTCCCTCTGAATCTCGGCAATCGTAAAATGTGCGCGGTTATTGATGTAGCGCATAATTAGGTTTACTCGTTCTGTTTTCTTCATGATTTTATTGTATCAAAAAGGTATCATTTTTTGATACATTCGGCCAATAGAATCAATCTTGTAAAAGAAAATTTGCAGAGGAGAGAACAAAATGTCTAATCATTCCATCAAAACGATCTCGGAAAACTACAAAATGACGGCTTTCGGCGTTACCTTTGAGGACTTCAACGACTGGGCAGGCAATGCAGCAAAAACGGCAGCGAAAAAGGCTGAAATCACTGAAAATGGCAAGCTTGCCGAACTTCTCGCGCTGGCTGACGGGCAAGAATATCAAATCAATTATGTGATCGACGGCAAGGCTTGGCGCGGCTTCGGCGTGATGGGTGAATTCAATGTGGAAGACGCGGTCGTCCTCGATTTCCTCGCTGGCGACTACCTCGTTGTGCCTGGCACAGGCTCTAACAAAGACAGCCTTGCTGATGAAATCACTGGCAAAGTTTTTGGCGGCATGCTGCAAGAAATTACAGATTACAAATACGTAGGACCTGGCAACTCAACATTCGTCAAAGCGGCTGGTAACGGTGAATTCTATGGCGAAATGTGGCTTCGCGCAAAAAAAGCGGAAAACTAAAACTAATCTTCGTGAAATTCGAAAGGAGCTCACATGGCAGCAGCATATACGATTGAGCACAAAAAATCATTCACCTTAACGGCATACGGATTTTCAATCCAGTCGAACTTTCAAGACATGTCAGCTTTGCAAAAGGAAAAAGCCGAGTTTTGGGACAGACTCAAGGCTGACGGGCGATTTGCCAAGCTCAAGGACGCTGCAAAAGATGATCGTGAATGGTCAGTGAACGAGGTCTATCAAGGCAAGCCATGGAATTATTTCGCGGTAGAGGCTGGAAAATCAGTGGGCGATGCAACGCGCATGATCGAGTTTCCAGAGAGCGAGTACATCGTGGTCACAGGAAATGGTGACAAGGAAACTTTGTTTGATCAGTTGACTTACCTTGCTTTTGGCGAAGTTTTGTCCCAAATCACTGATTATGCTTACATCGGCGGTCCAAATGCAACCTATCGCAAAGATAACGGCGAAGGCAATTTCTACGGCGAGTTCTGGGTACCTGTGGTTAAAAAATAACTTATCGGATTTACGTTGTATAGATGTTCCTATCATCCTGCACATACATTCGATTAAATAAAAAAACGGCAGCCATCAGCTGTCGTTTTGAAGTTTATTAAGCCGGCGACAGTACCTCCAAGTACTCTGCCTGTGTATCGCCCGCCCGCTTGCCAGATGTTGTAGATGATTCGTTCAAATTCTTCTATGCTGTTCACTATATTCGGCTGGAGACAGCCCCGTATAACTCTTGAACAGCTTGATGAAATAACTGGTGTTCGAATAGCCGACAAGCGAAGCGGCATCGGCAACTTTGTGGACGCTTTTTTTCAGCAGCTCCTTTGCCTTCTCCATCCTCACCTGCATCAAGTATTCGTTATAATTCATGCCCGTTTCCTTCTTGAACAATTCACTGATATACGTCCGGCTCAAATGAACATGATCGGCAATGTCCTGCAGCAGCATATCCTCTGCATAATGCATGGCGATATATTCGCATGCCCGTTCCACCGCCTCGCCGTATTTTGGACTTTGAGCGCTTATTCGTTCCTTGATCCGGCGTAACGTTTCTTTGGCCCACCCGGACAATGCATAGAACGTTTCATACCGCTGTACCTCGACATGAGCGTCAATATACAATTCCTCGAGCTTCTCCATCGGGACCCCAACCGTTCTGCCGCGATTAATCGCAATATAGATGAATTCCAGCACGAGGGCTCTTGCCTGCTTCGCCGACAAAAGCTTGCCTGTCTCCACTTCATCCATGAGCCGCTCCAGGAACTGGCCCGCTTGCGAAGTAAGCCCGCTTTCCAGATAGCTCTGAAAAGCTTCGGTCCAACCCTTACTATTGAATGATCCGACGGCAATGCCGCTATCTTCATACCAGGTAATACTCGGGTCGCCATAGAACAGATGACGGTCTGCTGCTTCCAGCGCCTCCGACAACTGTTCGGGCAAATAAGCAAGCTTGCTGTACACATGGCTGATGCCGATAACTGCCGAAGCGCCAATAAATTTCTTCAAATGCTCGCTAGCCCGGCTCGCCAGCACAAGCAGCGACTCGCGCTGCGATTTCATCCCCGTATGACTCGAGTTGCATAACATGATGTACAGATTCGGCCTGTAAAAGAAGGAACAGCCATTGCCCAGCTCATGCTGAAGCGTCTCATCCAGTATGTTAATGACCGCATTTTGCAGCAGACTCTCCTCTTGAATGCGGAGAGCTGCCCCCTTATCCTTGCTGTGAATAATTCCGACGGCAAGCAAGGAGAGATGCTTCTCGGACAAGCTGATCTGCAGCCGTTCCATCTGTTCTTTGAAGCCATGCGCGGCTTCTTTACTGCCGGACAGGAGCTCGCGGAAATAAACATTGCGCAGCGTCATCTGGCTTTCATTCAAGCGATACCGGAGCGCATTCATCTCACTTGCAGCCCGCTGGTCCAAATCAATATCCTTTTTGATCTTCTGAAGAATTTCTTCCAGTCCAGCCAGCGTAATCTCCGCCTTCAGGATATATTCACTCGCTCCGAATTTCAGAGCCTCGGCAGCAAATTGGAATTCACTATACGAGCTGAAGACAACCGACCGGATATGCGGCAGCTCTTCTTTTAACGCTTTGATCAGATCAATCCCGTTCATGCCCGGCATCTTGATATCCGTCACGACTAGATCAACCGGATGGCTGAGGCAGAAGGCAAGCGCCTCCTCGCCATTAGACGCTTCCCCGGCAATCCGGTACTCGCCGCTTGTCCGCTCGACAGTCATCTGGAACCATTCCCGGATCATCGGCTCGTCATCCACAATTAGAATATTCATCGCATACGGACCTCCTCCCATTTGTGAATAGCAGGAATTCGCACATACACCGTTGTGCCCTCCCCTGGATATGACTCGAGGCTGACCCCATAGCTCCCGCCAAAATAAAGCTGCAGCCGTTCATGCACATTGCGGTAGCCTCCACGGTGTACATGCTTGCTATCCCTGTCTTCTGTGCCGGCCAATTGTTCCTCTGCTTCATGCTGCTCCATCCCAATTCCGTTATCTATGATCTCAAAGATAATATCGGTTCCTTGTATATAGCCCCTCACCTTTAACAGCCGCAATCCTGCCGTCTTGCGTTCCAGGCCGTGAAAGATAGCATTCTCGATCAAAGGCTGAAGAATCAGCTTGATTGTCTTGTACTCGTAGACGGCCTCTTCCAGCTCGTACTGGATTTCCATACGGTCTCCTTGCCTGATCTGCTGAATATACAAATAATTCCGCACCATCGCAAGCTCTTCCCCAATGGGTATAAGCTCGTCCTGCTTCGATATCGACTGCTTGAGCAGCTTCACCAACGCAACAATCACCGAATCAATCGTCTCCGGTGTATGCTTGAAGAGCATAAAGCGGATCGAAGCAAGCGTATTGTACAGAAAATGAGGGTTGATCTGCGACTGAAGCGCCTGAAGCTCGGCAAGCCTTTTCCGCTCCTGCTCCAGCCGGATATTATCCAGCAGCTCCTCAATCCGTTCGATCATACGATTGAATTTCCGGGTCAAATGTCCGATCTCATCCTCCGAGGTTACAGGCAGACGAACGGACAAGTCGCCAAGTTCAACTCTTCCAAAATGGTTATACAGTCTTTTGATCGGAACAGCAAGCCGTCTTGCTATGAAATAAGATGCAGCGTAAGCGAGCAGGACTACAGCTGCAAACACAAGAATAACAATCGTCTGAAGCTGATTGATGCTGGCAAGTACGGTTGCCTTAGGCGTATACGAAATCAGCTTCCAATTTGTCTTGCCAATTGTCTGGAAGGAGATCAGCTGCTCCTCTCCGCCTTCCTTCGCGATAAAATAACCAGAGTCATAATCCCGAATTTTATAATAATAAGGCCGTTCCGCCAAGGACTGATGAATCTGATCCTTATGACCGGAGGAGATAATCCTGCCGGCCGTATCTACGATTTCGATCTCCTGCGCTTTATCAAGCGCACTGCTGTATAGATCATTTAACGAGCTTTCATCTACGCTGACTGCCACAACGCCTGTAGGGGAACCGCTTTCAAACCGTTTACTGATCCGTACGCCATAGAAGGCAGCCCCGCGGTCAACACCCGTCAGCTCCGGCATCGGTTCAGTCACCCAGATAATCTGGCCCTGGCCGTAGACAGCGGCACGATACCATTCCTTATCCGCATACGAGCTTGCCGGCTCGGACTTGACCTCTCCCATGCCATTGCCCGGAAACTGAAAACCGTTCAGTCCGGCCAGAAGCACCTGAAAGCTGATCCGGTTAAACGAATAAATGGAATTGGAGAACATTTGGTCAAAGGAGGCACGCTGCATTGCATAATCATAGCTATTCGAATCAAAGACTTCAGTGAAGGCATGATTAACCTCGGTACTTAGAAAAAACTGGTTCGATACGGCTATGATATCATCCAGCATTCTGTCTGTTTTATCCGCAATCTGTCCAAGTGTCTTCAGGTTTGACTGGCTCACCTGCGAAGCAATCGAGTTCTTCGAGATCTGCAGGGAGATCGTTCCAAACAATCCGAGCGGGATAATAATAAGCACAAGCGAGGCGATCAGAAATTTATTTTGCACGCTGCTTTTGCGAATAAACCAATTCCATAACATATGGAGTCCCCCATCATTCTTGTGAGTACGTAAATAACCATTACTATAGCATAAAGACGTACGCTCCGCTTCTTAACAACATTCACCTGCTTCATGCTCCGTCCCAGTGTTCCGCCACAAAAAAGGCCGTCTCTTCCTAGGAAGAGACGGCCTTTTCATTATTATTTTGTTCCGCCGCTGACGGATTGGTACCACTCATTAACTTCCTGAGTAATTTTGTCGCCGCCGGAAGTCTTCCATTTCTCAACAAATTTGTCGAAGGAATCAACCGGTGCTTTACCATAAATAATTTGCGAGAATGTATCCTTCTCCATCTTCGCAAGAATATCATTGCTTGTCTGCATCGTCTTAGTTGGAGCGCCCGTGAACATTTGAGGCAGAACCGAATCCTTCTGCTCCTGAACAACCTTCGCTGCTTCCAGAAGCGGCTGCGACGAGCTTAATTTAAGCTTCTTCTCGAATGGTGTAGTCGCCTCTTCGCCATTTGCGAGCTTCGAGAGCACCTGCATATTAAGGCTTGGAATACGTGCGCCGTCAAACGTAATCGTATACTTCTCCGGTGCAAAACCGCCGGTGCTTGCCGCATCGGTCTTCACTTGACCATCTACCATGACCCAGTCATAGCCTTCAGCAAGACCGTTCTCGAACTCCCCGCCAACCTGCGGATTCGCGTATTGCTCGAACAGGTAGTTCTGATAAGCGAAGAATGCTTCCGGATGCTCCATCTCGGCATTAATCAGAACAACGCCGTTAGAGTTCGACGTACCGTGACGGCCTACTTTGCCGTCTGGTCCCGCTGGCAGCGGATATGCTTTATACTGCGCATCTTTATTATTCTTCTTCACATCTTCAAGCGGCCATGCCGGCATCCAATGAGGACCAACCACGATACCCGCTTTGCCTGCTGTAAAATCTTCCGCTGCTTTGGTCTCGTCGTACAAGCCCGCTTCTGTCGGCAGGTAGCCTTTGCTCATCCAGCTCTGAAGTGTAGCAAGCGCCTGCTTGGAGCCTGCGGATACAGAGCCGTACTCCAGCGTGCCGTCCGCTGTTTTGTTCCATTGGTTAGGCATAGTGCCGTATGCTCCAAAGATCCAGCCTGCATCCGACATCCAGGTATTAATCCAGTTCTTGAATCCGATAGCAAGCCCGTACGTATCTTTCTTGCCGTTGCCGTCCGGATCCTGATTCGTGAAGGCATCCATCACTTTCTCGAGATCATCCAGCGTCTTTGGAGCAGCTAGTCCAAGCTTCTGCATCCAGTCTTCGCGGATCCACATGACCGGATCGCCGTTGTAAGCGTAATCGAGAATCGGAATGCCAATCCGCTTGCCGTCCTCCATGTACGGATACCATACAGTCGGATCCTCGTTCATCGCATCCTTCCATACCTGGCCTGCATATTTGTCGAACAGTTCGCCTGCATCGATAAATCTGCCGGAATCAATCAGCTCTCTTACGAGTGTAAAATCGCCGCGGTACGAAATAATGTCCGGCATTTTCTCGTTTGTTGCAAGAGACAAACGCAGCTTCGTTTCGAAGGCATTGTTCGTCGAAGGTGCAATCCATTGATTCTTGAGCTGGATGCCGAATTTATCAAGCGCCCACTTGGTATGAACGTTATTATCTTGATCTTCACCGGATTTGAACGTTACATCCGGACCCCAAGGACGCAAATAAGTGATGGTGATCGGAGGATCGAATTTGACGTCTTTTGCTTCTGTGCCGGCATTCGTGCTCCCGGCAGCAGCGTTGCTTGGTTCTTGACTCGCATTGGTATTATCCGGTGCATTGTTATTGTTGCCGCAAGCGCTTGTAATCGCCGTTAGAGATATAACTCCCGCGAGTACCATTGTAGGCAGCCATTTTCGTTTCTGTTCTTTCAACTGCATTTCCCCCAGTGCAATGTATTGGCTTACAGGACTTATATTAAGGAACCCGGCAACCCGGTTCTATACTAAGATTGCAACATCAATTGCACTTCCTTAGGATGTTGGAAATTGAATATTTATCTTAAAATTTTACTGTACCGGGCCGCCCGCTACTAGTTGGAATATCCTGCATAAGAAAACGGTGCAGGTTATCCCCTGCACCGCGGTGATTTTTAATTGCTTGTATATTTCATCCAGTCGTATTCAGCATAAAGCGGATTGGCTCCGTTATAAGCTCCAAGCCAGCTGTCCACCCCTGTACCGTTCCAAATATTCATCATAATTTTTCCCGGATTGCTCGGAATGTTGGACGTAGCCGTATGCTTTAATACGCCATCCACATACCACTTGATCGAACCGGCCTGCCAGTCGAAAGCATAAGTATGGAAGCCTTGAGAGGCATCAAAGCCCAGATCTACAACCTTCTCATGTCCACCCGCGCCATTGGTAAAATAGTTGAACTGCACCTTCGTCGTGTCCTTGCCCAGGAATTCAATATCGATCTCATCCCATGGCGTGCCGTCGGCAGGCCCGGTATAAGTGAAGAAGGAAGAGACGATGCCTGTATTTTTCGCCGGCTTCATGCTGACCTCATAGAGACCGTAACCGTATTTGTAGACAGAGCGGTACTCGGCGCAATCAAATACATTATAGGCGGAGCTTGTTAAACCCAGCTTGAGATGACCGTCGCTGGTGAAGCTGACATTGTTCGCGCGCCAGGTACAATTAAACATTCCCCCGTTGGAGTAACCGTCCGCCTTCTGCCAGGTTGCAGGATTATAGTAGGTAAGCGGCTCCCAAAACTCTGTAGCTCCATATGAGCTTGAAACGAATAACATCGATACAATAGCCGAACCGGCCATAAGAAGTGATGCTTTCTTTCTCATAGAACACCTCCATCTGTATTTATAACGCTTGACCAACCTGACTTCCTTGGCATCTCCTCCTTCGGACAAACATTCGATCTATAAAATGGCGTTAAATTGGTCCAAGATTGACCAGTCTAACGTCCGAGATCGTAATGGTCGCATTACCGGCGTTGCCGCCTGCAATATTGCCCATATCGAAGGAAATTCGGGAAGTAGTGTAGCCCTCGTCTGTCACGTCAAAGGTAAAGCTAAACATCTGCTCCTCTTCCGTCAAATCCACCTGCTGGCCGAAGTAGCCGTGCCAAGCGTAATCCGCCGGTACATCCACCCATCCGATGCCGAGCCCTAATTTCCTTGCTGTACTTGCTTTTGCTTTGAACGTAAACGAATATTTAGAGCCCTGCTGAACCGCGAATCCTTCCTGGATCACCTGGCGATCCCATGAGTTATCGCCTACGGCGCCAATTGCTGCCTCCAGCTTGCCATTGTTAGCTGCAATTGAAAGCTCTCCCGGAGCAGCCGAGTAAGAGAACCATCCTGCCGCACCGTTGGCGAAATTCCCGTTTTGCAGCAGGTTCACATTTGTCGGCTGTCCGCCGCTTTCCGCAGCACCATTCACCTCATAGAGCAGTACATGATCAATCGTAACGGTATGCACACCGGCATTATCTGCCGGATTGCCTAACCCGAAGACAAGAACGGAAGCCGGATCGGATTCGCTGGTCATTGTAAAAGAATACGTATAATGCTTCTTGTCTGCCGTTAGTACCGCTGTCTCTTCCAGATATTTCGTGAATTCGCCGCTGCTCTGCGAGACAATGACCTGTATATTCTTGGAGCTTGAAGCAGATGCCTCAAACTCCAGCCTGTAGGTTTTGCCATTCTCGATATTTACGCTGCTTTGCTGCAGCGTATCATCCCACCAGTTCACGCTTGTTCCAGGCAGCTCCGCCACAAGCTCACCTGTATCCGAACGGTTCATGGAGGCTGAATCTCCAGACAGGTCCCAACCGTTCAGATCGGTATCAAACCCTCCGTTGCCGATCAAACTTGGAGACAAATCAATCCACAGCGTGTTATAACCGTAGCCCTGGAACTCCAGATAATAATCATGTCCGGCTTCCAGCGCAGCAGGCTTCAAATAGATGGTCCGATACTTCTGCCATCCGCCGGTATTGCCCACATCATAGTCCGATTGCGAGACGACAGCACCTGTCTCGTCTTTCACAAGCAGACGGATTTGCGATTGCTCCTGACCGCTTGCTGCCCGCACCGAGAACTGATAATCAGCCGGATGCTCCACGCTGATCTTGTATTTAAGCGTATCTCCTTCATCCATATAAGCGACATCCTTACCGCCTTCACTCGCATTCTCCAGCTGTAAGCCCTGCATCTCCCATGCCTGGGCAGCCGGAATATGAGTGTAACCCGCAACCGTAATCGGCTCTCCGCGTTTCACCAATCGTACGTTATCGATATAGACTTTGCCGCTCTCACCGCCAAACAGCAGCTTCAATTCAGCCTCAGTCTTATCCGTGCCGTCACCTATAATGGCTTCCAGCGAGTAGGTTTGCAGCGATGTGCCAAGCGTTATGGTATTCCCGCCAGGGAACTGAACCGGATGATCACTCTCCAGATCTACTTTCATTCCACGCGGCGCGGCGGCTTTTGCCTCGAAATAAATGCCATATACGCTGTTCTTCTCAAGCATCAATTCCGGTTGGGAGACCATCACGGACCCGGCTTCCGTCCCGCCGTTTGCTACATCAACCACGAGCTGCCTCTCGTAGATCGGGAAGGCCAGGAAGTTATTTACGCTGATTTGCGCTCCTGCATCAGAAGCAACCGTCTTCGACCAGAAGGCGAGCCGGTCCTTGCCTTGATCAAAGGTTCCGTTATAGATCAGGCTGCCATCCGGCAATACTGTCCGTTCCACCGGCGCCTCCGGCTGCGGAGATGCGTCTCCAATCTCGAACAGCCGTACATTAGCGAAATAGACGGCCGTTGCATTTTGCCCGAGATTAAATTCGAATCTTGCATTGTTATCCGTGCTTTCCAGCATATCAAACGTATATTCATAGGACTGCCAATCTGTCGTCAGATTGCCGGTCTGCTCGCCGGAATAATTTTTCCAGCTCTTCTCAAACTGATTAACCTTCGACATAATCGGCCGGGCCGAATCGGCTTTGGCATCATAGATGACCTTGTACTTCTTGCCCTTCTGCAGATAGACCGGCATTTGGGTCAGCTGCACGGAATAGATCTCTGTACCGCTGTTGTCGATAGTTACTTTAGCTGCTTTTCCTTTAGATACATCGTCTACTACGGATACTTGACCGGTCCCGCCTGCGTTCAGAAGGAACTGCCAGTATGGCGGTATCTCGCTGAGATCTGCCTGTAGGTCGAAGCTCTCATTGTAGAGCAGATTGCCATCTGCCTGCGGTTCGCGTTTAGGAGAAGGCTCCGGCGGATTGCCCGTTACATCCTCCCAGCTGTCCAGATTCTTGTATTCATAGACCCTTACAAAATCAACATTCATCTGATCGGCTGTAAAATCGCCGCTTGGCGATCCCGGCCAGTCACCGCCCACAGCCAGATTCAAAATCAAATAGAACGGCCGGTCGAACGGTGCCGGATACGTATAGTACTCCGGCTGACCCGGACCTTTCGTCTTCCAGTCTCTCACCTCATGATAGAGCTGACCGTCCACATAGAAACGAATCACGCCCGGCAGCCATTCCAACTGAAAATCATGATAGTCATCGGCAAAAGTCTTGCCTTCCGGCAGGACATAGCTGCTTTGATCGGAGCCATGCGAGCCGTCAGCTTGAACACTGTCATAATGAAGCGTACCAAAAGCTCGGTTGCCATTCGCTCCGCCAATCAGCTCCATCAGGTCAATCTCGCCGGAAGCCGGCCATCCGCCATAATGGGCCTCATCGGTTGGGAGAAGCCAGATCGCCGGCCACATGCCTTGCTGAACCGGAAGCTTCGCACGGACAACTACCTTGCCGTAAGTCCAGTCGCCTTTTTCCTTAGTAATCAGCTTCGCCGAAGTATAATGGCTGCCTTGATAGTCTTCCTTCTTCGCTTTAAGGCTCAGGACGCTGCGATCCCCATCCTGTTCAATAACGGCATTATTGGGCTTGTAATACTCGAGTTCATTGTTATAGACAACGCCCGTATCCTGGACGGTCCATTTGTTTGTATCAATCGCCGGCTTGTTAAACTCATCATTCCACACCAGTTCCCACTCGTTATTCGCGATAGTGGTAGCCGCTACAGGCTTCTCGTCGGAAGCTGCCGGCGGGTTGATTGTGCCCGGAGGACTCGTCGAGGTGTCTGCTCCGTCTGCTCCCAATGACGTCTTCGTACCTGTCGGCACGGGCTTGCCATTTACGGTAACATCGTCAGAACTTACCTGAAGAAGCCCCACTTGGCTGTCTGCCGACCATTCGAATCTTGTTGGCTGCAGGATTTGCACTTGCCCCGCAACGGTTCCGTTCTGGAAAACAACACGCACCGGATTGCCTATTTTATTAATCGTTACATTGCCAAGCTTGGCGCTGTTAAATACAACTGAGTGGCTTCCGCCGCCTTTAATGATCGTCTTGCCTGTGACGGTAACCCCACTCAGCGTGACATCCCCTTCCTTAATCCCTTCGGCAAGCAGCAGATTGCCGTTCACAGCCGTACCTTTGACCGTAACGCCTGCCGAACGGATAATAAGGTTGCCTTCCACTTGCGGGACCTCATATTGGGCAGGACTCGCAACCAAATCCCCAATCATACCGGACAATAGAACCGCAGATTCGGCGCGTGTAATCGGCAACTGTGGTTGAAGCAAGCCGTTAAAGCCTTTTATATATTTCTCACCAGCCAGATAGGTAAGCGCTTTCTTGGCATAGCCGGAAATAGATGTATAATCCTTGAACTGTTGAAGTACCGACACCGGTTCCGTTCCCGTCGAGAGTCCAAATGACCGGTCAATCATCACCGCAGCATCTTCCCGGCTAATGCTGGCATCAGGGGCAAAATGCTCAGAATCCACGCCTTGAACAATGCCAGATCCGCTCGCTCTCGCAACAGAGTCATAGTACCAGGCATCCGCTGCGATATCTTTAAACCCTCCTGCCTTCTGGCCTGCAAAACCAAATATACGATCCAGCATCGCAATAAACTCTGCCCGGCTGATAGACAGGTTAGGTTTGAATTCACCATCCCCGTAACCGCTTACAATACTAAACGAAGCCATACGTTCTACAGCAGTTCCCGCCCAATGTCCCTCCATATCCTGAAACTTAGGCGAAGCCGCCAACTCATCGGCATGAATCGTATTCCCGTCTATAAGCGGACTTAGGAATGCTGCCAGCAAACAACAGATTATTAATTGAGACAGTCGTTTTTTCACTTTTTTATCCTCCTCAAATGAATTGCCGCACAAAAGGTTGATGATCAACCGTTTGTGGTGATTCATGCTTCGTAAGCGTTGACGAGGCCGCGTTGGCGGCCCCGCCCCTTGAATCCGCTACTCTTTTACAGCTCCAATGACCATCCCTTTAACGAAGAAGCGCTGAAGGAACGGGTACACGAGCAGAATCGGAAGTGCGCCAATAAAGATTTGTGCAGCCCTTACAGTCCGGTTCGAGATATTCTCGAGCGCCTTCGGATCGACATTAATTTTGCTGAAATCCTGCTGGACAATGATTGTCTGCAGCAAGGAGGCCAGCGGATAATCCTTGATATCGCGCATGTAGATCATGCCATCAAACCAAGAGTTCCATTGGTAGACCATCGTGAAAAGCGAGAGGGTCGCGATAGACGGCATCGATAGCGGAATGAACACTAACACCAGCGTCTTGAGTTGTCCCGCTCCATCCAGATAGGCCGCTTCCTCCAGCTCCTTGGGCAGTCCGCGGAAAAAGTTCAGCATCAGAATAATATTCCATACCGATACCGCACCCGGCAGAACAAGCGCCCAGATGGAATCCATAAGTCCAATCTTCTGAACGAGAATATAGCTTGGGATAAGCCCCCCGCTGAACAGAATCGTAAAGACGAAGATCCAGACATACATCGTGCGGCCCCGGAAGCTGGTGTCTTCCTTCGACAGCGGATAGGCCGTCAATAGGACAAGTACCATGCCAATTACGGTGGAGAGCACGGTTCGCAGGACCGAGATTCCAAGCGAGTTCAGAAAGTTGGAGTTGCCAAATGTTTTCGCATAAGCATCCGTCGTAAATCCGATCGGCCAGAAGCCTACGAGGTTCGACGAAGCAGGCGCCATACTGCTGAACGACACAGCCAGAATATGAATAACCGGCAGAATACATAAGAGCGACAGAAGGCCAAGAAACACATAGTTGCTTATATTAAAAATTCTGTAGCCTAGCGTTTTGTGGTACAAAGTAGAACCTCCTTAGAAGACGCGATAATTCGCAAATTTATAGGCCAGCCGGTATGAGGTCGCAATGAGAATCGTCGCTACAACGGATTTGAATAATCCAACCGTCGTTGCAAAGCTCATTTTCCCGTTCAGAATCCCGAGCCGATAAACGAAGGTGTCAATAATATCCCCTTTCTCATACACAAGAGGGTTGTACAAGTTAAAGACCTGGTCAAACCCGGCATTCAGAATATTGCCGATGGATAAAGTGCCAAGCACGATGGTAATAGGCATGAGAGCAGGCATCGTGATGTGAATCGTCTGCTTCAATCTCGTTGCCCCATCCACCTCCGCCGCTTCGTAAAGCGCCGGATTGATTCCTGCTAATGCTGCCAGGAAGACGATGGTTCCAAACCCAAACTCCTTCCACACATCACTGACGATCAGCGTGAACCGGAACCAGTTATTATCCCCGAGGAAGAAGATCGATTCAAAGCCAAGCGCCGTAACCGCCTTATTCACCAGCCCTCCGTCCGGAGCCAGAATATCAAGCAGAATTCCCCCGAGAATAACCCATGACAGAAAATGCGGCAGATAAACGAGTGTCTGCGTAACCCGTTTGAAGGCCATCAGCCGGATTTCATTGAGCAGAATGGCAAAGAGGAACGGGACGAAAAGTCCTGCCGCCATTTTGAAAAAAGCAATCACTAGCGTATTCCAAATGACCTGGTCAATATCGGGGTATTTGAACAGGAACCAGAAGTTATCAAGACCCACCCATTCAGACCCGGTTAATCCTTTCCAAGGCTTAAAGTCCTGGAACGCAATGACGATTCCGGCCATCGGAACGTACTGAAAAATAATGACAAGTACAAGCGCCGGCAGGAGCATCATGTGCAGGGGCCAGTTCCGATTCATGTTCCAGCTTTTCCTTATCACACGGCGTTTTTCTTGTTTAGCGGGTAGTTGTACAGCTGTTTCTTTCACCGCGGCATCCTCCATGTTCAGACAAATTTTTTACTTTGCTAGGTCGTCCTGACCTTGTAATATAACGATTATAGCAACGCCGATTTTGGATCTATATCCTAATATTGCAACAACGATATTGATATTTTAACTATCTTAGGGGGGCATCTACTTGCTGCTGCGCTTTAATGTTTTTACGAAAATTTCACTTCTTGTCCTGCTCCTGCTTATCCCGGTGCTCTCCCTTTATACCTACTCCAACCGGGAAAGCGTGCGTGTGATTGAGAACGAAATCCAGAGCGGCACAACAAATCGTTTGTCCTATTTCGCTTCCCAGGTCGAGTCGAATATTTATCAATTATCCCTCTATGGCGTGTCGATCGGCCAAGACTCCAGTATTCAGGAATTTCAGCGCCCGGACTTTAGGGGACAGCCCTATGAGCGGGTAAAGCTAAGCGTATCGATCCTTGAAAAAATGAATCTGTACAACGCGGCAAGCAAATGGCATTCCACGATTACGTTATATTTTCCGCGTACCGGAGATGCGCTCTCCACGGAATACTACAATACGATCACTTATCAGGAGGATGCGTTCACGAAACCCTTCTCGAAAAATTGGGAGTATCTTGGCGACAGCTTTGTCTGGTATGCAACCGAGCCAACAACAGCCATGTCTGATCCCCGTCATGCCAGGCTCATTACTAAGATCAGCTTTCCGATCACTCACCTGAAGACGATGCTGGATCAGAACAAAGTGAATAACAGCGGTGATCCCTTTCTGTTTAATGCCAGCCAGGGCATGATCCGGAACAGCTCAGCCAAGACAGAGACCATCTCCCTGCTGTCGCAGCAATTGAAGGATTCCAAGCTGGGCAACAGCGGAGGCTTCCGTGCGGAATTGGACAACACGGAGTATTATGTCTCGTATATCAAATCAGGCAGTCTGGATTGGTATTATGTCGATTATGTTCCCATGCAGCAGATTCTCAGCCCGATTACGAGCAGCCGGAATTTGTTCTACATCTCGCTTGCGGTCCTGCTGGTCATGAGTATTGCCGTTGTATTCGTCATCTACCGGAGTGTTCAAGTCCCGCTGCTGCAGCTTGTCCGGGGTACGAAACAGCTGTCCTCCGGCGACTTCTCGGTTCGGCTTCGTCATTCCGGCAACAACGAGTTTAGTCTCCTGCTGGGACGGTTCAACATTATGGCCCAGCGGATTCAAGAGCTGATCGAGAATGTGTATGAAGAGAGACTGCGGCGGCGGGAAGCAACACTGAAACATCTGCAATCCCAGATCAATCCCCATTTTCTGTACAACTGCTTGTTCTATATTAAGAACATGGCGCGGATGAAAAATGAAAAAGCCGTCGTCGCCATGGCTCTAAACTTAGGCGAGTATTTCCGTTATATTACGAGGTCGGAGAATGATGTAGCCACAATCCGTGAAGAGCTGAATATGGTCACGAATTATTTGGAGATCCAGTCCCTCCGGCTTGAACGGATGCGATTTACGATTGAGGTGCCGGATGATATATTGGACAAGTTGATTTCCCGGCTAACGCTGCAGCCAATTGTGGAGAACGCGATTGTCCATGGATTGGAGCCGCAGGCGGAGAACGGCGAAATACGAATTCACGGCTATGTTGATGCGGAGGACAGTCTGTACAGACTGGTTGTTGAAGATAGCGGCGTTGGTATGTCCGACGAGGAAATTCAGAAGCTGCAGCTTAGTCTGGGTAAGCCGCTTGATAATAATATGGGCTGCGGAACATGGAATGTGCATCAAAGACTGATATATCTGTTTGGAGAAGAAGCCGGCCTCACCTATTCCCGTTCGGAATTGGGGGGCGTCAAGACGACCATTACCTGGAGTAACACTATAAAAGAGTAGGTGAAGCAGCATGTTACAGCTCTTACTGGTAGATGATGAACGGTCTGTTGTAGAGACCCTTGCCGAGACAATCCCTTGGGAAGAGTGTGGAATTAGCGTGGTTCACGAAGCATTATCCGGCCCGATGGCTCTGCAGATCATGGAGGATCATCCGATTGATATTGTCATTACGGATATTCGGATGCCGGGGATGTCCGGGATTGAGCTTATTACAGCCGTTAACAGCAAATGGCCGCATGTAAGGACCATTCTGTTGACTGGCTATGCTGATTTTGATTATGCCAAGCAAGCCATTGCCCAAAATACGTTTGACTATCTGCTGAAGCCGGTAAGTGACGAGGATCTGATGGATTCCGTGCAGCGGGTTGTGCAACAGATTAAGGACAAGTGGGAGGAAGTTGCTTCGTATCAGAAGACGCTGTACACCTTGAACGAGAATCTCCCTCTGCTCCGGGCGAATACGCTTAATGAGCTGCTGAGGGGAAGCCGCTCGGCTGCATTGGAGGACAAGCTTAAGCTGCTGGATTTACCTTTTGAAACTGGAGATAACATCTGCCTGATGCTCATTCGGATGGAGGAGCGCTTTGCCGAAATGCCTGTACAGGATTCGGCGCTTATGGAGTATGCTATCTGCAATATAACAAGTGAAATAATGCAAAAAGATTATTATATATGGCATGCCCGGGATGCCCATGACTATATCGTGCTGGTCGTCAAACCGAAGGATTCAGCGAAGGCTGGAGCAGATGCCAAGGGCCTGCTGGAACGTTATGCGGCGCAGATTCAGACCAATGTTCAAAGCTATCTCAAAGGGGCCGTTTCTATTCTTGTTGGCGGCTGGGGCCAGCTCCCGGGGCAGATGAAAGAAATTTATGAGCATGCCGTTACCTCCATGCGCAGAAAGATGGGCCATGGCAAAGGGCTGTTCGTTACGACGCAGGATACAGCGGAGAGCGGAGCGGTCAATACCATCTGGTCGCTGTATGAGCCGCCTACCCTGATCAGTCTTCTGGATGCGGGACGGTTCGACGATGTAGAGGCCAAGATTCGCCATATTTTTCGCGACATGCTGGAGGCGGACGGGCAGGATGTATCCGAGCAGCTGATTGAAGCTTATCATGTGTTGGCGGGTGCTTTCTCGTATATCATTCATAAGAACGGCAAGATGCTGTCTGCAGTGCTGTCGAGCGAAGCCTTGAAGTTTTTCTATGCACCAACGTATACGACTGCGGCACAGCTGTTAGACTGGTCGATTCGTATTCTGCAGAGTATCCGGGAGGATGCGGAGCAAGAACTGAAGGATAATCACAGTTCTATTGTCCGCATGGTCCGGTCGTTCATTGATTTGAATCTGGCTAAGGATGTATCGTTGCCTGCTATAGCGGATCATGTTCATCTGCATCCGGTATATTTGTCGAAAATCTATAAGGCAGAGACCGGCGAGCCTCTGACGGAATATGTATACCGGCTGCGGATGGAGAAGGCAGCCTTCCTGCTTCGCACCACTTCGGGCAAAGTATTCGAGATTGCCGAGATTGTCGGCTATAACAACACCGCGTACTTCATACGGGTGTTCAAGAAGTTTTTTGAAGTGACTCCCCAGGAGTATCGGGACGATGAGACGAGGTAATTGCGGGTAACGTTGGGATAGTCCTGATGCTTTGCAAAGGGCTGGCTGATACTCCGCAAGAGCTGGCACTACGCAAGTGAATGCTCTTTCGATCGCTGTTGTTTCCGGATTCTCTGAACAATCGGTCCAATGGTCCGAATCCGGAAACAAAGGCGAACGCTCCGCTTCTCAAGAACTTTCACTTGCTCCGTTCCAGCCTGCTCCGTCCCCAACATTACACCACAAAAACCTGCTTCATCGCTCCTGGATGAAGCCGAAAGAGTGGCCTTCACAGGGTCTTTTTTCTGTTCGGGATTTTTCTTGCTACTCTAAACCTGCTTTCGTACGCTCACTCCTCGGTAACTCGGTTTTTTCCTCTTATTTGGCTCCTCAAGTCGCACTGGCACACGCTGGCTCCTCGGTAACTCGGTTTTTTCCTCTTATTTGGCTCCTCAAGTCATTCTGACACACGCTGACTCCCCTGCAACTCGGCTTTTTCCTCTTATTTGGCTCCTCAAGTCGCACTGGCACACGCTGACTCCTCGGTAACTCGGTTTTTTCCTCTTATTTGGCTCCTCAAGTCATTCTGCCCCTCTAAGGCTCCTCGGGAACATGGTTTTTGCGACTTATTGAGTACGCTGGAGCTTGAGTTACTGCAAAAGAGCGGGACGGATTGACAGCAAGACAAGATGGGGCCAATGCCAATACGCATCAACGCAAAAAAAGACCCTCAGGGGTCTTTTGGAACTGCAACCGGCAATTGTACGTCGTTGCAACGGGATTCCGTCGGGGTCCAGGTTTGTAATCATGTACTTGATTCAGCCAATAAGTATAAATGCGGCTTCATCATCGGCTTGCTATATCCTGTGCCCGGAAAGGTGACATGTTAATTAAAGCATCAAAACTTTTCGACTGGCTTGTGTGAAAATCGACAAATTCTGAATCGAATATCTAAGCCTGTCCAATTCGTTAGGTAGGGATTCCTTACAGCCTGTTAGCGGCAAATCTTTTGAGCATATTAATCGCATTGAAGTGGATGCCTTCATGAAAGAGGGTATAGCTCAGGAACTCTTCAATTGTGCTTAAGGTCAAGCCTGTACCGGTTGTGAGCGGTGTTTCGACCTGTTCGTTCAGGCGATTATGGAGTTCTTTGCCGATACGTACAGGCTGCTCGGCAAGCAGCTTCAGTAATTCGTCAAGTGACGGAAGCTGCTCTTCCTGCCAGTCTGCAGGCTGTGTTCCTTTGGCAAACCAGCGTTCAAAGTTATCCGGCAATTGAAGGGGATCACCTGCAAATTGGAAAGCGAATTTCTCTTGAATGACAAAAATATGGCCCAAATTCCATCTAATGTTGTTGTTAAAACCTTCAGGTATATAATCAAGTGCTTGTTCCGACAAGCCTTGCGCCGTATTGATCGTAATCTGACGTATAGATACGAGATGATGAAGTAATGTGTTGCTCATACAATCCCTCTTTTCTCCATTATACTTTTATACTTCGATCCAGAATCGCCGAATGACATTGCCGTTCTCTTCCACGAAGCTCTTGTCTTCGACTCCGCTATTGTTCAGAATCGTCTTGGCCGACGCGGTATTGCTCTCATCGCAGACAACCAGAACACGCTGTATGCCAAGCCCTCTTGTCTTCTCAAGCGATTGGGCAAGCAGCTTGGTCGCATACCCTTTCCTTCTTGCCGAAGGACGGATTCCGTAACCGATATGTCCGCCCCTGTCCATCAGCCAAGGCGATAGATCATGCCTGATGTTGACCGCGCCCACAATGATGCGATCACCGGCGGCAAGCCAATATGTCGTGTTCGGCACCCAGCCCTCTTGAAGACCAACCCCATTCGAATGATCCTCCAGCCAATGAAGCATTGCTTTGAAGTCGGAAGGGTCTCTCTCCACGACCCACGGAACAATATCTTCTCCGCTCGCGATCCACTCCTGATAGAAATCCAGATAGGGCTCCCTCCATTCCTCGGAAGGCCAAACCAAATATACGTCCTCCATCTTACTTCTTCCCTTTCTCCCGATTCTCCGCCGCCCGATATTTGGTAATCCGCCGGATCAGATCATACGGAATCGGTTTATTCAGAGGAAACTGCACGGAGCCTTTTGCCCCTTTGTAAGCAGACAACTCCTCCTGAAAAGCACTGATGCCTCTCGCTGTGGGATAAAATCCGATATGCTTTTTGAAGGCCGCATAATAAACCAGATTCCCATTCAGCTCGAAAGTCGGCATTTGGTAGCTGATCTTTTCCTTCGCATCCGGCGCAGCCTCTTTGATGACCTCCCTGATCTTCGCAAGAATGGCCTGTATCTCTGGTGGAAAATCTGCAATATATTCATCGATGGAGTTGTAATTCGTCTTATTCGCTTCCATGTCGGCTCCTTTCTCCTATATATCATAATTAACAATACTAGGGTTCATGTCCGTATTATAAAAGTCAGCACACTCTCTCTATCTTCACTCTTTTACAGCGTTGATGAAGCCTGCTTCAACAGATTGGCAAGCAAATCATAATCTACGGCTTGTCCTGCCTTGAATTTGATCGTTTTTCGTTCAGGCGGCCCGTCGAACTGCCCTTCAGGGAACTGCACTTCCGCAGCGTTAAAGATCACAAAGCTGACGGCATCCTTTGCCGTCGAGATCACCGCTGCATACTTGCCATTTTTCAAAAAATGCGGCTTCTTGTACTGGATTCTCTCCTCGATATCCGGTACGGTCTCATGCACCAGATTACGGAGGCTGTTCGCCAGATCCACTTGCCAAGTCTGAACGATAGCTTCAATAAATGCAGTAACCTCTTCCTGTTTCATGTGATCCTCTCCCTTGGTTGATTTCTACTATTCACTATACCATTCTGCCCAAATAATAGAAAATACGCATATTGCATAAATATTAATACTGTCGCATAATTATAGGAAATTTCGAGTGATCAGGAGGCCCCTATGTCTTTCCGTTGTGAATCACCGCTGCTCGCAGACTATTTGGCTGAATCCGATATCATTGATTACAGTCATCCCTCTATTCTGGAATTAACGGAAAAGTTACTTCAGCAGTCGGAGGATGAGCTAGCCTTCATCCGCTCCGCCTTCGAATATGTACGCGATCGGATCTCCCATTCCTGGGATATTCAAAGCTCTCGCATTACCTGCCGGGCATCCGAGGTTCTTATGCACCGGGAAGGGATCTGTTACGCCAAATCCAATTTGCTCTGCGCCATTCTGAGGAGTCAAGGCATACCGGCCGGCTACTGCTACCAGCGCCTGACGCTGGGTGACACGCCCGATACCGGTTATGTTATTCATGCGCTTAACGCGGTCTATCTGCCAGCCGCCAGTCGATGGATTAGAGTAGATGCGCGAGGCAATAAACCGGGTATTGACGCGCAATTCTCGCTCGATGAAGAGAGACTGGCCTTCCCCATTCGCGAGAACTATGACGAGATCGATTATCCGGTCATTTATGCGGCACCTCATCCGGCTACAATTCGGGTCCTGCAACAGCATAAGGATTGCAGAACGATGTATCAATACGGATTGCCTGCGGAGATTCTCGTCGTGACATAAAAGCCGGGCACAGGTAAGCTTCTTATATTAAAACAAGGCGGAAGCTCTCACTGAACAGTGAAAGCTTCCGCCTTGTTATTTGGAAATATTCATTTCCATTTTTCAAATTTATATGTCCAGAACCGTTCTGTACCGAACCGTTCCTGAAGCTCCCTGTCGGTATGCTCCTTGTTCCCAAGCAGCTCGGCGGCCTGGAACTGGGAGCGGTGCGCCCTGATGGATGCCATCTTATGCTTCAGGTAATCCCTCACATCAAACGAAATATCCGGCTTGCCGATGGCCTGCTCATGATTCCGGGAGAACGCCATGCAGTATACGGGCGGCCGCTCTTCCTCCGGCAGTCTTCCAACTGTCCGAACAACGGCTTCCCCGGTTGCATCATGGTCGGGATGGACACTGTACCCGGGATAAAAAGTGACAATCAGCGTCGGGCGTACTTCCCCGATAAGGGCATTAATATGTTCATCGAGGTACACTTTATCCTCGAACTCAATGGTTTTGTCATGGAAGCCAAGCATTCTGAGATCCTGAATGCCTATCGCCGCGCAGGACTCTTCGAGCTCCTTCTGGCGGATCTGCGGCAAAGTAACACGGCTTGCGAACGGCGGAAAGCCCATGTTCCGGCCCATCTCCCCAAGCGTCAGGCAGGCATAAGTCACATGCGCGCCTTGATCAATCAGCTGCGCAAGCGTGCCCGATAATCCAAAAGCTTCATCATCCGGATGAGGCAGTATGACTAATATACGTTGTTCCATTACAATCATCTCCTTTCAGAAGCTTTTGTTCAGAACGGCTCCCGACTCAGCTGCAGCGAGACAACCAGCTTGCCCTGCTGATCATGACCGGCGAGTATAAGCCGTTCCGGCTCGCTCTCTTCATAATGAGTCAAGCCTTCCGAGTACACCCAGCCCTGGAGCATTTTTAGACCAACCCTGAAAGGGCCGTTCCCGGAAATCAAACCATGTGAATATTGAATAACGGCATTAGTTATAAAAGTAGCTGCCGGATGCTTGGAAGTGTCCACATGAGCCGCGTAAGCTCCTGTTGTCATCTCAAGATGAATATACACATCTTGATCTTTCAGGCTTTCCAGGCGTCGTTGAACTTCAGCCGGATGAATCGGTTGCATCATCTTGGATTCTCCTTTGCCTTATAACGATATTATTAATTGAGAAGATTGTATAGTAAGTCTATCGGAATAGAAACATTAAGATTAGCCTTGCGATACTATTTTTTCATAAAGATTAAACTCGCCAACCGGGTTGGAGGCTGTCCCTTTAAACTCATAGCTGCAGCTGTCCCGGTAGAAATCATTCAACTTTGGATTATTGGCAATGCAATCAAGCCGAATACGGTCTTTACCCGGGAAATGAATACCGGTGCTCGCCCAGGAGACGATTGCCTGGCCAAGATTTGTCCCCGCTGCCGCGCGGTTAATGTTAAGCCTGTGCAGGTAGACAGAGCTCTCATGCCCCGCTTCTCCCCACAGCTCCCTGTCCCATGGACTCGCTTGCTGCATCAGCATAACCATCCCCAGCAAGGTATGCTCATGTACAAAAAGATACACCTCACCCCGCTTGATTGCCTCCGGCGTCTGATGAGAGTCTTCTCCTTGCAGCAAAGCGCTCCATTGCGTTGAGCCTTTGCTTTTCAACCATTCCGCTGTATTGACGAGCAACTGCAGCACCGCTGCCGTGTCTTCCTCTTTGGCCTGGAATACTTTTATATGATTCTGGATAATCCCGATTGGTTCTGACTGTGTAAACATAAGATGTCCCCCTGCTAACCAAAGATATCTCCAGTATACTCCTTTCGGCCAAACCTCTACAAATTTCAACGGCCGGTTAAGTCCGATAAAAATTCAATTTATGCGTTATTGTTCTGCAATCTTCAGGGGATTGTCGGCAAGCTGCTTGGATATGGTCTGCAAGATAGACCCTCAACGAACTATACGATAAGGGATTATTATTGAGAAACGAAACCTAACAGAGGCATGTACGAGGTGCTTCGGCAGATGCTTGATGGGAAAAGAAAAGAAGGTATGCCAGCAGAGTGCTGCATGATATCAAGCCAGATTTCCTCCCGTATTGGCGTACACAAGCAGGTCGCCAATTCGAGCGGAATCCATATGATGTATGTATTTATGAATAAGCCATTTATTGCGTCGACGAAAAAAAGCCTCTTGCCTGTAAAGGGCAAGAGGCCTCTCTCCTCAGTATGTGATGAGTACAATGATGGCGGAAAAGGTTTAGCGTTTAACGTTCAGCTTTACCAATAGATCACCGTCTTGCCAAGCAGCCGTGCAACCGCCTCCGCAAAATAGTAATCGCCGTAAATCAGCGATACGTTAATATTGGAACCGGCTGGCTTATGGCCTGTAGCTTCTTTCAACAGGCCCTCTTGTTCGGGCTCGTTCTTGGTTGAATAGTTCTCATACAGGCTCTCAATCATCCGTTCCGCCAGGCTTCTGTAATACAAGCTTTCTTCCTCGGGAACAAGGCTTGCGATCTCCAGAAAGCTCGCTGCTGCGATTGCCCCGGCTGAGGTATCCCGCGGTTCGCCTTCCTTGCCGCCTCGGAAGACAAAGTCCCACATCGGAACAAAATCCTCCTCAAGACGGTCAATGAACACCTTGGACAGCTCTTTGGCCAGCTTCAGAAATTCCGGGTTTCGCGTATAACGATAGGCATGAGCATAACCGCCGATTGCCCATGCCTGCCCGCGCGACCAGCAGGATTCATCCGAGAAGCCTTGATGCGTTTTCCCGCGGAGCGGCTCGCCGGTTACCGGATCAAAGAGATAGGTGTGGAACGTTGTACGGTCCTCGCGGACGATAGTACGCGCACAAGTATCGGCTTGAGCGATAGCTATGCTGCGGTACTTCTCATCGCCGGTCTCCTCGCTGGCCCAGAACAGGAGCGGCAGGTTATACATGCAGTCGATAATGATTCTGCCGCGGTTCTCTTCGCTGAACGGATCGCCTGGCGTCCATACATTCCATGCTTGAATGAACTTGCCTCTCGGATTAAACCGGTCCGCCAGTGCATCCGCGGCGTCTATAGCCGTTTGGCGCGCTTCCTTGCTTCCTGTCAGTTTATAATCTGCGACGGCAGACAAGCTGAATAAAAAACCAAGATCGTGGTCCGTCGTTGCGCGGTCCTCGTAGAGCCGTTTCGCGAACCGGTGCCGGGATCGGCGGGCAGCCTCTTCGTATATCGG
>Ga0065721_10049008_pt1 | contig 52343 bp, 44 predicted proteins | sample Mesricmetagenome_FD_59108 | JGI IMG/M metagenome (GOLD analysis project Ga0065721, IMG submission 59108) | Mesophilic microbial community from rice straw/compost enrichment Sample: eDNA_1 v2 (version 2) | ecosystem: Engineered > Solid waste > Grass > Composting > Bioreactor | place: USA: Davis... | reverse complement strand
ATTCCCAGTTAAAATCTGGTATTTTACTTGATTTTCGACTGGGTCTGGTTTGATGCGCCTATTTTTCGGTACTCCCGCCTCCTAGGGCCATGGTAATTTCCAATTCGACCGAATTAGGGACTTGACATTATACCGCTGGACTTGTATAGGGTTTATGCTGATGTATTCGCAGCGGCGGTCCGCTTATTCGCTGCTTATAAAATGATGCTCCGGCATTCCTTTCAAATCGAGCAAAAACTGATGCATGGCGGTGTTGAGATAACGGCCCGACTTGTACACGACGCCGACCGGGTGCATCGCCTCGAGCTCATGCACTTTAATGATTTTGAGCGATCCGAGCTTCAGCTCCTTCGCAATGGACAGCTTCGATACGATGGCCGCTCCGAGATCGATCTCGACCATCCGTTTCACTTCCTCGCTGCTCGACAGCTCCATGACGATGTTCGGCTGAATGCCGGCTTTGCGGAAAATTTGGTCGACAAACCGCCGGCCCAGCGTATCGGGAGCCAGCATGATCATCGGGATATCCTTTAGCTTGTCCACGGTCGTATGCGTTAAGCGGCTCATGGGATTGTCGGGAGATACGACGAGCTCGAACGTATCGTAATATAAAGTGGATGAGGCGATGTTCGGGTTTTTTTCGGTCAGATAGGAGATGCCGACGTCGACGGTGCCGTTCTCGACGCTGGCCATCACCTGCGACGACGGCATCGTGTGTATGGTCGTTTTGATCAACGGATATTGATTATGAAAGTAGGATAACACCCTGGGCAAAATTTGAATCGCAATCGATGAAGTCGTGCCGAGCACGATATGGCCTTGCGGCGTATGGTTCAAGTCGGACAGCTTCAGCTTCAGTTCCTCGACGATGCCGAGGATTCGCTCGGCGTGCTCGAGAAACACTTGCCCCTGGTCCGTCAGCGTAACGGGCTGATTGCGGTCGATCAGCACGGTTTTGAATTCGTCCTCCAGGCTTTTGATTTGCGCGGATACGGCGGGCTGCGTCAAATTCAGCATTTCCCCGGCTTTGCGAAAACTCATCGTTTTCGAAATGGTAAGCAGCGTTTCCAGCTGGCTGATGTTCATATGTCCAGTTATTCCCCCTTTCGGCATAGCGAAATCGATCACTGGCATACGGATATTATAACAAAACTGCGGTCCTTAAGGGAAATTGGCGTCAATCGAAAAAGAAGGAAGGGCTTATAGCCATTCCTTCTTGCGGAAAATAATGAACATGCCCAGACCGAGCAGCAGCATAACTCCGATGCTTATATAAGCCCCGTACGGGAAATGCAGGCCGGGAATGACGTCGAAGTTCATGCCGTAAATGCCGGTAATGAACGTCAAAGGCATGAAGATGGTTGTGATCGCCGTAAACACGCGCATAATTTCGTTCGCACGGCTCGTCAGGGAAGACTGGTACGCCTCGCGCAAGTTGCCCATCAAATCGCGGTACGTTTCGAACGATTCGGCGACTTTCAGTGCATTTTCGTAGATGTCGCTGAAATATTTTTGGAGCTGGTCGTCAATTAGTCTCAGCTCTTTTTTGTTCAAGGTGGCGATCACCTCGCGCTGCGGGCCGAGCACTTTGCGCACCCACAATATTTCGCCGCGCAAGCCGATAATTTCGTTCAGATGCGATTTTTTGGTATGCATCAGGATGTCTTCTTCCAACGTTTCGATGCGTCCGTCGATCCGGTCTCCGACAAGAAAATAATTGTCCACGACCAGATCGACGAGGTGGTACAGGAACTGATCCGGCCTGCAAACCTCCTGCTCCCACAATATCGGCTTCAGCGTGCGGAGCTCGTTAATTTTTTGTTTAGTAACGGTAATAATGTAATGACGTCCGAGAAAAATGTTAAGAGCACGCAAAAAGATTTCTTCGTCGTCAAAGCGGATGCTGTTGACCACGATAAAATAATGATCCTCGTAAATTTCGATTTTCGGCCGCTGCTCCTCCTCGTTGAGGCAATCCTCCACGGCCAGGTCGTGCATGCCGAACAGCGGCTGCAGCACGATCAGGTCGTCGACGTCCGCGTCGATCCAATAAAAGCCTTCCGCCGGCGGCGCCAGCGCAGTATCGATTTGCTCGACGGTTGTAAATACTCCGTTGTTGACGTGTCTGATTTTCATAGTCAAGCAGTCTCCTCTCGTTTCAAGCGTAAGACTGCCGGTCGGTTCCGGTTGACGGTCCGATTCCTATGCGCCGCCCCGGAATCCGCATTATGCAAGCTTTCGGGAGGGACGGCGTCCGGAAGCGCCGTTAGTCGAACGGCTGACCGGCAGCGAGGCGGTTAAACCTTCGGGCTTCGGTCGGTCTCCTTCCATGTCCGCGCACACTCCTTTGTTGATCGTATATAATTAGAATGAATCCTTGTCTAGTATACTCCCGCCGCCGATTAACATTCAAGCGCAAATATGCGCTCGCGGCCGGTTCATTACTATATGCAAAAGCGGTTCTTGACGGGAATAAAAAGTTCGATTAAAGTAAAGCTAATCGGTAATGAAAAACAATCGAATAGACAACTTTCTTATCAAGAGCAGGCGGAGGGACTAGCCCTATGAAGCCCGGCAACCGGCATGGCGAATGCACGGTGCTAATTCTTGCGGGAACGGCAACGTTTCTGAGAGATGAGAGAGGTCTGATCACGATACGACCTTTTCTCATGGGAAAGGGTCTTTTTTATTAATGAAGGACGGGAGTGATGAACATGCCGATTAAAGTGCCGGACAATCTGCCAGCAAAGGAAATATTGACGAACGAGAACATTTTCGTCATGGACGAAAGCACCGCGTATCACCAGGATATCCGGCCGCTCCGCATCGCGATCCTGAATTTGATGCCGACCAAGGAAACGACGGAAACGCAGCTGCTGCGCTTGATCGGCAATACGCCGCTGCAGGTGGAGGTCGTGCTGCTGCATCCGAAGACGCACACGTCCAAAAATACGTCGGCGGAGCATTTGGAAACCTTTTACAAAACCTTTGACGAAATTTCGCACCAATACTTTGACGGGATGATCATTACGGGGGCGCCGGTGGAGCATCTGGAGTTCGAAGAGGTCAACTATTGGGAAGAACTCAAGGACATTATGGACTGGAGCAAGCGCCACGTCACGTCGACGCTTCATATTTGCTGGGCTTCGCAGGCGGGACTGTACCATCATTACGGCGTGCCGAAATATGAGCTGGACCGGAAAATATTCGGCGTATTTCCGCACACGGTCGAAAAACGGAACGTGCAGCTGCTACGAGGCTTCGACGAGCTGTTCTACGTGCCGCAATCGAGACATACGGAAGTGCGCCGGGCGGATATCGAGCCAATCGGCGATCTGGAAATTTTGTCGGAATCCGAGGAATCGGGCGTCTATATCGTAGCGTCCAAGGACGGAAAGCAAATTTTCGTATCGGGGCATTCGGAATACGATCCAACCTCGCTTAAATACGAATACGAACGAGACCTGGCCAAGGGTCTTTCGATCGAAATTCCGAAAAATTATTTCCCGGGCGATAATCCGGCGTGTATGCCGTTGTCGACATGGCGCGCGCATGCCAATCTGCTGTTTTCGAACTGGCTGAACTATTACGTTTACCAGCAAACGCCGTATGAACTCGGCGCAGGCATTTAATATATGTAGAGGAGCTGCGAAGCAAGCATGAAAATCGAAAGCCGTTTGGCACAAATCGGATCTATTCAAGAGCCTGTTACGGGAGCGGTCAGCTTTCCGATCTATCAGGCGACGGCGTTCCGCCACCCTAAGCTGGGAGAAAGCACCGGATTCGACTACGCGCGGACGAAAAGCCCGACAAGATCGGTGCTGGAGGAGGCGGTCGCGGAGCTGGAAGCGGGAGACGCGGCGTTTGCTTGCAGCTCCGGCATGGCCGCGCTGCAAACAATCTTCGCTTATTTCAGTCAAGGCGATCATCTGATCGTTTCCCTCGATTTGTATGGAGGAACGTACCGGCTGCTGGAGCGCATTATGTCCCGCTTCGGCGTGACCGCCACGTATGTGGATACGAACGACATTGACGCCATGAGCGAGCGGCTGACGCCGAACACGAAGGCGGTTCTGATCGAGACGCCGACCAATCCGCTGATGATGATTACCGATTTGGAACGGGTCTGCGGCTGGGCCAAGTCGAAAGGCTTGCTGTCCATCGTCGACAATACGCTGCTGACGCCTTATTTGCAGCGGCCGATCGAGCTGGGAGCGGACATCGTCATCCACAGCGCGACCAAATATTTGGGGGGCCACAACGACGTGCTCGCCGGTTTGATCGTGACGAAGGGCAAGGAGCTGTCGGAGACGATGGCCGTGCTGCACAACTCCATCGGCGCGGTGCTCGGTCCGCAAGATTCGTGGCTGCTTATGCGCGGCATGAAGACGCTCGCGCTGCGCATGGAGCGGCATGAGGCGAACGCGACGGCCATCGCCAATTATTTGCTGAACCATTCGGCCGTCGAAGAGGTATATTATCCCGCCTTGCCGCATCATCCCGGCCATGAAATTCAAAACCGCCAATCATCCGGCAACACCGGCATCTTCTCGTTCCGCTTGAAGGATGCCCGCTACGTCGAGCCGATCTTGCGCCATATTAAGCTGATCGCCTTCGCCGAAAGCCTCGGCGGCGTGGAGTCGCTCATGACTTACCCGGCCGTTCAGACGCATGCCGACATTCCGGAGGAGATCCGCCGCGCGGTCGGCGTCGACGACCGGCTGCTGCGCTTCTCGGTCGGCATCGAGCATGCCGACGACCTGATCGCCGATCTGGCGCAGGCGCTGGAAGCCGCCAAACGGGAGATCGAGGCTCAATAATACTTACGTTTCCCCCATCGTTATGACTGAAGCCGCCCTTTTCGGGCGGCTTCTTTCTGTATCAGGCTTGCGGAATATCCGCATCCGGTCTGCGGAATGTCCCCCGCCGCGGAATAACGGCTTTCCGGCGCGTGGGACATTAAGCTAAGCATAAGACTAATTCGACTGCGGGCCGGGATGAGTTTGACGAAATGAATGAAATGACGCAATATGCACATAAGAATGATTGGCGATAAAGGAGAGAAACAAGATGGCGTTAAGTCCGGCAACGACGGCAATCGGTTTTATTGGAACGGGCGTGATGGGAAGCAGCATGGCGAAGCATTTGCTGAACGGGGGCTATGAGGTCCACGTTTATTCGAGAACGAAGGAGAAGGCGCGAGAGCTGCTTGAACTCGGCATGGTGTGGCACGATTCGCCGGGGGAGCTGGCATCCGTCTGCGGGGCGGTCGTGACGATGGTCGGCTATCCGAGCGATGTCGAAGCGATCTATTTGGGGGAGGACGGCATCGTGTCGTCCGCAAAGCAAGGCACGTATCTGATCGATATGACGACGTCCAGTCCTTCACTGGCGGTCAAGATCCATCAAGCGGCCGCGGAGGCAGAACAATTCGCGCTGGATGCGCCGGTATCCGGCGGCGACGCCGGAGCTCGCAACGCGACGTTGTCGATCATGGCGGGCGGCGACAAGGAGACATTCGAGGCGGTCATGCCGGTCTTGTCGCTCATGGGCAATAATATCGTTCTACAGGGCGGTCCCGGGGCGGGACAGCATACGAAGATGGTTAATCAGATCGCCATTGCGTCCAACATGATCGGTGTTTGCGAGGCGCTGGTCTATGCTAAGCACGCAGGTCTCGATCTGAACAGCGTGCTCCGAAGCATTGAATCCGGCGCGGCGGGCAGCTGGTCGTTGTCGAATTTGGCGCCTCGCGTAATTGCGGGCAATTTTGAGCCGGGCTTTTATATCAAGCATTTCATCAAAGACATGGGCATCGCGCTCGAGGCCGCCAAGGAGATGGGCATCGAGCTGCCAGGGCTGACGCTGGCCAAGGAGCTGTACGGGCGTCTTGCGGATGCAGGACTGGCGGATAAGGGAACGCAGGCGTTGTATTTGGGGTGGGAGTGACTACATTATCCATTGATCTCGGGATAAGGCAACGTTCGAAGGAACGGTTGGGAGGATGGTTCGATGAAGGTGCTGCTGGCGTTTGATTCGTTCAAAGGCAGCTTAAGCTCGAAGGAAGCGGGAGAGGCGGCGGCGGAGGCGATTCGCGAGGCGGTCCCGGACGCGTCGTGCGAAGTCTTGCTTATGGCGGACGGCGGCGAAGGCACGGTAGAGGCGCTGGTCGATGCGGCCGGAGGAGATGTCGAGTGCGTTACGGTAACGGGCCCGCTGGGAGAGCGGACGTCAGGCCGCGCCGGTCTGATCCGCGAGCCGGACGGCGAATGGACGGCCGTGCTGGAAGCGGCCGCGATATGCGGGCTGACGATGGTGCCCGAAGGCCGGCTGGACCCGCTTGCCGCCGCGTCGACCGGAGTCGGCGAAGCGATCGCCGCTTTTATGGACCGGGGAGTTCGCCGCTTCGCGGTCGGTCTCGGCGGCAGCGCCGTCAACGACGGAGGCATGGGTATGCTGGCCGCTCTCGGCGCCGACTTTCGGGACGCCGGCGGCAACCGGCTGACCGGCTCCGGACGGGATTTGCTGCGGCTGTCGTCGGTCAGCCTGGACCGCCTCGACGAGCGGCTCGCGGAGTGCCGTATCGACATCCTGACCGACGTCTCCAATCCGCTCTGCGGCGAGAGGGGCGCGACCATGGTATACGGCCGGCAGAAGGGCGTAACGAAGGAGCTGGAAGGTCCGCTCGACGCCGCCATGCGCGCTTACGGCGGGATGGTGGAGGCGGCTTTGCGGCGGCGGTTTCCGGCGGCCGGTCCGGCGTCGTCGCCGTCCGCCGAAGGGGTGCGGGACTCGACGGTCGGCGGTCCGGGCGCCGGGGCTTCCGGAGACAAGCGGGGGTTGCCGCACAACGATAATCGTTTCGAAGCGGTGCAGCCGTCGATGCAAGACCGGCCGGGCGCCGGCGCCGCGGGCGGTCTCGGCTTTGCACTGATGGCGCTGGGCGGCGAGGCCGTGAGCGGCGCGGAGCGCGTCATCGCCGCTGCCCGGCTTGCGGAGCGCGCGGCGAAGGCCGATTGGGTCGTTACCGGCGAAGGCCGCAGCGACCGGCAAACGTTGTACGGCAAGCTGCCGCTCCGCGCCGCCGAGGCCGCGCGGGGCTCGGGAGCCGGCTGCCTCCTCGTGTCGGGCAGTCTCGGCGACGGCATCGAGGAGCTTGCGCCGCATTTTGCGGGCTGCTTCTCGATTGTTCCGGAGCCCGCGGAGCTGGGCCGCTGCATGGAGCAAGCGCACAATTGGCTGAAGCTTACCGTCCGCGAGACGTTCAGGCTGATCGCTTCCGTTCATGGGAAACGGCGGCAAACATAAATCACTGCGGTCTAATGGAATAAAACTTGGGAACAACGAATTCCGGCATTGCGCTTTACGCGCGGGTGCCGTTTTTTTTGCCTTTAGTGCCGAAACGAATTTTCCTGATTTCGAAGCCGGCTATTCTTGATTCGTTCGCCGTTTCTCTTTGCTCAATCTTCCGTTCGCGTGCGACCGTCCGTTTTCGCGATTTATTCTCTATTTTGCCATATTGGGCCGAAGCTGGCGGGTTACGAGTCCGAACGAAATATGGTAGGATTAATTATTGACTAGTTCACGAATAGGGAGATGACTGCGAATGAGCGCGATTGACCGGATATTGGATAAGGCTTTGCGCGGCGAGCGGGTCGAGTTTGAGGAAGGAATGGAGCTGTTGTCTTCCGACCAGATCGAGAAGATGGGGCACACCGCCAATCAGCTGATGTTGAGACGTCATCCGGAGCCGATTACGACTTTTGTCGTCGGACGGAACGTTAACTATACGAATGTTTGCGATGTTTATTGCAGGTTCTGCGCGTTTTACCGCGCTCCCGGCTCGAAGGAAGGCTACGTGCTCGACGATGAGGTCATTTTGAACAAAATTCAGGAAACCGTCGATGTCGGCGGAACGGAAATTTTGATGCAAGGCGGCACGAATCCGAATCTGCCTTTTACGTATTATTTGGACTTGCTGCGCAAAATTAAAGCGAGATTTCCGCAAATTACGATGCATTCCTTCTCGCCGGCGGAAATTCAAAAAATGAAGGTCGTTTCCGACGGTTTGTCGCTGGACGAAGTGATCCGGCAGTTGAAGGAAGCCGGTCTGGATTCGCTGCCGGGCGGCGGCGCCGAAATATTGGACGACCGCACCCGACGCAAAATCAGCCGTCTGAAAGGCTCCTGGACGGACTGGATGGACGTCATGAAGTCGGCGCACCGCCACGGCATGAATACGACGGCGACGATGGTATACGGACTGGGCGAAACGATCGAGGAGCGCGCCCTTCACTTGCTTCGCGTCCGGGACGCGCAGGACGAGTGCATCGCGAACGGCTACGACTCGACCGGCTTCCTGGCCTTTATTTCGTGGCCGTTCCAGCCGGACAATACAAACCTGAAGCTGGAGAAAGCGAAGCCGGAAGAATATTTGCGGATCGTGGCGGTCAGCCGGATCTTCCTCGACAATATCCGCAACTTCCAATCGTCCTGGGTGACGATGGGGCCGGAGATCGGCAAGCTGTCGCTCTCTTACGGCTGCAACGACTTTGGCAGCACGATGATCGAGGAGAACGTCGTCTCCGCCGCGGGCACGACGCACAAGGTCAATATCGAGCTGATTCTTCAGCTGATCCGCGAGGCGGGCAAAATCCCGGCGCAGCGGGATACGAAATATAACCTTATCCGCATGTTCAGCGAAACGGACAAGGCGGAAAAAGATTTTGTCATGCAAAATTAAATGCCGCTTTCATTCCAAAGGCGCAGGGAGCAAACGCTCGCCCGCGCCTTTTTTGCGCTCCGCTCCATAAGTTTGACGGCCATTTCCGGCACCAACCGGACGGATCGACTCGTAATCTAAGATCATATACGATCCGGAGGGAGGCTTGGGAAGTCAACTTGGGAGGCGCGGGCCTTCGTTCCACCCCGCTTTACGTTCGTAAGCTTATCGCGCCAGCCGGACCGTTTCCATTCGCATGTTGACCAGGTATGCATAAAATTCTCGTTGTCTATTTCAAAGGTGTCCGAAACGGTATATATGAACGAAAAATCGTCTAAATCGACGTCGCAGCCTGGCCCAAATGGTGCAATGAACGAAAAATCATCCAAATGGACGCAGCAGGGTGGCCCAATCGGTGCAAATAAACGAAAAATCGTCCAAGTCGACGCGGCAGCCTGTCCAAAATTGTGCAAATAAACGAAAAATCGTCTAAATCGACGCCGCAGCCTGGCCCAAATGGTGCAAATGAACGAAACCCGGGAGGATATAAGCGGTTCGCTATAACGCGACATATCGGGAGGGGGGAATATCCGGCCGAGGAGTGATAACTATGCGGCCGGGGAGGTGGTATATCCGGCCGAGCCCGCCGGACGGGCGACGGCAGCGCGGCGGGGCAATTGCCGCGTTATGCAAGCGCCGCGCGTGCCAAACTCTTCTTTGTATATCCCCCGATCGGGGGCCATATACTGTAACGGAAGGAAGGGGTGGGCGCATGCATTTGTTTACCGTAAGGATGCCTGAATTTGATGACGCCGGCGTCGGGCGGATGCGGAAGCTGCTGGAGGAGCATGCGGGGGCTGCTCCGGGAAACGGCACAGCCGGTCCCGCCGTGCGTTTTGAGACAGCGGGGAAGCAAGTGATTGGCCAAGCCATGCTGCCGGCATTTCAGCTGAAGCTGCATGGACCCGGTGTTTATAAAGCCTCCGCCAAAGCGTTGGCGGATTTTATTGTGGACGAGATGGAGGCTTCGCTTCTGAAAGCGGCCATTCGGAAACGCCATCGCGCCAATCCGGCGCTGGATGCGGATATTGTATACAAGTACTGTCAGTCGATCATGAACGGAGACGAGACGGACGGGCTGGGCATCCGTTTTCGCGAAGCGGATCAAGCACGCCGCAAAGGCAAAGTGGCGCAGGAAGCGGAAGACTACCTGCAGGAGCATACGGAGCTGCATTTGACGGGCTTCGCCCATTTCCGCCTGGCTGCTTACCGGGCCGAGCTGGGGGAAATCGTCGATTATGCGATTGACGAATACGTGCTTGACAAGCAATATCAGGAGTTTATATCGCTGCTGAAATATTTTGTGCAGCTGCAGGAAACGAAGGTCCCCTTGGTTCATCTGCTTCACAAAGGCGGCCATGAGTTTACGCTGTACAACGAAAGCTTTCAGACGCTGGAGCCCAAGCCGCACAACGACCGGATCGTAGCCGAAATGCTTGAAACGGAAATGAACATTGAGGATATGGTCATCAGCTCCCTTATTTCCGTATCACCCAAGCATATTATGATTCATACGCGGCACCCCGATATGGGCGCGATCCGCACGATTCAGACGATCTTCGGGCAGCGGGTGACGATTTGCGTTCAGTGCGCTTCTTGTTCGCGCAGTCTTGACGGGCTTATTCATCCTTGACCGCGCCGGGCTGCGTGGCTATAATGTAACTTATCGAAACAAGATCAGCGCAGACCAAAGACATGTATCCGTCATAAGCGCATGTGCCAGAGAGAGGGAACGAGGCTGGAATTTCCTCCATGATGCCGGCGGATATACCCCTTTGCAGCTGTACGGTTGAACCCCGGCGACGGCGCGAGCGAAGCGTCCCGCAAGGAAGTATGCCGTACCGGAAATCTCCGTTACCAGATACTTGAGGACTCCCCGGGCGGTTGAACCACGAACCGGGGCGGTTGAAGCAGGGTGGAACCACGAGGAACAAGCACTCGTCCCTTTCGCGGGATGCGTGCTTTTTTTGTGCGCATCTTTCGCGGCGGCTTGGCGCGGAGAGTCGGATCGCTCCGCCTATACAAGGTTCTTAAGGAGGATGAAGCACATGAGCATTCGAGTTACTTTTCCCGACGGGGCAGTCAGAGAGTACGAAGCGGGAACGACAATCGAGGACGTTGCGGGATCGATCAGCCCGGGATTGAAAAAAAACGCGGTCGCAGGGAAGCTGAACGGCAAAACGGTGGACGTGTATACGCCGATTGAAGAGGACGCCGTCGTTGAGATCGTGACGCTGGACTCGGGCGACGGACTGGAGGTTTACCGTCACAGCACGGCGCATCTGATGGCGCAGGCGATCAAGCGGCTGTACGGAGATCAGAACGTTAAGCTCGGCATTGGCCCCGTCATCGAAGACGGCTTCTACTACGATATCGATATGGAGCAGTCGCTGACGCCGGAAGATCTGGAAAAGATCGAAAAGGAAATGAACAAAATCGTCGGCGAAAACCTCGAAATCCGCCGCCGCGTCGTAAGCCGGGCCGAAGCGCTCGACATTTACGGCAAACTGGGCGACAACCTGAAGCTGGAGCTTATCCGCGACTTGCCGGAGGACTCGGTCATTACCATTTACGATCAGGGCGAATTTTTCGACCTGTGCCGGGGCCCTCATTTGCCGTCCACCGGCCGGATCAAGGCGTTCAAGCTGCTCAGCGTGGCGGGCGCTTATTGGCGAGGCGACAGCAAAAACAAAATGCTGCAGCGGATTTACGGCACCGCCTTCCCCAAAAAAGCGCAGCTTGACGAGCATCTTCATTTTCTTGAAGAAGCGAAAAAGCGCGATCACCGGAAGCTTGGCCGCGAGCTGAAAATGTTCGCATTTTCCCGGGAGGTCGGGCAAGGTCTTCCGCTGTGGCTGCCTAACGGCGCCAAAGTGCGCAGAACGATGGAGCGGTATATCGTCGACCTGGAGGAGCGTCTCGGCTACGAGCATGTGTATACGCCGGTGCTGGCCAACGTCGAGCTGTACAAAATTTCGGGACACTGGGATCATTACAACGAAGACATGTTCCCGGTTATGGGCATGGACAACGAGGAGCTTGTGCTTCGTCCGATGAACTGCCCGCATCATATGATGGTGTACAAAAGCGACATGAGAAGCTACCGCGACCTGCCGGTCCGCATCGCGGAGCTCGGCACAATGCACCGTTACGAAATGTCCGGAGCGCTTACCGGCCTGCATCGCGTGCGCGCCATGACGCTGAACGACGCGCATATCTTCTGCCGTCCGGACCAGATCAAGGAGGAATTCGCCCGCGTCATCCAGCTGATCCGCAAAGTGTACGACGACTTCGGCATCAAGGAATACCGGTTCCGCTTGTCGTACCGCGATCCGCAGGATACGGAAAAGTATTTCCAAAACGACGAGATGTGGGAAATGTCCCAGCGCATGCTGCGCGAGGTCGTCGAGGAGCTGGAGCTGCCGTTCTTCGAGGCGGAAGGCGAGGCGGCGTTTTACGGACCGAAGCTGGACGTTCAGATCAAGACGGCGCTCGGCAAGGAAGAAACGTTGTCGACGGCGCAGCTCGACTTCCTGCTGCCGGAGCGGTTCGAACTCGAATATGTCGGCGAAGACGGCAAGAAGCATCGTCCGGTCGTCATTCACCGGGGCATTATCAGTACGATGGAGCGGATGACCGCCTACCTGCTGGAAAACTTTGCAGGCGCGCTTCCGTTGTGGCTGTCGCCGGTGCAAGCGAAGGTCATTCCCGTATCGACCGCTTACGAGGAGTATGCCCGTCAAGTGGAAGAACGGCTGCAGGAAGCGGGCATCCGGGTCGAAAGCGACTTGCGCAACGAGAAGCTCGGCTACAAAATTCGCGAAGCGCAGCTTGAGAAAATTCCTTACATGCTGGTCGTAGGGGAAAACGAAAGAAACGAAGACGCCGTATCCGTACGCAAACGCGGAGAGGGCGATCTGGGCGCAATGGCTACGGCCGCTTTCGCGTCGATGATCAAGGAACAAATCGCTGCCAAACAATAACAGCGGCTGCCGCCGCGTATAAAGCTTGCGCCATCGGGGTATTATTCTTCATTGAAGGAGGAAGTTACCCTGATGGATGCAAGCTTTTTTCAATATATACGAAAGTTCGGCCCGCATTTGACGAAGAGCCTGCGCTTCGGCGCCAAAGGACTGCTCGCGCTGCTTATGGCGGCATTGGTTGTATGGGCAGCGGAATACCGGGAGGCGCCGGAAGCCGCCTATGCGAAGCCGGCCAAGCCGAAGGCCGCCGACGCCAAATCCGGCCCGGACGCGCCAGCGGCCGCTTCAAAGCGGCCTCAATCGGTCGAGGTCGTCGCCACCGGCTATACGGCGGGCGTGGAGTCGACCGGCAAGCGGCCTGGCCACCCGCAATACGGCATTACGTATTCGGGCGTCAAGGTGCGCAGAGCGCAAGTGTCCACGATTGCGGCGGACCCGGCGATCTTTCCGATCGGCACGCTGCTATTTATTCCGGGCTACGGCTACGGGGTAGTGGCCGATACGGGCTCCGCGATCAAAGGCAAGCGCATCGACCTTTATTTCGAGACGATCAAGGAAGTTTACGAGCAATGGGGCAAGCGCAAGGTCGACGTTCAAGTATTGCGATGGGGCAACGGCAAGCTGACGCAAGCCTGGCTGAACGAGATCAACCGCGCCGCGGAAGCGGGCAAGCCGATTCCCCAGCTATATCTGGAATCGTAGCGGCTGCATAAGAAAAGGCAGGACCGCCATACTAAAGACGAACTGGGAGGTGAAGAACAAATGGCTAAGAACCGTAATGAAAAAGCTGCTCAAAACAATAAATTCAATGCCGAATTCGCTGAGGAATTCAACCAAAACAACGCTGCGGCGAACCAAGCTGCCAACAATCAAGCGGCGGCTAACCAGGCTATGCAAAGAAATCAGCAGCAACAACAGCAACAATAATCGCAGCCGAAACGATAAGCTAGATGTTATCAAACTTTTCACGAAAGAAGGAGGAACCGCCCTGGTTCCTCTTTTAATATGTCGATTTATGGGATATAATGTAGGGAAATTTTACATAGGACTTGCGAGAGGGGCAATGCCATATGGCTCAACCGATGAGGTGGTTTTCGCGTCAGGCGGGATCGGAATCGCTCAATGACAAGGAACAGGAGCGCATGACGCAGCTGCTGAACGAATCCGTTGTCATTTCGGACCAGTTGAATGCGGCGGTGGATGAGGTAGATCAGACGATTGCCGAGCTAACGGCAATCGCGGACCGTTCCGCTGAGCAGGAAGGGACGCTTCGGCACGCAAGCTCCGTTGCGATGGGCCGGATCGAAGCGGCATTTTCCGCCCTGCAGGAAATCGCGTCCGCCGCGGAACAGATAAGCGAAGCATCCTCGCATCTGAACGACAAGAGCAAGCATACGAAGGAAATTGTTTTGGATGTGTGCCGTTCCTTGACGGACACCGACGAAGTGATGAACGAATTGAGAAGCAACAACGCGGTTATGGAGCAGCATATCCGGGATCTTATTCAGCATACTTCCCATATTCACGAGATTAACGCCCTCATCCAAGAAATTGTATCCCAGACGTCGCTGCTCGCGCTTAACGCTTCCATTGAAGCGGCCCATGCGGGAGAATACGGGCGCGGCTTTTCCGTTGTCGCCCAGCAAATTAAGAAGCTGGCGGAACAAAGCGGCGAAGCCGTCAAACGTTCGACGTCGATGGTGGAGCAGATCGAGAGCGGTGTGAAGCAAGTGGTGGCGGCCGTTGAAGCGGAGAAGCGGTCCGTGGAGCGCGGCGTAACCGAAATGGCGTCCAGCAAGGATCGAATGGACGCGATCTTTACGGGCATTTCCGAGGTGGACGTGCTGGTAGAGCAAACGAATCAATCGAGCCAGACCCAGACCGGGCATATGTCGGATATGACCGCCATGCTCAAGGATGTCGTCGATTCCGCCCAGGAGACGCTGCAAAGCGTCGATCAAACGCTTGAGATGACCGACAAGCAGCGGCAGCAGATCGGCAAGCTGGGACGAATCAGCGCCAATCTCGGACGTTCCTCCTCCCATCTGGCCCGCGCGGTGGAGCAAGTGGGCATTCGCCGCACCGTGAACGAAGCGAAAGGCAATGTGACGGCGTTGCGGGAATGGCTTGCTTCGGCGGCGGCCGGCCCGGAGCTTGCCGGATTGGAGGAAGAGGCGCACGCTTCCAGGCTGGCCGAGCTGATTCGATCCAAGCCGGAGCTGGAAGCGATCTGGTCGAACCGGGCCGACGGTTCCTTTATTTATTCCATGCCGGAAGCGGGGCTGCTCAATGCCAAGAACAGGGAATGGTGGAAGCGGGCGATGGCCGGCCAATCCTATCAATCCGACGTCTACGTTTCCGCGATTACCAAGCAGCTGTGCATCACCATTTCCGTACCGATTCGAGGAGCGCAGGGCGAAATCGTCGGCGTATTGGGCGCGGACATTTCGATCCGCTAATGCTGCGAGCCATCTTATGCCGCACCGGCCGCCGGTGCGGTTTTCTTGTCATGGAAATATGAGTAAGCGCCTCCGTCCAGAGACCGAAGCCAAGATCAATCGGCCGTCCCTTCTGACGGACAGCGGCTTCGGCTATACTGTCCATATAGAAGAAAAGACTTTAAGGAGCTGTACGACATGAATCGAAATATTGGAAATCGATTGTTCACCGGTCTTTTTATAATTGGCATAGGCGTGTTTTTTTTGCTCCGGCAGCTGGGTTACGTCGACATTAGTCTCGGAGAGCTGTTTTCGACCTTTTGGCCGGTCATTCTGATCTTCTTCGGGCTGAATCAGCTGCTGGCGGGCGGCTGGTGGGGAATGATCCTGCTCGTCGTGGGAGGGACGTTCCTGGGCAACAATCTCGACTTGTTCGACTGGTCGATCGGAGACATCGTGCCGTATCTGATCCCGTTCGTCATAATCGTTGTCGGCCTGCGAATGATCTGGCGCCCGCAGCGCAACAAGAAGTCGCCGCCGTCGGACGATTGGAAATCGTACCGTCCGTTCGAGGCGGAGCACGCGAATGTGCCGCCCGCGCCTCCGCTCCATCCCGACCCTACAGGCGTCATGGGCGAGGAAGCCGCTCCGCCGCCGCCGCGTCCCGATGCCCCTTACGGCAGCGAACATACGCAAGAGAGCGATTCCGAACCGATGTACGACAAGAAGAAGCGCAAATCGTCTTGCGACGGCAGATATTCCCATAATGAGCATGTAGAGTGGTGGAACCACAAGGACTCGAACGTGCAGAACCGGTCCAATTTTATCGGGGACATTCATATGGGGCATGATTACTGGGAGCTGAAGCCGCTTAACATTTCGCATTTTATCGGGGATACGGTGCTCGATTTGACGAAAGCGGAAATTCCGTTCGGCGAAACGAAAATTTGCATCTCCTCGTTTATCGGCGACGTCAAGGTGTATGTGCCCAACCATTATGAGGTCGCCGTGCAGGTCGTATCGAGCGCCTTTATCGGCGACGTGCGTTTCCTGGACCGCGAGGAAGGCGGCATTTTCTCAAACGTGAACGTCCAGTCGCCCCGCTACGCAGAGGCGGACAAAAAAATCAAGCTGGTCGTCAGCACGTTCATCGGCGACACCCGCGTAACCAAAGTGGGGTGACGGCGGCATGATGGTTCGTTTTTTGCGGAGCGGCAAATGGGAATTGATCGGCATGTTCGTCTTGTCCGCCCTGATGTCGCTTCTGCTGGTGTACGCGGTGGAACATATGCTGCATGGCGCCGTCAAAGGCATCGAGCTGAAAATATGGAGCTTCGCCATCGTCATCACCGTCAGCGGCATCATCGGATACTGGGCAGCGCAGGTGCTGGATTTGCGGCTGGATACGCTGCATTTGTCCCTCAAGCAGCTCGTCAACGGCAATTACGGCGTCCGCATTACGGCAACCGGCCACAAATCGTTTATTCCGGTTTACCGCGAGTTCAACGAGCTGGCCGAACAAATGGCGGACAAGATGAAGCTGCTGCAAAAGATGGGCGAGGAGAAGGTTATGGCCGAGGCGGCTTCCAACGAAGCGGCCGTGCTGGAGGAGCGCAAGCGGCTTGCCCGCGATCTGCACGATACGGTCAGCCAGCAGCTGTTCGCCATCCATATGTGCGCTTCGTCGCTGCCGAAGCTGCAGCAGGCGGACGGGGAACGGGCCGCCGCCGTGCTGGAGCAGCTGATCGAGATGTCCAATCTGGCGCAGAAGCAAATGCGGAATTTCATTGCCCAGCTGCGCCCGATGGAGCTGGAAGGCCGAACGTTAAGAGAAGCGCTGGACAAGTGGTTTCCCGACTACTGCCGGCAAAATAATTTGCAAGGCGAGCTGGAGTGGCGGCTGGAGGACCCGCTCAGCGAAGCGAAAGAGCATCAGCTGTTCCTGATCATTCAGGAGGCGATGGCCAATGTCGTGAAACATGCAAAGGCCAAAAGCTGTACGCTGACGCTGGCGGAAACGGAACGGCAGACGATGATGACGCTGGTGGATGACGGGAAAGGCTTTAAGCCGGACGCCGTCGGCCGAAGCTCTTACGGACTGTCGACGATGCAGGAAAGGGCTCAGAAGCTGGGCGGAACGGCGGATATCGTCAGCAAGCTGGGAAGCGGGACGAGAGTACGGGTAGCCATACCGAAAATTTACCGGGGAGAAGAGAAGCATGATGCCTGATACGATAAAAATAATGATCGTCGACGATCACGACATGGTAAGAATCGGATTGCGCACTTATTTGATGCTGGAGCCGAAGTTTCAAGTGATTGCGGAAGCGTCCGACGGGGAGGATGCGCTTCGGAAGCTGGAAGCCAGCCCGGAGGAAGAGCGGCCGGACATTATATTAATGGATTTGATGATGCCCAAGATGGACGGCATCGAAACGACGAAGGCGGTCATGGCCAACTACCCGAACATCAAAATCGTCATGCTGACCAGCTTTCTGGAGGACGACAAGGTGTACGGAGCGATTGAGGCCGGAGCCGTCAGTTACGTGCTGAAGACGGTTTCTGCGGAAGAGCTGATCTATGCGATTACGGGCGCTTTCAAAGGGATGCCGGTCATGACGGCGGACGTATCCCAGGCGCTCACAAGAGGATTGCGCCAGCGCAATGCCCAGACGGGGGACGAGGAGCTGACGGAGCGGGAGAAGGAAGTGCTGCTTCTCATTGCCGACGGCATGTCCAACAAGGAAATTGCGGAGGAGCTCCATATCAGCATCAAGACGGTAAAGACCCATGTGAGCAACTTGCTCATGAAATGCGAGCTGGAGGACCGGACGCAGCTGGCCGTCCTCGCTCACCGCAAAGGCTGGGCGAACTCATAACCTTTGGCACCGAAGGGCATACTACGTCCCATCAAGATGGATGGAGGCTGGTATGCCGTGATCCCGATTTCTTCGAAATTGGAAGGACAAGAAAAGAAATTTACCGAAATGCACGCGCTGCTCAGCGAGCATCGGTTTGCGCTTGGCGGCAACTGGGATTATCATTCAGGCTCGTTCGACAGTCCTCTCGACGAGAAGCATGAAGTATGGCTGCGCATCCCGTTTCAAGTGACGGACGGCAACATCGACAGCGAAATGTCCGAAAACAACGCGCGCATCCGTTTCGGCACGCCGTACCTGCTCCGGCATCTATATCGGGAAGGCAACGATCCGGAAGCGTCCGCCCGCGTCTTTGGTGCGCTGTTCGATCAATTCCAGTCGCCCGCCGATCCCGACGCGGCAATGGATTCCCGTTGGATCGACGAGGGCAAGTCTCTGCTTTCGCGCATCGAGGCAGTCATTCCAACGGCCTGATTGCAGGCGCTTCGTTGAGCAATTCAACTCTCCATGGCGAAATGTGGAGAGTTTTTTATGCTGGATTAAATTCCTTTTAAGTTTGTTTTAAGGTAGAATGTGCATGATAGAACTATACATTGATCGTACATGGCAACGATAGATCATCGAATGGAGGAATCAAGCATGGAGGATCATAACAACAGGAAAAGGTACGACGACTTTTTCCCGAATGACGATTCCGCATCTTCCCGGGACCAGGATGCCGATCGCCCCGAGAATGCGGATCGGCCGGCTGCCGAGGAGAGACCATCCTATTATTATTCCTACGGCCCGATGTCGGACGGCGGAGGCACGCGTCCGGTACCTGCACAGCCATCGGGCACCAGTTCGCCGGAGCCGATCGAGCATCGTTCGGAGCCGCTTTCATCGGTTCATCAGCCGGATTCCTACGGTTCGCAGCCGGAGGAGCCGCAGCCGGCGCCCCAGCAGCAGAAGGCTGCCCGTCCATACTCGGTGACAACCGTCAACGGCGGCACGAGCGGCTGGAAAGTAAATGAAACGAAACGCACGTCCTTCAAATCCGTCTTTTTGTCGTTTATGGCCGGCGTGCTCGTTGTGGGCGGTCTGATGTATACGGCCGACGTGCAAAACTGGTTTACGCCGGGGCAGGCCGTTACGACGCAGGAGAGCGGCGGCCAGGGCGACGGACCGTCGGCGGCCTCGGGCAGCGGCGGAGGAAGCGCGCCGGTGCTGGCTTCGGGCGAGCGGCCCGACTTTTCGAGCTTGTTCGCGCAGGCGAGTCCGGCCGTCGTCAAGATCGAAACGTTCGTCAAATCCCAGCGCAGAACCGGCAGCAGCCTGCTGGACGATCCGTTTTTCCGCCAGTTTTTCGGCGACGACTATCCGGGATTGCAAGCGCCGCAGCAGGAAGGAGACGGACAGATGCAGCAAACGGGCATCGGCACCGGCTTTTTCTTCGAAGCGGACGGCCATATTTTGACCAATCAGCACGTAATCGGCGAAGCGGACGAAATTCGCGTAACGGTGCAGGGTTACGACGAGCCGTTTAAGGCGGAGCTGCTCGGCTCCAGCTACGATCTGGACTTGGCGGTGATCAAGATTACGGACGACAAAGCGTTTCCGACCTTGAAGCTCGGCAGCTCGGACGACATCAATATCGGCGATTGGGTCGTCGCCATCGGCAATCCGTACGGCTTCGACCATACGATAACTGTCGGCGTGCTCAGCGCGAAGGAACGTCCGATCGACATCCAAGACCCGAACGGCGAACGGAACTACAAGCATTTGCTCCAGACGGACGCCTCGATCAATCCGGGCAACTCCGGCGGTCCTTTGCTGAATGCGGCGGGCGAGGTGATCGGCATTAATACGGCGGTCAGCTCGCAGGCGCAAGGCATCGGCTTTGCGATTCCGACGAGCACCATTCAAGAAGTGCTGCAAAATTTGAAGGACAACAAAGAAATTCCGAAGGAGCCGGTTCCGTTCATCGGGGCGGAGCTGAGCAACGTGAACGAAGAAATGGCGAAGCAGCTCGGCCTGGACAAAGCGGAAGGAGTTATCGTTCGCAGCGTCTACTACAATTCCCCGGCTTATCTGGGCGACCTGAAGCAGTTTGACGTGATCGTCGGAGTCGACGGCAAGAAGACGTTGACGACCGAAACGCTGATCGCGGAAATCCAGTCCAAGGAAGTCGGGCAAAAAATTCAAATGAACATTATCCGCCAAGGAAAAGAAATGACCTTGGAGATCGAGGTCGGCGACAAAAACGTATTTGGAATCGAGTAACGGCTTCTACGCCGGAATGAACGCTTCCACCAGAGCGCAGAGGATTCATGCCCTGCGCTTTTTGGCGCCGGGAAACGGAGGGGAAACGATGAGGCAGCATATTGTGGTCGTGGATGACGACGACAAAATTACGTCCATGCTTCGGAGAAGCCTGGCGTTTGAAGGGTACGAGGTGACGACGGCGTCGAACGGAGCCGAGGGGCTCAAGATGCTTCTCCATATCGAGCCGGATTTGCTTATCCTGGACGTTATGATGCCGCAGCTCGACGGCTGGGAAGTTTGCAGCCGGGTGCGCAAGGGAGGCAGCAAGATGCCGATTTTGATGCTGACGGCCAAAGACGATATTTCGGATCGCGTGAAAGGATTGGATCTCGGCGCCGACGACTATTTGGTGAAGCCGTTTGCGCTGGAGGAGCTGCTGGCGCGCGTAAGGGCGCTGCTTCGAAGAAAAGGCGACAAGCAGGATGAGGCCGGAAGCCAGCTGGCGTTCGAGGATTTGATCTTGGACACCGATTCGCGGGAAGCGATTCGTGGCGGTCGCCGCATCGAGCTGACGAGCAAGGAATACGATCTGCTGCTGCTCTTTATGTCCAATCCGCGCCGCGTGCTGACGCGGGATTCGATTATGGAAAAAATATGGGGCTACGACTTCAGCGGCGAATCCAACGTGCTTGAGGTTTATATTGCGATGCTTCGCCAAAAGCTGGAAGAGGGCGGCTGCAAGCGGATTATACAGACGGTTCGCGGCACGGGCTACGTGCTGAGAGGAGAGGCGGGTTAAAGGCATGTCATTGCGGCTGCGGCTTACATTATGGTATTCGGGCTTGCTGGCGGCCACGCTCTTGGTGCTGGGCGTATCGTTGTATCTGATCATCAACTGGAGAACGTACGACGATTTGCGGGTGCAGCTCAAAAGCCAAATCGACCAGCTCGGCGTTACGCCTACGATTGTCTACAACAACATTCCTTTGGAAATCGGCTTCGATCGAACGTCCCGCGTGGAAAATAAAAATATGTACATTCAGTTGGTCAATTATTATTTTGAAGGCCGCATATTCCGGTCGCAAAATTTGGGCGATCTGGATGTCTTCATTCCTTATCCGCAGCATTCCAACACGTTGAAGGAAGGATTCGTCGATGCGGAACTGGATGTAGGCGGTAAAAAGTACAAGATGATGACGTACCAGCGGCCAATCCCGTACAAGGGAGAGATCATCGGCTTGCTGCAAGTCGGCATAATTCCGTACAACGAGCAGCAATATTTGAGCGGACTGCGCAACATGTTTATATTTTCATCCCTGTTCGTGCTGGTTATCGCTTTTACCGTCGGCATGCTGATTGCCCGTCAGGCTCTTCGCCCGATCGGACGCGTAATCGAAGCGACGCAAAATATCGAGAACGGCGCCGATTTGAGCGTGCGCATTCCCGAAAGCGGTCCGAAGGACGAAATCGGCACGCTTGTAACGACGCTGAATTCGATGCTGGGCAAGCTGGAGAAGGCCTACAATGAGCTGGACGAGGCTTATAAGGCGCAGCGCCGGTTCGTATCGGACGCCTCGCATGAGCTTCGGACGCCGCTGACGACGATACGGGGCAATATCGATTTACTGGAAAAAATGTGGAGCCAAGCCGGCGAGCAAGGACGGATATCCGGTTCCGGCCACGAGCTTGTGCTTAATAACGAGCATTGGAAAATGTCGAGCGAAGCGATGAGCGACATTGCCGCGGAAGCGAGACGCATGAGCCGTCTCGTCGGCGATTTGCTCGCATTGGCCAGAGCGGATGCCGGCTACATTATGGATAAGAAGCCGCTGGAGCTGCTTCCGTTGACCGAGGAGGCGGCGCGCAAAGCTCAGCTGCTGCCGCGTACGGCGGAATGGAAGGTCGGCGACCTGTCGGCGCTGCGAGGCGCGACCGTATACGGCAGCCGGGACTATTTGCAGCAGCTTCTGTTTATTTTTATCGAAAATGCGTTTAAGTACACCCCGAGCGGCTATGTGGAGCTGTCCGCCGTGCGCAAGGGCGGCCATGTCGGCTGGGTCATACGGGATACGGGCATCGGCATGAACCCGGATGAAATCCCGCATATTTTCGACCGGTTTTACCGCGCCGACGAATCCCGCGGCGTCACGGTCGGAACGGGGCTCGGGCTGTCTATCGCCAAATGGATTTTGGATGAGCATCGGGGGTCCGTCGAAGTCATCACTCGCATCGATGAAGGTTCGGCTTTTACGATCTGGCTGCCGCTGGACTTTCCGCAGGAGGACGATTCGTCTATAATGGAGGGAACGGACCGCGAGGAATAGAAAGCAGGTGCAACGGATGGAAATCGTAAAGATATCGCCGAGAGGTTATTGCTACGGCGTGGTTGACGCCATGGTAATGGCCTTGCAGACGGCCAAAGACAACAACATGCCGAGACCGATCTACATTCTCGGGATGATCGTGCACAATGCGCACGTGACGGAAGCGTTCGAGAAGGAAGGCGTCATTACGCTGGACGGCGCCAACCGTTTGGAAATATTGGATCAAATCGAGTCGGGCACCGTCATCTTTACCGCGCACGGGGTTTCTCCCGAGGTGCGCAAGCGGGCGCGCGAGAAGGGGCTGTCTGTCGTCGACGCGACATGCCCGGACGTTACGAAGACGCATGACTTAATCAGCGAGAAGACGGCGGAAGGTTATCATATTATTTATATCGGCAAAAAAGGCCATCCCGAGCCGGAGGGCGCCATCGGCGTCGCCCCGGACCGGGTTCATCTGATCGAGAAGGAAAGCGAGATCGATTCGCTGTCCATCCCCGATGGTCCGGTCATCATTACGAACCAGACGACCATGTCCCAGTGGGATATTAAGCACATTATAAGCAAGCTGCAGCACAAGTTTCCGCATGCCGAGGTGCATAACGAGATTTGCCTGGCTACCCAAGTCCGTCAGGAGGCGGTGGCGGGGCAGGCCGGCGAAGCCCAGCTGTGCATTGTCGTAGGCGACCCACGCAGCAACAATTCCAACCGGCTGGCGCAGGTGGCGGAAGAAATCGCGGGCGTTAAGGCTTACCGGGTCGCGGACGTAACCGAAATCAAGCGGGAGTGGCTGCAAGGCGTCGACCGGGTCGCCGTCACCTCCGGCGCCTCTACTCCGACGCCGATTACGAAAGAAGTGATCGCGTATTTGGAGCAATACGATCATAACGATCCGGACACGTGGGAAATCCGGAGAACCGTCAATATGAACAAGCTGCTGCCTAACGTGAAGGTGAAAACCGCCGATAACTCTGTAAGTTGAACGAATGATTTTACTATTTAGGGCCAAGCTCCTTGAGGGATCGACTTCCAATCGCTCTCGCGGAGGATGCCAGGATTGGCATAATCCGTTTCGGCACCTATCAGTTATCAGTATGCTGACAAGGGCAAAGTCATATCATATTGCAGCGTTTAACCTGTGCGGCGATGCCGTACGGGTTGCTGCTGCTGCGCTTGTCGATCGGCCTCCACAGCCATGCAAGATCACCGTTCGCAGTAACGCTGTGTCAACGCTGTATCGTCGAGCTGTCATACTGATTTTGTTACTTCGAGCGCCTTCCCTGGACCGTCTGCGCAGCTGCAATGCTATTTTTTTACTGCGAGCGCCTTAAATGAAGCTGCAGAGGAACCGCAACGCCGATTTTGAGCTTTGCAACTGGAGAAGTGTATTGGTTGGAGAGGTGCGTCGGCCAAGTGCGTGGACTTTAACGAATTAAAGTTGACGCTGAGGCTGTTCATGTTGTATATTTGCTTTAGCGATTAAAAGCATAAAAGCCAAAAAGCATAAAAGCGCAAAAGCGATGACGATTGCTTCATTTGCGCAAGTGCAGGCATACCAATATAAGGGAGAGATCATCATGATCGTCATTACGAAACCGAGCATTACAGATGAGCGAATTGCGGAAATTGTTGCCGTGATCGAAAGAAACGGCGGCGTCCAGGCGCATGTGTCGAAAGGAACGGACCGCACGGTCATCGGCATTATCGGCAAGGCCGAGCCGACCTTGGCCGAGCATCTCCGCCAAATGAAGGGTGTGGAAAACGTCATCAAGATATCGAAGTCCTACAAGCTGGCCAGCCGGGATTTCCACCCGGACGATACGGTGATCGACATTAAGGGCGTCAAGATCGGCGGCGACAATCTGGTCGTCATGGGCGGCCCTTGCGCCGTCGAAACGCCGGAGCAGATCGACGAGATCGCGCGGCTCGTCAAAGCGGCCGGAGGCCAGGTGCTCCGGGGCGGCGCGTTCAAGCCGAGAACGGGCCCATACAGCTTTCAGGGCGTAGGCGTCGAGGGATTGGTCATGATGGCGGAAGCGGGCAAAAAGCACGGGCTTCTGACCATTACGGAAGTAATGACGCCGGAATACGTCGACGTTTGCGCGGAATACGCAGACATTTTGCAGGTTGGCACCCGCAACATGCAAAATTTCGATTTGCTCCGCAAGCTGGGCACGATTCAGACGCCGGTGCTGCTGAAGCGGGGCTTCAGCGCTACGTACGACGAGTTTTTGAACGCGGCGGAGTACATCCTCGCCGGAGGAAATCCTAACGTCATGTTATGTGAGCGCGGAATCCGAACGTTCGAAACTTACACGAGAAACACGCTGGATTTGGCCGCCATCCCGGTGCTGCAATCTCTCAGCCATCTGCCTGTCATCTCCGACCCGAGCCACGGCACGGGACGCCGCGAATTGGTAGAACCGATGGCCAAAGCTTCCGTAGCGGCCGGCGCCAACGGCCTTATAATCGAGATGCATACCGATCCGGACAACTCGATGACGGGTGACGGCGTCCAATCGCTGTTCCCGGACCAGTTTGCAAAGCTGCTGAAGGAATTGGAGCAGCTGGCGCCTTTGCTCGGCAAGCGGTTTGATACGGACAAGGCGCCGGCGGAAGCGTTCAAGGAATGGAAAATTTAATCGAGGACTAGCGCTGCAAGCCCGGCCGGCCCGTTCGAAAGAACGCGCCGGCCGGGTTTTCTCATGTTAAAAATCTCGAAATTGTGAACAGTTGTTTAATCTTGTAAGTATACCTGACATCTGAATAAAAAATACCTGACATAACTATTGACGATGCGGAAACCTAGTTTTATAATAACGACATGGTTTGAGCAATAGTTGAACATTCAAGGAACAAATTCAAGTGAACGTTCGGAAATGGAGGAGAAATTAGATGTCAGTTCAAAAGGTATTGGATCTTATTAAAGAAAACAACATTCAGTTCGTGGATTTCCGCTTTGTAAGCCTTGCAGGCGGCGCTCATCACATCACGCTCCCAGCTACAGAGGTGGATGCCGATACATTCGTTAACGGCGTAGCGTTCGACGGTTCCTCGATCCCGGGCTTCCGCGGCATTGAAGAGTCCGACATGGTCATGATGCCGGATACGGAATCCGTATTCGTTGATCCTTTTACAAGCCATCCAACGCTGAACGTTATGTGTAACATCTATACTCCGGATGGACAGCGTTACGATCGCGACCCTCGCAGCATCGCTCAAAAAGCCGAAGAGTATTTGCAATCGACCGGCATCGGTACGGCGGCATTCTTCGCTCCTGAATCCGAGTTTTTCATTTTCGACGACGTTCGCTATGAAAGCTCCATGCACACTTCCTTCTTCTCGGTTGACTCCGAGGAGGGCGCTTGGAACACGGCCCGCAAAGAAGAAGGCGGCAACCTCGGCTTCAAAGTGCCTGTAAAAGGCGGTTACGTGCCGGTTGCTCCGGTGGACTCCCAGCAAGACATCCGCAGCGAAATGGTTCGCCTGATGCAAGAGTCGGGCCTGCGCGTAGAGCGCCATCACCATGAAGTGGCGACGGCCGGCCAAGGCGAAATCAACTTCCGCTTCGACACGCTGACCAAAACGGCAGACAACCTGCTGAAATATAAATATATCGTGCACAACGTAGCCCGCCAATGGGGCAAAGTCGCCACGTTCATGCCTAAACCGCTGTTCGGCGACAACGGAAGCGGCATGCACGTTCACTCGTCCATCTTTAACGGCGACACGCCTTTGTTCTATGACAAGGATGCTTACGCCAACCTGAGCAAAACGGCGATGAACTACATCGGCGGCATTCTGTACCACGCTCCGGCTCTGATCGCGCTGACGAACCCAAGCACGAACTCCTTCAAGCGTCTCGTTCCGGGCTACGAAGCTCCGGTGAACCTGGTGTTCTCGAAGGGCAACCGTTCCGCTGCGATCCGCATTCCGATCGCTGCCGTAACGCCTAAAGGCTGCCGCATCGAGTTCCGTACGCCGGACTCCACGGCTAACCCTTACCTGGCATTCGCGGCTATGCTGCTTGCCGGTCTGGACGGCATCAAGCGCAATCTTGATCCGGTGGCGCTGGGCTACGGTCCATTCGACAAAAACATTTACGAACTGCCGGAAGAAGAGAAAAAAGAAATCCGCAGCGTTCCAGGCTCCCTGGACGAAGCGCTGGACGCTCTGGAAGCAGACTCCGGCTTCCTGACGGAAAGCGGCGTATTCTCTCAAGACTTCATCGACAACTATGTCGCGTTCAAACGTCAAGAGGCGAAAGCCGTATCCATCCGCGTTCATCCGCACGAATACAGCCTCTATTTCGGCTGCTAATCGAACGGCGATACGATACGATATGGTTGTACAAACGGGCCCGCAAGGGCCCGTTTGTCTTGTCCGGCAAGGACGCCAAGCGCTCTCGAGTTCATGTCAGGTTTTCGCTATTTCCGAATGATAATTATGAAGTTTTCGTGTTTTGTTCGAGTTTTGTGCGAGGTTTGGCTTAAATTCACTTGAAGAGGGCCATCAAACTTGCTATCATAACCATATCATGCACAAAGACCAAGGGGTGGAGATGGACATATGAAGCGAGCCTATAATTTTAACGCAGGACCGGCGGCGATTCCGCTGGAAGTGCTTCAACAGGCACAAGAGCAATTTGTCGATTATAACGGCGCAGGGATGTCGATTATGGAGATGTCCCATAGAAGCGTGGCTTACGAAGCGGTGAACAACGAAGCGCAGCAGCTGATGAAGGAATTGCTCGGCATCCCGGACGGATACCATGTGCTCCTCCTGCAAGGCGGCGCCAGCACGCAGTTTGCCATGCTGCCGATGAATCTGCTGCGCGAGGGACGTCCGGCCGCATTCGTCCATACCGGAGCTTGGGCGGGCAAAGCGATCAAGGAAGCGAAGATCGTCGGAGAAACCGTCATCGCGGCCTCGACGGAGGCCGACAGCTTTATGCGGATGCCGAACGTATCGGAAATTGCCGTGCCGGCTAACGCTTCTTATTTGCACCTCACATCGAACGAAACGATCGGCGGCACGCAGTTCCATGAGTTTCCGGATACCGGCGACATTCCGCTTGTGGCGGATATGTCGAGCGACATCTTGAGCCGTCCGGTCGACATCGGCAAATTCGGCGTCATTTATGCGGGCGCGCAAAAGAACCTGGGGCCATCCGGCGTAACCGTCGTCATCATTCGCGACGATCTGGCCCAAGACAGCCCGAAGACGATTCCGGCCATGTTCCGGTACGACACCCACGCCAAGAGCGGCTCGCTTTACAATACGCCTCCTTCCTTCGCGGTATATATGGTCGGTCTCGTATTGAAATGGATCAAAGGCAAAGGCGGAGTGGCGGCCGTAGAGCAGTACAATCGCGACAAGACGAAGCTGATCTACGACGCGATCGACGGCAGCGGCGGTTTCTACAGAGGCTGCGCCCAGCCGCAAAGCCGCTCGCTCATGAACATTACGTTCCGGCTGGCGAGCGAGGAGCTTGAAAAGCTGTTTGTGAAGGAGTCGGAGCAAAACGGCTTCGTCGGCTTGAAGGGACATCGTGACGTCGGCGGCTTGAGAGCGTCGACTTACAACGCCGTAACGATGGAAAGCTGCCAGGCGCTGGCGCAATTTATGAACGAGTTTATGCGCAAGCGCGGCTAAGCTGCCAATAGAACCGCCCTTCGCTTCGGAGAACCGAGGCGAAGGGCGGTCTTTAGTGCTGGAGGTTCGATCAGGCAAATGAGGATTCGTTCATGCTCGGGCTGTGCATCTTATAGCCGACGTTGCGCACGGTCATAATATATTCCGGCGATTTGGCGTTGCGCTCGATCTTGTCGCGCAGATGGCTGATATGCACATCCACGATGCGCGTGTCGCCCAGGAAATGATAGTCCCATACGCCGTGCAGAAGCTGCTGGCGGCTGAGCACCTTGCCCTTGTGACGGCAAAGGAACAGCAGCAGCTCGAATTCCTTCGGCGTCAGCTCGACGGGCTTGCCGTCCAGCATGACTTCGCGCTGTTCGGGCAGGACGGTCAGACGGCCGATCGTGTAACGGGTCTCCTCCTGGATGCCGGGCAGCGTCTGAAGACGGCGGAAGATCGCCTGAATGCGGGATATAAGCTCCTGCGGGCTGAACGGTTTGGTCATATAATCGTCGGCGCCGTTGTCCAGGCCCGTAATTTTGTCCGTTACGTCTTGAAGCGCCGTCAGCATAATAATGGGAACGGCATTGTTCTGCTTGCGCAGCTCGCGGCATACTTGCAAACCGTCCATCTTGGGGAGCATCAGATCCAGCACGATCAAATCCGGCCGGAATGGCTTGAGCATTTCGAACACGGCCTCGCCGTCGCCGGCGCATCGAACTTCAAATCCGGCAAGTTTTAAGTTGAACTCGATCAACATGGAGATCGACGGCTCGTCATCCACCACCAATATTTTTTTACGCATGGACTTATCTCCTTTAATTCCAGTGATGCTCCATATTATGAAGGGGAACGGTTCGCGTTGGATTAACGGTACGTAAAGCGAATGTAAAAACTGCTGCGAGTCCGGGACCAATACCGGCTAAGCCGCTTAGTGAGAGGGGGAGACAACATGGCGTTTCATATCGTGCTGGTCGAGCCGGAAATTCCGGCCAATACCGGCAACATCGCGCGAACGTGCGCCGCTACGGGCACGCATCTGCATTTGGTGCGGCCGCTCGGCTTTCAGACGGACGACCGAACGTTGAAGCGGGCCGGCCTGGATTATTGGCATGCGGTAAAGGTGCACTACCACGATTCCTTCGACGAGGTGCGGAGCCTCTATCCGGAAGGGCGGTTTTTTTATACGAGCACGAGAGCGGTCAAGCTGTATTCCGACTTTCAATATCGGGACGGCGATTTTTTTGTATTTGGCAAAGAAACGAAAGGACTGCCTCAAGCGCTGATCGACGAAAATGCGGAGACGTGCATCCGGATGCCGATGACGGACCAGGTGCGGTCGCTAAATTTGTCGAATTCCGCCGCGATTGTCGTTTACGAGGCGTTAAGGCAAACGGGCTTTGCCGGGCTGCGATAATTGCGCGAAAATTACAATTTTGAAGATTGGGAAGGATTTGTCCGGCCTGCGTCGAAAAGTAATAATCGCACAGGTTTCTCAAATGGCTTGCAAATTTCGACATAAAAGAGGTGAAAATGATGAAACCAGCAGGCGTCGTAAGAAAGGTAGACCAGCTAGGACGTATCGTGCTTCCGAAATCATTGAGAAAGCGATATATGATGAACGAAGGGGATCCCGTTGAAATATTCGTTCAAGGCGATCATATCGTTCTTGAAAGATATCGTCCCAAATGCGTCTTCTGCGGTTCCATGGATGAGGTGCGGGACTTTAAGGACCGCTATGTTTGCGCCCAATGCATGGGCGAGATGGGGCATCTGACCCGATAATTGCCGCGAAGGGCCGGCCAAGCCGGTCCGCGCGGCGGCTGCCGTTAATGAAAAGAAGCTTTCCGTTGCCTGCGGCGCAGGACGGAAAGCTTCTTGCTTGTTTCCGGACAATCCGTGTATTACAGCCCTTTGGTCTTGTCGTCGTTATACGAGCTGGTAAGAATGGCAGCGATAAACAGAATAAACACCGTCATCACGATATAAAAGTTGATCGACATGTCTCGACACCTCCAAATTAGCTACATATATTATACCCAACGGAAGCCCAAAAGAAAACTTTAAATGTTGTGAACACATTGTTAACGCAGAGCCGCCGAATAGTGTAAAATGGATAGTATACGACAAGGAGGCAACGCCATATGGACTATCGTTTTTCATCTAGAGTACTCCAATTAAAGTCTTCCGCGGTTCGCGACATCTTGAAGCTGACGCAAGGGAAAGACATGATTTCGTTTGCGGGCGGACTGCCGGCGGAGGAGCTGTTTCCCGTTCCGGCGATTCGCGAAGCGGCCGACCGCGCGTTGTCTGCCGGTCCCGGATCGCTCCAATACGGTTTGACCGAAGGTTATGCGCCGCTGCGCGAACAGCTGACGGAAAGAATGGCGGCAAAGGGCATCCGGGCGAACGTCGACCAGATGATATTGACGACCGGCTCGCAGCAGGCGATCGACTTGATCGTCTCGGTGCTGACCGAGCCCGGTGATACGATATTGGTGGAAAAGCCCACCTATTTGGCCGGCTTGCAAGTTTTCGCGATGCACGGGCTGAACGTCGCAGCCGCCGAAAGCGACGAGTTCGGCATCGTTCCGGAATCGGCAGCCGAACTGATAAGGCTTCATCGTCCAAAGCTGATGTATGCCGTGCCGACGTTCGGCAACCCGACCGGGCGGGTATGGAGCACGGAACGGAGACGGCAGCTGCTGGAGCTGTGCCGGAAGAACGGTGTACTGATCATCGAGGACGACCCGTACGGTGACATTAAGTTCCGCGAAGACGAGCAATATCCGTCCATGATGGCGCTGGAGGGCGGCGTCGAGAACGGAGCGGTCATTTATACCAGCACGTTCTCCAAGACGGTCGCTCCGGCACTGCGCACCGGCTGGGCGATCGGGGACAGCCGCGTCATCCGGATGATGGCCAAGGCGAAGCAGGCCAGCGATTTGCATTCGAGCGCGATGGATCAGCAAATCTTAAGCCAATTGCTGAACGGCTTCGATCTGGACGTCCATATCGGGCTCATCTCGAAGGAATACGGCACGCGAATGGAGGAGATGCACCGTCTTCTTGCCGAAGCAGCCTTGCCCGACATCAGATGGACGAAGCCGAAGGGCGGCATGTTTCTGTGGCTGGAGCTGCCGGACGGCCTCGATGCGGAAGCGCTGCTCCGATGCTCGGTGCAGAAAGGGGTTGCCTTCGTGCCGGGAAGCTCGTTTTATGCGAACGACGCCCAGCGCAATACGGCCCGTCTTAACTTCACCCATAACAAGGGGGCCCGCACCGAGCACGGCGTCGCCCGCTTGATCGAGGCGATCGGGGAATTTACAGTCCGGAGCTGACGATCCAGTCGGCGATCACGCCGCGGTACTGCTCCAAAGCTTGGACGCCTTGCGGCTGCAAGGCGTATTTGCCGCGTTCGATGCGCCTGAACCATCCGTAATAATTGTGGCGCAGCATGTCGCCGCTTTTGGGGATGCCGGTGAGGGCAGCCAGCTGGCTGGGCGAAGACGGCCCTTTCGCATGAAGCGCATAGGCCAAGCGGAGCGCTTTCTCGCGATAGGCCGTCACCAGCTTCCGTCCGGTGCTGCCGCCGACGTTGTAATCGCCGCTTCGTTCCCGAAATTCCGTCAGGAGACGTTCCTTCCGTTTATGGCGGATTCCTCTTCGCGGCGCGTCGCCGGGCTCGCAGAGCACCTCGACGGCGGGCGCCTTCGTCTTGTAGAACGTGACCGTCATCAGCCCCAATCCCAACATGCGGCACAGCTCGGTCAGATCGCCGAAGCGCTGGTTGTGGGCGCCGCTTTTTTTGCGGTTGCGCTCTACGGCGAGCATGACGTCGCAATTCAGCCGAAGACGTTCGACGCCTTGCAGCAGCAAGGCCAGGTTGAACGTCTTTTTCATTTCGACGATGACCGTTCCGCCTCCGTCCGGATGAACGGCGACCATATCGCAGTTCATCACTTCGCTTTTTACTTCATAGCCTTGCTTCTCGTAATGATGCTTGACGGGTATGTACAATTCTTCTTCCTTGCCTACGGCCATGCCGATCTCTCCCGGTTCCCGATAGTTTGGCGAACATAAGCTCTTGTTTATTATAGCAGAGCTTTGGTGGATGATGTCGAGGCTTACGGGAATCGAGCTTAAAATAATCGTCAATTTCGCGCTGGAATAAGCATAGAAATGTAATACTTCAAAAAAAGACGTTTGCTCTCGAGCATAGGCATGGAATCGTCCCGAGCGGTTACTTAAATAGCGGAAAGCGGATGCGATGGGAGGAGGCACGGCATGGATATTTTCAAACGATTGGCGGAATATCAGGCGGAGAGCGAAAGGCTGGCGTGGTCGGGGACTTTCAAGGACTATATCGAATTGCTTCGAAAGGACCCTTCTCCGGCGATGACCGCCCATGCTCGCGTGTACGAGATGATCGAATCCTACGGCGTGGAGGACGTCGGAGGCTCCAAGAAGTACAAATTTTTCGAACAGGAAATATTCGGGCTTGACCGTGCGATCGAAAAGCTCGTAGAAGAATATTTTCATTCCGCCGCGCGCAGGCTGGATGTGCGCAAGCGTATCCTGCTCCTAATGGGCCCGGTAAGCGGCGGGAAGTCGACCATTGTGACGATGCTGAAAAAGGGGCTGGAGAAATTTTCGCGGACGGAGCGGGGGGCGGTATACGCCATCAGGGGCTGTCCGATGCACGAGGACCCGCTGCATTTGATTCCTCACGAGCTGAGGCCGGAAATCGAGAAGGAGCTGAATGTCCGAATCGAAGGCAATCTATGCCCGTCCTGCCAGCTTCGGCTGCAGACCGATTACGGCGGCAATATCGAGCAGGTGCAAGTGGAGCGCGTGTTCATCTCGGAGGATAACCGGGTCGGCATCGGCACGTTCAGTCCATCCGATCCGAAGTCGCAGGATATCGCCGATTTGACGGGCAGCATCGACTTTTCGACCATTACGGAATACGGCTCCGAATCCGACCCGCGGGCTTACCGGTTCGACGGGGAGCTCAACAAGGCCAACCGCGGGCTGATGGAGTTTCAGGAAATGCTGAAATGCGACGAGAAGTTTTTGTGGAACCTGCTGTCCCTGACCCAGGAAGGCAATTTTAAGGCCGGCCGGTTCGCCTTGATCAGCGCCGACGAGCTCATTATCGCCCATACGAACGAATCCGAATACAAGTCGTTTATCGGCAACAAGAAAAACGAGGCGCTTCAGTCGCGGATGATCGTCATGCCGATTCCGTACAACTTGAAGGTGTCGGAGGAGGAAAAAATATATGCGAAGCTGATCTCCCAAAGCGACATGCGTCATATTCATATTGCGCCTCATGCGCTGCGGGCGGCGGCGATCTTCTCCATTCTGACCCGGCTGAAGGAAACGAAAAAGCAGGGCATGGATTTGGTCAAAAAGATGCGCATGTACGACGGCCAGGAGGTCGAAGGCTTCAAGGAAGCCGATCTGAAGGAAATGCAAAACGAATATGTCGAGGAAGGGATGACCGGCATCGATCCCCGCTACGTCATCAACCGGATTTCGAGCGCGCTGATCAAACACGACATGCAGTGCATCAATGCGCTGGATGTGCTGCGGGCGCTCAAGGACGGCCTGGATCAGCATCCTTCGATAACGAAGGAAGAGCGGGAGCGGTATTTGAACTATATTTCGATCGCGCGCAAGGAATACGACAGCCTGGCCAAAAAAGAAATTCAAAAGGCGTTCGTTTATTCGTTCGAGGAGTCGGCGCGCACGCTGTTTGAAAACTACCTCGACAACATCGAAGCCTACTGCAACTGGGCCAAAATTAAGGATCCGCTGACGGGCGAGGAGATGGACCCGGATGAGCGGCTGATGAGGTCGATCGAGGAGCAAATCGGCGTATCGGAAAACGCCAAAAAGGCGTTCCGCGAAGAAATATTGATCCGCATCTCGTCCTATTCCCGCAAAGGGAAAAAGTTTGATTTTACGAGCCACGAGCGGCTGCGGGAAGCGGTGGAAAAAAAGCTGTTCGCCGATTTGAAGGACATCGTCAAAATTACGACGTCCACGAAGACGCCGGACGAAAGCCAGCTGAAACGGATCAACGAGGTGACGAAACGGCTGATCGACGAGCATCAGTACTGCCCGGTTTGCGCCAATGAGCTGCTCCGGTACGTAGGCAGCCTGTTGAACCGGTAGCGGCGGCCGCCCGATACGTTCCGAATGACCGATGCACCGAGCCGGCGAACGCCTTGTCGTTCTCCGGCTTTGCTGCATGCGCCGGCGCGAGTCTTCGCTGGGCTTTTTTTGAACAAAGACTATGGAAATGCTCCCCTTTGCCGATATAATAGCTATAAGCTTACTACATCAAACGTTGATTAAGGGGAGTCGTGACCATTGATTAAAGTATCGGAAGAACGCCTGAAGCAATTGAATTATACGGGGATTACGTCAGACGATTTGCAGCTGCTGAAGGAACACAGGCCGATATTTCAGGAAATCGTGGAGGAAGTGGTAGACCGTTTCTACGACCATATCGGCAACCAGCCCGAGCTGCTGGAGCTGATCGAGAAAGTGAGCAGCGTGGAACGGCTGAAGGATACGCAAAGAGTGTATTGGATGTCGCTGGCCGACGGCGTGATCGACGAGCCGTTTATCGACAACCGGATTCGGATCGGCGCCGTTCATTCCCGCATCGGACTGACGACGAACTGGTATTTGGGCACTTACATGACCTATTTGAATATTGCCACGGACGTCTTGAAGCGCCGCATTCCGGAGCGCTGGCTGGCCGTCGTTCAATCGCTTACGAAAATGTTTAATCTGGACGCCCAGTTCGTGCTGGAGGCTTATAACCGGCATGAGCAGATGCGGATTCAGGAGCTGGCGGATTCGCGGTCCAACATGTTGACGACAGTGACGGCGGCCGTGCAGGAGCTGGCTTCCCTGATGGTCGAGCTGGACAAGGGAGCGCAAACGATAGCGGCGACGGCCATTTCGACTTCAAATTCCCAGGAGAAGACGCATACGCTTCTCGAGGAGCTGCGCGTCGAGCTTGAAGGCATCGGAGAAATGGGCGTTCTAATACGGGGCTTGTCCGATCAGACCCACTTGCTCGGCTTGAACGCGGCGATCGAAGCGGCAAGGGCCGGAGAGCAAGGAAGAGGCTTCGAGGTTGTCGCCAACGAGGTAAGGAAGCTGGCGGCATCGTCGCGTTCCGCGCTGGAGGGCATTCAGGCGAAGCTCGCCGAAATCGAAGGGAAGCTGAATGCGGTGCGGCACGAATCGATCCACACATCGACGGAAGCGCGCAATCAAGCCGCACGTTCCCAGGAGCTGGCCTCGTTCGTTCAAATGGTGGAGAAAGTGGCTCAAGATTTGGAGCAGCTCAGTCAAGTTCATTAATCCGGCGCTATTATACATGTACGAGTAACAGAGGATCTCAACGCTGTTCGAGATGCTCTGTTTTTTACGTTTTGTTTGTGTTATGTAAGTTGACGCAAAACTCTCCATTTAGTATGATAATCCTAACATTACACGATATATGTTGCAATAATGTAAGGTTTTATGATGCAAAATTAACCTGAATTGCCGCGATGGAGACGCAAGCGGCCGTAAAACGCTTGCACCGATCATGAAGGAGGCGTTGGGCATGTCGACGGCCAAGCAATCGCAATCGCATTATTACGATGCTCAGTCCTATTACGATGAAATGTACGACAAGGATTTATCGGTTCGCCCCCATTACGCGAACGTGCATCGGCTGTTTGGGCGAATGAAGCCTGCGGAGCTGGCGGCGAGGCGGCAGGCCGTCAATCAGCGGATGCTGGAGGAAGGCATCACCTTTACGCTGTACAGCGAATCGCAGCAGGAGCCGCTGGAGCGAACGATACCGTTCGATTATATTCCGAGGGTCATTCCGAAGCATGAATGGGAGGCGATCGAGCGCGGCGTCAAGCAGCGCGTTGCGGCGCTGAACGCTTTTATCCGCGATGCCTATCACGGCCAATCCATTGTGGCGGACGGCGTCGTCCCCCGGCGCATGATCGTTTCGAATATGTATTTTCGTCCGGAAATGGCAGGCTGGCAGGTTCCGGGGGATGTCTATATTACGGCTTCCGGCATCGATCTGATCCGGGATGAGAAAGGGCGCTATTACGTGCTGGAGGACAATCTCCGCTCGCCTTCCGGCTTCTCTTATTTGTTTAAAGGAAGAACGCTGATGAGCGAGCTGTTCCACGATCTGTATGCGTCCAGCCCGGTGCAGAACGTCGACCGCAGCCTGAACTGCTTTCTCCGTTCGCTGCGGTCGCTTGCGCCGGGAGGAAGCCGCGATCCTCTTATCGTGCTGCTGACCCCGGGCGCCTACAATTCGGCTTATTACGAGCACGCGTTTCTGGCGCAGCAGATGGGCATTCATTTGGTGGAAGGAAGAGATCTCGTCTACAAGGACCATAAAATCTATTTGCGCGATCTCCGCGGTTTGCGTCAGGTCGATGTCATCTATCGGCGCATCGACGATCATTATTTGGATCCGCTGGCGTTCCATCCGGAGTCGCTGCTGGGCGTGCCCGGTCTGATGAACGCTTACCGGGCGGGCAACGTCGCCATCGCCAACGCTCCGGGCACCGGCATCGCCGACGACAAGGCGGTGTATGCTTACGTTCCCGATATGATTCGTTATTATTTGGGGGAGGAACCGATTTTGCACAACGTTCCGACCTATATATTGTCCCGCAAGGAGGACCGGGATTACGCTCTGGAGCACCTGGAGCAATTGGTCGTCAAGGAGACGTCGTTGTCGGGAGGCTACGGCATGCTGATCGGTCCGAACGCGTCACCGAAGGAAATCGCCGCGTTCCGGGAGGCGATCTTGCAGGAGCCTTCCCGGTATATCGCGCAAACGACGATGCGGCTGTCGCGGGCGCCGGTTATGACCGACGGAGGCATGGCGGCGCGCCACATCGATTTGCGGGCGTTCGCCTTGATGGGCCGGGATACGCATGTCATACCGGGCGGGCTGACCCGCGTGGCCATGCAGGAAGGCTCGCTGGTCGTCAACTCTTCCCAGGGCGGCGGCGTCAAGGATACGTGGGTGCTGAACCGCTGATCCTTATCGGCGGATATGACGATACGAGGAGGGTTTACCATGCTGAATCGGAATGCAGAGGCTTTGTTCTGGATCGGGAGGTATATGGAAAGGGCGGAAAACCATGCGAGGCTTATCGACGTCCATTATCATCTGCAAATCGATAAGGATGCCTTGCCGGCCGGAGAAAAGGAGAAAGCGGAGGTTCAGGCCAAATGGAGCCGGATCGTCGACGCTCTTGGCAGCCGGGACGCTTACGAAGGGCAATACGGCGCTTACAGCGAAGGTGATGTGCTCTTCTATGCAACGCTGGACCGTGACAATCCGAATTCGCTCCTCTCCTGCGTCAGCCATGCCCGGGACAATGTGAGGACGCTTCGGGAGAAGCTGCCGAGCGAACTGTGGGATGCGGCGAACGGGTTTTATTTGTGGCTCAGAAGCCGCCAGCCGGAAGAGCTGCTGAAGGAATCGCCGCACTTGTTTTTCGGCCGCATCAAGGAATGGACGGCCATGTTTCAGGGCGTAAGCCATTCCGTTATGCCCCGGGAGAACGAGTTCCATTTCATCGAATGCGGCAAATATTTGGAGCGTGCGGAAAATACGCTTCGCATCATTAAGTCCGCGGTACAAACCGCCGGCCGCGAGGGCTGGGACGCGGAAGGCGCTTACCCGTATCTGCAGGCGGTGCTTCGTTCCGTCAGCGGCTATCAGCCTTTTCGGAGATATTACGCGGACCATTTCGCCTCTGAAACGATTATGGAGTTTTTGCTGCTGAGCCGCGCATTTCCCCGCTCCCTTCATCATTCGATGCATATGCTGCACGAGCATTTGAAGTATATCGAGCTGCAAGATAAATCGCTGAAGCACGATCAAGACCGGATGCTTCGCCAGGTCGCCAAAGTAAGAGCGGATATGGCCTGCCTGGAGCGGGAGGACTTGGCGATGGATGCGGGAGGCATGCTGGTGACGCATTTGCTGAAGGCCAGCCAGCAGCTCGGGCTCGCCTTCGCTAAGACGTTTTTTCGAATGGGGGAGGCCAGCGCATGAAATTAAGCATATGCCACATTACGCAATACGAATACGAGCAGCCGGCGACGGACAGTGTCAATGAAATCAGGTTGACGCCGAGCACGAACGAAAGACAATCCTGCTTCCAGCAATCGATTTCCGTAGAGCCCAATGCTTCGTTGTTCAGCTACGAGGATTATTTCGGCAATCGGGTGCATTCGTTTTCCGTCAATGCGCTACATCGAAAGCTGGTTATCCGAACGCTGATGACGGTGGTGACAAAGGAAGCCTCGGCGGACGCGGACCGGGCCAGGTACATGTCCGGGCATGACGCGGAGAAAGGCTGGTTGTGGCTGGAAACGGAAGAGGCCGGCAACCGGTTTGCCGAATATTTGCTGCCGACCGGCTATACGGCGGTAACGTCCGAAGTGGCGCAGTTTGCCGGCGAGCTTCCCTGTTCTGACGCTGTGGAGGAGAAGCCCGGCGTGCTGGACTGGCTGAAGGCTTTGTCCGGCCGTATCCGAACGCAATTTGCTTACGACCCGCAGGCGACGGACGTTCATACGACAACGTCGGACATCTTTGCGCTTCGGCGCGGCGTATGCCAGGATTTTGCCCATCTGATGATTGCGTGCGCCCGTTGGAAGGGGATTCCCGCCCGATATGTCAGCGGCTATCATTTTGTCGGCGATCTGCAGGGACCGGCGGCCGATTTCGTCCAAGCGTCGCATGCGTGGGTCGAAGCTTACGTGCCGTTTCTCGGCTGGTACAGCTTCGATCCGACGAACGCGGATCCCGTCGGAGAGCGTTACGTCAAGCTGGGCCACGGGCGGGACTACAAGGATATCGTACCCGTAAAAGGGGTTTACCTGGGATCGGGGAGCCAGCGGCTGCACGTTACGGTCGACGTCAGACGGCTGGACGAATAAAGACGCTTGATCTTTTGCATAAAAAATCCTCCGCTGTAAATGTTATAAACATGACGGTGGAGGTGCTGTATATGAACAAACGAGCTGTAACGGTTATGTTGGGCGCGCTGCTCATTCCGGGCTTGCTGTCGGCGGGAGGCTGCGGCGGCGCTTCGAACAGTCATATCGAGCCTTACGAGGCGGATTCTCCCGGCGGCTATCAGGAGACGATACCGAACGGGACGGGAGAGCGTCCGGCAAGAATGAACGGAACGGCTCCCGGTCCTTCAGACGGACGGGTAAACGGGCAGGATCTGGCCCGGATCGCCGAGCAGGTGCCCGGAGTCGAGCGAGCCAAAGTTTATATGAACGGCGGCGAAGTGATCGTCGGCCTTCGTCTGAACGATACGGGCGCGAGAAAGCAGGATGTCGTCGAGAAACAAGTGCAATCCGCGTTGTCTTGGCAGTATGCCGAATACGATTATTACGTGACGGCCGACAAGAAGCTGAACGAGCAGATCGACACGCTGCTGACCAGCCGGGCGGCGGGTTATAAGGCGCAAGCGGCGGCGGCGGACGCACAGGCTATTATCCAGGATATTGCGCGGACGATGACGAGGCCATGAAATAAGAGCGGGCAAAGTGCAAAGACCTTCGGCGTTCGGCCGTTGCATGGCCGAATACCGAAGGTCTTGCCGATATAGACGATAGGTTACGCGTGTTCGCGTTCGCGGCCTCTGTTTCGCAATCCGGCAAGACCGAACAGACCGAGCAGGCCGAGCCAACCCCAGTCGAAACCGTCGTCTGCCGCTGCCGTACGGTAGTTGTTTCCTCTGAAGTTGTTCGTACGGTAGCCGTTGTCGTACGTACGCACGCCTGTGTTGTCGCGAACGCCGAACGTGCGCTGCATTTCGTCGCCGGTACGGTCCATCCCTCTGCGAATGTCGTCGCCGGCGCGGTTAAAGCCGGTGCCGATGTTGTTCGCGGCGCGGTTTATGTCGGTCATCACATTGCCGTCGGTCCGGTTTGCAGCGTTCATCTCCACCGTAGCCCGAGGCTCGACATCATGGGCGCGGTTAGCGCTGACGGGAGCGCCGAAACCGACCGTAATGCAAGCAAGCAATAGCGTGAACAGACCCAATTTCTTCATGCGTTCCATCCCTTCTGTAAATATGATTTGTGCTTCCGGCTTATGTTGTTCATCTTGAAGGGGCAATATGCAAGCCGGACCGTCTCGAAGGGATGGCAAGTTTTGAATGGGTGCGCCGTTCCGCGCTTACCGCTTTACAAAAATTTACGCGAAGTTTTTTTGCCGTCGCAGCTGAAGACGATTTTTTTGTCCTCCACGATCGTTTCCAGATGGACGGACTTGCCCCACAGCCGAACGACGTAAGGAAGCGTCCGCTCCACGTATTTGAGATCCAGCTCCGTTCCTTCGTATTGATGCTCGATATACAGCTCGCCGGTCCGGTTGAAGTCGCCGTCCTTGACCATCAGGCAAGGAAATCCGCCGTTGACCCTGCTGTAAATGAGCTGCTCCCGCACATTTTCCCAGCCTTTGTCCGTAATTTTCCACTCCGCGCCCTTTTTCTCAAAAATGTACAGATCGAGATCGTCGACGAGCTCTTTGGTCAAATAATTGCGCAAAAAGGAAATGTCGGAGTCGAATTCCCGCACCTCGAATATTTTTTCCCGGCCTTTGCCCGGCTCCCGTCTGAACCGCTCGCGCTCCTCCTCGGTCGGATTGTCCCAGCGCCGTTCGATGTCCTCGAATATTTTCAGTCCGAGGTAGTAAGGGTTCAGACTGTGCCGCGAAGGGATGACGACCGATGCGTTCAGCTTGGCAAATTCGATCGTCTCGTCGCTCGTCAGGTCCATTTCCCGGATGATGCGCTGGTGCCAGTACGAAGCCCAGCCTTCGTTCATAATTTTCGTTTCGATCTGCGGCCAGAAATAAAGCATTTCGTCGCGGAGCATGGACATAATATCCCGTTGCCAGTCCTCCAGGACGGATGAATATTCCTCGATGAACCACATGAGATCTTTTTCCGGGCGCGGCGGGAACCGCTTAATTTCCTGTTCATGGGATGCATCGGAGGTGTTGCCCCGTTCGTCCAGATCGAACAGATCGTCGTAGCGGGAAAAGAGCTTCGGCTTGGACACTTCGTCCTGCTTTTTCAACAGCAGCTCCATGTTCCGTTTTTTGTCCAGCTGGTACGGTCTGACGATCGCGGGATCGACATGCTCCTGAATGGACAGAATGGCGTCGATAAACTTTTCCACGTTTTCGGTGCCGTATTGCATTTCGTACTGGTGGATCCGGTCGGCCGTCGCCGACATGCTTTCGACCATGTTCCGGTTGGAGGCGCTGAAGCGGGCGTTGTTTTTGAAAAAGTCGCAGTGGGCAAGCACATGCGCCACGATCAGTTTGTTTTGAATGAGCGAGTTGCCCTCGAGCAGGAAGGCGTAGCAGGGGTTGGAATTGATGACGAGCTCGTAAATTTTGCTGAGCCCGAAATCGTATTGCAGCTTCATCTTGTGGAACGTCTTGCCGAAGCTCCAATGGCTGAAGCGGGTCGGCATGCCGTAAGCGCCAAACGTATAAATAATGTCCGCCGGACAAATTTCGTACCGCATCTCGTAAAAGTCGAGCCCGAACCCTTGCGCAATCTCGGTAATTTCCGCAATGGCCCGCTCCAGCTGCCGGATGTCGTCCTGATTCATTTCTCTCATCCCTCCGCCTCGATATATACGCTTCATACCATATATATGCGGGAGGGACGGGGGGCATGTGCGCGGCAACGAGATGGGATCGTTTCAAACATCATGAGGACACCGTGTGATTCTCATTCACAACACACCATTTGGAGGGAGCTGCGCTTCCACTTGAGAAACTTGCATGTTAGAGGTTCCAGTTCTTTGCGATAAGAAGCTCGGCCGCTTTCGTTCATCATTTGCTCCTCCAAGATTACGAAAAACATTAATCCATCGCAATTAAAACAACTATTGAATTAATGCATGAAGTGTGATTTAATAAACATGTCATATGAAAGCGATTAAATAACGAATTGATTCACATTAAACTTCATCCAAACTATCAATGTTAACGAAGCGAGGTGCTTCATGGTTATGCAAAAGGCATCCATGATTGTAGACAAGGACTTTATCGTCGGCGAGGTAGACAAACGGATTTACGGCTCGTTCATCGAGCATTTGGGCCGGGCGGTGTACGGCGGCATTTACGAAAAGGATCATCCGACGGCGGATGAGCAAGGGTTCCGGGGCGACGTCATGGAGCTCGTCAAAGGTCTGGATGTGCCGATCGTCCGTTATCCGGGCGGCAACTTCGTGTCCGGGTACAATTGGGAGGATGGCGTCGGTCCCGTCGAGCAGCGGCCGAAGCGGCTGGAGCTGGCTTGGCGGACGGTAGAGCCGAACTGGGTCGGCTTCAACGAATTTATGGACTGGTGCCGCAAGGCGGACACCGAAGCGATGATGGCGGTCAACCTCGGTACCCGAGGCATCGATGACGCCCGCAATCTGATCGAATATTCGAACCATCCGTCGGGTTCCTACTGGAGCGATCTGCGCCGTTCGCATGGCTACGCCGATCCGCACAACGTCAAGGTATGGTGCCTCGGCAACGAGATGGACGGTCCTTGGCAGATCGGCGCCAAGACGGCGGTCGAATACGGTCGTCTGGCGAACGAGACCGGCAAAGTCATGCGTCTCGTCGATCCGTCCATTGAGCTTGTCGCCTGCGGCAGCTCCGCGCGTCAAATGCCGACATTCCCGGAATGGGAAGCGACGGTGCTGGATCTGGCCTACGAGACGGTCGATTATATGTCGATCCACCAATACTACGGCAACCGTACGAACGATACGCCGAACTTCCTGGCTCAATCGATGGGAATGGACTCTTTTATTCATACCGTCATTTCCGCCTGCGACTATATCGGGGCTAAGAAGCGCAGCAAGAAGAAGATCCACCTCAGCTTCGACGAATGGAACGTCTGGTTCCACTCGAATGAGCAGGACCGCAAGCTGGAGCCTTGGACGATCGCGCCGCCGCAGCTGGAGGACATATATACGCATGAAGACGCGCTGGTTGTCGGCTGCATGCTGATCAGCCTGCTGAAACGCGCGGACCGCGTGAAGATGGCTTGCATGGCGCAGCTCGTCAATGTCATCGCGCCGATCATGACGCAGAACGGCGGAGCGGCTTGGAAACAAACGATCTATTATCCTTATATGCACGCCAGTCTGTTCGGCCGCGGCTCGGTTCTCGTTCCGCTGCTCAAGTCGCCGAAATACGATACTTCGGAATTTACGGACGTGCCTTACATCGAAAGCGTTGCGGTTCATAACGAAGAGAAGGGCGAAGTGACGGTGTTTGCGGTTAACCGGCATCTGGAGGAAGGCATCGCCTTCGAAATGGATTTGCGCAGCTTCGGCGCGCCGCGCCTCATCGAACATATCGTGCTGGAGCATGACGATTTGAAGGCGGTCAATACGGCGGAAGCGCCGGAAACGGTCAAGCCTCATACTTCCGGCGGAGCTTCCGTAACGGACGGCGGGAAGATCGAAGCGGTGCTGAACAAGGCGTCCTGGAACGTCATTCGGATCAAAGTATAACCCTTGACGACAAGGGATGAACGATTGCGGGTGTCCGAAAGCTGCGTCAAGCGGCTTTTGCGGCGCCCCTTTCTGTATTATGATGGAACAAGGAGGGATGGCTGAACATGATTCAGGCGAATACGGAATTGAAATGGCTGCCGCTGTACGAAGCGCTGGCCAGCGAGGTTCGGCTGTCGATCATCAATTTGCTTGCCGGGCAATCCATGAACGTAAAGGACCTGGCTTCGGCGCTCGGGCTGAGCAGCGCGATCGTGACGATGCATATCCGGAAGCTGGAGCGGGCCGGTCTCGTCGAGACGAAAATGGTGCGTAAAGACGGGGGAACCCATAAAATGTGCGCGTTGGCCGATACGTCCGTTGTCATCGACTTGCCGCAGCAGGCGGCAAACACGCATAAATATCATGAGGTGAGCGTGCCGATCGGCCACTACACCGAGTTCGAGGTGTATCCGACTTGCGGTCTGGCTACGACGGAGAAGCAAATCGGGCAGTTTGACGATCCGCGTTATTTTCTGGAGCCTGAACGGATGAATGCGGGTATCTTGTGGTTCGGGAGAGGGTATGTCGAATATAAAATCCCAAATTATTTGCTGCCGGGCCAAGCGCCGACTGCGCTGGAAATTACGCTGGAGCTAGGCTCCGAGGCGCCGGGCGTCAACGAAGACTGGCCGTCGGACATCAGCTTCGCACTGAACGGGACGGACATCGGCGTCTGGACCAGCCCCGGAGACTATGGCGATGTTCGCGGTCGGTACTCTCCCCCGTGGTGGGGCGACCGGGTTAACCAGTACGGCCTGCTGAAAGTAATACGGGTGCAGGAGGACGGCACCTTTATCGACGGACAGCGCATGTCGGACGTTACGCTGCGCGACATCGAGCGGGACCGCAATTTCTGGACGCTGCGCATCGCCGTCAGGGAAGATGCGGAGCATGTCGGGGGGCTGACGCTGTACGGACGGGGATTCGGCAACTATAACCACGACATTCTTTTTAAAGTGTATTACGAAACGTCCCGCTAGCGGAGCCGGGACGAAGACGAAGCGAAGGCCGGCGGGCCTGAGCCGTCTTCGTTCACCTATAAGAAAGTATCCGTTTCACCGTATACCGAGCTTATAGGTCAACGCGAAACGCAAGCTGAGCCTCCAAAGGACGGCGTCAGCCGTTTACGCTTGGGCTCCTACGACATTCATGGGGGTGGAGCATGCGGACGATCTTTCAATTGCTGCTTAAATATCGCTTGACGGCGGCCGTAGCCATTTTGCTTATGTTTGCGGAGCTTGCGGTGGAGTTGTTGCAGCCTTATTTTATTGCCCGCATCATCGACGACGGCATTCAGCAGCGCGACCTGTCGGTCGTGACGATGTGGGGGGGCGTGCTGCTCGGCTGTACGGCGCTGGCATTTGTCGTAGGCATTCTCAGTTCTTTTTTTGCCGCGCATGTGAGCCAGAGCTTCGGGTATGAACTGAGGGAACGGCTGTACGACAAGGTGCAGTCCTTTACGTTCGCCGCCTTCGGCCGCTTTGCCGAGTCGTCGCTCATTACAAGGTTGACCAATGATGTAACGCAATTGCAGAACACGGTTTTTATGGGCCTTCGCATTATGCTGCGGGCGCCGCTGTTCGTCGTCGGGAGCGTGCTGATGGCTTTTATCGTCAATCCGTCGCTCGCCGTCTGGTTTGCGGCAGCGATTCCGTTTCTTGCGCTGTTTCTTGCTTGGGTGATGCGCCGCGGGGAAGCGCTGTTCCGCTCCGTTCAAAGCGAGCTGGACCGGGTAAACGGCGTCATGCAGCAAAATTTGATCGGGATGCGGCTTATCCGCGCTTTTGTGCGAATGAAGCATGAATCGGACCGGTTTGCCGCCGCCAGCGGCGCGCTGATGGAGAAGACGGCCGCCGCGCTGCGGCTGACGGAGCTGACGCTGCCCGTTATATTGCTCGTCATGAACGGCTGCGTCATTGCAATCCTCTGGTTCGGAAAGCTGCAGCTGGATGCAGGAGGAGCGGCCTCCGTCGGAGACGTCGTCGCCATCGTCAATTACGCCACGCGCACGACGGGAGCGCTTTCCATGATGTCGATGATCGTCGTCAATTTCTCCCGCGCGAAGGCGTCCGCACAGCGCATAGGAGAGGTTATCGATACGGAAGACCGCTTGACCGGCGGCGAAGCCGGCGATGACGGGGCGGCGCGCATTGCGGAAGGATCGATCGCGTTCCGGGACGTGGCGTTCCGTTATCCCGATACCGGGGAAGCGGTGCTGACCGGCGTTTCGTTCCGGGCGAAAGCCGGCGAAACGGTCGCCATTATGGGCGCCACCGGCTCCGGCAAATCGTCGCTTCTCAGCCTCATTCCTCGGCTGTACGAGGCGGAGCGGGGAGTTATTGAAATTGACGGGCGTTCGGTTGACGCCTACGGGTTGGATCGGCTGCGGGGCGGCATCGGCTATGTGCCGCAGGACATTATGCTGTTTACCGGCTCGGTGGCGGACAACATTCGCTGGGGCCGGCAGGATGCTTCGATGGATGAAATTATCGAAGCTGCGAAGTTCGCGCAGATTCATGAGACGATCATGACATTGCCTCATGGCTACGACTCGGTGGTCGGACAGAAGGGCGTCAATTTGTCCGGCGGGCAAAAGCAGCGGCTGACCATCGCCCGGGCATTGGTGCGCAAGCCGGCCATTCTTTTGCTTGACGACTGCACGAGCGCCTTGGATGCGCAGACGGAAGCGCGGCTGATGAAGGCGCTGCGCGGCATGAGCTGCACCATTTTGCTCGTGACCCAGAAGATCAGCTCGGCCGAAGGCGCAGACCGCATCTTGCTGCTGGACGACGGCAGGCTGCTGGCGGACGGTAAACATGACGAGCTGCTGAACCGTTCGGAGCTGTATCGGCAAATTTATGAATCGCAGACGGGGAAGGCGGGTGTATCCCATGCGTGACAGCTTGATGGCGCCGTTCCGCTATCCGAAGGAGAGAACGGCGGCTAATCAAGAAATCAAAGCGGCGGGCAAACCGAAAAAACAGCGGGCGGGCAATGCGGCCGGCACGCTCCGCCGTCTATGGACGTACCTCGCCCGCTACAAGGGCCGCCTGGCGGCGGTTGGGATCATGGTTGTTCTGAGCACGGGACTTTCGCTGCTCGGACCGTATTTGGCCGGTACGGCCATCGACCATTTTATTATGGAACGCGGCAGCGGCTTTATTCCTTTTTTGATCGCTATGGGGGCGGTATACGCCCTTCACGCGTTGACGTCATGGCTGCAGAGCATCTGGATGATCGGCATTTCGCAGCGCACCGTTCTTCAATTGAGGACGGAGCTGTTCGACAAGCTGCACCGGCTGCCGATCCCGTTTTTCGCGAAACGGCAGCACGGAGAACTGATGAGCCGGGTGACAAACGATATCGAGAATGTGAGCGGTACGCTCAACAGCTCCATCATTCAGGTATTGTCCAGCGTCCTGCTGCTCGCCGGCATCGTCGGCGTCATGCTGTCGCTCAGTCCGCTGCTGACCTTGCTGACCTTCATGGTCGTGCCGCTGATGCTGCTGGGGATGAAGTGGATCACGAAGCAGACGAGCCGGCTGTTCCGCGTCCAGCAGCGCAATTTGGGCGATCTGAACGGCTATGTTGAAGAAACGCTGTCGGGTCAGCGCATTATTAAGGCCTTTTCGCTGGAGGATACGGTCAAGCGCGAATTCGGCATCCGGAATTCCCGCATTCATCGATCGGGCTTCTGGGCGCAAGCGATTTCCGGTTTTATTCCGAAGCTGATGAACGGCCTGAACAACTTAAGCTTCGCGCTTATTGCGGGCGTTGGCGCCTTGCTCGTGCTGAACGGCTCGTCCGTCACGGTCGGGGTCATCGTTATATTTGCGGAATATTCCCGGCAATTTACCCGGCCGCTTAACGACCTTGCCAACCAGTGGAATACGCTGCTGTCGGCCGTTGCGGGCGCGGAGCGGGTGTTTCAAATTATGGACGAGGACGACGAGGATGCCGACGAAACGGAAGCGAAGGAGCTTCAGGCGGCCAAGGGCCGCGTAACGTTTGAACAGGTATCCTTCGGATATGCGCCGGACGTTCGAACGCTTCGGGATGTAAGCTTTGAGGCCGCGCCCGGGGAAATGGTCGCCTTCGTTGGACCGACGGGGGCTGGCAAGACGACGCTGATCGGTCTGCTGAGCCGCTTTTACGAACCGGATGCGGGGCGAATTACGGTAGACGGACATGATATTCGTCGCTTTAGCCGCAAGAGCTTGCGGCTGCAAATGGCGTTTGTGCTGCAGGATCCGTACCTGTTCGAAGGGACGATCAAGGACAATATCCGCTACGGAAGGCTGGACGCGACGGACGAAGAGGTCGTCGAGGCGGCGAAGCAGGCGAATGCGCATTCGTTTATCGTCCGGATGAAAGGCGGCTACGACGCGATGCTTAAGCTCGACGGCGCGGGCATCAGCCACGGGCAGAAGCAGTTGATCGCCATTGCGCGCGCTATTTTGGCCAATCCGGCTGTTCTTGTGCTGGACGAAGCGACAAGCAGCATCGATACGGTGACGGAGATCAAAATTCAGGAGGCGCTGCAGCGGCTGATGAAGGGCCGGACCAGTTTCGTTATTGCTCATCGTCTCAACACGATCCGGAAAGCGGACCAAATTGTCGTATTGAAGGAAGGAACGGTCATCGAGACAGGTTCGCATGACGCGCTGGTGGCGCAGAACGGGTTTTACGCCAAGCTGATACGCGGGGAATCTTAAGCCTTTATTTCCCTGTAGTATCGGCTTTTTTTATCTGCTATTCTTCATGAGAATTTATACTTTTTAGTGGAAAGAGGATCGACATCATGAAGGTGAGCAACATTAGAAAAAAAGCTCTGCAACTGGGGCTTGCGGCCATGCTGCTGCTTGGGGCGGCGGCGATGCCGGCCCCGTCCGTCAAAGCGGACGCAGACGCTTACGAACGGCTGGCTTTGTATTTCCCGGCGGATATCGACGATCATTGGGCTTATGCGGAATTGGACAATTTCGTTAATGCGGATTTGCTTAAAGGGTACGTCGACCATGAAGGGACCGTGACGGTTAAGCCGAATCAATCGATCAGCCGGGCGGAATTCGTAGCACTGCTGGTACGGGCGCTCGGCTTGACCGAAGTGCGTGGCGAGCCGGCGGCCTTCGACGATGTGGCGGCCGATCAATGGTATGCGGAGCCGGTGCGCATCGCGAGCTCGCACGGCATCGTTCAGGGCGTAGAGGCTGACCGGTTCGGGCCCGATCAGCGGATTAACCGGGGCGAAATTGCGACGATGGTCGTAAGGGCGTTTCGTTCGACCGTCGATTTTTCGGGGGAGGCGGTCACGTTCACAGACGTGCCGAATTATTATGCCAAGCCGTCGATCGAGGCGGCAAGCCGCGTCGGCGTCGTGCAAGGCGTGTCTGCACGCGAATTCAAGCCGTACGCTCCGGCCAAGCGGGCCGAGGCGGTCGTCATGCTGCAGCGAGCGCTCGATTTGCAAGCGGCGAATTTGCCCGACGATGCGGTGCTGATCAACGTGATTGCCGAGTCCGAGCAAGAAAGCAGATTGACTGCCAACAGCCAAAATTTTGAGTATATGAAGTCGTTGGCTGGCGCTTATTACGACGGTTATTACGAAGCGCTCAACATGGCGTTCGTTCAGGAATTGGCCGAGATGGCCAAAGCGGGCGTAACTATAAAGACGGAAATGACCGCAATTCCGCATTATACGGTCCTGATGAATTCAACGCGGTTTGCGGTTGTGGAAGCGACGGGCGGACAATACCGGATTGCGACGAACGATAACGGAATCGAATCGGTTGAAACCGTCCCGGCCGATGCCATCTATATGTTGCGCAAAACGAACGAAGGCAACTGGAAAATATACGCCAGCTATTGAGCTTCCAAATTATTAGGCTAAAACAAACTCCAGTCGAGCTCCTTGGAGATCGTTTCGAGCAAATGGACGCCGGCAATGCTGTTGCCCTTCGCGTTGAGGGCGGGGCCGACGACCCCTACGCCGTAACGGCCAGGTACAACGGCCATAATGCCGCCCGAGACGCCGCTTTTGGCGGGGAGTCCGACATTGATCGCAAATTCGCCGGATGCGTTATACATGCCGCAAGTGACCATAAATGTTTTGGCGATTTGGACATACCTTCTTGGAACGAGCGTTTCGCCGGTAATCGGATCCGTGCCGTCCCAGGCGAGGATGAGAGCCATTCTGGCCATGTCGGCGCAAGTTACGCTGACGGAGCAATGGCGGATATAGACATCCAGCACGTCTTCAACGCTCTCGTCCAGCACGCCCTTATCCTTTAGAAAATAGGCCATCGAACGGTTCAGATCGGCCGTCTCCGATTCCGAACGGCGAACGGCTTCGTCGATCTCCAGTTTGTCGTTGGCGGCCAGCTTGCGGAAAAATTGGAGCGTGCGGTCGGACTTTTCTTTGGGGCCGTTGCCGGCAATCAACGAGGAAATGGCGATGGCTCCGGCGTTAATGAGCGGGTTGAACGGAATGCTCGGCTGCACCAGCTCCAGCTTGAGCATCGAATTGAAATTGTCGCCCGTCGGTTCCATGCCGACTTTGTCAAAGACTTTTTCCTCGCCGTTGTCCATCAGCGCAAGCAGCAACGTAAACACTTTGGAGACGCTCTGCAACGTAAATCGAACCGGACAATCGCCCGCCGAGGCAAAGCGGCCTTGTCCGTCGATAATATGGATGCCGAGAGCGTCTCCGGGCGCCTTGGCCAGCTCCGGTATGTAGGAAGCGACCTTCCCTTGGCCGCACGTCCGGCGGCTTTGCTCGAGCCACTCCGGCAGTTTGGCTTGAATACGCTCAAGCTCGCCGGATTTATTGCCGCTATAATTGTAAGGCACAGCTCATCATCCTTCCGCAAGCAAACCGTTTGCTTATATCGTCTGCTTTTTCTATCATCATAATTCACGGCAAAAACGCCTGCAAGAAACATTAAGCTCTTGCAGGCGTTTTTTGTATGCGCTGTTCTTTAATGCTTCTTAAAGTTGGCTAATGACGGGTCGCCCGAAACCGGCTTCCGCCGGTACAAGAAGTAAACGCCCGCGCAGCCGGCCACGAGCATGATGACCGAAAGAAGGCTTCCTTCGATGCCGAAATCTCCGCCGGACAGCCAGACGGGGCCGGCGGGCTCGGCTTGCAGCAGCGTGCCTTCCGTGACGGTGCCGGACACTTTAAAGCCGTATATATGCCCCTGAACATAATTCCACGTCAAATGCAGGCCGATCGGCCACCATAGTCCGCCGGTCAGTTCTCGCGCCAGCGCCATCAGAAATCCGGCCAAGAACAAATTGATAATCGGAAAAGGCGTGGAGAATACCGCATCGTTCATACCGTGCATCAGCGCAAATACGGCGGAGCTGACGATCATTGCGATCATACCGCCATAATGATACCTCAGAAGCCCCTGCATATAGCCTCTTGAAAAGATCTCTTCCGAAACGGCCACGCAGATGAACAGCAGCGCACCCTCCGCCATGGCGGCCGCAACATCTCCGGTAAACGGGACGGTTGTCCATTGTGCGCCTCCAAACAGCCAAATGAGCACGGCCGACAGGCTGATCAGCGCTATGCCGGCTCCCATGCCTTGAACGGTCATCGGTACGGCCCGCGGTTGCCGGATGCCGAGAGACCAGCCTTTCTTGCGTTCGAATGCCGCATGCATAAGCATCGCGCTTAGGACGAACAACACGGTTTGCGCGTATAAGGTCCATCCTCCGAAATCTTCATCAAAGACGACCGTGCCGTTTCCCGCAGCGATATTTACTAGTATGGATGCGAGCGCAAGGATGAATACGCCAATAATGACGATGGCATAGCTGAGCAGCAGCTTTCCGATAACCGAGAGGTGTGTTTTCAATAGGATCACCCTGCCTTACGTATTATAATAGGGATGGATATGATGCCAATGACAAGATATACCGTTTTCCAATGACTGTCAACTATATAAAAGTATCGCACATAAATTGAAATCCATAGGTTATGGATAAATATTCCAGTGTAAAAGGGGTTGTCAATTTGATTGTCAGTGTGGTATATTCTAATTCCGGCCGAGAAACAACGGTTGGACAAGCAAAAAGATTTAAAAAATAGCTTGCAACAACGAAAAAGATATGATATGATAATTTTCGTTGTCGAAATGAAGTGATTGTTCTTTGAAAACTGAACAACGAGCGAAACTGCCCCGTTAATCCTAACGGATTAATGGAAAGCAATATTCAATCAAAGCCAAGCTTTGATCTATGAGCAAGTCAAACTTTTTTGGAGAGTTTGATCCTGGCTCAGGACGAACGCTGGCGGCGTGCCTAATACATGCAAGTCGAGCGGAGTTTCAAGGCGTGCTTGCACAACTTGAAACTTAGCGGCGGACGGGTGAGTAACACGTAGG
>Ga0065721_10006712_pt1 | contig 52361 bp, 49 predicted proteins | sample Mesricmetagenome_FD_59108 | JGI IMG/M metagenome (GOLD analysis project Ga0065721, IMG submission 59108) | Mesophilic microbial community from rice straw/compost enrichment Sample: eDNA_1 v2 (version 2) | ecosystem: Engineered > Solid waste > Grass > Composting > Bioreactor | place: USA: Davis... | reverse complement strand
GAGCCGGTGATCGCCGAAGTGGCCGCCGCGGCCGCGGCCGCGACGCTTGACGACCTCGGCTCGGCCGCGCTCAATGCCGAAATTGCGTCGATGGCGCACGAAACGCTGCGCTCGAGGATCTTCGTCACATGAAGTTTCTGCCGCCGATCGCCGTCCTGATTGCGCTCGTCCTCTATGGCGCCTCCTTCCTGCATTTCTACTGGGCGCTCGGCGGCCGCTGGCCCGCCCGCGACGAGGAGACGCTGGCGCGAACAGTCGTCGGCACGAAGGGCATCCGCCGCATGCCGCCGCGCTGGCTCACGCTCGTTGTCTCGCTCCTGATCCTGCTCGCCGGCATGTGGCCGCTGTTCTGGACCGGCCAGCTCGGCACGCCGTTCTCGCTTCCGGTGCTGAGGGCGGGGATGATGGTGCTCGCCTTCGTCTTCCTCGCCCGCGGCGTTGCGGGCTTCACCCCCGCCTTCCGGGCGCGCCATTGCGAGGAGCCCTTCGCCACGCTCGACCGCAACTATTTCACGCCGCTCGTCCTCATCGTCGGCATCCTCTTCTCCCTCCTTCTGATCGTTCCATGGAGCGCGCAATGATTTCACCCAATGGACCGCTTCGCGTCGGCATCGGCGGCCCGGTCGGCTCCGGCAAGACGGCGCTGACCGCACGGCTCTGCGAGGCGATGCGCGAGCGCTATTCCGTCGCCGTCATCACCAACGACATCTACACGCGCGAGGATGCCGAGGCGCTGGTGCGTATGCAGGCGCTCTCCTCCGACCGCGTCATGGGGGTCGAGACCGGCGGCTGCCCCCACACGGCGATCCGCGAGGACGCCTCGCTCAATCTCCAGGCCATCGCCGCGATGCGCGCGCGCCATCCCGGTCTCGACGTCGTCTTCATCGAATCCGGCGGCGACAATCTCGCCGCCACCTTCTCGCCGGATCTCGCCGACATTACCCTCTACGTCATCTCGGTCTGCCAGGGCGAGGAGATCCCGAGGAAAGGCGGGCCGGGCATCACCCGCTCCGATCTCCTCATCATCAACAAGGCCGATCTCGCCCCGCATGTCGACGTCGATCTTTCCGTCATGGACCGCGACGCGACGCGGCAGCGCGAGGGGCGCCCGCATCTCTTCACCGACATGCGCCGGGGCGATGGGGTGGAGAAGGTCGTGGCCTACCTCGAGGAGGCTGGCGGCCTCAGGCCGCGCGTCGCCGCGGAGTGAAATGTCCGAAACCTAATCGGCCCTGAAGTCGGGCAGGCTGTCGAAGGCGAGGCGCAGCGCGTCCGACCAGCCCTCGGCGATCTGCCGATAATAGGGGTCGCTGTCGGTGAAGCGCTTCTCGTAGCCGCGCACGAGGCTGTCGCGGGTGTAGAACTGCATGTCGAGCGGCAGCCCGACCGACAGGTTCGACTTCAGCGTCGAATCGAAGGAGAGGATCAGGAGCTTCGCCGCCTTTTCGAAACTCATGTCGGGATCGTAGGCCCTGACGAGGATCGGCCGCCCGTATTTGTGCTCGCCGATCTGGAAGAACGGGTTGTCCTCGGTCGCCTCGATGAAGTTGCCTTCCGGATAGATCAGGAACAGCCGCATCTGCCCGCCCGCCACCTGGCCGCCGAGGATGAAGGTGGCGCCGAAGGTGGATTCGCCCTGGAGCCCGCCGCTCGACGCGGTGCGGATCACCTGCCGAACCGTCTCGCCGACGAGCTGGGCGGCGGAGAACATCGAGGGCACTTCCATGATGCCGGGGTGGCGCTCGCCGGCGGGCCGCGTGTGTTCCTCGATCAGGCTCACCACCGCCTGCGTCGTGGCGAGATTGCCGGCGGACAACAGCGTGATCACCCGGTCGCCCGGCTTCTCCCAGGTGTGCATCTTGCGAAACCGGGACACGTTGTCGACGCCGGCATTGGTGCGGGTGTCGGACATGAAGACGAGCCCGTGATTGAGCTTCAGTCCCACGCAATAGGTCATGGAATTCCTGGTCCCTCGATCGGCCGTGCCCCTCCGGCATCCGCAACAGTGCTATCCGCAGCGGTGAAGGAGAGGCTACCGCACCGGCATTGCCCGTGTCTTGCGTTTCGCGCGATTCGCATGTCGGCGCCAGTCCCGTTGCCGGTCACTGCTCCACGGTGATCGACACCGACAGCGCCTCGCCGGCGGCCCCTGTCTGGAAGCCGGAGACGGGCGCGGCGTCGCGATAGTCGAGCCCGTAGGCGATCTGCACGTAACGCCCGTCCGGCGAGATGTCGTTGGCGGCATCGAAGCCGACCCAGCCGAGGTCATCGACATGGGCTTCGGCCCAGGCGTGGCTCGCCACCTGTTCGGTCTGCCCGTCCATGTAGAGGTAGCCCGAGACGTAGCGCGCCGGAAAACCCATCGTCCGCGCCGCCGCGAGGAAGACATGGGCATGGTCCTGGCACACGCCGACGCCAGCCGCGAGCGCGTCCTCGCCGGCCGTCTCGGCATGGGTCTCGCCCGGCACGAACCGCATCGCCGCGTGGATCGCCGATTTCAGTCCGTGCAGCCGGTCGAGCGCCGAGCCCCGGTCGTGGCCGCGCGCAAGCTCGCGGATCGCCTTGCCGGGCCGCGTCAGCACCGTTTCGCGCCGGTAGAGCCAGAGCGGCATGAAGCCCCGGTGCGGGCCGACCACGCCCGCCGTGTCGATGGTCTCGATGATGCCGCTTGCCATGATCCTGATCTCGTGCGCCTGTCCGGCGATCGAGACGAGTTCGACGAGATTGCCGAAATGGTCGCCGTAGCGCGCCTCCACCTTCGCGCCCTCGACCGCCGACTGCCACGAGACCACCCTCTGCGTCGGCCCGTCCTGCGGCGTCAGCCGCAGCCGCTGCAAGGCATAGGAGGCCGGACTCGCATAGGAATAGCTGGTGAGGTGGGAAATCCTCAGGAGCATGGCCGTCCCGTCACGTCTGGTAGAACTGGTAGGCTTCGGCGATCTCCTGGCCGAGCCGGTTGTTCTGGCTGATGAAATCCTCCAGGAATTCGTGCAATCCGATCTCGACGATCTGGCGGATCTCGTGCGTTTCGAGCATCTGCCGGATCGAGGCCGCCGTGTCGTGCGCGGGATGCCGGTCGCCGTATTCCTTCTCGAGATAGGCGAGATTGGAGACGATCTTCTCGTAGCAATAGGCGAGCGAACGCGGCATGCGGCCGTTGAGGATCAGGAAATCGGCGATGTTCACCGGATTGTATTCGGCGTCGTAGACCCAGCCGTAGGAGCGGTGCGCCGAGACCGAGCGCAGGATCGATTCCCACTGCACGTTGTCGAGCGATGAGCCGACATAGGAGGCGGCCGGCAGGAGCACGTAGTACTTCACGTCGAGGATGCGCGCCGTGTTGTCGGCGCGCTCGATGAAGGTGCCGATCCGGGCGAAGTTGAAGATCTCGTTGCGCAGCATGGTGCCGTGGAAGGCGCCCCGGATCAGGCTCGCCCGACGCTTGATCGCGTCGATGACGCCCGGAAGCTCGGCGTCGGGAATGCGCCGCGACAGCATCGCCTTCGCCTCGAGATAGCACTCGTTCGTCGCTTCCCATGCCTCGCGGGTCAGCGCCGTGCGCACCATGCGGCCGTTGTTGCGCGCCTGCTCGATCGCCGACAGCACGCTCGACGAGTTGTTGCGGTCGCGGAAGAGGTAGTTGACCGCATCGGCGGCCGTCACCCTGTCATGGGTCTGCATGAACGCGTCGTGCACGCCAGCGCTCTGCAGGACGGAGCCCCATTCGTCCTCCTGCCCCTGCATGCGGGTGAGCGACATGCGCAGCCCCGCATCGACGAGCCGGGCGGTATTTTCGGCCCGCTCGATGTAGCGGAACATCCAGTATAGCCCGTTTGCGGTTCTTCCCAGCATCGGCTCAGTCCTCCAGCACCCAGGTGTCCTTGGTGCCGCCGCCCTGGCTGGAATTGACCACCAGCGACCCCTCCTTCAGCGCCACGCGGGTAAGCCCGCCGGGAATGATCTGGATCCTGTCGGAGACGAGGACGAAGGGGCGCAGGTCGACGTGCCGCGGCGCGATTCCCTTCTTGACGAGGATTGGCACGGTCGAGAGCGAAAGCGTCGGCTGGGCGATGTAGTTGCCCGGCCGCGCCTTGAGCTTCTGCGCAAAGTCGGCCCGCTCCTTGCGCGTCGCCGTCGGGCCGACGAGCATGCCGTAACCGCCCGAGCCGTGCACTTCCTTGACGACGAGCTCGGCGAGGTGCTCGAGCACGTAGGCGAGGCTGTCGGGTTCCGAGCAGCGCCAGGTCGGCACGTTCTCGAGCATTGCCTTGCGCCCGGTGTAGAACTCGACGATCTCGGGCATGTAGGAATAGATCGCCTTGTCGTCGGCTATCCCGGTGCCGGGCGCATTGGCGATGGTGATGTTGCCGGCGCGGTAGACGTCCATGATACCGGGCACGCCCAGCGCCGAATCCGGCCGGAAGGTCAGGGGATCGAGGAAGTCGTCGTCGACGCGCCGGTAGAGCACGTCGATCGGCTCGTAGCCTTGCGTCGTGCGCATCGCCACTCTGCCGTCGACGACGCGCAGGTCCGAGCCCTCGACCAGCTCCACCCCCATCTGGTCGGCGAGGAAGGCGTGCTCGTAATAGGCCGAGTTGAAGATGCCAGGGGTCAGGACGGCGATGCGCGGCTTGCCGGCGCAGCCGGGCGGGGCGACGGCGGCGAGCGACTGGCGCAGGAGCTTCGGATAGTTCTCGACCGGGCGCACCCGGTTGCGGTGGAACAGTTCCGGGAACATCTGCATCATCGTCTCCCGGTTCTCCAGCATGTAGGAGACGCCGGAGGGCGTGCGCGCATTGTCCTCGAGCACGTAGAACTGGTTCTCGCCCGTCCGCACGATGTCCGTGCCGATGATGTGGGTGTAGACGCCCGCCGGCGGCCGCATGCCGATCATCTGCGGCAGGAAGGCGGCGTTCTTCTCGATCAGCAGCCGCGGGATGCGGCCCGCCTTGATGATCTCCTGCTTGTGGTAGATGTCGTCGAGGAAGGCGTTGAGCGCGACGACCCGCTGCTCGATCCCCTGCGCCAGCCGCCGCCATTCCGAGCCGGAGATGATGCGCGGGACGATGTCGAAGGGGATCAGCCGCTCGGCCGCGTCTTCCTTGCCGTACACCGCGAAGGTGATGCCGGTCTTGCGGAACACGGCCTCCGCATCCTGCGATTTCTTGATGAGGTCGCCTGTCTTCTGCGAGGCGTACCAGTCGTAATAGCCTTTGTAGGGTGGACGCGGCTCCCCGTCCGCGGTGAGCATCTCGTCAAATGGCAACAGTGTTCCCCTTTTTTGAAAAGCATTTGAACGCAGGCTTTTCGCGAATGCAAGAACCATGCGCGCATGACCGGGTGCGACGAAAGATCAAGGACCGGCGCCGCGGCTGATGGCCGGCTTGGACTGGGCTTCGGTGTTGTCGTTCTGCATCAACGGGCGCCGCCCCTCCCGTCCTGCCTGAGGGGCAAACGGGGAAAGCGCTTGTCGCCGCGGGAGGCTGCGGCTACGCCTTGCAGCCATCGCCCGCCACAGAAAGCCTCCCGATGAGCCTCGACCGGATCGCGCCCGCCCTCTTCGTCCTCTTGTGGTCGACGGGCTGGATCGTCGCGAAATACGCCGCTCCCCATTCCGATCCGCTCACTTTCCTCGCCATCCGCTTCGCACTGGCGGCGGTGGTCTTTCTCGTCATCATCCGGCTGACGCGCGCCGCCTGGCCGAAGACCCGCAGCGGCTGGGTCCACGGCATCGTGTCGGGGGTGTTCCTCCACGGCATCTATCTCGCGGGCGTCTGGTGGGCGATCGCGGAGGGCGTGCCCGCCTCGATTTCCGGCCTCATCGCCGCGCTGCAGCCGCTCCTCACCGCGCTCGTCGCGCCCTATGCGGTGGGCGAGCGGCTCAGCCCGGGACAGAAGCTCGGCATCGTCCTCGGTTTCGCCGGCCTCGCGATCGCGATCCTGCCCGGCGTGCTCTCGCTCGACAGCGCCATCCTCGGCGCCTCGCTGATGCCGCTCGTCGTCAACATCTTCGGCATGTTCGCCGTCACCGGTGGCACCATCTACCAGAAGCGCCATCTCCAGGAGGGCGACCTGAGGGTCATCGCCATGCTGCAATATGTCGGCGCGACGCTCTTCATCGCGCCGCTGGCCGTCGCGACCGAGGCGATGCGTGTCGACCTCAATCTCGAATTCATCCTCGCCATGGCCTGGTCGGTCCTCGGCCTGTCGCTGGTCTCGATCGCGCTGCTTCTCTATCTCATCCGCCGCGGCCAGGTCTCCCGCGCGGCCTCGCTGATCTACCTCATCCCGCCCACCGTCGCGGTGGAGAGCTGGATCATGTTCCGCGAGCCCTTCACCATCCCGCTCGTCATCGGCACGGTCGTTGTCGTCCTCGGCGTCTGGCTCACCAACCGCAAGCCGCAACCCGTCGCCTGAGGCGAGCAGGGAGGAAACGATGTTCGAAACGCCATCGATCCGGATCGCCACGCCGGATGACGCCGCCGCCTGCACGGCGATCATCTCCGCGAGCTACGAGACGCTCTGGCGCGGCTTCTACGACGAGGCGACGCTCGCCTCCGTCCTGCCGAAGATCGTCGGGGCCAATCCCGCACTTCTCGCCTCGGGCAGCTATTTCATCGTGCATGACGGCGGGGCGCCGGCCGGCTGCGGCGGCTGGAGCTTCGACCCGCCGGAGAAGTCGGACCCGCGCGTTCCCGGCATCGGCCACATCCGCCACTACGCCGTCCATCCGGATCATGTCCGCAGGGGCATCGGCCGGCTCCTGTTCGCGGCTTGCGCCGACCAGGCAAGGGCGCAGGGGATTTCGACCTTCGTCGCCCAGGCCTCGCTGCCCGCTGTTCCGTTCTATGCCAGCCTCGGCTTCGTCGAGGAGGAGAAGGGACTCCTTGCCATTCCCGGCGCCTTGGCGCTCCCCCTCGTGCGGATGCGCTGCGCGCTCGGCTGATCAGAAGTCGGTCGGGACCCCGCCCTCGGCCTTGCGGCGGGCGACGAAGGCGTCGAGCTCCTCCTCGATGGCGGGATCGAGCGGCGGGCGCTCGTAGGCGGCCAGCGTCTCCTTGTAGAGCCGGTTGGCGTGGTCGTAGGTCGTCGGCTGCCCGGCGAGGCTCCAGCTCTCGAAGTTGCGCCAGTCGGAGAGAAGCGGCGAGTAGAATGCGGTCTCGTAGCGGGCAAGCGTGTGCTGCGTGCCGAAATAATGTCCGCCGGGGCCGACCTGTCGCATCGCATCGAGCGCCAGCGCCTCCTCGCTCGTGTCGAGGGGCCTGAGAAACTCGGCCACCATCTGCAGCATGTCAACGTCGAGGATGAATTTCTCGAACGAGGCCGTCAGCCCTCCCTCCATCCAGCCGGCGGCATGCATGACGAAATTGCCGCCGCCCTGGACCACGCCCCACAGAGACATCATCGATTCATAGGCCGACTGTGCGTCGAGCGTGTTGGCGGCGCAGGTGTTGGAGGTGCGGTAGGGGATGCCATAGCGCCGGGCGAGCTGGCCGCCGGCGATCACCGCCTTCATGTATTCCGGCGTGCCGAAGGCNGGNGCGCCCGACTTCATGTCGACGTTCGAGGTGAAGCCCCCGTACATGACCGGCGCGCCCTTGCGCACGAGCTGGGCGAAGGCGATGCCCGCGAGCGCCTCGGCGTTCTGCTGCACGAGCGCACCCGCCACCGTCACCGGCGCCATGGCGCCCGCAAGCGTGAACGGGGTCAGCACGACCACCTGGTTGCGTGAGGCCATCTCGATGATGCCTTGCAGCATCGGGTTGTCGTAGCGCAGCGGCGACGACGCGTTGATGATGGTGAAGAGCGAGGGCTCCGCCTCCATTTGCTCCATCGTCACGCCGCGGCCGATCCGGGCGATCTCGATTGCGTCGAGATTGCGCTCCCGGCCGAGTGAATAGGCGTGGAACGGCTTGTCGGTCAGCTTGACCAGGTCGGCGAGGCAGTCGAGGTGGCGCACCGAGGCGTGCAGGTCTGTCGGCTCGACCGGATAGCCGCCGGTCAGGTGGATGACGTCGAAGGACTGGGCGAGCATCAGGAGCCTGCGATAGTCCTCCTGGTTGCCCGAGCGCCGGCCCTCGTCGCGGTCGGCGCAGTAGGGCGCGGAGGCGACCTGCCCGAAGGCGAGGTTCCTGCCCCCCATCTCGACATTGCGCTCCGGATTGCGCGCATGGAGCGTGAAGGAGGACGGCGCGTGCGCGATCATCTCGGTCACGAAGCCGCGGTCGAGGCGCACCCGCTCCGAGCCGGGCGAGACGTGGGCGCCCGCCGCCTTCAGCATGTCGCGGGCCCCGGCATGGAGGAAGTCCATGCCGATCTCCTCGAGCACGGTGAGCGAAGCGTCGTGGATCGCCTCCAGCCCCTCCTCGGTGAGGATATGCGATGGCTCCTGCGTGTTGAGAATCGAGCGGTATTTCAGCGTGCCCGGCGCCTTGCGACCCTTGCCGCGGTCGCCGCCACGCCCGCCATGGCCGCGCCGCCGGCGCTCCGGCGCGCCGGCCGTATTCTCGATCGCCGCCGGGACGATCTCCTCGAAGCTGGTCATCGTCGGTCCCCCTGTCCTTCCCCTCGGTCGCGGCGCTCCGGGAGCGGGCGCGCCACGCGTNTTTTTCCCGACGCTAGACCTCCTCCATGGTCGCGGCAAGGCCGGTCTTCGACCGCGCGCGTCGCAATTGGGAGATGTGGATCGGGCCAAAGCGGAATCGCGCAAGGTTCGCGCAGTGGTGGAAGCGCTACACGTTTACCCCATGGTTAACGCTTTGTTGAAAGATGGCTGGCAGCTTAACAACGCCAGCGTGTCGACTGGCTTCTTGGCCGGGGTAGGGGTTTGAACGAGGATACCAAGGGCGAGAGCGCGCTCGAGAAGGCATGCGCTGCAGTCGGCCGTGATCGCAATCCGGCTTACGTCAAGGATTCCGAGCTTCGTTACGTCGCCGTCAACGAGGCCTATGCCGCCCTGTGGGACACGGCGGCCGCCAATCTGATCGGCGCCAAGAGCCATCACCATTTCGACGCCGCCGAGCAGAACGACCGCGACGAGAAGGAACGCCGCAGCCTCGTCTTCGGCAAGGACCAGACCGCGCTCTTCGCCCATCCGCTCAAGGAGGGCCGCTACCGCATCCGCATCCGCCGCGAACGCCATGCCGACGGTAAGCCCTTCATCATCGGTCATTTCGAGCCGATCGCCGGGGTGCGCTTCGAAACCGGCGAGATCGCGACGGCGCATGAGTCCGATCGCCATTTCATGCCGCCCGACACGGCTGAGCCCGTCCTGCGCGGCGACCACGATCTTCTCAAGGCCGCCATCGAGCGGGCGCCGGTGCCCATGGGCGTCCTCGACGCCTCGGGCCGCGTGCTCGCGGCAAGCCAGGGCTTTCGCGCCGGCTCGGCGCTGATGAGCGAAATACCGCTGCCCGGCGGGGGCAGGCTGCACTACGTGATGCCGCAGCCGGGCCGCGAAGAATTCGGCACGCCCTCCATGTCGTCGGTGGCCCAGGTCGCCGACACGCTCTCGGCGCGCCTGCGCGAATCCCTCGACTGCATCGACGCCGGCATCGTCATCTACGATCCCGACGACGTCGTCGTCTACGTCAACCCGGCCATGCGCGAGATGTCCGAGGGGGCTTACCGGATCGAGCCGGGGATGACGCTGCGCGAGGTGCTGCTCAGCGCCTGGGAGCAGATGACGGATTCCGACGACGAGGCCAAGCGCGACGACTGGGTCGCGCGGCGCACCGCCGCCCAGCACAATTACGGCGCCACCACCGTCGAGCGTATCGGCAATGGCCGCTGGCTGCGCTTCGTCCACCGAAAGCTCGCCGATGGCTCGACGCTCGGGCTGCGCATGGACATTTCCGACCTGATCGAGCACGAGCGCGCGCTCGAGGAGAAGGTCAACGAGAACAGCCTCTATCGCGCCGTTCTCGATGCGCTGCCGATCGCTTCGTTCATCAAGGACGAGAACTTTCGCTACGTCTACGGCAACAGCGANATGGCGAAGCTTGCNGGCTTCGCGCTCGAGGACATCATCGGCAAGGACGACCTCGAACTGCACGGGCCGCAATTCACGCCGATCCGCGAATCCGACATCGACGTCCTCNCCAACGGNGTCCAGCGGGAGATCGAGCTGCCGATCCGCCGGCCGCAGGGCGACGACCTGACCCTGCTCACCCGCAAGACCCGCTTCACCGCGCCGAACGGTCGCAACTATCTCCTCGGCTCCACCTTCGACATTTCCTCGATCCGTCAGCGCGAGCAGGAGGTCGACATCGCCCGCCAGATCGCCGAGCAGCACCGCTCCGACCTCGAGAGCACGCTCGACGCCATGCAGATGGGCGTCGTCGTCGTCGATCGCGACCTGAAGATCGAGCTCGCCAACGACGCCTTCTTCGAGATCTGGATGATCCAGCCCTATGACGAGATCATCGGCGAGCATTTCCGCGACTTCATGAACCGCAACCGCCAGCCGGGCACCCACGACGTCAGCGACGAGGACTGGAACGGCTATGTCGAGATGCGCCTGGGCGAGATCATCGCCGGCTATGTCGAGCCGCGCGAGATCGGCCGCAAGAACGGCTCGACCGTCGTCTATTCCGTGCGCCCGCTCTCCGGCGGCAAGCGGCTCCTCACCTATTACGACATCACCGAGCTCAAGCGCCGCGAGATGGAGGTCAACGCCGCGCGCCAGGAACTGGAGCGCGCCGGCGCGCTGATGCAGGCGGCCACCCGCGCCATGGCGCAGGGCATGTTCATCATCGATGAGCACCAGGTGCTTTTCGCCAACGGCAAGTTCCTGGAGATGCTCGACGTTCCGGCCGAGATCGTCCAGCCGGGGTCCGACTGGCGCGATTTCCTCGACTATTGCATCGAGCGCGGCGACTACGATTCCACAGGTCGCGAGCAGGCGCGCCGCGACATCGTCGGCAGCATCGAGCACAACGAGGGCTACACGGTCGAGCGCCGCATGGCCAACGGCCACTGGCTGCGCATCGACGCGCTGCCGGCCGACAACAATGTGATGGTCGTCACCTATACGGACGTCACCGAGGCCAAGGAGCGCGAGGCCCAGCTCAATGAGCTTCTCGGCAAGGCCGAGATCGCCGACCGCGCCAAGTCAGAATTCCTCGCCAACATGAGCCACGAGATCCGCACGCCGATGAACGGCGTCCTCGGCATGGCGGAACTCCTCTCGCGCACCAATCTCGACGCGCGTCAGCGCACCTTCACCGACATCATCGTCAAGTCGGGCACGGCGCTGCTCACCATCATCAATGACATCCTCGACTTCTCCAAGATCGATGCCGGCCAGATGGTGCTCGACGAGGCGCCCTTCGACCTGCGCGAAACGGTCGAGGACGTGGCGACCCTCGTCTCGGCGCGCGCCGTCGAGAAGGATGTCGAGCTGATCGTGCGCATCGACCCCACGCTCGAAAGCCGCGTCATCGGCGATGTCGGGCGCGTGCGCCAGGTCATCACCAACATCGCCGGCAACGCGGTCAAGTTTACCGAGACCGGCCACGTGCTGATCGAGCTCTCCTGCGAGCGCAGGAGCGCGGAGCGGCTCGGCGTCACCATCCGCGTCGAGGATACCGGCATCGGCATCCCCGCCGACAAGCTCGGCGATATTTTCGAGAAGTTCTCGCAGGTCGACAATTCCTCGACCCGCCGCCACGAGGGCACCGGTCTCGGGCTTGCCATCACCTCGCGCCTCGTCGAATTGATGGGCGGCACGATCCGTGCCGAAAGCGAGTATGGCAAGGGCTCGGTCTTCACCGTCGAGCTTGAGATGCCGATCGACAAGAAGCCGGTGCGCAGCCGCCCGGTGCCGGTCGACGTCACCGGCTCGCGCATCCTCGTCATCGACGACAACCCGGTCAACCGCGCCATCCTGATCGAGCAGTTGTCCGCTTGGGGCTTCGACGCCTGCGCCGCCGAATCCGGCGCCGAGGGCGAGCAGGTGCTCGCGGTTGCGAGCCAGCACGGCATCTCGGTCGACGCCGTCATCCTCGACTACCACATGCCGGAGCGCAACGGTGCCTCGGTCGCCCGCTCGATCCGCAGGACCTATCCCGCCGCCGATCTGCCGATCGTCATGCTAACCTCGATGGACGTGCGCGCCGCCGAACCCGGCTTCAACGAGATCGGGGTGCAGACGACGCTGATGAAGCCGGCGCGCTCGTCGCTCCTGCTCGAAACTATCGTCGAAGTGCTTCAGGCGAGCCGCACCCTGAAGCCGGCCGCCGCCGCGCCGCAGGCCGCCCGTCCGGAGCCGGTGGCGGCGCCTGCGCCCGCCCCGGTCACGCCGATCCGGCCCGCCGCACCGGTCGCCGCCGAGCCGCGACCCGCCACCGGGCTCGACATCCTGATCGCCGAGGACAACGAGGTGAACCAGATCGTCTTCACCCAGATCCTCGAGGACATGGGCCTGCGCTACCTGATCGTCGACAACGGCGCCGCCGCCGTCGAGACCTGGAAGCAGCTCCGCCCGTCGATGATCCTGATGGATGTCTCGATGCCGGTGATGAACGGCCACCAGGCCACTGGCGCGATCCGCGAGGCGGAGGCCGCCGACGCAAGCCTCGGCCGCACGCCGATCGTCGGCGTCACCGCGCACGCGCTCACCGGCGACCGCGAACGCTGCATAGAGGCCGGCATGGACGACTACCTGTCGAAGCCGATCAGCCCGGAGAAGCTCGAGGCCAAGGTGCGCGAATGGCTGCCCGCCGAGGCGGTCGCGCGCATGGCGCAGGGTTAGCCGTCGCGGCCCGCCTGTGCCCGCCGACGCGTCACCCGGCTTCTGCCAGCCGTCCGCGGCACATTTCCCGCTTGCCGGCATGGCCGGGGCATTTTTCCACGGTGAAGCCTGCGGCGGCGAGATTGCGGCGCACCCATCCGGCCGAGGTGTAGGTGGCGAAGGTGCCGCCCGGCGCGGTGCGCGCGGCGATCGCCGCCATCAGCTCGGCCGACCACATGTCCGGATTGCGCGACGGCGCGAAGCCGTCGAGATACCAGGCGTCGGCGCGGCCGTGCCACGCCCGGATCGAGGCGAGCGCCTCGCCGGCGACGACCTCGAGCCGCACCGCGCCGAAATCGAGCGCCGCGCCGCGTGAAGGATCGTCCGGCCAGCCGGCGGTCAGCGCCGCCCGCTCGGCGGCGATCTCCGGCCAGGCCATCAGCGCCCGGTCGATCGCCTCCCGCGGCATCGGATATTTTTCGAAGGAGACGAAGGTGAGTCGCGCCGCCGAGGGCGCGATGAGTTTCCACTGCCGGACCGTCTCGGCAAAGTTGAGCCCCGTGCCGAAGCCTGTTTCGGCGATGGTGAACTCCCCACCCGCGGCGAAGCGCTCGGCGAGGCAGTTGCCCTTGATGAACACGTGGGCGCACTCCGCCCGCCCGTCGGCGCGGGAGTAAAAATAGTCGCCAAAGGCCGGCGAATAGGGCATATCGCCCTCATGCCATTCGAGCCCGGCCGCATCGCGGCCTTCCCGTTCCGTCCCGGACGTCTCCACCATGGGCGGAGGCGATAGACCCGTGCGCCGCTCCGGTCAATCTGCGGCCGATCTCGTCGTCGTCGGCGCCGGCGTTGCCGGCCTGTGGGTTGCGCTGAAGGCGGCGCGCGCCGGCTTGTCGGTCATCGTGGTCGAGAAGGATCGCCCGGGGGCGGGGGCCTCCGGCGGCTTCCTCGGCGCGCTGATGCCGCACATGCCCGAGCGCTGGGACGTTAAGAAGGAATTCCAGTTCCGCGCCCTCGTCGACCTGCCCGCCGAGGTCGCCCGCCTCGAGGAGGAGACAGGCATTTCCGTCGGATATGCCCGCGCCGGCCGGCTGATGCCGTTGTCAGACCCGCGCCAGCGCAGGACGGCCGACATCCGCGCCGATGCCGCGCGGGAAAGCTGGCGCGGCGCGTTCGCCTTTTCGGTCCCGGCAGCCGTGCCCGGCGAATGGCTCGATTCCGCCCGCGCTCCGGAAGGCGTCGTCCATGAGACGCTCTCCGCGCGCCTCTCGCCTTCTCATCTCGTCGCCGCCCTCGTCTCCGCCTTGGAGCAGATTCCGAATGCCGCATTTCTCGCCGGCGAGGCCTTGCCGGGGATCGATCCGGCGGCCGGGTCCGTCACGCTGCGCGACGGAACCCGGCTCGGCTTCGGACATCTCGTCATCGCCAACGGCGTCGGCGCCTTCCCGCTGATCGGAGGGGTGCTCGGCCGCCCGGCGGGCACGCTCGGCGCGGCGGTGAAGGGGCAGGCGGCTCTCTTCGACGCGCGGCTTTCCCCCGAGCGCGCCCGCGCGCTGCCGCTCCTCTTCGAGGATGGGGTCTATGTCATCGCCCACGACACGGGGGAGGTCGCGGTCGGCTCCACCAGCGAGACGGACTTCGCCGATCCTGCCTCGACCGACGTTCGCCTCGACGAGGTGATCGCTCGCGCCCGCGCGCTCTGCCCGGTCATCCGCGAGGCCCCGGTCCTGCGCCGCTGGGCGGGGCTCCGACCCAAGGCCGTCGGCCGCGATCCATTGATCGGTCCGCTCGATCCGGGCGGCCGCGTTCACGCCGTCGCCGGCGGCTTCAAGATCACCTTCGGCATCGCCCACCGCATGGCCGACGCCGTGCTCGCCGGCTTCGGCGCCGGTCCGCCCGTCGCCGTGCCCCCGTCCTTCGCGCCTGCCGCCCATCTCGCCTTCGCCGAGGAGGGTGCGCGCCGCCGCGCCCGCGCCGNCGACGGGGATTGACCCTCCCCGGGCTCGACTTTTGCCGTCGCGCTGCTACCGTTTCCCCGATCCTTCATCGGAGCCTTTCATGAGCATGACATCCTATCCGCGCGATCTCGTCGGCTACGGCCGCAACCCGCCCTTCGCCGACTGGCCGGGCGGCGCGCATCTCGCCGTCCAGTTCGTCATCAACTACGAGGAAGGCGGCGAGAGCTGCGTCCTCGACGGCGATCCCGCCTCCGAATCGCTGCTCTCCGAGATCGTCGGCGCGCAGCCCTGGCCCGGCCAGCGCAACCTCAACATGGAATCGCTCTACGAATACGGCTCCCGCGCCGGCTTCTGGCGGCTGTGGCGCATGTTCACCGAGCGCAACATGCCGGTCACGGTCTATGGCGTCGCGCTCGCCATGGCGCGCAATCCGGAGGCCGTCGCCGCCATGAACGAGGCGGGCTGGGAGATCGCCAGCCACGGCCTGCGCTGGCTCGAATACAAGGATTTTTCCGAGGAGGAGGAGCGCCGCCACATCGCCGAATGCGTGCGGATCCACACCGAGGTCGCCGGCTCGCGCCCGCTCGGCATTTACCAGGGCAAGCCCTCGGTCAACACGCTGCGGCTCGTCATGGAGGAGGGCGGCTTCCTCTACTCCGCCGATTCCTACGCCGACGAACTGCCGTTCTGGGTCGAGGGGCCGAAGGGCCCGCACCTGATCGTGCCCTATACGCTCGACGCCAACGACATGCGTTTCGCCACCGCGCAGGGCTTCAATTCCGGCGACCAGTTCTTCACCTATCTCAAGGACACGTTCGACGTGCTTCTCGCCGAAGGTGCGGCCGGCAGCCCGAAAATGATGTCGGTCGGCCTCCATTGCCGCCTCGTCGGCCGGCCGGGCCGGGCCGCGGCGCTCGCCCGCTTCCTCGATTACGTCGCCAAGCACGACAAGGCCTGGGTGACGCGGCGCATCGACATCGCCCGCCACTGGCATGCCCGTCACCATCCGGGGAAGAACGCATGATCTCGCGCGCCGATTTCGTCGCCCGCTTCGGCGGCGTGTTCGAACACTCGCCCTGGATCGCCGAGCGCGCCTACGACGCGGGCGCGATCGCCGAGCCCCTCGCCGCGCAGGCTGTCCACGCGGCGATGTGCGACGTCTTCCGCAAGGCTTCGCATGCCGAGCGCCTCGGCGTGCTGCGCGCCCATCCCGACCTCGCCGGAAGGCTCGCCATGGCCGACGCGCTCACCGCGGATTCGAAAGCCGAGCAGGCCGGCGCCGGGCTCGACCGGCTGACGCCGGAGGAGCACGCCCGCTTCACCGAGCTCAACACCCGCTACATGCGCGATTTCGGCTTCCCCTTCATCATCGCCGTCAAGGGCCACGACCGCCACTCGATCCTTGCCGCCTTCGAGGAGCGCATCACCCATCCCGTCGAGGAGGAGTTCGAGGTCGCCTGCGGCCAGGTCGAGCGCATCGCCGGCTTCCGCCTCGCCGCGCTGTTGCCGGAGGCCGGCGCATGATCCCGCTCTCGCTCCGGCCGCTGACGCGCGAGGCCTTCCAGGGCTTTGGCGAGGTGCTTGCCGTTGAGGGCGCCGAACGCCGGCTGATCAACGGCGGCACCACCGAGCGCTTTCATGCGCTCGCCACCGCCGACACCGCGACGGAGGGCGGGCGCACCATCCTCTCGTTGTTCCGCGGCCAGCCACGCACTTTCCCCTATGCGGTGACGATGATGGAGCGCCACCCGCTCGGCAGCCAGGCCTTCTTCCCGCTTTCCGGCCGTCCCTGGATCGCCGTGGTCGCGCCGGACGACGAGGGGAGGCCGGGTATTCCCGTTGCCTTCCTCGTGCCCGGCGACGTCGGCCTCCAGTACGGCCGCAATGTCTGGCACCACCCGCTGATCGCCATGGATGCGGTCTGCGACTTCCTCGTCATGGACCGCGACGGGCCGGGCAACAATCTCGAGGAACGGGACTATCCCGAACCCTATCTCGTCAGCCGACGCGACGTCAGGAGCATGTAATGGCACAGTCGAATCCCGGCGAAGGCCGCCTCACCACCCACGTTCTCGACACCGCCCGCGGCAAGCCTGCGGCGGGGATGAAGATCGATCTCTTCCGCCTCGACGGCGGATCGCGCGTCGCGGTCAAGTCGGTCACGACCAATTCCGACGGCCGCGTCGACGGCCCGGTCCTTTCGCCCGGCGAGATCGCGGCCGGCATCTACGAACTCGTCTTCCATGCCGGCGCCTATCTGCGCGCGGCGGGCGATGCGCTCACCGAGCCCGCCTTCCTCGACGAGATCCCGATCCGCTTCGGCATTTCCGACGCGGGCGCGCACTATCACGTGCCGCTCCTGATCTCGGCCTACGGCTATTCGACCTATCGGGGAAGCTGAGGATCGGGGCCTCGGAAACGCAAAAGGCCGCGCGGCAGTACATCCGTGCTCGCGCGACCCTCAAGCGGTTCTGCAGAAGAACCATTGCTGACGACGAGATTGCGGCAATTTGGTTAACGAAAGGTTAACGGCGCCGCTCAGGCTGCCGCATCCGGCAGCGCCGGCCGTCCGGCGACGTAGACGGCGCGCACCGATCGGTCGTCGCCCATCGTCTGCAGGAGGAACAGTTCCTCCTCCAGCGTTCCGACCGTCTCCATGCGGATCGCCATCGCGCTGGTCGCGCGTGCGTCGAGGACGACGATGTCGGCGTCCGTGCCGGCATCGAGCGTGCCGATCCGCGTCTCCAGCCCCAGCGCCTCGGCGTTGCCGCGCGTCGCCCACCAGAAGCTCTCGACCGGCGGCAGCCGATGCTTCCTCAACTGCTGGATTTTATAGGCCTCGTCGAGCGTGCGCAGCATCGAATAGGACGTGCCGCCGCCGATGTCGGTGGCGATCGCCGTGCGCACGCCATGGCGCGTCAGGCCCTCCAGATCGAACAGGCCGGAGCCGAGGAAGAGGTTCGAGGTCGGGCAGTGGACGGCGATCGCGCGCGCCTCGGCGATCGCGCCCATCTCCCGCTCCGAAAGATGGATCGCGTGGCCGAGCAGTGTGCGCGGGCCGAGGAGCCCGTAGCGCGCATAAACGTCGGTATAGTCCTTCGCCTCCGGATAGAGCTCCAGCGTATAGGTGATCTCGGCGTCGTTCTCCGACAGGTGCGTCTGCACGTGCAGGTCCGGGAATTCGAGCGCCAGAGCCCCCGCCGCCTCGAGCTCGGCCGGCGTCGAGGTGATGGCGAAGCGCGGCGTGATCGCCACATGCGCGCGGCCTTTCCCGTGCCAGCGGCGGATCGAGGCCAACGTGTCGTCATAGGCCGTCTGCGCCGTGTCGGTCAGCGCCGCCGGCGCGTTCCGGTCCATCATCACCTTGCCGCCGATCATCAGGAGGTCGCGCCTGACCGCCTCCTCGAAGAAGGCGTCCGCCGAGCCCGCGTGCACCGAGCAGAAGGCCGACGCCGTCGTCGTTCCGTGGCGCAGGAGTTCGTCGAAGAACAGGCCGGCGAAGCGGCTCGCATGGCCGGCATCGGCGAAGCGCTGTTCTTCCACGAACGTGTAGGTGTTGAGCCATTCGAGCAGGTTCGCGGCGTAGGAGGCCGTNACCTGCATCTGCGGGAAATGGATGTGCGGGTCGATGAAGCCGGGAACGATCAGGTGCGGCCGGTGNTCGATGACGGTGGCGTCCGCAGCCCCCGCCCGGACGCTCGCAAAGTCGCCCGCGGNAAGGATCTTGCCGTCGCCNAGCAGCAGCGCGCCGTCCTCTTCGTAGACGTAGCTGCCATGGTCGTCGCGCGCCNCGGGCTTGCGGCGGAAGGTGAGCGTGCGCCCGCGCAGGATCGTCCGCGTCATTGCGCTCCGCCCGCCACGGCCGATTCGTACCAGGCGACGAGGAGAGCGCGTTCCTCTGGCGTCAGTCCGGTCAGGTTGCCGGGCGGCATGGCGTGGCTTCGGCCCGCCTGCAGGTAGATTTCGCGGGCGTGCCGGGCGATCTCCGCGTCGGTCTCGAGCTTCACGTCCTTCGGCGCGCGCGCGATCCCGTCCCAGACCGGTTCGGCGGCGTGGCACATCGAGCAGCGGCCGAGGACCGTGTCGCGGGCATTGGCGAAATGCGGGTCGGCGGCGAAGCGCTGCACCTCGGGCGCCATCGCCGCCTCGCTTTCCGCAGCCGGTCGCGGCACCGTCGACAGCCACATGATGGCGACGAAGATGATCGCGGTCGCAAGCCACGTCCAGGTCGGCTTGCCCTTGCGCGCATGCGTCGTGTTGAACCAGTGCCGGATCGTCACGCCCATCAGGAAGACGAGGCAGGCGATCAGCCAGTTGTAGTGGCTGGCAAAGGCGAGCGGATAGTGGTTCGACAGCATCAGGAAGATGACCGGCAGCGTCAGGTAGTTGTTGTGGAGCGAGCGCTGCTTGGCGATCTTGCCGTATTTCGGGTCCGGCTTGCGGCCGGCGATCAGGTCGGCGACGACGATCTTCTGGTTCGGAATGATGATGTGGGCGACGTTGGCCGTCATGATCGTCGCGGTGAAGGCGCCGAGATGGAGGAGGGCGGCGCGGCCGGAAAAGACGTTCGTGTAGAACAGCGACATTCCGACGATGATGGCGAAGAGGAGCACCATCAGCAGCGTCGTGTTGCCGCCGAGCGGCGACTTGCAGATCTGGTCGTAGACCACCCAGCCGACGACGATCGAGGCGAGCGAGATGCCGATCGCGCTCCAGGTCGAAATGTCGAGCACGGTCCGGTCGACGAGGAACAGCTCGGCGCCCGCATAGTAGACCAGGACCAGCAGCGCGAACCCCGACAGCCAGGTCGAATAGGATTCCCACTTGAACCAGGTCAGGTGCTCGGGCATCTCCGCCGGCGCCACGAGGTACTTCTGGATGTGGTAGAAGCCGCCGCCATGCACCTGCCACTCCTCGCCGTGGGCGCCGTCCGGCAGGCCCTCGCGCTGGCGCAGCCCGAGGTCGAGCGCGATGAAGTAGAAGGATGAGCCGATCCAGGTGATTGCCGTGATCACGTGCAGCCAGCGGACCGCGAAGGAGATCCAGTCCCAGGCGATTGCGAATTCGTACATGCGGCGCTCCCGGTTGTTCGTGACCCCTGGGCGGGTGCGGCGACGACGCAGGATCACGCTTGTTTCGCCGCATCATGCTGAATGCCGCCGCGCTTGAAAAGGGTCAAGCGGCAGGCGTGAACAGGCAAACATTGCCGGCTGTTGGCCGGCTCCCCGGTTCAGTCGGCGTGGGCGACGGCCGGCATCGGCGCGGCGGCTTTCGGCTTGCGCAGGAGCAGCGCGAGCGGGATGGCCGCGAGCGTGATCAGCATCATCAGCCGGAAGTCGTTGTTGTAGGAGATCATCAGGGCCTGCTGGTTGACGAGCCCGTCGATGACGTCGAGCGTCAGCGGTGTCCGCGCCGCCTGCGGCAGGATGAAGGTCAGGTTCGGGTTGAACGGCGTGATGAAGGCCGACAGCTCCGCATGGTTGATTTGCACATTGCGCGTCAGGAACACCGAGACCACCGAAATGCCGATCGACGAGCCGATGTTCCTGACGAGCGAGAACAGGCTCGCCGCGTCGGTGCGGAAATGCGGCGGCAACGTCGCGAAGGCGACAGTCGACAGGGGGACGAAGACGAGGCCCAGCCCCAGCCCCTGGATCACGCCCGTCTCGATGATCATCCGCGAGTCCATCTGCGGCGAGAAGCCCGTCATCATGTAGAGCGAGAGTGCGGTGAGCGAGAGCCCGGTCACGACGAGGATGCGCGCGTCGACGATCCGCACCAGCCGGCCGACAAGGAGCATCGAGATCATCGTGCCGACGCCGCGCGGCGCCATGACGAGACCGGTGGTGATCGTCGAGTAGCCGAAGATCCGCGACAGCATCGGCGGCAGGAGGGCGAGGCTGGCGAGCAGCACGATGCCGACGACGAAGATGAAGACGAGTCCGGTGACGAAGTTGCGGTCGGTGAAGATCTTCGGGTCGACGAAGGCGTGTTTCGTCGTCGCCACGTGCACCGTGAAGATCCAGAACCCGCACAGCGCCAGCGCCAGCTCGATCCAGATCTCGTAGGCCGAAAACCAGTCGACCTCGCCGCCGCGGTCGAGCATCAGCTGCAGCGCGCCGACGCCGAGCGAGAGCATCGCGAAGCCGAAGAAGTCGAACTTCCGGCGGATGCGCCCGGCCCTGGGCAGGTTCGCCGCGCAGCCGAGGAAGGCGATGATGCCGATCGGCAGGTTGATGAAGAACACCCAGCGCCAGTCGAGCGCCTCGGTCAGCCAGCCGCCGAGGGTCGGGCCGATGATCGGGCCGACCATGATGCCCGCGCCCCAGATCGCCATTGCCTGGCCGTGGCGCTCCCGCGGGTTGATGTCGAGCAGGAAGGTCTGGGAGAGCGGCACGATCGCCGCGCCGAACAGGCCCTGCAGGATGCGGAACAGCACCATCGTCTCGAGGCTGGGCGCAAGGCCGCAGGCCATCGACGTGATGGTGAAGCCGACGAGCGAGATCAGGAACAGTTCGCGCCGCCCGACCCGGTCGGCGAGCCAGCCGGTGACCGGGGTCATGATGGCGGCGGCGACGATGTAGGACGTCAGCACCCAGTTGATGGTGTCCTGCGAGGCGCCGAGGTCGCCCGTCATCGCCGGCAGGGCCACGTTGGCGATCGTGGTGTCGAGCACCTGCATGATCGTCGCCAGCATGATCGAGATCGTGATCAGGCCGCGATTGTGGACCTCGCCGGCCGAAACCTGGGCGCCTGCCATCGTCGCCGTCCGGTTCGCTATTCCGCCGCGCGGGCGCTGGCGAAGAGATCGCCGAGCGAGCGGGACGCGCCGGTATCGACCGTCACCGAGGCGCTCATGCCGGAGCGCATCAGGAAGTCGGCATCGGGATTGTCGAGCGAGATCCGCACCGGGATGCGCTGCGTCACCTTCACCCAGTTGCCGGTGGCGTTCTGCGCCGGCAGGAGCGAGAATTCCGCGCCGGTGCCGGCGCCGATCGATTCCACCTTCGCCTTGAAGCGGCGGTCCGGGAAGATGTCGAAGACGACTTCGGCGGGCTGCTCGGGCGCCATGTGCGTGAGCTGGGTTTCCTTGAAATTGGCCTCGATCCAGGGCTTGCCGGTCTCGACGAGCGTGAACAGCGCCTCGCCCGCGGCGACGTACTGGCCGGGCCGGAACGAGGACGCCTGGTAGACGATGCCGTCGGTCGGCGCGCGCACCGTCGCGGCGGAGAGATTGTAGGCGGCCTTGTCGCGCGCGGCCTTGGCTGCGATCACCGTCGGGTGCATGTCGATGTCGCCCGACACGCTGGTGCCGAGCGCGGCGCGCGCGGTGGCGACGGCCTGCTGCGCCGTGGCGTGCTGGTCGACCGCCTTCTGGTAGGCATGGCGGGCGTCGTCATAGGCGCTGGTGGTGGCCACGCCCTTGGCCGAAAGCGTCTTCTGTCGGTCGAGGCTGTCCTTGTAGTAGCCGACCTCGTTGGCCGCGACCTGCGCCTGGGCGAGCGCCTGCTGGTAGGCCGCGCGCAGTTGCACGACGGTGAGTCGGGCGGTCTCGATCGAGGCCTCGGCCTGGGCGAGCGCGATCTTCAGCGGCTCGGGATCGACCTCGAACAGCACGTCGCCTGCCGCGACCCGGGCATTGTCGGCAACGTTGGAGACGGTGACGCGTCCGGCGATCTCGGAGGCGATCGTCACGCGCGAGAGGTGAAGGTTGGCGTTGTCGGTCTCCTCGTAGCGTCCGCCGGAGAGCCAGGCATAGGCGCCGCCGGCGACGAGCAGGGCGGGCAGCGCCACCATCAGGAGAAGGCGGCGGCCCCGGCTCGAACGGAGCTTGCGGGCGTCGGCCGAAGGTGCCGGCCTGGTATCGGCCGGCGTGTCTGTGGCGGGTATCTTGTCTTCCGTGCTCATCGTTTCGTCTGCTTCGTCCACATCGATGACGGGGGTGCCCCGTCGCTGTCGGAAAGGTTCTCGACGACTGTTGCCAGCGCCGAGAGAAAGGCGGTCCGTTCGGCCTCTGAAAGGCCGGTCATCGCGTTCTCGTAGACGTCGCCAGCAATCGCCTTGATCGCCGAGAACGCGTCCTTCGATTTCTCCGTCGCCACGATCAGCTTGGCGCGGCGGTCGGTCTCGTCGGCCTCGCGCGTGACCCATCCCGCCTGCTCCATGCGGTCGATCAGCCGGGAGACGCTGATCGGCTCGATCTCGAGCAGGTCGGCGAGGCGCGCCTGCGGCATCGGGCCGAACTTCACCAGGCGTGCCAGCGCGCGCCATTGGGCGGCCGAGAGGCCGTATTCGGAGCCGCGCATCTCGAAGCGGCGGCGCAACAGCCGCGCCGCGTCGTGCAGCAGGAAGCCGAACCGGTCGATGGAGACGGATTTCATGAGCACGCCATATAATAAGCCTGCTTATGATTCAATCGAAAAGCTTCGAATGTTCGAGAAGATTCCGCCTGGTCCGCCAGTGGATTCCTGTTCGCCGCCAGAGTGGTTGTTGAACGCGCCCCGCACTTGTGACAACGCTCGCGCCGGATACGGTCGTTCAGGTTGAAGGCGCCATGCAGGATCCGGATTTNATCATCGTCGGCGCGGGCTCGGCCGGCTGCGTTCTCGCCGAGCGNCTGTCCGCCTCCGGGCGGCACCGGGTGCTGGTGCTGGAGGCCGGCGGCAGCGACAGGCGNTTCTTCGTGCACATGCCGCTCGGCTACGGCAAGACCTTCTTCGACCGCGCCGTCAACTGGGCCTACGAGACCGAGCCCGATCCCGGCTTCAACGGCCGGCCGGACTATTGGCCGCGCGGCAAGATGCTCGGCGGCTCCTCGTCGATCAACGCCATGGTGTGGATCCGCGGCCTTGCAGAGGACTATGACGCCTGGCGCGACGCCGGCAATCCCGGCTGGGGCTTCGCCGACATGCTGCCGNCCTTCCGGGCGATCGAGACCGCCACGGTCGGTTCGGACGCCGCGCGCGGCCGCGCCGGCCCGCTCCACGTCATGAAGCCTGACCGCACCATCCATCCCTTGACCCGGCTCTGGCTCAAGTCCGGCGCAGCACTCGGCCTGCCGGAACTCGAGGATTTCAATTCGGGCGAGATGGAGGGCGTCGGCGTCTATGAGCTCTCGGTCCATCGCGGCCGGCGCATGTCGGCGGCGCGCGCCTTCCTCGCCCCGGCAATGAAGCGGAAGAACGTCTCGGTCGTCACCGGCGCCCACGTGCTCAGGATCAATTTTGACGGCATTCGCGCGGTGGGTGTCACCTACCGCCGCAACGGCCGCGACGTCAGCGTCCGGGCGGGGCGCGAGGTCATCCTCGCCGGCGGCGCCGTCAACACGCCGCAGCTGCTGCAGCTCTCCGGCGTCGGCCCCGCCGGGCTTCTGAAGGAACATGGCATCGGCGTCGTGCTCGCCAACGACAATGTCGGCGCCCACCTCCAGGACCACGTCGGCATCAACTACACCTACCGCGCCCGCCAGCCGACGCTGAACCAGGTGCTGCGCCCGTTCCACGGCAAGCTGCGCGCCGGGATCGAATACCTCCTCATGCGCACCGGCCCGCTCTCGGCGAGCCTCAACCAGGGCGGCGGCTTCTTCCGCACCGACCCGGACGAGGTGTTGCCCAACATGCAGCTCTATTTCCAGGCGCTGTCGACCGTGATCCCGAAGGTCGGCGAGCGGCCGCTTCTCACCCCCGACCCGTGGCCGGGCTTTTCCATCGGCCTGTCGAACTGCCGGCCGCGAAGCCGCGGCGAGATCGCCATCCGCTCGGCCGATCCCTTCGCCGCGCCGCGGATCGTCGCCAACGCGCTGTCGCATCCCGATGACGTTGCCGACATGCTCGCCGCGTGCAAGTTCATTCGCAGGATGGCCGGGACGGCGCCGCTTTCTGGCGAGATCGTCGAGGAGCTGCTGCCCGGACCGAAGGTCGTCGCCGACGATGAGATCATCCGCGATTTCCGCGAGCGATGCGGCACGGTCTACCATCCGGTGTCGACCTGCCGCATGGGGCCGGACCCGGCGAACTCCGTGGTCGATCCGAGACTGCGCGTCCATGGCCTGTCCGGCCTGCGCGTCGTCGATTGCTCGATTTTCCCGACCATGATCACCGGCAACACCAATGCGCCTGCCATTGCCACCGGCTGGCGCGGCGCCGAGATCATCCTCTCCGAGATAAACTGACCGCGCTTGCGGCCGACAGCGCCACCATCACCTCGCTCGCCACCGTCGCGGCGATCACCTCCGGCCGCTTGTCGGGGATCTTCACGCCGATCGGGCAGGTGAGGCGGGCAAGCAGCGCCTCGTCGCCGCCCTCGCGCACGAACTGGTGCGAAAAGGTCGCGCGCTTGGTCTTCGATCCGATCATGCCGACGAAGGCGAGGTCCGGCCGCATCAAGGCCGCCGAGACGATCAGGAAGTCCAGCGCGTGATCGTGGGTGAGCACGATCAGCGCCGCGCCGGAGGCGGCCTGCGGCACGAGACTTTCCGGCATCGCCGAGAGGTGGCGCACCGCGCCCTCGGGCGTCAGCGCAAGCTCGTGCCCCCGGCTCTCGACCATGTGTGGCTTCACGGGAAGGAGCGACAGCGCCCGCACCAGCGCGCGGCCGACATGGCCGCCGCCGAACAGCCAGACTTCCGGGTCGGCCGTGTCCTCGGTGGCGATCAGCGCCTCGGCCGTGTGGTAGGCCTCCGGGCCGAGCCGTTCGAAGGAAAGCGTCACGTGTCCGCCGCAGCACTGGCCTATGGCAGGTCCGAGCGGCAACGACAGGGGCTCGTTTGCCCCGCCGACGAGAATGCGCCGCGCCGCCTCGATGGCCTCGAGCTCCAGCCGCCCGCCGCCGACCGTGCCGTAGCTGCCGGCGGCCGATACCGCCATGAAGGCGCCTTCCTCGCGCGGGGTCGAGCCCGCCGCCCGCGCGACGCGGACGAGGACGATGCCGTCCGCCCCGGCGCCGCCGGCAAAGTCGCGGAAGGCGGCGAGCCTGCGGCTCATCGGCTCAGGCGCCAGCCTTCAGCCGTTCGACCGCCATCAGCACGCGCTCCGGCGTCGCCGGCGCGTCGAGGCGCGGGCAGGTGCGGTAGTCGTCGATCGAGGCGACCGCCATCGACAGGGCTTCAAGCACCGAGACCGGCAGCATGAAGGGCGGCTCGCCGACCGCCTTGGAGCGGCGGATCGTCTCCTCGCGGTTGGCCGACCAGTCGGCGAGCTTCACGTTGAAGATGCGCGGCCGGTCCGAGGCGAGCGGGATCTTGTAGGTCGACGGCGCGTGGGTGCGCAGCCGCCCCTTGTCGTCCCACCACAATTCCTCGGTCGTCAGCCAGCCCATGCCCTGCACGAAGGCGCCCTCGACCTGGCCGATGTCGATCGCCGGGTTCAGCGAGCGGCCGACGTCGTGCAGGATGTCGGCCCGATCCACCTGGTATTCGCCGGTCAAGGTGTCGATCGAGACTTCCGAAACCGCCGCGCCGTAGGCAAAATAGTAGAATGGCCGGCCCGTGCCGGTGGTGCGGTCCCAGTGGATTTTCGGCGTCTTGTAGAAGCCGGCGGCCGAGAGCTGCACGCGGCCTATATAGGCCTGTCTGATGAAGTCGCCGAAGGCGAACTCCTCCTCGCCGACGCGCACCCGGTTCGGCAGGAACTGCACCGCCTCCGGCGCGACCTTGTACTTTTCGGNCGCGAAGGCGACGAGCCGCGCCTTGATCTGCCTNGCCGCNTCGACGGCCGCCATGGCGTTCAGGTCCGTGCCCGACGAGGCCGCGGTTGCCGAGGTGTTCGGCACCTTGCCGGTCGTGGTCGCGGTGATGCGGATCGTATCGAAATCGACCTGGAACTCCTCGGCCAGCGCCTGCGCCACCTTGGTGTTGAGCCCCTGGCCCATCTCGGTGCCGCCGTGGTTCAGGTGGATCGAGCCGTCCTGGTAGATATGGACGAGCGCGCCCGCCTGGTTGAACCACGTCGCGGTGAAGGAGATGCCGAACTTGACCGGGGTCAGCGCGATGCCCTTGCGGATCACCGGGCTCGTCCGGTTGAAGTCGAGGATCGCCGCGCGGCGCGCCTGGTAGTCTGACGAGACCTCGAGCTCCTCGACGATGCGGGCGATGATGTTGTCTTCCACCTGCTGGTGGTAGGGCGTAACGTCGCGGCCCGGCCCGCCGTAGAAATTCGCCTTGCGGATTTCCAGCGGGTCCTTGCCGAGCGCGTAGGCCACTTCCTCGATGATCCGCTCGGCGCCGACCACGCCCTGCGGCCCGCCGAAGCCGCGGAAGGCGGTGTTGGAGACCGTGTGCGTCATCATCGGCTTCGAGGTCAGCCGCACGTCCTCGTAATAGTAGCAGTTGTCGGCGTGGAACAGCGCCCGGTCGGTCACCGGACCCGAGAGGTCGGAGGAGAAGCCGCAGCGCGCCGCAAGCGTCGCGTCGACGGCGAGGATACGCCCGTCCGCGTCGTACCCGACGTCGTAGGCGATGTGGAAGTCGTGGCGCTTGCCGGTGATCGTCATGTCTTCGTCGCGGTCGGGCCGGAGCTTGACCGGGCGGCCGAGGCGCTTCGCCGCCACCGCCGCGATCGCCGCGAACTGGCTGCCCTGCGTCTCCTTGCCGCCGAAACCGCCGCCCATGCGCCGCACGTTGATGGTCACCGCCGCCGAGGCGACGCCGAGCGCATGCGCCACCATGTGCTGCACCTCGCTCGGATGCTGCGTCGAGGACCAGACGGTCACCTCGTCATCCTCGCCGGGAATGGCGAGCGCGATGTGGCCTTCGAGGTAGAAATGCTCCTGCCCCCCGACGCGCATCTCGCCGGAGAGCCGTCGCGGCGCCTTGGCGAGCCCGGCCTCGGCGTCGCCGCGCGCGAGCGTCAGCGGCGCGGTGACGAAGTCGTGGCCGGCCTCCATCGCCTCGACGACGTCGATGGCGAAGGGCAGGTCCTCGTAGGCGATCTCGGCGAGCCGCGTCGCCTTGCGCGCCGCGTCGCGCGTCTTGGCGATCACGGCGAACACCGGCTGGCCGTGGAATTTCACTTCGCCCGCGGCCAGAACCGGCTCGTCGCCGAGACCCGTCGGCGAGATGTCGTTGACGCCGGGAATATCGGCGCCGGTGATGACGTCGACCACGCCCGGCGCGGCGCGCACCTTGGCGAGGTCCATCGCGACGATCCGCGCATGCGCGCGATCCGAGAGTCCGAGGCAGGCATGCAGCGTGCCGGCCGGCTCGGCCATGTCGTCGATATATTCCGCCGCGCCCGAGACGTGCTTGATCGCCGAATCGTGGGCGCGCGCGACATGCGCTCCGTCTGTGATGCGGTCGCGGGGAAGGGCGGTCTTGGCCGAGGCGTCCATTCAGGCCTCCATCGTTTCGGCGCGGCGCTCGAGGCGGGCCGGCGCACCGCCGGTTTCGAGGAAAAAGCGGGTGATCAGGTTCTGCGCCGCGCGCATGCGGTAGTCGGCCGAGGCGCGCCAGTCAGAGAGCGGCGCATAGTCGTGCGCGAGTCCGCCCTGCGAGAGCTGCACCGTGTCCCAGTTCCAGATCTGGCCTACGAGCGCCGCCTCCGCCGCCGGCGCCCGCTTGGGCGTGCCGGCCATGCCGCCGAAGGCGATGCGCGCGCGGGTGACGCGGTTCTCCGCGTCGAGCGAGACGAGGAAGGCGCCGCAGAGCGCCGAGATGTCCTCGTCGCGCCGTTTGGAGATCTTGTAGACGGCGAAATGGTCGCCTTCCGGCACGGCCGGCACGAACACGCTTTCGACGAACTCGCCCGGCTGCCGGTCCTGCTTGCCGTAGGCGAGGAAGAAGGTCTCGAGCGGGATCGTGCGCCGCGCCGCGCCCTTGCGCAGGGTCAGCGTCGCGCCGAGCGCGATCAGGGGCGGCGGCGTGTCGCCGATCGGCGAGCCGTTGGCGATGTTGCCGCCGATCGTGCCCATGTTGCGCACCTGCTCGCCGCCGATCCGGTCCCAGAGTTCGCCGAGTTCGGGCACCATCGAGAGGATCGCCGCGCGCGCCGCCGAATAGCTGACGCCGGCGCCGATCCGCAGCCCGCCCTCGACCTCCTCGATCGTCTGCAGCCCCGCGAGGTGGGCGACATGGATGACGGGGGCGATCTTGCGCATCTGCTTGGTCACCCATAGGCCGACATCGGTCGAGCCGGCGACGATGGTCGCCTGCGGATGCGCCTCGTAGAGCGCGGCGAGGTCGTCGACGTCGGCGGGAAGGAACGTCGTCCCCTCCGGATGCGCGATCTCCACCCGCGCGCCGTCGGCGAGTTCGGCGAGCGCCGCCGTCACCCGGTCGTGGCCTGCGACGAGCCGGTCGTTGCCGGCATCGGGCTCGGTCCGCGCCGCGGCGAGCGCGGCCTTGACGATCGGTTCGTAACCGGTACAGCGGCAGAGATTACCCTGGAGCGCCCGCTCCACGTCCGTCTCCGACGGCTCCGGCTCGCTCAGCCAGAGCGCGTGCAGCGAGGCGACGATGCCCGGCGTGCAGAAGCCGCATTGCGAGCCGTGATGGTCGACCATGGCCGCCTGCACCGGGCTCAGCGATCCGTCCGGGCGGGAGAGGTGTTCGATCGTCACCACGTGGGTGGCGTCGAGCGAGCCGACGAAGCGGATGCAGGCATTCACGCTCTCATAGGCGAGCCGGCCGTCGACGAGCTTGCCGACGAGCACCGTGCAGGCGCCGCAATCGCCCTCCGCGCAGCCCTCCTTGGTGCCGGTCAGCCGGCGCTCGAGGCGCAGCCAGTCGAGCACCGTCAGGTCGGGTGCAAAGCCGGAAAGGGTGACGGGCTCGTCGTTGAGGAGGAAGCGGATCGATGTGCGGACAGGCGTGTTCATGGCGTCTCTGTTTTTATACCATCCGGTCAAAGTAGCGCGGAAAGCGCAGCTGTGAAAGCCCGCCGGACGCGCAATCGTCGGCGGGTTCGTGCGGCGCGCGCTCCGGCGGCCGGATCAGACGCTGGTGCGCAGTCCCTCCGCGTCGGCCGGGGAGAGATACTGGTGGAAGAGGTCCACTGTGGAGCGCTGGCCGAGCGCGTTGCGGTTTTCCTTCAACCACGAATCCGCCTCGGCGCGGCCGCGCTCGCGCAGGTCGGACAGGAACGACCAGGTGACGTCGAACTTGGAGGCGACGGAGAGGTCGGCGAGCACCCGGTCAGACTGGATCGAGTGGACGAGAATCTTCCTCACCCGGTCGCGGAACTCGTCCTTCAGCCAGCCCTCGTCGATCAGCTTGCCGACGAAGTTGATCGCGCGCAACTCGCCCACCAGCGAGGCGTTGAACGAGATCTCGTTGATCCGGTTCATGATTTCCGGCGCCGACATCGGCACCTCGTCGCGCTCCATCGGATTGATGTGGACGATGAGCACGTCCCGGCTCTCGCACTTGTAGAAGAAGGGGAAAATGGCCGGATTGCCCATGAAGCCGCCATCCCAGTAGTGCTCGCCCTCGATCTCCACCGCTTTGAACAGGAACGGCAGGCAAGCCGAGGCAAGCACGACGTCGAGGCTCACTTCGTGGCCCTCGAACACGCGCACGCGACCGGTGCGCACGTTGGTGGCCGAGAGGAACAATTTGGTGCGCTCATGGGCGGCGAGCGCCTTGAAATCCACGCACTCGCCGAGGATCCTGCGCAGCGGATTGATGTCGAAGGGATTGAGCTCGTAGGGCGAGAAGGTGCGCGTCAGCGCGTCGAAAGTGGCGTAGGTCGCCGCGGCGATCGCGTCGCCGCCGGGGATCAGCGTCCGCGGCAGGCTCGGCATCGGCGACCAGACGGAGCCCGCCTGACTCGACTTCTTCCAGAAACCTTCGAGCACGGCCTGCGCGCCCTTGCGCCCGCCCTCGATCAGGCCATAGGCGAGGAGAGCGGCGTTGACCGCACCGGCGCTCGTACCCGAGACGCCCTCGAACTCGATGTCCTTTTCGTCGAGCAGCCGGTCGAGCACGCCCCAGGTGAAGGCGCCGTGCGCGCCGCCGCCCTGGAGCGCGAGGTTGATGCGCCTCGGCCCGTCGCCGGACGCCGCGGGAGCCTTGCCGTTGGCGGCTTTCGCACGGCTCTTGCCTTTCGCCCGCCCGGTCACTGGGCGATCCAGCCGCCGTCGATCGAAAGCATCGAGCCGGTGACGTTGGCGGCCTCGTCGGAGGCGAGATAGAGCGCGAAGGAGGCGACCTGGCCGATCTGCACGAACTGCTTGGTCGGCTGGGCCTTCAGCATCACGTCCTCGATGACCTGCTTTTCAGTGATGCCGCGCGCCTTGGCGGTGTCGGCGATCTGGTTCTTGACGAGTGGCGTCTCGACGTAACCGGGGCAGAGCGCGTTCGCGGTGATGCCGAACTCGGCGCCCTCGAGCGCCACGGTCTTGATCAGGCCGGCAATGCCGTGCTTGGCCGCCACATAGGCCGACTTGAAGGGCGAGGCGACCAGCGCATGCGCCGAGGCGACGGCGATGATGCGGCCGTGCCGGCGTGCCTTCATGCCGGGGAAGGCGGCGCGGATGGCGTGGAAGGCCGAGGAGAGGTTGATGGCGATGATCGCGTCCCACTTCTCGATCGGGAAATCTTCGATCTTTTCGACGTGCTGGATGCCGGCATTGGGCACGAGCACGTCGACCGAGTCGAACCGCTTCTCCGTGGAGGCGACGAGGTCGGCGATCTCGGCGGGCTTGGTCATGTCGGCGGGGTGGTAGACGATCTCGCCCTTGGCGAGCGCCTGCAGCCGCTCGCGCGCCGCCTCGATCTCGTCGGCCTTGCCGAGCCCGTTGATGACCACGTTGTACCCGTTTTTCGCGAAGATCTCGGCGATCCCGTATCCGATGCCGCTGGTCGATCCGGTGACGATGGCCGTCTTCATGGCGAGGCTCCTTGTGCGTTGTGCGATGCACAAATAGCGGGCCGGCCGCAAAGTTCCAAGCCCTGTGGCGATCCGTCCGGGGTTTGCGGAGGCGCAAAGAAATCCGCCGCGCGCCCTGCCATGGTCAGGCTGAGAGGTAGTTGCCGATGAAACGGAAAACCCCGCTTGATCCCGAACTGATCGTCGACGACGTCATGACCAACTGGCCCGGCGCGGTCCAGGTGTTCCTGCGCCACCGCATGCAATGCGTCGGCTGCGAGCTCGCGCCGTTCCATTCGCTGGAATATGCCGCCAACGAGCACGGCATCTGCGAGGAGACTTTCCTCGCCGATCTGGCGAAGCTGCGCAAATAGCGCCTGACGCTGCCGCCGGTTACTTGTGGCCGGCAGCGAGCATGGCCAGCCTGTGGCCCTCGACCACGACGATCCGCTGCCGCCCGCTGGAGACGAGGCCTTCGCCCTCCCACGCGCTCATCAGCCGCGAGACGGTGTGGAGCGTCGTGCCCGTCATCTCGGAAATGTCCTGCCGCGTCACCGGCACGGTGATCAGGATGCCTTCCTCGGTCTTCTTGCCGGTCTGGCGCGCGAGCTTGAGAATGGCGGTGGCGACGCGCTGCTCGACGCGTTCGGTGGCGAGCTCGACGATGTGGTCGTGCGCCTCCTGCAGCCGGTTCCCGACCGTCTTGTAGGTGTTCGAGGCGAATGTCGGATGTTTGGCGACGAGGTCGCCCCAGATCGAGGTCGGCCAGGCGAGCACGACGCAGTCGACCGCGGCGATCGCGTTGGCGGGGTAGGTGGTGCGGCCGATGGCGGCGGCGATGCCGAAGAGCTCGCCTGCGGCGATGTAGCGCGCGATCACCTGTTCGCCCTCCGGCGTGATGCGCACCACCCGGAGCGCGCCGTCGAGGAGAAGGAAGAAGGAATGGGCGTCCTCGCCGGCCGCGAAGATGGTGCGGTCCTTCTCGAAACGCAGCGCCTTCGCCTGGGAAACGAGTTTCGCCATGGCCTCGCGCTCCATGCCTTCGAAGGGAGGCAGGTTGGCGATCAGGGACACGTCGAGCATCGGCACGTTTCCGGTTTCTGGTTGATCCTGCGCAACGAGCGCGTCGCACAGGCTTGGTACATCGGCGTCATCCGAGACTTGCATGACACGAAAGGATAGACAATGCGCAAGGGAATTCTTCTGGGACTGGCCATCGCCGTCCTCGCCGCCGCCCCCGCTGCCAGCGCAGCCGAAATCGAGGTGAAGATGCTCAACAAGGGCGAGAAGGGCGCAATGGTGTTCGAGCCCGACTTCATCGAGGCCGCCGTCGGCGACACTGTCCGCTTCGTCGCGGCCGACAAGGGCCACAACGTCGAATCGATCAAGGGCATGGTCCCCGAGGGCGTCGACCCGGTGAAGGGCAAGATCAACGAGGAGATCGTCATCACGATCGAGAAGGAAGGCCTCTACGGCGTCAAGTGCACCCCGCACTACGGCATGGGCATGGTCGCGCTGATCGCCGCCGGTGAGCCCGTCAACGAGGAGGCCGCCCGCGCCGCCAAGCAGAACGGCAAGGCCAAGGCCCGATTCGAGGAAATCTTCGCCGCCTACGACGCGTCGAAGTGACCGTGCCCGACGGCAGGCGGGGCCAACCCGCCGCCGGTTTCGGACGGTCGGAAACGCCGGGACCTCGCTCCCGGCGTTTTCGTGTCCGTCAGGCGAAGATCCGCGTCACGAAATAGGCGATGGCGAGCGCCAGCCCGTAGATGACGCCGGCGACGACCGTCAGCGACACGACTGTGGTGGCCGCGCCGATCAGGATCCAGACGCCGTCNCGCTCGAGNATGCCGAGCGAGAACATCGAGATCGCCAGCGCCGGCAGGATGTTGCCGAGCGGGATCGGCAGCGCGAGGATGAGGGCGAGAACGAGACAGACGAAGCCCACCACCTGCTCGGCCGGCGGCCGGGCGAGCACCTGCAGCCGCGGCTTGAGCAGGCCCTCGGCGCGGTGGAGCCAGGGCAGGATGCGCGCGACGATTTCGGCAAAATCCTCTCGCGTCATCGAGCGGGCGGAGATGATCCGCGGCAGCCAGGCCTTCTGCCTGAGCATTACCTGCAGCGACAGGAGCACGAGCGGCGCGCCGAGGATGGCCGAGGTTCCCGGCGGCGTCGGCAGGATGTTGGGCGCGGCGAAGACGAGCATCAGCGCGCCGAAGGCGCGGTCGCCCATGATGGCGAGGAGGTCGGCGATCGATACCCGCTCCCGGCTCTCGTCCCGCGCGATCTGGTCGAGCATCGCCGAGAGTTTGGGTGCGCCGGCGCGCGGCCTGACGGCGTCCTCGGTCTCGCTGTCGCCGGGCCTCATTGCAATTCCTTTCCGGCGGCGCGGGGTCCGTCGCCTCCGTCAGTCCACCGCCATGGTCGAGCGATGGTCCTGCGGTGGGGTGACGAGCACCTTGTCGATGCGCCGCCCGTCGAGGTCGATCACCTCGAAGCGCCAGCCGTTCTTCTCGAAAGTCTCGCCCAGCGCCGGGATGCGGCGCAGTTCCTCGAGCACGAGCCCCGCCACCGTCTGGAAATCGATGTCGCCTTCGAGGCGGAAGTCCATGAAGGCGGAGAACTCGTCGATCGGCATCCAGCCGGCGACGAGATAGGTGCCGTCCTCGCGCCGCGTCACGGCCTGCTCGTCCGTCGGACCGTCCTGCAAGGCGCCCATGATCGATTCGAGGATGTCGCCCGACGAGATGACGCCTTCGAAATGGCCGTACTCGTCATAGACGAGCGCCATGTGCACCGGCGAACTCCTCAGCGCCTCGATCACCTGGGCGGCATGGGCGAGGTCGGAGATGACCGGCGCCTCGCGCAGGAGCGAGCGCAGGTCGGCCGGCTTGCCGGCCTCGAAAGCGTCGTAGAAATCCTTGGCGTAGAGCACGCCGATGATCTCGTCCTGGCTGCCGTCATGGACCGGCAGGCGCGAGCGGTGCGTCCTGCGGATCTGCGCGCGGATTTCCTCGATGCTGTCGGTGAGGTCGATCATCTCGACGTCGCGGCGCGGCGTCATGATCGCGCGCGCATTGCGGTCGGCAAGCCGCATCACCGCGCTGATCATCGCCGATTCCTCGGTCTCGATCACGCCGGCGCTGTGGGCCTCGGCGAGCACGGTCTTGATCTCCTCGTCGGTCACCGAGCCGTCGACCTTGCCCGACTGGCCGAGAATCTTGAGCACGAACCGGCCGGACGCATCGAGGAGCCAGACGAGCGGCAGCGCCACCGCGGAGAGGAGCGCCATGGCCGGCGCCACCCGGCTCGCCACCGCTTCCGGCGCGCGCAGCGCGATCTGCTTGGGCACGAGTTCGCCGATGATCAGCGACAGGTAGGTGATGGCGACGACGACCGTGCCGACCCCGAGCGCGTCGGAGACCGCCTGGGAAAAGCCCTGCTGGGCGAGCCATGCCGCGAGCCTTGCGCCGAGCGTCGCGCCCGAGAAGGCGCCCGAGAGCACGCCGACGAGGGTGATGCCGATCTGCACAGTCGACAGGAAGCGGCCCGGATTTTCAGCAAGCTTGATCGCCTGGAGCGCGCCGCTGCTGCCGCGGTCGGCCAGAACTTTCAGACGCGCATTGCGCGCGGAGACGACGGCAAGTTCGGACATGGCGAGGACGCCGTTCAGCACCGTCAGCAGAACGACGATTGAGATTTCGAATAACACGTTGGTCCTGTTGAACGTTGACGACGGTCCAACCTATGCAATCAGGCCTCTCATGTACAGGTTTCCCGTCGGGAGACCGGCGCGCGCTTGCACGCCTGTCGCGCGGACGCGACGGATCGGGGCCGGGCGAAAGCTCGGTCAGCTGCCAATGAAGCCCTCGATGAAGGTGCCGATTCCCTCGAGGCTGAAGGGGCGGGGCGTGTCGCGCACCAGCCGGAAGCCGAGGAAATCCGGCGGCGCGCCGGCAGCGCAGCCCCCGCCCTTGGCGTCGCGCACGAAGAAGGAGACATAGGCGCGATGCCGCCCCTCGGCGATGCGCACGCCGCAATTTTCGGTCGGCTTCAGCGCCTTGCCCTCGGCGTCGGTGCGGTTGCGGACGTAGCACGTGCTCGTCCATTCCCAGATATTGCCGGCCATGTCGTGGACGCCGTTCTCGTTGGCGCCGAAATGTCCGCGCGGCTGCACGCCCCGCGTCGCCTCGCCGCGGGCGGCCACCATCTGCTCGTAGCGACGGAGCCAGCGCGCGGCCGGATTGGCCGGGTCGGTGTCTGTCCCGACGGCGTCGTCGCTGAAGCGGCCCCCCGCCGCGAGCGCCCATTCCTCGTCCGTCGGCAGCCGGAAGCGGGCGCCGGTCTTTGCGGAGAGCCAGCGCGCATAGGCCTCGGCGTCGGTGAAGTTGACGCCGGTTACCGGCAGGTCCGGCGCGGTGAAACGGCCGGTCTCCGCCGGCTCGCAGGCGCCGTCGGCGACGCAGGCCGCGTATTCGCCGACCGTCACCTGGTAGGCCATGATCATGGTCTCGCGCTTCAGGCTCGCCGTGCCGAGCGGGGCATCGACCGGAACCCCCCCGGCGAGATACTCGCCCGGCAGCCGGTAGGCGAAGGCCGCCGGCTTCAGTTCGACGAGCTCGGGAAGGTCGACCGCCGCACCTCGCGGCGCCGCGGACGCCCCCATCGCCGCGCCGGCGAGGAGGGCCAGGGCCAGATAGCGGAACGTGCGCGTGAGCATGATCATGGTCTCCTTGGAAAGAGACCCGCCCTGCGGGGTCGCGGGGCGGGTCTCGGCTTCGTTCACGGCCGGGACCGCCTCAACCGATCGGCGTCGGCTCCAGGATCTGTTCCATCAGGTCGTTGTTCCACTCGCCTTCCACCTGGAAGTGGGCGGTGGCGCCGAGGTTCACGCCTTCGATCAGGTTGTGGTTGACGTAGGCATAGAGGCCCGGCTGCAGGAAGGTGTAGATCGCCGCCCCCGCGGAACCGCCGCGGATGAACCAAGTCTCCAGGTCACGCTCCGGCTCGTTGTCGAACTTGCCGGTCTCCCAGACGAGGTCGCCATGGCCGCCGATCAGGTGGGGCCGCGTGTCGCGGTTGGCCTGGCTGTGGACGATCAGCACCGTCTCGCCGACCTTGGACTTCATGGCGTTCTCGCCGGTGAGCGCCCCCCTCGCGCCGTTGAAGACGACATGGGTCGGGACCAGTCCGTTCATCACGGCCATCACGTCCTCATAGCTGTCGCCCGGGGTCTCGTACTCCTTGAAGTTCCCGGCCTCGTCGCGCGGGACGTAGAAGTCCTGCTCGCCGATGTAGAAGATCTTGTCGTAGGTGACCTGTTCGCCGCGGTGGTTCTTCAGGCCGTCGCGCGGCAGCACCATGATGGTGCCGTTCATCCCGGAGACGACGTGCCACGGGATCATCGGGCCGCCCGGGGCGCAATGGTAGACGAAGGTGCCCGGGCGCGTGGCGCGGAAGCGCAGCTTCACCCGTTCGCCGGGATTGATCAGCGTCAGTTCGCCGCCGCCGAGCGCACCCGTCGCCGCGTGGAAGTCGATGTTGTGCGGCATCGTGTTCGTATCGGGGTTGATCAGCGTCAGTTCGACATAGTCGTCCTGGTGCACCACCATCAGCGGTCCGGGCACCGTGCCGTTGAAGGTCATGGCCGGGAAGGTCGTGCCTTCCTCGTCGATGACGATCTTCTTCTCGACGATGGTCATCTCGAACTCGACGATTTCCGGTCCGCCCTTGGCGACCTGGTCGTGGGCATGGACGAAGGGAGGATCGACCAGCTCGACCTTGCGGCGCGGGAGCGTGGACAGGTCGACCTTGGCGGGAACCGCCTCGAGCTTGCCCTTGGCCTGGGCCCGGCCGCCCACCAGCGTGGGCAATGCGGTTGCGAAAGCTGCGCCCATGAGGGCTGTCCGACGGGTCACGTTCATCTGAGTGCTCCTTTCCGTCTCTGGTTGCCTTTCGTGAGTGTTTTATAGGCCCGGGCCGGATCGCCTTCTTTGCGCTGGAACAATCAGCGATCACGAATTTGTGCGGTGCGGCAAAGCGGGAATGGTGCGAAAGCTGGCGGTCGAAATCCTCGAGCGCCGCCTTGCCAGCGGAACGGAGGAAGCTAGATGCTCCGCTCATGTCTTCCGCCTCCACCGATTCCCTCGACCCCGCCGCAGTCCCGTCCACACCCTCTCCCCTCCTCGCCGGAATAGCTGGCGCGGTGGCGATGGCCGTCGCCATGGGGCTCGGCCGTTTCTTCTACACACCGGTGCTGCCGGGCATGATGGCCGGTCTCGGTCTCGGACCCGCCGAAGCCGGCTGGATCGCTTCCGCCAACTATGTCGGCTATCTCGTCGGCGCGATCCTCGCCGCCTATGGCTGGGCCGAGGGCATCGAGCGCCGCGTCGCCGTCTCCGGCCTCGTCGTCACCGTCCTCTTGCTCCTGTCGATGGCGGTGTCGAGCGACATGGTGCTCCTCCTCGCCATCCGCTTCGCCGCCGGCGTCGCCAGCGCGTTTGCGATGATCTTCACCTCGTCGATCGTCCTGTCCTATGCGCTCGCCGCCGGACGCCCCGGCCTGCACGCGCTGCATTTCGGCGGAGTCGGCATGGGCATCGCAACCTCGGCCGCCATGTTCTCCGCGGTGACGGTCGCCGGCGGCGACTGGCGGACGAACTGGCTTGCCGCGAGCGTGCTGGGCCTCGCCGGCCTGGCCTTCGTTCTGCGCGTCCTTCCGCGCGCGGTGGTGCGCACCGGCCCGGTCCGGCCGGAGCCGCCGGTCGCCTGGACGCCCGCGCTTGTCATGCTCACCCTTTCTTACGGCATTTTCGGCTTCGGTTACGTCATCACCGCCACCTTCCTCGTCGCCATCGTCCGCGACGCGGGCGGCTCGCCGCTGTTCGAGGCCGGCGCCTGGTTCATAACCGGGCTCGCCGGCGCGATCTCGGTCGGCGCCTGGGCGCCGGTCGCCCGCCGCATCGGCGTCATCAATCTCTATGTGGTCGGCTGCATCGTCGAGGCGACCGGGGTGGCGGCGAGCGTGCTCCTGCCGTCCCCGGCGGGTCCGCTCGTCGGCGGCCTCCTTCTCGGGCTGACCTTCATCATGGTGACGTCCTACGGGCTGCAGGTCGGCCGCGCGCTCGCCGGCGAAAGCCCGCGCCGCGTCTTCGCGCTGATGACGGCCGCCTTCGGCGTCGGCCAGATCGTCGGGCCCATCGTCGCCGGCAGCCTCGCCCATGCGAGCGGCGACTACCTGCTCGCAAGCCTCGCCGCTGCGGTCTCGCTCCTTCTTTGCGCCGTCGCGGTCTGGCCGTTCCGCCGGCTCGCCTGAGGCGGCCTCACGCCGGGTGCCGCCGCAACACGAGGCCGTGAGGCCGATTGCGGCGGACAGCGCATTGGCATAGGTATCGGGCTCGAAACCCACGCCAGACGCGTTTCCCGAGGAAGCGCACGGAGACCCGCCACGTGTTCGAATCCTTCTTCCCGAAGCCCCGCCTGTTCTTTCCGAGCGTCCTCCTGTGGGCCGCGCTCGGCATCNCGATCTGGTACACGGCAGGNGATTCGATCGGNGCGGCGCTCGGCTTCCCGCTCCCCGAGGCNGAGGGCGAGCCGATCGTCGGGCTGCATTACTTCTANACGCCGTCCTTCATCTGGTTCTATATCTTCTACACGGTCTGGACGCTGNTCTTCGCCGCCTTCTGGTTCGTCTATTCGCCGCACAAGTGGCAGTACTGGTCGGTCCTCGGCTCGATCTTCATCCTCTTCACCACCTATTTCGGGGTGCAGGTCTCCGTCGCCATCAACAACTGGCGCCGTCCCTTCTTCGACCAGTTCCAGGAAGCGCTGACCGGCTCCGGCAAGGTCACCTCCGCCGATCTCTACGGCCTTGTCATCATCTTCGCCGAGATCGCTTTCGTCTCGATGGCGATCTTCGTCGTCACCCGCTTCTTCGTCTCGCACTACATATTCCGGTGGCGCTGGGCGATGAACGACTTCTACATGGCCCGCTGGCCGCGCGTGCGCCACATCGAGGGCGCCTCGCAGCGCGTCCAGGAAGACACGATGCGCTTCGCCTCGATCATGGAGGGCCTCGGCGTCGCCTTCGTCGACGCAATGATGACGCTCGTGGCCTTCCTGCCGGTGCTCTGGTCGCTGTCGCAATATGTCACCGAGCTGCCGCTGGTCGGCGAGATCCCGCACGCCCTGTTCACCGCGCTCGTCTTCTGGGCGGCCTTCGGCACCGCGCTCCTCGCCGCGGTCGGTATCAAGCTTCCGGGGCTCGAATTTCGCAACCAGCGCGTCGAGGCGGCCTACCGCAAGGAGCTCGTCTACGGTGAGGACGACGCCAGCCGCGCCCAGCCGCCGACCGTCGCCGAGCTGTTCGACAACGTGCGCCGCAACTATTTCCGGCTCTATTTCCACTACATGTATTTCAACGTCGCCCGCGGCTTCTACATCCAGGCCGACAACATCTACGTCAACATCATCCTCGTGCCGACCATCGTCGCCGGCAAGATCACGATGGGCATCTGGCAGCAGATCCTGACCGCCTTCGGCCAGGTCTCGAACTCGTTCCAGTTCCTCGTCAATTCCTGGACGACGATCGTCGAGCTCCTCTCCATCTACAAGCGCCTTCGCGCCTTCGAGGCGGTGTTCCGCGGCGAGGAGCTGGACGCCATCGAGACCAGGTTCGCGCCGGAGGAAGTGGCGGGCATCGTGCCGCCGCCGGCCGATCCGCGGCCGGGCGCCGTCGGCGGCAAGGGTCCGGAGACGATCGAGAAATAGGTCGTCGCGTCAGAGCGTCTGCGAGGCGCGCACCGCACCGTCGGCCGCGCGCAGCCGCTCGAGCGCCTCGATGTGGCTGACGCACGCGACCTCCCGTTTGCCGCAGGTCTCGGCGAGGAAGGTCTCGAGCGCCTGCCAGTAGGCGCCGCCATTCATCTCGACGAAATGGAAGCCGAGCTGCAGCGGGACGCGTTCGCCGCGATATTCCTTTTCGAAGGCGGAGCGGAACGCCTCGAGCGTCCGCGCCATGTATTCGTCGCGCTTCTCCGGCGTCTCGACCGCGCGCGAGTGGCGGGCGAAAAGATTGTAGTCCATGGCGATGACCGGCTTTCCCGCCGGGCCTTCCGGAACCATCGGCAGCGCGAAGCGGGCGACGGGGCCGCGAAGGTCGGGCAGCGCCGGCCCCTTCGAGACCGTGCTTGCATCATAGGCGAAGCGCCGCGTCTTCAGCGCCGCCTCGAGCCCGGGTCCGGTGGAGAGGTAGGGGGCGCGGAAGCCGCGCACGCCCGTTTCCGCGAAGGCGCGCCAGCCCTCCGGCTCCTTGTCCGGCGCGCCGGCGGTCCGCCACGCCTCGGCAAGCGCCGCGTCGAACCGCTCGAACTCGCCGAGCCACTCCGCCTCGCTCCAGTCCTTGCCGTCGAAATGGCCACAGGCATGGTTGGCGATCTCGTGACCCGCTTTCTGCGCCGCCCAGATGTGGTCGAGCCGGGCAAGGACGTCGGCATGGTCCGGCGCGAAGCCGACATTGGAGCGGCCGGCGGGCTTGCCCGGCGCGCGGTAGGCCTTCGCCTCGGCGCGGCTCATCAGGAAGGTGCAGGAGAGAAAATAGGTGAAGCGCGCGCCGGTCCGCTCGCCGAGCTTGAGCGAGCGCTGCCACAGCCGGTTGTCGTGCGCACCGTCGAAGGAGACGACGACGAGCTGCTCGCGCCGGCCGGCCGCCGCGTCCTGCGCCGCCACGGGGGATGCGACGGCAAGGGCGAGGAGGGAGGCAAGGAGGGCGGGGCGGGACGCAGGCACGTGAGTAACTCCGGTACGGTATCGGGACGGCGCGGGGAGGGCGCCTTAAGCGCGGGTAGCCCCGAAATGCGGCCACCATGTGGAAGGTTCCGCCCGGGCAATCCGTCTCGTCATCTCGGTCTGGCGAAACGGCGCGCGCGGCCTTCAATTCTCCGCCGCGAGACAATAGTGTGCGGACCCCGGCGAAGCGGTCCGTGAGTCTCGCATGCCGCTGCAACAGGAGGTCGCCATGCTGCTGCTCGTTCTCGGTCTCGTCGTTTTCCTCGGCATCCATTCCGTGCGCATTTTCGCGCCNGGCTTCCGNGAGGCGAANATCGCCGCNTGGGGTTCGGGCCCGTGGCGCGGCCTCTATTCGCTCGTCGCGCTCGTCGGNATCGTCCTGATCGCCTGGGGCTACGGGCAGGCGCGGCAGGATCCGGTCGTNTTCTGGGTGGCACCGGCCTGGATGAGCCACCTGACCGCGCTCCTGATGCTCTTCTCCTTCATCTTCCTCGCCGCTTCGCAGGTGCCGGCCGGCCGCATCAAGGCGGCGCTCAAGCACCCGATGCTGGTGGCGGTGAAGATCTGGGCCTTTGCTCATCTCCTCGTCAACGGCGACCTGGCCTCCGTCGTCCTCTTCGGCGCCGTGCTCGCCTGGGCCGTCCTCGACCGCATTTCCGAGAAGCGCCGTCTTCAGGCCGGGCTGACGCGGAACCCGGTCGCCGGCCCCGTGTCGCGCGACGTGATCGCGGTGGTCGCCGGCATCGTCGGCTACGTCCTCTTCGTCCTCTACCTGCACGAATGGCTGATCGGCGTCCCGCCGCTGCCGGGCGTCGCGGCCTGAGCCGCGGCGGCCTGCCGCGCAAAAGCCTTCCCTCGGCGCGCGAAAGGCTCTAGAAGGCGGCAAACCGTCCGGTTCGGGGCGGCACCAGAGGCGGAAACGATCCGGCAGGACCGATGACAGACGACAATTCCACATTCATCCGCGAGGTCAACGAGGAGCTGCGCTCCGACGCGCTCAAGGCGTTCTGGCGCAAGTACCGCTTCGTGATCATCGGCATCGCCGTCGCCATCGTCATCGGCACGGCCGTCTTCCGCGGCTGGGAATACTGGCGCGAGGTCACGGCCGCCCGTTCCGGCGACGCCTTCCTCGCCGCGCTCGAACTCGCCCGCGAGGGCAAGTCCGACGAGGCGCTCGCCGCCTTCGCCGCGCTCGAGAAGGACGGCCACGGCGAGTATCCGATGCTCGCCAAACTCCGCGCCGCCACCGTGCTTGCCGCCAAGGGCGATGGCAAGGCAGCGGCCGACGCCTTCCTCGCCATCGCCAACGGCTCCGGCGATGCCGCCATCCGTGACGTCGCCCGCATCCGCGCCGGCTACCTGCTGGTCGATGCCGGCAGCTACGACGAGGTCTCGGCCGCTGTCGAGCGCCTCGCCGTCGATGGCAACGTGTCGCGCCATTCCGCCCGCGAGGCGCTTGGCCTGTCCGCCTACAAGCAGGGCGATCTCGCCCGCGCCCGCCAGTGGTTCGAGGCGATCGCCGCCGACCAGGAGACGCCGGGCGGCGTGGCAGGGCGCGCCAACCTCATGCTTGACTTGATCGCCGCGCGCGGCGGCGCGTCCTGACGGACGTCCCGCCGGGGCGGATTTCGCGAGGAAACGGGCCGCCATGAGCTTCACCGTCGCCATTGTCGGCCGACCCAATGTCGGCAAGTCGACCCTGTTCAACAGGCTCGCCGGGCAGAAGCTCGCCCTCGTCGACGACACGCCGGGCGTCACCCGCGACCGCCGGCCGGGCGATGCCAAGCTCATCGACCTGCGCTTCCGCATGATCGACACGGCCGGCCTCGAGGTTTCGAGGCCGGAGACGCTCGAGGGCCGCATGCGCGCCCAGACCGAGCTCGCCATCGATGAGGCCGACCTCGCGCTCTTCCTTGTCGACGCCAAGTCCGGCCTCACCCCCGCCGACGAACTCCTCGCCTCCATCCTGCGCAAGCGCGGCAAGCCGGTCGTCCTCGTCGCCAACAAGGCCGAGGCGCGCGGCGCCGAGGCCGGCCTGCTCGATGCCTGGCGCCTCGGCCTCGGCGAGCCGGTGCCGGTTTCCGCCGAACATGGCGGCGGCATGCTCGACCTGCGCGACGCCATCGTCGCCGCGATCGGCGAGGACGTCGCATTCGCCCACGAGCGGGAAGACGAGGCGGTCGCCGCCGCCGACGTCACGGTCACCGCCGCCGACGACGATGACGAGGGCCCCGCCTACGACGACACCAGGCCCTTGCGCGTCGCCATCGTCGGCCGTCCCAATGCCGGCAAGTCGACGCTGATCAACCGCTTTCTCGGCGAGGACCGGCTTTTGACCGGTCCCGAGGCCGGCATCACCCGCGATTCGATCTCGGTCGACTGGGAATGGCGCGGCCGCAGGGTCAAGCTGTTCGACACGGCCGGGCTGAGGCGCAAGGCGCGCGTGCAGGAGAAGCTCGAAAAACTCTCGGTCGCCGATGCCTTGCGCGCCGTGCGCTTCGCCGAGGTGGTTGTCGTCGTGCTCGATTCCACCATTCCCTTCGAGAAGCAGGACCTGCAGATCGCCGACCTCGTCATCCGCGAGGGCCGGGCGCTCGTCATCGCCTTCAACAAGTGGGACCTGATCGAGGACCGGCAGAAGACGCTGCAGACGCTGCGCGCCGAGACCGAGCGGCTCCTTCCGCAGGTGCGCGGGGTGCGCGCCGTCCCGGTCGCCGGCCAGACCGGGGAGGGGATCGACCGGCTGATGGAGGCGGTCGCCTTCGCCCACCGTGTCTGGAACACCCGCATCTCGACGGCGCGGCTCAACCGATGGCTCGATCACGTCCAGGGCCATCATCCGCCCCCGGCCGTATCCGGCCGCCGCCTGAAGCTCAAATACATCACCCAGGTCAAGTCGCGCCCGCCGGGCTTCATGATCTCCTGCACCCGCCCCGAGGCGGTGCCGGAATCCTACACCCGCTATCTCATGAACGGGCTCAGGGCCGATTTCGACATGCCGGGCGTGCCGATCCGCGTCGTCTACCGCGCCGGCGACAATCCCTATGCCGGCAAGGAACGCGGCGCGCGCAAGCCGGATGGCCGATCGAAATCGCGACCGGCGAAATCGCGCCCCCGAAAGACGGGGCCGCGCGGTTAACGCTCCATCAAGGTTAATGCTTCATTCTGTCCGGGTAGTTCACCTGAGTGCGTGTACCGGAGAGTATGAGTGCGTAACTTGCGTCGCCGCGGCGTTTTCCGGATCGGCCGCCTGACAACTCCCCTCGTTTTCGCGATCGCCGCCTTCCTGTCCAGCCCGACCGTGACAGGCTTCGCGGACATGGCCTCCTATCTCGCCGGCGCGGAAACCGCCACCGGGCGCTGGCGCACGCACCTGACCGTCGCATCCGTCGGCTCGATCCAGAAGGCCGAGGTCGCCTTCACCGACCCGATCCTCACCGGCTCGACCGCGACCGCCGCCGGCGTCACGCTTTCGAACGGCGACACCGTTGCCTTCACCGGCAAGATCGGCGCCGACGACCCGCGGCCGGATTCCGAGCGCGTCACCCGGCACCTGAAGAAGGGCCGCGTGCTCGCAGTCGCCCCGGTCATGCCGCCCAAGGATTTCACCGCCGGCTCCGTCATCCACCGCCAGTCGATGCTGCTCGCGCCCGAGCCCGAGCTCGACAAGCCGATGAAGTTCCTCAAGCCCGAGATCAAGGGCAAGGAAATCGAGATCGCCACCGCCTTCTACCGCATCGAGCCGCATGTCCAGGATCCGCAGGTCCCGGCGGTTCTCGCNAGCCTCGTCACCAACCCGGACGCCGACATCCTCGCCACGGCTTATGCGCCGCCGCCGCCGGATTATGCGCGGGAATCGCCCTTCGCCTCGATCCTGAGGGAGGAGCGGCGAGGCCGCTTCATTCCGCCCGTCGGCGAGAACGATCACGCCTGGGCGGCAACCCCGTTGCCGCCTTCGGCATTTTCCGAAGCCGAACAGCGCTGCCTTGCCGCCGGCATCTATTTCGAAGCGCGCGGCGAGGACGTGCGCGGCCAGGCGGCCGTCGCCCAGGTCATTCTCAACCGCGTCCGCAATCCGGCCTATCCCAACACGATCTGCGGCGTCGTCTACCAGAACGAAAGCTGGCGCAACCGGTGCCAGTTCTCCTTCGCCTGCGACGGCATCAAGGACCGAGTCCGCTCCGCTCGCGCCTGGAACCTCGCCGAGGAAGTCGCGCTCGCCACCTCCGCAGGCAAGATCTGGCTGAAGGAAGTGGGCTCCGCGACCCATTACCACGCCACCTATGTCCGCCCCGCCTGGGCGAAGAGCATGCGCAAGGTCGGCCGCATCGGCCTCCACGTCTTCTACGTCACCTATGGCGGCGGCTGGAGCTGAGCCGGGGCGCTTGCCGGCCATCCGGCCATCGCCCGATTCCTCCGTCCCCGCCGGTCCCGGACGGGCGAGGGGAGGGGCCGGCCATGACGCACTGCGCCAACATTTTCCCGCGCTTTGCTGTCGCAGTCTCGCGCACTTCACATAACTATTTGAAATATATGATCTATCTTCCTGTGCAGGCAGGTCGCCTCTCGCCTTGACTATGGCGGAGGCTAAAACTATGTTGCGCCCGACTTCGAAACGGCCCGTTCGGCCGTCCGGGGCATCCTAGGGGTGTGGGCACATGGTCGATGACAATGGATCGAGCCAGCCTTCTCCCGAGGGCGGCGCGGGCGGATCGAAGCGGGACGGAACGGAAAGCCTTGATGCCCGCCGCAGGCAGCTTGAGGCCGATCTGGCGGCGCATCGCGGCAAGCATGCGCCACGGGCCGACCGCAAGGAAGCTGCCGGTGGCTATGCGTTGGCCGTCAAGCTGTCGAGCGAGTTCATCGCCGGCGTGCTGGTCGGGGCCGGGCTCGGCTACCTGTTCGACCGTTTCCTGGGCACGGCGCCCTGGGGCATGATCTTCTTCCTGCTCCTCGGTTTCTGTGCCGGCGTGTTGAACGTCCTGCGTTCGACCGGCGCCGTCTCGACGCCCCAGCCGGGCCGCAGACGGACGTCGGACGGAGAGCCGGACGGGAAATGAGCCCCGGCTAGCCGGGATGAGGACGAACGCCCCGAGCGGGCGAAAGCGAAGAGGCGACAGGTGGCCGGAGATAAAGTCGACCCCATTCACCAGTTCCATCTCACGGAGCTGATTCCCGTCAATGTCGGGGGACTGAACCTCTCGTTCACCAATTCCTCCCTGTTCATGGTTGCGACCGTCGTTGTCGCGGCCGGTTTCCTCTATCTGACGACGGCGAACCGCGGCCTGGTGCCGACCCGGCTGCAGTCGATCTCGGAAATGTCCTACGAGTTCGTGGCCTCGATGCTGCGTGACGGGGCCGGATCGCAGGGCATGCGCTTCTTCCCCCTTGTCTTCTCGCTGTTCATGTTCGTGCTCGTCGCCAACCTGCTTGGCATGGTGCCGTATTTCTTCACGGTCACGAGCCACATCATCGTCACCTTCGCGCTNTCCATCCTCGTCGTNGGCCTCGTCGTGGTCTACGGCTTCTGGAAGCACGGGCTGCACTTCCTGCATCTCTTCGTGCCCTCGGGCGTGCCCGGCGTGCTCCTGCCGCTGGTCGTTCTCATCGAGATCGTCTCGTTCCTGTCGCGTCCCATCAGCCTCTCGGTCCGTCTCTTCGCCAACATGCTGGCCGGCCACATCACGCTGAAGGTCTTCGCGGGCTTCGTGGTCTCGCTCTCCGCGCTCGGTCCGCTCGGCATCGGCGGCGCCGTCCTGCCGCTCGCCATGACTGTGGCGCTGACCGGCCTCGAATTCCTCGTCGCCTTCCTTCAGGCCTACGTCTTCGCGGTCCTGACCTGCATGTATCTCAACGACGCACTGCATCCGGGCCACTAGGAAAAGTCTCACCGGCGGCGGTCCTCGCCGCCAAACGGGTTCGCATCCATTCCATTCCAAAGGAGTTCAATCATGGAAGCAGAAGCAGCAAAGTTCATCGGCGCCGGTATCGCCTGCCTCGGCATGGGTGGCGCGGGCATCGGTCTCGGCCACATCTTCGGCAACTACCTCGCCGGCGCGCTGCGCAATCCGTCGGCTGCTGACGGCCAGTTCGGCCGCCTGATCTTCGGCTTCGCCGTGACGGAAGCGCTGGGCATCTTCTCGCTGCTCGTCGCCCTCCTGCTGCTGTTCGCCGTCTGATATCCGGCGTCTGAGCAAGGCATGCCTGCCACGCCGGTCCCGGCGTGGCGCGTCATTGTGGAGGCGACTATGTTCGTGACCCCGGCTTTCGCCGAGTCCACCCCCTCCGCGGATCCCACCGCGGGAACCAGCACGGAAACCGGCGCGGTGCACGCGGCCGAGGGCCACGAGGGCGCCTTCCCGCCCTTCGACACCTCGTCCTTCGCCTCGCAGCTTCTGTGGCTGGCCATCACCTTCGGCCTCTTCTACTGGGTCATGAGCAAGGTCATCGTGCCCCGCATCGGCGGGATTCTCGAGACCCGTCGTGACCGCATCGCCCAGGACCTCGGCGAGGCTGCCCGCCTCAAGGAGGAGAGCGACGCCGCCATCGCCGCCTACGAGCAGGAGCTTGCCTCCGCCCGCAAGAAGGCCGGCGAGATCGCCCAGGCTGCGCGTGACAAGGCCCGGGCGGAAGCCGAAGCCGAGCGCGCGGACATCGAGGCCAGGCTCACGGCCCGCATGGCCGAAGCCGAAGCGTCGATCGCCGCCATCAAGGCCCAGGCGCTCGGCGAGGTCGACGCCATCGCCGAGGAAACCGCGAGCGGGATCGTCAAGCATCTCGTCGGCGGCACCGTGTCGAAGGCCGAGCTGGGCGCCGCCATCCGCGACGTCTCCGGCAAGTAGGAGGTTCTGATGGATCCGACATCCCTTGCATCGCTCTGGGCGTTCGTCGCGCTCCTGATCTTCCTCGGCATCGTCGCCTACTTCAAGGTGCCGGCCGCGGTCGCGAAGAGCCTCGACAAGCGCGCCGAGCAGATCGCCGCCGAACTCGAGCAGGCCAAGTCGCTGCGCGAGGAAGCCCAGCAGCTTCTTGCCGAATACCAGCGCAAGCGCCAGGAAGCCGAGAAGGAAGCCGCCTCGATCCTCGCCTCCGCCGAGAAGGAAGCGGCCCAGCTGCGCGAGGAAGCCCGTGTGAAGAGCGAGGACTACGTCGCCCGCCGCACGGCGCTCGCCGAGCAGAAGATCCGCCAGGCCGAAGCCGACGCGATCCAGGAAGTCCGCTCCTCGGCCGTCGACATCGCCGTCGCCGCGGCCGAGAGGCTGATCGCCACCCGCGTCGACGCCAAGGCCACGGGCGAACTGTTCAAGTCGTCGCTCGCCGAGCTCAAGGGCCGGCTGAACTGAGCCGACCGCAAACGTGATGAAAAAGGCCGGGCTTCGTCCCGGCCTTTTTCTTTGCCTTCATGGGATCGGGGAGGTGGCCCGTCTCAGTCCTTGCGGATCGGGCGGAAGGTCATGCGGTGGAGCGCGCAGGGGCCGTGGACCTGAAGCGCCGCGCGGTGGTCGGCGGTGGCGTAACCCATGTGCCGGGCAAAGCCGTAGAGCGGGTAGATGCGGTCGGCCCGCGCCATCATCCGGTCGCGCGTCACCTTGGCGACGATCGAGGCGGCGGCGATCGACACCGAACGAGCATCGCCCCTGACCAGCGCCTTGCCGGGAACCTGGATGCCCGGCGGCACGTCGCGGCCGTCGATCAGCGCGAAGCCTGCGGCAACCGGCAGCGCCGAGAGCGCGCGGCGCATCGCCGCAAGGCTCGCGGCGCGAATGTCGGTGCGGTCGATCTCGGCCGAAGACGCGCTCGCCACGCCGACATGGGCATAGGCGAGGATCTCCTCGAACAGCCGCTCGCGCATGGCCGGCGTCAGCGCCTTGGAATCGTCGAGGCCGTCGGGAATGTTTCTGGGATCGAGCACGACGGCCGCGGCCACGACCGGGCCGGCGAGCGGTCCGCGTCCGGCCTCGTCGAGGCCGGCGACGACGCGGAACCCTTCCTCGATCAGCACGCGCTCGTGCCGGAAATCCGGCGCGGGGAGCGGCGTCTCCTCCTCGAAGAACAGGGAATCGGGCAGCATGCGAATCCTCATGCGGAGAGGCTTCGCATGCCAGCCCGATTCCCTGCAAGTCCCGGCGGTGGGGACGGACCGCTCGGGAGACCGGACCGCACGGGGACTGGGGGCGGTATGCGGTCCGGAAAACGCTTCACAACGCCGGGCCGCGCCGTCGGTTCCCGGCGGCGCGCGCGGATTCATCCAGGCTCACAGCAACGAGAGCTGCACCCCGTCCGCCCGCGGCGGTACGAACAGGTCCGTGCGCATCTCGAAGCCGCGTCGCTTCAGGCCGAGCCGCTTGGCGGCGATCTCGAAGCGCCGGGCTATCTGCCAGGCATAGGGACCGGAGCCCTTCATCCGCTTGCCGAACTCGGCGTCGTAGTCCTTGCCGCCGCGCATCGAGCGGATCAGCGACATGACGTGGCGGTAGCGGTCGGGATAGTGCCTGAGCAGCCAGTCGCGGAAGAGCGGGCTCACCTCGAGCGGCAGGCGCAGGAGGATGAAGCTCGCCGTTTCGGCGCCCGCCACCTTGCCCGAATCGAGGATGCGCTCGAGCTCGTGGTCGTTGAGGCCGGGAATCATCGGCGAGGCGAAGACGGAAACGGGAACTCCGGCATCCGCGAGGGTCCGCATCGCTTCCAGCCGCTTCGTCGGCGTCGCCGCGCGCGGCTCCATCGTCCGTGCCAGCCGGCGGTCGAGCGTCGTCACCGAGATCGCCACCTTGGCGAGCCCCTTCTGCGCCATGCGGGACAGGATGTCGACGTCGCGGACGATCATCGCCGACTTGGTGACGATGCCGACGGGATGGTTGGCCGCCTCCAGCACCTCGAGGATCTGCCGCATCACGCGCCATTCCTTCTCGATCGGCTGGTAGGGGTCGGTGTTGGTGCCGATGGCGATCGGCGCCACCTTGTAGCCGGGCCGGGCGAGCTCGCGCTCGAGCAGCTTCGCCGCGTCCGGCTTGGCGAAGAGCTTCGATTCGAAATCCACGCCCGCCGACAGGCCCATATAGGCGTGGGTCGGCCGCGCGAAGCAGTAGATGCAGCCGTGCTCGCAGCCGCGATAGGGGTTGATCGAGCGGTCGAAGGAAATGTCGGGGGAGGCGTTGCGCGTGATGATCGTGCGCGGCTTCTCCACCTGCACCTCGGTCTTGAACGGCGGCAGCTCCTCGAGGCTGTTCCAGCCGTCGTCGAAGACCTCGCGCGTCTTGACCTCGAACCGGCCGGACAGATTGAGCCCTGCGCCGCGGCCGCGCGCCTTGTCCGGGTCGACGCGCAGGCCCCGTTCCCTCACGCGGTGATTGGCCTCGATAGCCGAGAGCACGGGATCGAAGGCGGTCTTGGCGAGCGCTGCTGGCGAGGTGGTCATGGCTCTCTCCGGTCGTGTTCAGCGACGTGGCGCGTCCCTGTCAATGACTTTATTCCTATCATCGCGAACGGAACAAAGCAAGAACGAATTTGCCGGACGCAACGGCGGCGTTCGATGCTGCCCGCGAGCATCCGGTTGCGGCGCCGTACGCCGGCAGGCGCGGCAAACTTCCCTATCCGCCGGGCTGGCGGGGAGGGCGCGGCTCGGCTAGAGAGGAAGCATGATCAGCGTGATGATCGAATGCGGGGCCGAGGAGCGGGCGCTCGCCGCCACCCTCTCCGTCCTCGTCCAGGGCGCGGTGGAGGGGCTGGTGGCCGAGGTGATCGTCATCGAGCGCGGCGCCGATTCGGCCGTCGCGGCGCTCGCCGATCAGGCCGGCTGCCGCCTCGTGCGCGATCCCGATCTCCGTGGAGCGATCGAGAGCGCGCGCGGCGACTGGCTGTTTCTGGTCGAGCCCGGCGCGCGGCCGCTTCTCGGCTGGATCGAGCATTTCTCGCAGCACATGGGCATCTCGCAGGCGGCGGCGCGGCTCACGCGCTCGCGCGAATACAGGCTGCCCTTCCTGAAGCGGATCCGCCACCGCGCCTCGCCGCTCGAATGCGGCCTGCTCGTGACGCGGCGCCAGGCGCTCGCCAATGCCCGCCCCGGCGGCACGCTCGAAGCCGTCGCCCGCGGCCTCGCGATGAAGACGCTCGCCTGCGAGATCGTTCCCGCCGCCGTCTTGGCGTTCGAGGCCTGATCTGTCGAATCGGCTGCGATGCCCGGGAAAGGGCTCAGTCGGGGGAGGGGATCGTCTCCGTCGCCGCNANGAACCAGCCCGGCCGGCGCGCGCGGANCGCGGCCGCCGCTTCCTCCGCTTNCCCTGCCGTCGCGAAGATGCCGAAGGTCGTCGCNCCCGAGCCGGACATGCCGGCGGCGAGCGCCCCCGCGGCGCGAATCTCCGAAAGGCACGCCTCGATCACCGGTGCGGCCTCGATCGCCGGCGCGGTCAGGTCGTTGCGGTTTTCCGTCACCCAGGCGGCGAGCGCGGTGGCGTCGGCGCGGGCGGGCAGCGGCGTCAGCGGCGGGTTGTCGCGGCTTTCGAGCCGGCGGAAGACATCCGGCGTCGACACCGCCACGCCCGGATTGACGAGAAGGAGCGGCACCGCCGCTATCCCCGGGGCGAAGACGAGCGCCTCGCCGATCCCCCGTGCGTGCAGCGGCCGCGATTTCAGGCACATCGGCACGTCGGCGCCGAGCGACAGCGCCACCCGGCCGAGCGCCTCCTCGGAGGGGGCCGCCTGCCAGAGGTCGCAGAGTGCGGCGAGCGTCGCCGCCGCATCCGCCGAGCCGCCGCCGATGCCGGAGGCGACAGGCAGGTTCTTGACGAGCTTCAGCTGGACCGGCGGCGCCTTGCCGCCCGTTTCGAGAATGAGACCGCGCAGCGCATCGCGGGCGCGGGTGACGAGGTTCGGCCCGCCATCGCCCGCAAGCACCGCCGCGTAGGCTCCGGCGATTTCGAACCGGTCGGCCTCGGCCGCCTGCGCCTCGATCTCGTCGCCGAAGCGGGTGAAGACGGCGAACGTGTCGAGCAGGTGATAGCCGTCCGCGCGCCGCCCGGTCACGGCGAGCGCGAGGTTGACCTTGGCCGGCGCGGGGCGCGCGATCGGGGCGGGTCGGGTCACGTG